>ERZ1036420.85-NODE-85-length-127938-cov-5.179461_pt1 | contig 127938 bp, 128 predicted proteins | sample MGYA00514220_ERZ1036420 | MGnify/ENA primary metagenome ERZ1036420 (study PRJEB33795, sample SAMN09464938) | human gut metagenome | host: Homo sapiens | place: USA: Stanford, California | collected 2016-10 | study: EMG produced TPA metagenomics assembly of the...
CACCAAATGGACATGCAAGCATGTCCGCTTGGCTCGTTGCCCGCGGGAATAAAAACCGGAGTACCGCATTTTCCTGAGAAAACACGACACTCCGGTCTTATATTTCATTCTTCTTCGTTATCAGCAGATTTCCGCTCCTGCCGGCATTTCTTTCTCCGGTGTCATCAGACTTAAATTTCCGTCTGCATCTTCCGCACAGAGCAGCATCCCCTCCGACAGCACGCCAGCCAGCTTCGCCGGCTTCAGGTTCACCAGAACCATAACCTTCTTTCCGACCATCTCTTCCGCTGTATACTGTGACTTGATGCCGGAAACGATCTGTTTTACCTGGCTTCCGATTTTTACCTGAGAGCAGAGCAGCTTTTTGGATTTCTTCACTTCCTCACAGGCGATGATCTCACCTACCTGGAACTGCATCTTCATGAAATCATCGAAGGTGATCTCTTCCTTCGGTTCGATGTCGATTACCTGCTCCTCTTTGTCCTGATCCTCTGCTTTTTCATCCGCTCCCGCTTCTTTGGAAGCGGCGGCTTTCTGCTCCGCCTGGATCACTTCTACCTTTTCCATCACTTCTTTCACATCCAGTCTCTGGAACAGGATTTCCGGTTTCTCTGTTACCTTGTTTCCGGATGGATACATGCCAAAGGTTCCCAGCTCCTCATAGGAACGCTTCTCCGCGTGAAGCTGAGCCAGGATCTTCTCTGTGGTCTCCGGCATATAGGATTCCAACAGGCATGCGCCGATGGAGATACTCTCAACCAGGTTATAGAGAACCGTAGCCAGACGATCTTTCTTCGCTTCGTCCTTCGCCAGCGCCCACGGCATCGTCTCATCAATATATTTGTTGCAGCGCTTAAACAGATTGAAAATCTCCGTGATCGCATCCGCAACTCTCAGATCTTCCATCTTCGCAGCCACTTTATCCACCGTTCCGGTCACAACCGCCTTCAGATCCGCGTCTACCTCTTCCTCAACGCCTGTATTGGTCACAACTCCGTCAAAATACTTATTGCTCATGGAAATGGTACGGTTTACAAGATTTCCCAGCGTATTTGCCAGATCAGAATTCATACGCTCCACCATCAGTTCCCAGGTGATGACGCCGTCATTCTCAAACGGCATCTCATGGAGCACGAAATAGCGCACCGCGTCCACGCCGAACAGACTCACCAGATCGTCCGCGTAGATCACATTTCCCTTGGACTTACTCATCTTGCCGTCGCCCTGCAGCAGCCACGGATGGCCAAACACCTGCTTCGGCAGAGGAAGATCCAGCGCCATCAGGAAGATCGGCCAGTAAATGGTATGGAAACGGATGATATCTTTTCCAATCAGATGCAGATCTGCCGGCCACATAGTCCGGAACTGCTCTGTGCTCTCTCCGTCGCAGTCATAGCCGATACCGGTAATGTAGTTGGTCAGAGCATCCAGCCATACATACGTCACATGCTTTGGATCAAAGCTTACCGGGATTCCCCATTTGAAGGAAGTTCTGGACACGCACAGATCCTGCAGTCCCGGAAGCAGGAAGTTATTCATCATCTCATTTTTCCTGGAAACCGGCTGGATAAATTCCGGATGTGTATTGATATGGTCAATCAGCCTCTGGGCATATTTGCTCATTTTAAAGAAATAAGCCTCTTCCTTCGCCGGCGTCACCGGACGTCCGCAGTCCGGACATTTGCCGTCCACCAGCTGGGATTCCGTGAAAAAGGACTCACATGGCGTACAGTAAAGTCCCTCATAATATCCTTTGTAAATATCTCCCTGATCGTACAGCTTTTTAAAGATCTTCTGTACCTGCTTCTCATGATAATCGTCCGTGGTACGGATAAATTTGTCATAAGAAGTATTCATCAGATCCCAGATCCGGCGAATCTCACTGGAAACGTTGTCCACAAATTCCTTCGGAGTAATTCCCGCTTCCTGAGCTTTCAGCTCAATCTTCTGTCCATGCTCGTCCGTTCCTGTCTGGAAGAACACATCGTATCCCTGCTGACGTTTAAAACGCGCGATACTGTCCGCCAGCACTGCCTCATAAGTATTTCCGATATGCGGCTTGCCGGAAGTATAGGCAATCGCCGTCGTAATGTAATATTTTGGTCTGATTTTCTCCATGTTTTTCTTTTCCTTTCCTATAAATACGAAAGAATCCTGCTTTGCAGGATTCTCCGCCTGCGGCGGGTCGCACAAGCGGCATCTTCCACTCCGCCGCAGTGCGATCCCCGCGGAACGTTTTTATTTCATAGGAAAGCAATTTCCTGTGAAATAAAAAAGCTGCCTTCTCATATGAGAAGACAGGCGCTCACCCGTGTTACCACTTCTTTTCGTCTCCGCCTCACGGCGAAAACCTCTGCGGGTACAAAATACCCTTCCGCTGTAACAGGCGGAACCTGTCGCAGCCTTGCCGTTTCCGGTTCGGTGCGCCTCTCAGGAGCCATGTTCCATAAAGCTTTGCTCATCCCTCTCAGCCTGCCGTCTGATTTTCAGACAACTTACGGGAATTCTCTGTAGAGCGTCCACGATATGTACTCTCTCCATCCTCGTGTTTACCATAATATAAAATAATGCTAACACATCCCAAAGTTTTTGTAAAGCCTTTTGTGTTTCGTGACAGTGTATGATAAAATAATGAAATGAGATTACCCGAAAGAAGGCACATACCATGAAACTGAAAAACCTTGGAATTTTTACCCTGACTGTACTGCTTTATATTGCTTTCATGACCATCACCGGCATTGGCTGTCCGATCCGGTGGTTCACAGGGATTTCCTGCCCCGGCTGTGGGATGAGCCGTGCTTTCATATCTTTGCTCCGCTTGGATTTCGCAGCCGCTTTCCGGTATCATCCTATGATCTATCCGCTGCTGATCTTTATCCCCTACTATTTTCTCGGAAGTGAAAAGACTCCCCGGCGCAGAAAGTTGAAGAAGTTTTTTCTGGCGGTTGTGATAATTATGTTTTTTTTCGTATGGATTTTCCGAATTTTTCATGAAGATTCTGTCGTCCGTATTGACCCGGCAAACGGCGTCATGATAAAATACCTGAAAAGGGGGATTTTAAGATGTACGTAAAAGATGACCGAAATTTTATTACCTTTCTGATCCTGAATTTTATTACCTGCGGGATTTATGGAATCTATTTCTGGTATATGTATGTGGAGGATATCAACACAGTATTTTATGGTGACGGCGAGGACAGCCCGAACTATATCCTGGTACTGATTCTTTCCATCATCACCTGTGGAATCTATAGTTTCTACTGGTACTACAAACAGGCAAACCGCATTTATCGCGGAGCTTATGACCGCTACGGTGTGCCGGTCAATGAAACCGGAACCGGCATTCTCCTCTGGATGATCCTCGGCACCCTGGTCTGCGGTCTTGGAATTTTTGTCGCCCAGTATTTTATGATCAACAATCTGAACAAAGTGGCATACGCCTATAATTATCAGCAGCAAAACCGCTTCACCAACGGAGGTCCGGACTATTATTGATCCACCGGGCAGCATTTGACAAAAGGTCTGAAATCTGCGGAAACATTGAGCGGGTGCTCAAAAGTTTTGAAACCAACAAAACTTCTGAGTACCCGCTTTTATACGTATTGTTCACTTTTCGTAATCGTTCAAACACACTCTGGCAGAACAGTTGCTATTTTTCAATTCCATCCCTCGCCGCAAGGCCCCGGTCAAAGGGATGCCGGATTTTTTTCAGCTCTGATACATAATCCGCGCACGCAGTCAGTTCTTCTCCCGGATCCTGACCGGTCAGGATCACCTCCAGATGTTCCGGCTTTTCCCTGAGCCAGCGGATCAGCAGCTCTTCATCAAACAGCCCCGCCCGGATCGTATAAATAATCTCGTCAAGAAACAGCACGTCATAATTTTCTTCCTGCGCTTTCTTCACAACTTCCCGGAATTTTTCTTCGTAAAAATGTTTTCTGTCTTCCTTTTCCTGATCCGTCATCTGAAAAGAGAACTTTTCCTGCTTCAATCCCGGCACAAATGTGATTCCCGGAATCTTCTCCATGGCCTTTCGTTCGCTGGTGCTGTTATCCTTCATAAACTGATAGATCAGGACCCGGTAGCCATATCCGGCTGCTCTGACACAGAGTCCCATACCGCAGGTAGTCTTTCCTTTTCCGTCTCCACAGTAAATATGTACACAGCCCGTCTGTCTTTCCATGCTCTGTTTCCCTCCATCGCCGAAAAGGCGGTTTTTGATCCGCCCACGGAAACTTTCCATGGCATTCTCTAAAACCGCCTTTCCATAGATTCATATTTTTAATAATTTTCCACTTTTCTCTCAAAGTATGCTCTCGGATGTGCACAAACCGGGCATACTTCCGGAGCTTCTTCTCCTTCATAAACAAAACCACAGTTGCGGCATTTCCATCCCAGAGGAGCATCGCCCTTGAAGGTCTTGTCTGCGCGATAGGACTCCAGCAGCTTGCGGTAACGTCTCTCATGTGCTGCCTCCACGCGGGCAACGCCTTCAAATTTGTTTGCCAGCTCCGGGAAGCCTTCTTCTCTTGCTTCTCTTGCCATTCTTGCATACATATCAGTCCACTCGAAGTTTTCACCGGCTGCTGCGTCTTCCAGGTTTTCCTCCACATTTCCGATGCCGTGGATTTCCTTGAACCACATTTTTGCATGCTCTTTTTCCTGATCTGCAGTCTCCAGATACAATGCTGCCAGCTGCTCATAGCCGGCTTTCTTTGCCTGTGACGCATAATAAGTATATTTGTTTCTTGCCTCAGACTCACCTGCGAATGCTGCGAGAAGGTTCTGTTCTGTCTTTGTTCCTGCGTATTTGTTTGCCATTTTTCTTTCCCCCATTTTTTCTGTATTTTTATATCTGCGAAAACGGAATGGCTTCGTTCTTTGGTAAACCATTCCGTTTTCAATGTTCTTATCTGTAACTATATTCGTTTGTCTGCAACTATTTGTAACAATTCAGATGATGAACTGTTGCAACGGTTTCGATTTCTTCGCTGTCACACCTTGTCAGATTAGCCGAAATATCTCTCCAGTAAGCCCTTGAATGCTTTTCCGTGACGAGCCTCATCTCTTGCCATCTCATGAACGGTATCATGGATTGCATCCAGATTTGCTTCTTTTGCACGTTTTGCCAGATCTACTTTACCAGCAGTAGCGCCGTTCTCAGCCTCTACACGCATTTCCAGATTCTTCTTTGTGCTGTCTGTTACAACTTCGCCCAGCAGTTCAGCAAATTTTGCTGCATGCTCTGCCTCTTCGTAAGCTGCTTTCTCATAGTACAGACCAACTTCCGGATAGCCTTCACGGAATGCTACGCGGGACATTGCCAGGTACATACCAACCTCGGAGCACTCCCCTTCGAAGTTTGCTCTCAGGTCTGCTTTGATGTCCTCAGCTACGTCTGCTGCAACACCTACTACATGCTCTGCTGCCCAGGTCATCTCACCGCTCTGCTCAACAAATTTTGCTGCCGGTGCATGGCAAACCGGACATTCTGCCGGTGCTGCTTCTCCTTCATAAACATATCCACATACGCTGCATACAAATTTTTTCATTGCAATTCTCTCCTTTTCTTTTTATTATTTAATTAAAATTAGTAACTATTACTGTTTTCAGTAACAGGTTATCACACAGTCACAGGTTTGTCAAGTATCTTTTCAGGTTTTATGATAGTTTTGTCTGATGACAATGTTCGCAGATCCCATAAAAATTCACAGAATAGCTTTCAATCACTCCGTGGAAATTCTGCTCCGCACGTTCTTTGATCTCACTGATATCTTCCATATCCATATCGAGAACCGCATGGCATTTACGGCAGATAAAATGATTGTGCGGGGATGTATCCGCATCGAAGCGGTCCGGACCATCTCCTGTTACAAGACGTTTGATCTCTCCCAGTTCTGAAAGCAGTGCCAGATTCCGATAAACCGTTCCCAGGCTGATGTTCGGGTATTCCTTCCGTATGTCTGTATAGACCATATCGGCAGTTGGGTGATCGTTTCTCTGCATCAACTGTTTCTTGATGGCTTCCCGCTGTCTGCTGTATTTAAGATTCGACATAGGTCAGTTCCCCTTTCCTGTTTAATAATAGTAACGATTACTATATTTAAATCATAATAGAAATCTGACATTCTGTCAAGTGCTTTTCAACACTTTTTTCATACAGCCGCAAAGAATGTACGGTACCCCTCTGCGCTTCCGCTTTCCATCTGTAGCCCAAAAACCATTCCGCGCGAATACGCATCGAAATAATTTTCAAAAATATTTTATGTGGATTTTCTATAATTACGAAAAAAGTATGTGCGCAAAAATATTTGCATACACACTTTAAGTATAATCTACCAGAAATTTATGAACAATCTGTGAACACCACCTGAAATTTATAACAAAACTACAGAATCCCCATCATTCCACATCATCATTCCACGACCAAAGAACACTTACACTCTCCCGGCGCCAACACCCAGAAAACCGCCAGAGGCAGGTGGTATGCGTGGACGGCGGGCATCTGCAGCGATGTGAGAAAATCTTAACGTTCCAAAGCCCCGGAGGACGGGACAGGCGAAGTGCCACACGCACTGAGCCTGAGGAGCGCTGAGCCGGGAATTTATAAAAAATTCCTGGCGAATCGCTCCGGTGCCCGTCCGCAGGGGCTTTGGAACGGTTAGATTTTCCACATCGCTGCAGCCGCCCGCCGTCCACGCATGCCACCTGCCACTGGCGGCTTTCGTCCGTTCCGCCAAAAGCTCCATGAAACACTGTGCATTTTCCGGTTCTCAACTCCGATTTAATATGATAGAATAAATCATAAGACTGCCGTTCAGCTTTCTATATACTCTGAACCGCAGGAATTTTCTTGAACACTGGTACCTCACTACCAGAGCGTGTTTGGAAAGGAGACCACATTATGCCAACAGGCAATCAGGAATACATTCGCGACATGAACCGTTCTCTCGTACTGGAAGCGATCGTCAATCACGCCCCGATTTCCCGGGCGGATTTATCCAAAATGCTGCATCTGACCAAAGCCACGATCTCCAATATCGTACAGGAGCTGATCGACCGGGAACTTGTGCTGGAAGTGGGAAGCGGAGATGCGCCTATGGGACGCAAACCGATCCTTCTGACCTTTCACAATCGCTGCGGCTATGTAGTCTCCGTAGACTTTGGAGTAAAAAGAACGGCAATCATGACCAGCGATCCCCTGGGGCGCAGCTGCGAAGTTCATGAATATCCTTCCCAGACGAATCAGCCTTTGATGGAACATCTGATCGCTCTGCTTCATCAGACGATCAGCGCTCTTCCGGATTCTCCTTACGGAGTTCTTGGCATCAGTGTTGGTATTTACGGCGTTGTCTGCGACGATACGGTTCTCTTTACGCCTTATTACGACCTGAAATATTCCAACATCCGAAATCTGCTGGAGGAAGAATTTCATGTTCCGGTCATTGTGGAAAACGAAGCAAATCTTTCCGTGATCGGAGAAAGCGCCTTTGGTCAGGATTACAGAAATATGATCTTTCTGAATATCCACGAAGGTGTCGGTATGGGCATCCTGGTAAATGGACAGCTTTACAAAGGACAGAACGGATACGCCGGTGAATTCGGACATACCATCCTGTTTCCTGACGGACGTCCCTGCCCCTGCGGCAACAAGGGATGTCTGGAGCAATACATCTCCGAATCGGCTGTCCTTAAAGAATTCGCCAACGGTCACGGCAAATCCTCGGCAACCATTGACGAATTTCTCTGGGCCTGCAGCCAGGAAGACCCCTCAGCACAGAAAGCCCTGCATGATTTTATCCACTACACCGCGGTCAGCCTGAATACGATCCTGCACACCTTTAACCCGGATATCATCGTTCTTAACAGTTCCTTCACAAATTATATTCCGGGACTCCTGGATCAGATCACCGCATCCGTTCAGAACCGCCTGCGCTGGTATCTCCATGTGGTTCCTTCCCAGCTTCAGGATGTCTCCGTACTGCTGGGAGGCGTATGTATGTGCACCACCCGCTTTCTCGGAATCCGGGAACTGCATCTGCACCGTAACAGTTCAGCCCAGGTCTGCGCACATACTGCGCAGACTGTAAGAACGTGATTCAGGAGTGCAAAATCCCATCGCCGAAGGCGATTTTAAATGGATTTTGCAGGTAACGGTTCAGCAAGGCTGAACTGTTGCTCTGCACCGCTGAATGACTTGTTATTGCATTCACAATTATTTTGAAGTTTGTTCATTATTTCTTTACATTACAAACACGTTTTCAACACATTTTCTGCTTATACTATAACCATAAAATAATTCAAGCCAACATTATTTTATAACAATTTTCTTTTTCATATTGCCGATGAAAATCGGCTCTCCTTCCTTTAAATAATAAAAAACAAAAAAACCAGAGTTGCTGCTGGTTTTTTTGTTTGTCTTTTTTTCGTATTCTCTTGTTTTTTACAAATATATTGTTCTGTCGAATATCCGTTTTTTATCCGTTCTTCTGATTCTGCAAAACATCGGAAAGTCTGGCGAAATCTGCCAGTTCCAGAGTCTCGCCCCGAACAGTCAGCGGAAATCCGCAGGCAGTGATCGCATGCTCGATCTCTTCCTTGGTGAAATCCAGCGTTCCGCTGTTCTTCAAACCATTCGCCAGGGTCTTTCTCCGCTGATTAAAGGACGCACGGATCAGCGCGAACATCAGCTTTTCATCGGCAACTTCCACCGGAAGCGAAGCGTGCCTGGTCAGACGGATCACAGCGCTTCCCACTTTCGGCCTTGGCATAAAACAGTTCGGCGGCACATTTGCCACAATGTATGGATCCGCATAATACTGAACCGCCAAAGACAGCGCGCCGTAATCTTTGCTTCCCGGTCCTGTCTGCATCCGGTCGGCCACTTCCTTCTGCACCATAACCGTGACAGATTCCAGCGGCACATGGTTTTCAAACAGGCTCATGATGATCGGTGTTGTAATATAGTACGGAAGATTCGCAACGACCTTGATCGGGCGTCCATTGTTTTTCTCCTCCGCCAGACGGTTCAGATCCACCTTCAGAATATCTTCATTCAGCACCGTAACATTTTCATAATCCGACAGCGTATCCGCCAGGATCGGGATCAGATTCTTGTCGATCTCCACCGCACAGACCTCTCTCGCCGCATAGGCAAGATACTGGGTTAGGGTTCCGATCCCCGGACCGATCTCCACAACAAAATCATCCGGGCCGATCTGCGCGGCCGCAACGATCTTATCCAGTACATGGGTATCGATCAGGAAATTCTGTCCATATTTCTTTTGAAATACAAAGCCGTACTTCTGCAGTACGGCTATCGTATTTTTCGGCTCTCCAAGCCAGGGTTTTATTTTTTCCATAAGCTTCTCTTTCTGCTAATCAAAAATCAAAATCCTTTTCGTAGAGGATGACACGGTCATCGGAATCTCTGTGCTTACGGGATACTTTACGTCCCAGCTTTCTTGTTCCTTTTTCCGCGTGGGCAATTGCCTTATCCACCATATCCTTTACATTGGTGATCGTCATCGGCTCTCCCTCTTTCTGGTTGTCACCGATCTGTGTATACAGGGCAAGCACACCCATCTCATCCATCTTGTATCCGTTTTCGCGGGCATAGGTTCTCGCGAATGTTACCAGCTCATCGTTGGTAAACACCGGAATGGAAATAACAGTCTCAAATTTCTTTGCAAACTCCGGATAATTATGGAACATTCCTCTCATACTGGTCTTCTCATCTTCGATGATCAGTATCAGACTGTCTGTCCGGAAATCCATCGCCTTGGAAAGTTTTTCTATTGTCTCCGGATACATCAGTCCTGCTCTTTCGATCAGAAGGAACCCTCCAGCCAGCTTAGCAACCACCTGCGCCGGATCTTTCCGGTTCAGTTCCGCCGCATCCAGACGTGCCATCTTCGTTGCAGGAATCTTCAGATCCACGCAGATGGCACGGACCAGTCCTTCCGACAGACGGGTCTTTCCTGTTCCATAACCGCCCATGATCGCGATGTTTCCATGACGGGACGTGCGGTCACCGGCGTAATGGTATACTCCATGCATTGCGTCGAGGATCTGCTGATCCATTCCCGGAACCTTTGCAAAGTATGTAAACAGCGCTTTCTGCTCATCATTCAGCTTCTCCGGCTGTGTATCATTCAGGATCCGCATCCTGCGCTCTTCCGGCGTCTCCTCCCGCAGAACCTCTTCGATGGACATAGGAACCGTCTCTTCTTTTCTCACGTCCGAAGGCATTTCGATCGTCCGGTCTGCAGTGTTTTCCACGGTCATGACCTTTGTGGCATCCTTGACTGCTTCCTGTGACGGTTCCTGAGGAATCTCCATATCCAGATCTTCCGGCTGTACGATCACAGGCTCCGGAATCTCCATGGTCTTTTCCAGATCTTCCAGGCGGTGGATCGGAGATTCTTCTTTCTCAGACTCTGCAACGTCATCCTGCTCCTCTGGCTCCGCCATCTCCGGCTGTTTTTCCAGCGGCTCTTCCGGCTTCTTCACAGGCTCCGCTGTCTGTGATTCCTCCACAGTTTTTTCTGCCAAAGACTCTTCCGTCTGCTCCTCTTCCAGTGCCTTTTCCAGTACACTGTCATGTGCAATCTCATCCGACAGGCTTGCTGCCGTCTCCTGGAACAGCGCATCCAGATCCAGATCATCTGCCGAACTGGTTTCCTCCGGTTTCTCAGCTGTTTCCGCTTCTTCTTCCTTCACCGCTTCTGCCTTCGGCGTTTCCTTCTTCACCGTTTCCGGTCTTGTCAGGATCGTCTTGTCCGCATCCGGCTGGGGAGCAACTTCCACGTCCATATTCTCCGGTTCCAGTTCTCTGACATCGTAATCTTCCTCACGATTTTCTTCCGGTTCGGATACTTCCTGTTCCGCCTGGGCGGTCTTCTTTACATCCGGAAATACATTGCGGATGCTTTTGATCAGCTCATTGTGCAGATCCACCGTATTTCCAAGAAATGTCGGCGCTGTATAAGACGGTGCCGGCTCCGCTTTTTTGCCCGCCTCAGTTTCGCGGGCCGCAGCCATCTCCTGGGCTCCCGCATCCTGGGTAATCGCCGCGCCTGCCTGATCCATACGATTCAGGAGGCTTCCCACCTCTTTCTCACTGCTCGCAGCTCCGCCATTCTCATACTTGCTTTTCTGAGACGGGGTAAGAGGCTCATATTTCATCTTCAGTTCCAGAGCTTTTGTGACATATTTACCTTCGCTGAACCACAGTTCCAGTTCATCACAGGTATCAACACACTGCCTGATCTGACCGTTTTTGCTGTACAAAAGCGCCAGTTCATAATTCCAGCGTTCTGTAAACTCTGCTTCCTTATATGCTTCCAGCACCTTAATCTGCTCATCCAGCGGTGCCTGCTGTCCTCTCAGGATTTTATAACGGAGTAAATATCTGGAAGTATCATGAGGTGCCGCAGAGACGAACTCTTCATAATATTCCTCTGCACTCTCAAAATCCTGCATCTTCACAGACACTTCCACCAGGCGGTACAAAATACCCTTACCGATAGAAGAACGGTCATATGCCAGCAGAAGAATATCATTCGCTTCCGGATACATCTTGTTGGCCTCATAAACATCCGCCACCATCGACAGGGTTCGTATACTTTTGACACGACGCCAGTCCACAGATTCTACAATCTCCAGGGCGCCCTTATAGTCCTCTTTATTCGCAAGACTGGTCAGCTGCTCCAGCTTGCTTTGATATTCTGCTTTATCCAATGTTTTCACCTCATATGCTTCAGTTTGATCAACATTATAGACAGAATTAAGTGTATCACACTCCCTTGGGAATGTCAAAAAATTTGTGGGAGTGTATCTGGTGTAAGGCGGACGAAAGCAGGCAGGGGCAGGTGGGAGGCGTGTACGGCGGGCGGCTGCAAAGACGTGGAAAATCTAACCGTTCCGAAACCCCTCCGGACGGGCACCGGAGCGATTCGACAGGAATTGTTGATCAATTCCCATCTCAGCGCTCCTCAGACTCCGGGTTTGTAACCCTGCGTCTGTCCCGTCCTCCGGGGCTTCGGAACACTAAGATTTTCTCACAGACTTTGCAGATGTCCCAGGGACACGCACCTCCTCTGCGTTGGGATGATTTCTGGTTGTCTAAGGCGTTTGGGTGAGAAGGCGGAGTTTGTTTTGAAAGTGTTTTGGGTCTTTTAGAGCGTGTTTGAAAATTGCTTTCGTCCCCTCTTTCACAATTTCATCACAGAATAAACCATAAATGAACACAGTTTACGGCGGAATGGAAGAATATAACTGCAGCGATATGTCTCAGTATGGACTTGCAGAACCGGCGGCAACCGTCAGAGTACATTATACGGAAGAACAGACGGTGGAGGATTCCGAAGACACTTCAGATTCCGGTGAGTCATCCGATTCCAGCGCGTCGTCTGACTCGGGGGATACTTCTTCTTCCTCCAGCAGTTCTTCAGAGTCTGAGGAAGAGACTACGGTTACAGTGGAAAAAGATCTGGTGCTTCTGGTGGGAAATCAGAATGAAGAGGGAAATTATTATGTGACGATGGAGGGCTCCAAAGAGGTTCACACACTCAGTGAAGATACAGTGGATTCTATCCTGAATACGGAAATTTCCAGTTACTGGGATCTTGCCGTGAGTCCGGTAACCGTATCGGATATCACCAGTCTGGATGTGACCTATCAGGGACAGACCAATACGATCGTGCGGAATACGGAAGAGACCACGGATGAGGATGGAAATACCACACAGACGATCACTTATACCTGGAACGGAGAAGAAGTAGATAAGACAGAAGCCTCCACGCTGTATTCAGCGGCAACTTCCATGAGCGCCCAGAGCAAGGACAGAAGCCTTGAGAAGACGGGAGAAGATGAGATTGTTGTGGTAATGCATACGGCGGATGGAGATTATACGGTAAGTTACAGTCCGTATGATTCCAGTTTTTATTATGCGGAGGATCTGCAGGGGGTACCATCCCTGATCAATAAGAATAACGTGAACAACCTGATCGATGCGTATCTGACGGTGATCGGCGAGAAATAAGTTAAAGTTCAGACAGGTCTGTGCATTTACTGCACAGACCGTATGAAAGCGTAGTGTCTGTGGGCATCCGCCCCATCGCGAAGCGATTATTCATGGGCGGATGCCGTAACGGTTCAGCTGGCTGAACTGTTGCAGAAATAGTGAAACAGATTTCGTACAGAGACATCTGCTGGCGGTTTTGTCCGGATGGCAGAAAAAAGCTGCGGAACACTGAGGAGATCAGTTGTACCGCAGCTTTTTGTTAAAACTCTTTTCGGTTCATGACAGCCATACTGATTTTCAGTGAAAGCAGCAAAAGGAGCAGCATGACAGCAATCGCGCCCAAAATCAGCGCGCTCATACTCAGGGATGACAGGCTGTTGAAAAGAAACGCCAGGTCGATGTGCAGCGCTTCCGCTGCTTTTACAGCCAGAACACCCAGAAGAAAGATCAGTCCGATGACGCCGATGAGAACGATTCTTCCTTTTTCACTTCCGAATTTCAGCTGAATGGGCAGCATCACAGCCAGGAGAAACAGCATAAAAGGAAGGAGCGCCAGAGACGGCAGGAGCAGGTCTGTCAGGGAAGCAGCGCCTTTTGTCAGCTGAACAATGACCACCAGCAGTGTGGAAACAAACCAGGCGGATCCTCCGAGAATCAGTCCGAAACAGTATTTTTCGAGAACATACCCTTTTCTTGTGACCGGCAGCGAGAACAGAAACGGATTCCCGTTGTCAAATTCATCGTAGCTGACCGTGCTTGTGGAAAAAAGCGAGAAAATAAAGGTGGCAAAGCTGACGGCAAAAAAATTGTCCTCAGAAAAAAGAATCATTCCCAAAAGGATAAAGACAATCAGCGTAAAGAAGTTTTTCTGAACCTTTAATAAACGAAAATCTTTGATCAGTAAACCAGTCATAATTTTTCACCTCTTATCATCATTGTGACTACATTGTCTATGCTGCCTTTTTCAATGGCGATTTCCGGATAATTTTCCAGATAGAACTGTTTCTGATTGGTCAGGCAGCTGTAGCCGTAGCTTTCCTTTCTGGAACATAAAAGATATTGCGTGTCCAGACGGCGGTATTGTTCCTCATTTACTTTCAGCAGCGCATAATCACTGAGAAGGACATCCGTGTCTTCGTGGAGAATGATCCTGCCATCATGAATCATATAAAGGTCGTCGCACATGGTTTCCAGGTCGCTGGAAATGTGGGAACTGATCAGAATAGACCGCTGTTCATCCTGTTCCATAAAAGTTCTCAACATATCCAGCAATTCATCCCGTGCGACCACGTCCAGGCCTGCGGTCGGTTCATCCAGGATCAGAAGCCTTGGATTGTGGGAAATTGCCGCCAGGACTTTCAGTTTTGCTTTCATGCCGGTGGAAAATTCCCGGATTTTTTTGCTGCGCGGCAGGCCGAATTTCTGAAGGTGCTGCAGGAAAAAGGATTGGTCGAACGAATCATAAAGGTGTGTCAGAACAGGAATGATATCATCTACGGTGAGATATCCGCTGAATCCGGAATCTGAAAGGACAACACCTAATTTCTGCTTATCCTGTACCTGAAATTCCTGCAGATTTTTATCAAAAATCTGTATGGATCCACCATCAATGGAAATCAGTCCCAGAAGTGCCTTGAAGGTTGTGGTTTTTCCGGCGCCATTCTGTCCGATGAGACCGGTGACGCATCCCTGTGGGACTTCCAGGGAGCAGTCCAATGAGAACGTATCATAGTTTTTTCTTACATGTTCGATTTTCAGCATCATAAATCCTCCAAAATCAATTCAAATAAGCTCCGGATCTCTTCATCACTGAGTCCGCACCGCCTGCCTTTCAGAACCGCTTTTTCCAGATCTGTTTCCACTTCTTTTTTCTGTTCTTCCAACAATAGTTCTGTATTGCTTGCTGTTACATAGGTCCCTTTTCCATGAATGGTTGCCGTGTAACCTTCCGCTTCCAGACTGTCATATGCCTTTTTGACTGTAAGCGCGCTGATTTTCAGTTCTTTCGATAAAGAACGCACAGACGGAAGACTGTCGTTTTCCTTCAGCTCTCCGCAGCGGATCAGAGCTTTGATCTGGTCTGTGATCTGTTCATAGATCGGGATCATCAGAGAGCTGTTTATGATGATCTTCATTTTTATAACCTCCTCTATTTATAAACAGTATATAACAGTAGATAACTGTTGTCAAGTGTTATATACTGTTTATTCCCGCGGGCAACGAGCCAAGCGGACATGCTTGCATGTCCATTTGGCGACTGCCGCGAGGGTCAAATACCCCGCAGCTCTGCTGCACTACAAGTTTGATGCCCCGTAGCTTGCTGCGGGGTATTTGACTGAGGTGGTTTCATAAAAATTCGGAAAAATCGGCGTATTTACTGCGCAGAACGTAGGAAACTACCGTGTCCGCGGATATTTTCTCCATCGCGAAGCGGTTTTTCGTGAGGCTGACATATCGGTAGTTTGTAAAATATGAAAAGGGTTTGGAAATAGAATAGAGCGTGTTTGAAAATTCATTCCTGCAATCTGCACGTCACAATTTGCAGGAATGAATTTTCAAACACGCTCTAGTACTTACGTGATTTACACGAATATATGCAATCGGGTGTTTTGATGTTAAAAGAAAATTTTAATACGTTCCAGAACCTCCACAGGAGTTTCAAGCTGCGGCAGATGTTTTGCCTTGGAGATCAGTTCCGTTTCAATGGATGGATTCAGAGACGTATAAAGCGCCAGGGTTTCCTGGATTCCGTCTTCTGCGGCTCCGCCGAGGATATAAATGCTGTTATTGACATTCTTCAGAGCATGCGTCAGATTCAGGTTGACATAATTTCCAACCAGGCTGGACAGAAGATACTTTCCGTTGCCGTTGCCACGGTGTGCGCCTTCATAATAGGTGTCAATATCCTGCTGATTTTCGTGGAACGGGTTGTACAGCAGTTTTTCGGTGAAAAGCAGTTCGATATTGGAATGAGCGGTCACCGTATGGTAGAGCAGGGTGCCAATCAGAGGAAGTTCGATCAGGCATTTTACGAATTTGCTCTTTTTGTTCGGAATCTGATTCAATCGGGACAGGTCTTCCGGATTGATCAGCATGATTTTCTTAAAGCATTCCGGAACTGTATTGCATGCTGTGATCACAAAGGAACCTGACATGCCGGTAGCGATCACGTCTGTGGGACATCCGATCACGTTTTTGATAAAGTTTGTGATCAGCTGCACATAGAGAAAGTTTGTGTAAGTGATCTTTGGTTTATCGGAACGTCCGCAGCCAAGCAGGTCCAGGGCATAAACGGTATAATCTTTTGAGAGAGTGTCGATCAGGTGTCTCCATTCATAGCTGCTGCTGGAGCATTGCAGATCATGGATCAGCAGCAGAGGCGCTCCGGTTCCTTTTTTCGTATAAAAGATTTTGCCGAACTGCCAGTCGTAATATTGTTTTTCTTCGGCAGGGAGCAGGTTTTTCATCACAGAGGTCGTAGAAATAAAACGGTTGATGGCGTAAATCGCCACACCGGAAAGAGTCGTCAGGATACTGATGGTGACAAGTTTTTTCTTCGAATTTTTCATGCGGTTCTCCTTTCTGAAGCTACTACTCTTATTATAAGATAAATGACTCCAAGTTACAATGGGAAGTTGTAATTTTAAGGTTTACATAATGATGAGAGGCACTTTAGTGGCTAAGCGGACGAAAGCAGTCAGGGGCAGGTGGTATGCGTGTACGGCGGGCGGCTGGAAAGACGCGGAAACTCTAAACGTTCCGAAGCCCCTGCGGACGGGCACCGGAGCGATTCGATAGGAATTGTTGATCAATTCCCATCTCAGCGCTCCTCAGGCTCAGTGCGTGTGGCACTTCGCCTGACCCGTCCTCCGGGACTTCGGAGCGTTAAGAGTTTCTCACATCTTTCCAGATGCCCGCCGTACACGCATACCACCTGCCTCTGACTGCTTTCTGGGCTTTGGGGACGGAAAGGTGTATATTTTGTTTGAGTGCTTATTTAGTCTTTTATTGATTGTGGGTTTTGTACTTGCTGGTTTTGTGTTTTGCGAAAGTTAAGATTGATCTTAGATATGGTTTATAGTTCTCTAAATGTTTTTTTTATTTCTATCTTATTTTTTTGAATATCAATAAATCTGGAATTTTTGTGATAATAAGTTTTTTGTCTAATGGTATAAATATAGATGTAGATATAGATATAGATATAACAAATTATGAGAAGGGTCAAAAGTTTTTTGGAATTTCAGTTTGAGAGAAAATGAAATGCTGAATTTTAACTTTATAATGTGTATAGAAAAATAGTGAAATCCCATGAATCTACGGAAAATAGGATTTTGGATTATTGAAAAGAGTTGAAGAATAAAAATGAAGTTGAATGTTTCACGTGAAACATTTAGAGATTTAGTTTGTTTCGATATAGCTACTTGTTTGAGTGTACAGAGTAAAAGAAAGTGTGTTTATTGTATTTTTTGATTATAGACATTTCCTAAATTTATATGTAGCTTTTGCACAGGGACTTACTTAAAGTTTGGTCGACATAGTCGGTTGTGACTTTTTGGCTTCGGAATTTATTCTGAATAAATTGTGGTGTGTAGTGGGAAGAAAGTATTTTGAGAATATTTGATAAAATAAAGGAAATGAAATTATGCATTTGAAATGTTTCACGTGAAACATTTTGCGGAATGGTTCAGTCGGGTCTGAGCATTTACTGTGCGGACTGTGTGAAAATATAGTACTTCGGGCAGCATTCGATCACGAAGCGATTTTTGGCATGGGTGGAGGTCGTAACAGTTCAGCTGGCGGAATTGTTACCATTTAATGATTCATATCCTTTTATTTTGGTCTCAATGTGTTATGGGACTTATTATAAGAATTAAAAAAAATACTGCAGGAAAGATAACGTATCACAATTTGAATGATTGTATCAGATGACTTCAGTATTCTGTGTGCCGTTAGAACTATCTCTTACTTTTGCATCTTCTGAAAGAGTTTAGTTGTAACTTTTTCCTTGAGTGGTATATTTAAAAAGTGAAAGAGTGTGTTTGGGGGATAAGTGAATTTGTAGAAGAAAATGGAAAGATTGATCTATTCACAAAAAAGCAAGGATTATCCTGTGAAAAACAGTAAAAACATAGAAAATGTTTCACGTGAAACATTTTCAGTGGTATTTCAAAGTTTTCTATGTTATTATGAAATCAGGATATTTTAGATAACGCATTGAGATAATGAATTGCAATAATAAGTTGAAATAATATATTGCAATAGTGCATTGATGTAATGGTTCGACTGGCAATGTGATTTGATTTGTTGAATGGTTACGTTTTGATTGTTTGTTTCTGCAATTTATGTTTGGTAAATTGTCAGAAATTTCTTTTGCGTTTTGAAAACATCCTGTGTTTTTATGATTTTAAGAAGGAGGAAGTGTTTTGGGAAGAACGATTGCGATAGCTAATCAAAAAGGCGGAGTAGGAAAATCCACGACAGCTATCAATCTTTCTGCATGTCTTGCTGAGATGGGGAAAAAGGTTCTGGCAATCGATATTGATCCGCAGGGAAATACGACCAGTGGGCTTGGCATCGAGAAAGATGATGTGGAAAATACGGTTTATGAGCTGTTGTTAGGCGATAGTTCTATTCAGGAGTGTATCATTCCGCTGGAATTTGACAATCTGTCTCTGATTCCTTCGAATGTTAACCTTGCCGGTGCGGAGATCGAGCTGATCGATGTGGAGGGAAAGGAATATGTCCTGAGAAATGCAGTTGACGAGGTTCGGGAGGAATATGACTTTATTATCATTGATTGTCCGCCCTCACTGAATATGCTGACGATCAATGCGATGACAACGGCGGATTCTGTGCTTGTTCCGATTCAGTGTGAGTATTATGCACTGGAAGGTTTGTCACAGCTGATGCATACGATTGATCTGGTACAGGATAGACTGAATGCTTCGTTGGAAATTGAGGGTGTTGTATTTACCATGTATGATGCCCGGAGAAATCTTTCTCTGCAGGTTGTGGAGAATGTAAAGAACAGTCTGAATCAGAATATTTATAAGACAATCATTCCAAGAAATGTGCGTCTGGCGGAAGCCCCAAGTTATGGTCTTCCAATTAACTATTATGACAGTAAGTCTGCAGGAGCGGAGAGTTACCGTCTGCTGGCGGAGGAAGTAATACATAAGGGGGATGAATCATGGCAGTAAGAAAGGGCGGTCTTGGGAAAGGTCTGGATTCGCTGATCGCACCATCTTCGGCGGCGAAGTCTTCCGCAGGATCCGCAAAGAAAGAACCGGAAGTAAAGGTTGTAGAAAAAGTCGTTGAGAAAGTTGTCGAAAAACCTGTAGAAATGAAGGTTCGTATCAGCGAGGTAGAACCTAACCGGGAACAGCCGAGAAAAAACTTCGATGAGGATGGGCTGATCGAGTTGGCAGATTCTATCCGTCAGTTTGGAATCCTGCAGCCGATTCTCGTTAAGAAAAAAGAGGAGTATTACGAAATTATTGCAGGGGAACGTCGATGGAGAGCCGCAAAACTGGCTGGATTGAAAGAGGTTCCGGTGATTGTCAAGGAGTTTTCTGACCAGGAAGTGGTGGAAATTTCATTGATTGAGAATATTCAGAGGGAATCGCTGAATCCGATTGAGGAGGCGGTTGCGTTCAAGCGTCTGATGGAAGAATTTCATCTGCATCAGGATGAGATCGCGGAGAGGGTTTCCAAGAGCCGTACTGCGGTGACAAACTCCATGCGTCTGCTCAAGCTGGATGATCGTGTGCAGCAGATGGTCATTGATGAGATGATCACCACCGGTCATGCGCGTGCTCTGCTGGCGATTGAAGATAAGGACGAGCAGTATATTCTTGCTGGAAAGGTTTTTGATGAGAAGTTGAGCGTGCGTGAGACAGAACGGCTGGTCAAGGAGGTGCTGAATCCGAAGGTTAAGAAGCCGAAGGAGACGGATTCTGCACAAGATGCGATCTATGAAAGTCTGGAAGAAAAGATCAAGGGAATCGTCGGAACCAAGGTTTCTATCCGGAGAGGAAGCAAGCAGAAGGGGAAAATAGAAATTGAATATTATTCCCAGGAAGAACTGGAGAGACTGGTGGAACTGTTTGAGTCCATAAACGAATAAGATAAGGGGAAATACAATGAGCAGTCTGTTTGAAAAAGTCGGAATCGATCTGGGAATCGTAGTACTTCTCCTGATCGTTCTGGTTATTATACTTATGATTATGACAGTGAGCATGTCATTGCGTCTGACCCGTCTGAATCAAAAATACAAAAGTTTTATGAAAGGACGGGAGGGGCAGTCACTGGAGAAGCTGTTTTCGGCGAGATTTAAGGAAATTGACCGTCTGACAAAATATAACGAGGTCAATCAGAAAGATATCAGTGTTCTGAAAAAAGTTCTTGGAAAGACTTTAAACAAGTATGGAATTGTCAAATACGACGCGTTTGATGATGTAGGAGGAAAGCTGAGTTTCGCACTGGCTATGCTGGATGAAAACAATACAGGATTTATCCTGAACGCAATTCACAGCCGTGATAATTGTTTCCTTTATATTAAGGAGATTGTCAAAGGGGAATCCTACATTATGTTGAGTGATGAGGAAATTGATGCGCTTCGCCAGGCAGTTTCCATGGATGATACGCTGGACCTGCTGGACGAAGGGTTCAATGCTTGAAAAAATGTATATACTGGTATATGATAGCCTTAACAATACGAAGTGAGGGAAATACAGGAGGAAATTATGTTAGACATTAAGTTTTTAAGAGAAAATCCGGAAGTGGTAAAACAGAACATCCGCAATAAATTTCAGGATCAGAAACTGGAGCTTGTGGACAAGGTTATTGCTCTGGACAGAGAGAACCGTGATATCAAGCAGGAAGTGGAATCTCTTCGTGCAAAGAAAAATAAAATTTCTAAACAGATTGGCGCGCTGATGGGTCAGGGCAAGAGAGAGGAAGCGGAAGAGGTAAAGAAGCAGGTAGCTGCTGACGGCGAGCGTATCTCGGAACTTTCCGCAAGAGAGAAAGAAGTAGAAGAAGAAATCCAGAAGATCATGATGATTATTCCGAATATCATCGATCCATCGGTTCCGATCGGAAAAGATGACAGCGAGAACGTAGAATTAGAGCGTTTTGGCGATCCGGTCGTTCCGGATTTTGAGATTCCATATCACACAGACATTATGGAATCTTTCGATGGTATTGATCTGGACAGCGCAAGAGAAGTTGCCGGAAACGGTTTTTACTACCTGATGGGAGACGTTGCGAGACTGCATTCCGCTATTCTGTCTTATGCCCGTGACTTTATGATCGACCGCGGATTTACCTACTGTGTGCCGCCTTTTATGATCCACGGAAATGTCGTGAACGGCGTTATGAGCTTTGCGGAGATGGAATCCATGATGTATAAGATCGAGGGCGAGGATCTGTATCTGATCGGAACCAGCGAGCATTCTATGATCGGAAAGTTTATCGACAAGATTATTCCGGAAGAAAAACTGCCTCTGACACTGACCAGCTATTCTCCGTGTTTCCGTAAGGAAAAAGGCGCTCACGGAATCGAGGAGAGAGGTGTGTACCGGATCCATCAGTTTGAAAAACAGGAAATGGTTGTTGTATGTAAACCGGAAGACAGCATGATGTGGTATGAGAAACTGTGGAAAAATACTGTGGATCTGTTCCGCTCTCTGGATATCCCGGTTCGTACGCTGGAATGCTGTTCCGGAGATCTGGCAGACCTGAAAGTGAAGTCTGTGGATGTGGAAGCATGGTCTCCGCGTCAGAAAAAATATTTTGAAGTGGGAAGCTGCTCCAACCTGGGAGACGCGCAGGCAAGAAGACTGAAGATCCGTGTCAACGGGGAAAATGGCAAGTACCTGGCGCATACACTGAATAATACGGTAGTTGCTCCGCCGCGTATGCTGATCGCATTTCTGGAGAACAATCTGAATGCAGACGGAACCGTAAATATTCCGGAACCGCTGCGTATGTACATGGGCGGAAAAGAGAAACTGATCCCGAAGAAATAAAGAAAGAGGAGGTGTTTTTCATGCATGCATTTATGAAAGCAGTGGGATTTTCCGGGCTGGAAAACAGAAAAGATCTGGAGCGGATCATCAGGGATGTCCTGGAAAATTACGACACCAAAAAGATAGCGGAAAATGAAAAACACCGCTCTTTTGTGGAATTTTCCAGAGAGTATGGATATGACTGTGGAATCACTGTCTGCGGGGAATACGATGAAAATGGTGAGTTTCAGATGGAATATTATCATCCGTATTTTACCGGCGGACAGATCACCACGTATGAGGAGGTTTCCATCGAACGCCATATTGCGAGGGAGTCTTATGTCGGCGGCTGCGATGATTTGAGACTTGGGATCACACTGATTTTCTATCTGATCAATACGGCGGATTACCTGAATTCCCGAAAAGAGATGAGGGAATGGAAGGAACAGCCGCCTCTGATGCTTTCCGGGCTGGCAAGAGAAGGAATGATCCTTCTGCCGGTCAGAAAGGACCCGGCAAAGGCTGCCGAGGCAAAAGCATCCTGGCAGCAGAAAAGTTCTCTGCTGGCAGCGGCCAGAAACGGTGACGAGGACGCGATCGAGAGCCTGACGATGGAAGATATCGATACATATGCGATGATCTCCCGGAGGATTGTCAATGAGGATGTTCTGTCTATCGTGGACAATTATTTCATGCCCTATGGGCTGGAATGTGACCAGTACAGTATTCTGGGAGAGATCACGGATGTCAGCAAGACAGTAAATTCTTTTACGGGAGAACAGCTGTGGCAGATGAGTATTTTGTGCAATGACGTTCCCCTGGATATCTGCATCAATGCCAAAGACCTTCTTGGTGAGCCGGAGGTTGGAAGGCGTTTTAAAGGGCAGATCTGGCTGCAGGGAACGCTCAGTTAAGGGAAGAGGGAAATGAAAAAGACAATTCAATTATTGGACGGACCGATTTTTCCGTCCCTGACGAAGCTTGCGCTGCCGGTGGTAGGGGCTTCCCTGGTTCAGATGGCTTACAATATGGTCGATATGATCTGGATCGGAAGAGTGGGAAGCAATGCGGTTGCCGCCGTCGGCGCTGCGGGAATGTATCTTTGGCTTTCCAACGGGATCGCGTCCCTGTCGAAAGTCGGAGGCCAGATCAAGGTCGCGCATTCCCTGGGCGCAGGGGATCACGAGGATGCCGCGGTATATGCGCGGAGCGCTCTGCAGCTGGGAATTTTTACCGGTGTATTATTTGGCATCCTTGCGGTTCTGCTGCATGGGCCTTTGATCGGATTCTTTAATCTCAACAGCCCTGAGGTAATCGGGCAGGCGGAAATTTATCTTATGATCACCAGTGGTCTGGTTGTTTTCAATTTTATCAACACCATTATGACAGGAATTATCACCGCCATGGGAAACAGCCAGACGCCGTTTCTGGCGACTTGTATGGGACTGGGTGTCAATTTCCTGTTGGATCCGGTTCTGATCTTCGGGATGGGACCTTTTCCGGAAATGGGCGTTGCCGGCGCTGCCCTCGCGACCATTCTGGCACAGGCAATCGTTACCTTTACGCTGGCTTTTTCTGTGAGGAAGGATCGTATGGTTTTTGATAAGATTCATCTTCTGCAGAAACCGGATCGCAAACATATGGCAACGATTGTGCGGATCGGAGTTCCGATGTCACTTCAGAGTATGATCTTTACGTTTATTTCCATGATCATAGCAAGGATTATTGCGGAATGGGGAGACGCGGCGGTTGCGGTTCAGAAGGTGGGGAATCAGATCGAATCCATTTCCTGGATGGCGGCGGATGGTTTTTCGGCGGCGGTGAACTCCTTTATCGGACAGAATTATGGAGCCGGGAATATGAGACGTGTACGGAAAGGATACCGGGTGGCATCTGTGATTACCATTGTATGGGGAATTTTCTGTACGGCGATCCTACTTTTCCTGCCCCAGTATATTTTCCGGATTTTTATTCCGGAACAAGAACTTGTCCCTATGGGTGTGGAATACCTGCAGATTCTCGGAATGTCTGAAATTTTCCTTTGTATGGAAATTATGACCACCGGCGCGTTTTCCGGTCTTGGAAAGACGATTCCGCCCGCAGTGGAAAGTGTTGTGCTGACCTCGGCGCGGATTCCGATGGCGCTGATCCTGTCCGGTACAGCGCTGGGGCTGAATGGTATCTGGTGGAGTATCAGTATTTCAAGTTTTCTGAAAGGTGTTGTACTGGTAACCTGGTTTATCATTTATTTATCTAAATTGAAGCGGAAGGGAAAATGAGAAGATAATCTTATCTGGTTATCACAGTTGCCGGAGAGCTGGCTTCTCTCTTTAATCTGCTGAATTATTGTACGGATCGGCTAAAGTTTCCCTACAGAAAAGGGGCGTTTCGGCAAAAAACGAGAAATAAAAAGCAGGTCCGGACACGCTGAAATAATTACTCAGTGTATCTAGACCTGCCTTTGGGGCTGACGAGCTGGTGCCCTTGTCTATCTTTTTCTTGCATTTAATTCGATTCTAACTCATTTTTAATTCGTTCTTTATCGAGTTAAAACGAGTTAGGAATTGATTACTTTGTATTTGGAGTACTTTCCTCCGCATAACAATTCTAAATGTCCTTCAGCCTGAAGCTTTTTAATAACTGCATATGCCTGTGAAGGAGTCACTTTCAGCAATTCAATTACATCCTGTTTTGTAATGATTCCATTCTGAGTGTTTGCCAACTTCATTACTAACTCAGGATGCCTGATGCTGTCTATATCTGTCTGTCGAACATACTGTATTGTTTCTTTGCCTTCACGATAGATCTTTTTACCCAGAATATAGGTGCGATTTTTTCCTTTTCCGGATGCTTCAATCAAACCAGACTCAATCATAACTTCAATTGCAGATCTAATTTTATTTTCACTCAGATTTGTCAGCTCAACAATTCGTTCAACCGTACATCTTCTTTCTGTATTAAGGACAGATAGAATCATCAATGTGTAGATTGATAATGGTTTTCCTTGCCTGTTTTGTTCTTCTGCAACAAACTTTGCAAAGGACAAGTCTGCTTTCGCCCTTTGAATAAATAGTTTAACGGTTTTGCTGGTAGATTCAGAATAATCCGGCCAAGGCCTTCCAAAGATGATAGAACCTTCAAAAATTCTATCAATTCCTCTCCCCGTCTTCTCAGCTAAACCGATTCGTTTCATTGCATCAGCAAGCGCAGGATTACGTCCATGTGGTTCTACAGTCAGAAGATTTTTCAGATTAACTCCATCAATAAATCCACCAGGATTACTAATGATCATTCCTTCATCATCAATCAAAACTCTTACAGCGCCAAGCATAGTATAATCCCTATGACAGAATGCGTTTACTAAACCTTCTCGAAAAGCAGCCCAGTCAAATTCCGGAATTGGAATTCTAAATAATCCGTACTCAGTCTCCCTTTCTGGATTCCAGGCTTTGACGTATGTCTCATAGTTTTCAAATAATTCAAGAAGCGGCTTATTGCTATCCTCATTCATACGGACAGCCGTTCCTTCCAGGACTTGAAATGCCGACTTTGCTGTTGGTATCAGTTCTGCGATACGCTCCTCTTTTCCAATTAAAAGCATGCCTGTTACTGTTGGAACATATTTACCCGCAACATCTGTAATAAGACGTAATGCAATATCCAGTTCATCATCCGGTAAAGAAAGCAGAGTTTTTTCACCACCCGGTCTATTCTGAATGATTCGGCGAAGTCTAACTCGCTGATTTGGATCCAAGTCATCTAAAGTAGCTCCTGCCAAAGGCTGAGCAGAATAATCAAGCATTCCCAGTTCTGCAAGGCGAGATGGAATCTCATAAGAATACATTGGTATTACTTCCGGACTTCCATCAAGTTTAATACGTCTCCTCAACATTTTTCCTGACGCAGTAGATACCACACCCCGGCTTCTTGGTACTTCAATTTTCAGAACATCTTTACCCTCTTCAGTAATTATCTCTGCTCTTACAGATATTGGCGGAACAGTGCTATTTGCAATCAGTGCAGTTACGCCTATGGGATCCTTATGTTTTTTATGAACGCCGGTAATTGATCCGTCATCTTCGACACCCAGAAACAGAAATCCTCCAGACGTATTTGTCATTCCAACTATCTCTTCAATAAGATCATGATCCGGATAGCATTTCAGATCACTTTTAAATTCAATATCTAAACTCTCCGCTTTAGGAATTGTACGCATTTCAATCGCTCCTATCTTCTAATTCAAATATAGTATAACTTGTTTTAACTCGTTTGTCGAGTTAAGTTTTTTTAAATTCGTCATAACGAGTTAAAAACGAGTTACCCATTTATATAAATATATCCCACCTCTCAACACATTTATTCACAATACGCAGTATGCATTACCGACAAGACGAGGAGAATACGCACGCAACCTCCATTGCATTATTCTATGCTTGGCCAAAGGCAAGAGGATTATAAGCGTCTCGTTTAATCTCCGTATCTATTATCAGAGCAGATAAGTATCAATTAAGCGTTTTATCTCAGCAGAATCAATTCCTCCGTTTAGAGAATCTTTTGATACGATTAGGTTTTCGCCTTCAATGATACCATGTTTCTTATAGATAGCTTGTTTTTCTTGCCAATGTTTGTTGTATGCAGCATCACCTAACATACCGCAGTGCTCCCAATAGAAACATAATCCGCTTTCAGCATCGTCAATTGTGAAATCCGGAATACGGATTCCATCTTTGCCGAGATTGAGCTCTTTTTCGTATTCATATTCGATTCCAGCTTCGTATAGCATATTCGCTATGATGACCTCTGACTTGGAGCGTACGAGTTCGCCTTTCAATGTTCTATGGATTAGTGCTTGCTCAAAGTATTTCTTCTTGTATTCGACGATATCGGGAGACTCAAACAGGCAAGTAAACCGCTTTGCGGCTTCAGAACACGCAACAGAAGAATAATCTCTCAAGCGATAAGCCCCATCGTTATACAAGATGACCAATTTGTCTTTTTGCCTTGTAATTGCCGTATAGAGCAGCTCTTTGGACAGCAAAACACCCGGTTCTCCAAGGACAAGGATAACCTTTCCAAATTCACTGCCCTGTGCCTTGTGGACGGTTAACGCATAAGCAAGTTCTAAATCAGAAATTCCCTCATCGGAGACAGAAGAGTACCAGTTGTAATTCATTTCCGGTTGAGAAGAGAACACGATCTGATGTGTGTTATATCGAGCTTTCGGTGTCTCCCAAATACGCTCAACAATACCAACTTCGCCGTTGGCTACATATCCTTCTACGGTTTTTTGGCTCTTAACATTGTAGCCTTTTACCTTCTGGTTTCGGACATTGATGACCTTGTCACCATAAACAATACCATCCGTACCCAGCAAATGTTTTGTGCCGCGAACTTTGGAGTGGCTCAATTTCATCGTCTGCTGGGAACGATATTTCTCGTGTAGATATCGGTTTATGGTTGCTGTGCCAATGGCAGCATCATTTCTGTAGGCGGATAGTATTTGCCAATTTTCAATTTTTTTGATATTAGCCTCTGAGCCGCCAAAATTCATCCATTCACCATTGATATGGCCTCCGATGGATAGGTTAAATCCTTCAATATCATCGATGCTTGTCATTTCGGTTTCTTCATAGAGTGTTTCAAAAATGCGCTGCTCCAGTTCCTCTGGAGTACTCCATGACTTGAAGGACACATGTTTACCCAAGGAGCCGCTCTGAAGTTGAAGGAAAATGCTATCGTCCAAATCTTCGGAGTCACCTGTGTACCATTTGGAAAGCTCGGTGTCTCCTCGAGGAGTTCCATCATCAGAAAGCTGTCGCATAGTAACGGTAAGCTGTCCAAAGCCCGAACCGACCTTCGGGAACGCATTGACGCCTTGATTCAGCTTGCGAACAAGGTCAACAAAAGGTCTTCCAGCACCAATGGGCGGCAACTGATTAGGATCTCCAACAAAGATGATGCGCTGAGCATTTTTTCGAAGTGCCTGAAGTAATGCTCCAAACATTTCTTCCGTCAGCATGGAACTTTCATCAACGATAACGGTGAACGGAACATTTTTTGCATCCACATCAGAAAGCGTGTATTCCATAGTATATCCGTTGAAACGCCTGCTTTCACTCAGAAACTGTGCCACAGTCTTTGCAGTACTTTCGACACCTTGCTGCTTCATTGCTTGGCTCATGCGCACTCGTGCTTTCCCTGTCGGAGCAAGCAAAAGAACACCGCCATCGCGAATCTGCGGAGACTTACAAAGTAGTGCAAGAAGCGTTGTTTTGCCGGTTCCTGCACCGCCAATCAAAACAGAAAGCCTGGATTCCGCCAATTCTTTAAGAACAGCAGTTTTTTCAGTTCTTGCACGCTCTTCAGATGCAGTCGTGACCTGTCCTTTGAATGCGCTATCAATGATAGTGCGCCAATCTTCCTTAATTTCATGGCGTTTTCCTCTCAGACGCTTATTCACAGACGAACGGATGACTTCATCGAACTCAAATAAGCGCTTTAGCTGATATGCTCGATCGCCATTCCTACAATCTACAGAAATAAGTTCATCGCAAAGGAAACCATGAATGCTGTTGATGATATCGCCGGTAACATGGCAAGCAGGATATATTGGCAGCTCATTAACCTCATTAATCAGGTTCGCTACTGGATAAACAGTATGACCCCAAAGTGCTTGTAACTCAAGCTGACTCACAAGATAAGCACGAACACGGCGCTTATCATTTTCCGAATCGAGTGCAGTAGGAGCGGGAACAGGATTGGTAGACTTAATGTCCTCCGGTGGGAATACAGCAGTATCGATCTTTTGGACAGGGATATAGCAATCTGCCATACATCTGCGTGTTTTCTCATATAGGATGTAAGGGTTCTGGATAATCTCTTTATCTGTGCAAGGGATACCACGCTTTATTCTCTCCTCGGTGTTGAAGATATTGTATGCCTGATCCTGGTTTAAGGACATCCGAGCTAGAAGCCAGAAGAGAGTACGCCGCTCCAGGGGCAACGCTTTATAGGTCTCCAATTCAGTCCTGCCGAGATTTCGCAGAACGGCCGGAGAAAAAAAGTTGTTCGGGGAAGAAAGCGCAGCATCCAAAACAGCTTCATATTGAGCGGAATTTTGAACATGTTTTTTTATCTCTTTTGCCATGATTTCTCCGCAGCGGAACCCAACAGCGGAGAGCATTGAACCGATTCCGGGGAACGGACCGCGGTCACGCCACACCTCGGAAAGACGATCTTTTGTCCAGGAAATGCAGTGCCCCCAATTGCCAGGAATACATTCCTTAATGATTTCCAAGGCTTTTATCGTTTGAAGAAGAACACTAATCACCGCGTCATAGGATAGATGTTCGGTTGCATAGGAGAATTCCTCGAAATAATCATCTTCTGCAAAAACTGTGATACTCCGCATATCAAATTCGGGATGGTCTTCTGCATACTTCATCATCTCCCTGTACGGAAGAAGAAAGCCGTTGCTTCTGTCATCACGAATGGAATGTCCGAGCATTGTTTCCCAAAGGATAGACCTTAGTTTTCCGGCATCCGTGTGCTTATGCTCTGGCGGATCCGTGATGGAAGTAATGTATCCAATACCCATGACCACACGCTTGGCATCATCGATAAATGGCACTTGCTTTGCATATGGAATCACAAGTGATTCATTTATCTTAACGTCCTCATAGAAAACACGAAAGATTTCACGCTGATTTGTGGCATCCTGAACCCAGTTTGTAGAAAAACCAAGCAGAGGCTCGCGTTCTTCGCGGTAATCAATGCCGTGTTTTTGCGCCAAGTCAAAAATAGTACGTTCACAGCCATTTTCATTCTTCTTCAGCATTGTCCATGAAAAAGGTCTTGCGGGAAGGGAAAATGGAGGGTATACCAATTCAGTTTCAAGAAAGTGTCCGTGAGGTCCACGGTTGCCTTTTTTGTACGGATGAACGGTAATTTTTCTGTATGTATCTGCTGACATGAAACAGCCGCCTTCAGATAAGCAGGGAATTTCCATTTCATGGCCAAGAATAGGACAACCTCGAAGGGAGTCTTCAAGTTCATCGTTTCGGCTGTCTGCAATATTGCTCAACCGCAGGCAAGCGTTGTTATAACATGGCTTATCGCAAATAAGGCCAGAGTACCCATTATCTTTCCAAGGTACTCTTACGGATAAATGTTGAGCCATCTTTTCACCTCCTACCATCGATTATTTCGGCATTTTCTTTAAAAGCTCCTGTACCTCTGCAAGATGGGTTGCTGTAAAGGTTAACGTATCCTCATGACCAACCGGTATTTCCACTTTGCCTTCATAGGAAATGTTGGCGTTGCGAATTGCTTTCAAGTATTCTTCACGAATGCTATTCTTTTCGCGCAGAGCCTCAAAACGTTTGCTACATTCAAGGCAAAGAGCAACTCTTGTTTGATGGAAATAGTATTTCGGTTTTAGTTCAAGGTTGTTAACCTCCATTAGCATATAAGGCTTAGGTCTAAGACACATCTGACAGAAAGCAATCTTTTTTGCACCTTCTGGGGTATAAATCTGCAATGTGTTATTACGCGCATCATTTCCGCTCAAGTCAAAAGTGACTCCGTTACTCCTCCGTCCTTTAAGAATCGAACGTTCAACCTTTGCAGTAAATATCGTAACCGGATTCTTCAATGCAGTCCTAACGTGTTGAATCAACTGTGCTCTGTCGCGCACTGGTTTTTCGGGGAAAGCGTATTCTGTGTAAGGTTCGTCTGGCCTTCCCATTCCAAGGTACTCAAGGCCATACTCGGCAAGAAGCTCGTCAGACAAGTACTCATCACGATAGAAGCCACGCAGGATTTCCTCGGAGTGAGCAAAGTAATCATCTAGCAATGCCTCGATATCGTCTGCTGTAAGAGCCTTATCGTAATCAATATCATCATAATAGATGTCTGAAAGCTTGCGGCATTTTATGTATTCTGCAAGCCCAGAGCATTCTTTGTGGACGATAATACGCTGAAGCATATCAACCGCAAAATATCTACTGGGCTGGTCACACAGAAATAATTCTGTGTCCTTGATTTCACCAAGTTCATTCTTCAACGGAATTGCTTCCTTCAACTGCAAAAGAATCCCTAAACAGTCATTTCTTTGCAGAGCGCCGGTGGCAAACTCTGTCACCAGATACTTGTATATCTTCGAAATGTCATTTCCTCTGATAATCTCCTGAAGAGCACTCCTATATCGGCCTCTTTCCCATTCAGAATTCATCTCGTTAATATTAACGCCCAGCATTTTCTCACACATTGCCTTCGAGAGCAGCGTTTCATTTAGAACCCAGTAAGACTTATCTGAGGTATGGGTATCCTTTTTGACAAAAATCCCGTCATCAACCCATGAAATATACTGTGTGCCACCTGATTGTCCATAAACAGGAATAATCTTCATATCCAACAGCTTTACATGGAAAACCTCAGGCGTGTCCTGCAGATATTCGTACAGGCAGTTTCTGAAATCCTCATTTTCAATGAAGTCTTCAGCATGTCTTTGAAGCAGAGGGAATACCCTCGTGAACGGTGCATCTTCACATGCTAGTGCATTAAATATTGCATCGATACGCTCTTTCTGTTCCTTGGATACACCTTCCAGTTTGGGATTAATAACTGTCTCTGGCCTTAATGCGCCATAGTCTGATGTTGAAAGTTCACTAAGCAGAAGTATTGCAGCCTCTGGATACCTATATGCTGTCTTACCGGAAACAGATACAAAGGTTTCCCCATCGAAGGTAGGCAGTATTTTTTCCGATTGCAGCCTAGTCAAATAATCACATTTGTTAAGATACTGAAGGTCAGATAAATCGTTTACATACATTCTCTGATTACCACTAATCTGGTATCTGAATCTTGCAAACCTAAGAACGTTAGCCCTGTCTTCAGCCTTTCTTGCATGAATGACCTCCACGATGGCATTATACATTTCCGCTCTGATGATGTTATTCCAGGCGGCACAATCTGTTTCGATTTCTTCACGGGATGTGGTCAATTCAAACGGCGCATCAATAACCATAGGAATCCTAATCCTATGCTTTGTAGGAAGGCCTGTGTACAGCGGGTAATCTGTTGCAGAAGATTTATCCGGGACATAACACACAATTTGCTGGTTGGGACTGATCGCCCTTGTTCCATTTTCTCGCTCTTCCAGAGCATGCGTATCTGTAACCGTAAAAGCATGCACATACTTGCTAAAGACATAGGGACGCTTATCAATAGTAATCGTTCTCTGAGTCTCAGTATCAGTTATAGATACCCTGTGACCATTGATATCAATTATTTTTAACTGACGTAAACAAAGGCAGAGTTCGAGGATACCGGCAGGCTTCAGGGATGGCGTCGTCGAACGATCTTTTAGTGTAATTTCCATCCTTGTGCCTTTGACAGGTTCTTTTACTCCGTTTAGAAGTCGGGGGATGGTTGGTTCCTCCGCCTTAAGCGCAAAGTTGTACTCGCCGCTATAAATTTTCACTTCTGAGGCGGTTGCAAACACGGTCTTGAACCCGACACCCTTTTCACCGATAGAACGCAGATCTCCATTCAAAAGTCGGTTTTTGGTTGATTCGCCGATTGCAGTAATGGATCGAATATTTGCCCTGGTAAAACCAGCTTCGTTATACTCGGTCACAATGGTGTTCCCACGTTGTGTAAGCATAAAGGATGGAATGCGTCCCTGCGGATAGATGCAGTCGTCGGCATTCTGCAGCAACTCCTGAATGAATCTTGTACGATTGGTGCCAGACTTAAGAATCAAGTCAAGATAGCTCTTATATCCCGCTGTACCTAAGGAATCTTTGACTGTAAGTCGAATATTCCTCAAATCACGAATATAATCTGCGGCTATGCCGGAGTTATTTTCAACACATTGATTGAGTTGATTAGAAGCTTCACGCAGTTTAATTCTGATTGCAAAGGTGTCGCGAGAATCCATTTCATAACAGAAGGCTGCAAAAGAAGAAAGCGGATTACTTGCGGAGAGCACAATGCCGTTATAGCATGGCAGAAATCGCTCCTCTGAAATATCAAGGCATATACATGCCTCTCTACAGTACTGCATGTACTTTTCTACAGTCCTCGGAGTTTCACTTAATTCAAAGCCTCCATAAAGGACATCTGAAATCGGAGTGACCGCTGCACCGATTACGGAAAACCTTGGCCTACGATTGTTTCGAACAGCATCATTTGCAATCCGAAGGATAATATCTGCCAGCCGTTTATGCTTCATAATGCATTCGAGCTGTGCGGTTTCTAGTTTCAGTTCCTCATCCTTCGGGAACTGTTTCTCGCTGTACTCATATCCAACTGTTTCTAGGTAATCAAGAATTTCACGCGTTAGCTGAGATGCAACCAACGCTCGTCTGAACAAACGGTTATAAACATTCTGTTCAACCGTGATCCCAAAACGACCAACAGTGACGTTTTCTGGAACAAGAAAAAGAGACTTGGCAGCACCAATCAAGTTTGCAACCTTTATTGGCTTATCGATTTTTTCCGCGGGATCAAAATAAAAAATATCCTCGGCCCGCTTAAACTCACCATCAACGGTCTCAAACAGCGGCAGAGTTAAGTAATGACTTCCCTTAAAGGACTTCAGACTGCTAAGGCATTTTTCCTTGCCATTGTTCGGTGCAATAAGGCTGCCGTGTTGAGATGGCAAATAATGTACAATATCCTGCCGAGCAGTTTTAGCCCAATCAGGGAGGACATAATCCATAAGTTCTGCAAGAAATTTAGCGGTTTCTGAAAACCAAAGATTTCCACCTGGATTATCTTTATCCTGTGGATCTACAAATTCACGAGATGCATCAAGCTTAAATGGAGCATGGCAAACAATCGGCACAGTAAAGGTCAGCTGTGTAGGAAGAAAGGAATAGAGCCCACCGCTTCCTACCTTATCAACATCCTCCACATAGGGAACCACTGCCTGCAGAAGCATGTGCTTTCCACCTTTGCTGCCAACAAGGGTTTTCTCTCCGTATCGAGATTGACACGCCTTTTGACTATAAATAACAGGATATGTGTATCTGGTACAGGTGATAGATTCAATGGTTTCTCTATCAATGCCGTTATCATGATCGCGAAGATTAACCGCTATTTTCACATTATCTTCACGAAAGATTTTTCCTGTATCCGGAATTGCCGCCCTGGATACCTTGAATTCCATGCTTCTCCAAGTATCATAATACAGCTTGAGAGAGGTTAGTTTATTTAAGAATAACAGCGGGTTCTTACCAAATAATGATTCTTTTCGACAGTATTGATCCCTAATTTGCCTATAGATTTCTTTAGCTCGCCCAGGAACATAAAGAGTCATCTGAGTGCCGGGACAATACTGGTTGTTCTTATATGCTGCAACCGGAATTGTGAAGTTTTCTTTGTATAATTCAAAGGAAAACCACCCGCTTCGAATTAACACCTGTTTTGCAACGCCGAAAACCGACTTGAAGCCAATACCTTTCTCACCGATTTCATTCTTGGATGCGGAGACATTTTTTGCTGCTTCGGCGATACCTGTTATGGCAAATACATTGAAAGGTGTAAAACCGACTTCGTTATACGAAAGTACAATTTCACCACTATTGAAATCAAAACGCATATCCAACTTGCAGTCGTCTGGTTTTGCATATTCACAATCATCAACATTCTGAATCAATTCAAAAATGAATCGGAGACTGTTCGAATACAAACCATCCTCGCCAACAGAAAGCAGCGAATTCAAAAGCTGAGGATAGTTTTCGCCATGCAGTTTATCGTTTTCTGCAACTGCCTCACGAAATTTGCGCAGCAATTCAATAAACAGCTTTCCGTCGTTGGCAGATTTTATTTCACTCGAAGATACCTGTTTCAATCCATCACGAAGCGTTTCCAATTGACGCGATCCAAGGTCACGACAATCAGTACCTCCATATGTATCAGAAAGATTCTGAAGCATTCCCATTTTTTATCCCTCCATAACGGTAATAATCCCGTTAACAAGAAGCGTCGTGTAAATATCTGCTTTCGCAGCAAGTGACTGAATTTCGTTGACCTTACGGGAATAGTTCTCTTGAACGGTTTCCAATTCGCTCATTTTCATGCGACGGATAGAATCATCAAACGCATCCTGAATCTGCTGCTCCAGGGATCGGATTCTATTCCGCTGATTGTTTGCCAAACTTTCTAGCTTGAAGGTGATGGTTGTGGTAACATCCCGCTTATGCTTGGTTCGGGCATCCATCCAACGCGCAACCTGAAGCCCTTCCAAGTCAGACCAATCGCAGCTCATGGTTTCACTGATCGGAGAGTTTGAAGCATTCTCCAGAACATCCGGCAATTCTTCGGCAACCTGTTCACTTTCACAAATTGTTACAAGACGCGTATACTCATTGAAGCCAGTGAATCTCCATGCATATACAGAAAACGGATAATTGCCTGCCGGGATAGTATTTGAATAGTGCTGCAGCTTTAAATAGACAGCTTCACCCTTTGCAAAATGCTCAGCAGCTTGCTTGGCCAGAGGATGCATCGCAGTAATAAAGAAACTGTCACGATCTTTTGAAGCTGCATCTGCATCAAAGGTGATAGTATGGTTTGGCTTCTTTCCACTTAAATAATTTTCCCAGGTCCTTCTCAGGGCGTTTCTGCTACCTGGCATTTTCCGCAATTCATCCTTGAGGATGCCTCGGGCAGACGCATTGAGTCTGAGATTTTTCATAGCACCGTCGCCCAGAATATAGACTCCATCTCCGAGGATTTCCTTGAGATATTGCTCGATAAGCCCTTGAAGTCCCTGCGGAGTGAGCCAAGGATTTTCGGCATGTCTGATTTCCTGCGCAGTTGTAAATTCTGTCAGGTCGAAGCCGAACAATTCCTTTTCTTCCTCTTCAAGACGAGTGATTTCTTGCAGTTTACGGACTTCATTGTCAGCAATCTGCTCCAACTTACGCTTTCGCTCGTCATCGGTAAGGGAAGAGTCAAGAATAATACCTTCAATTCCCGTTGCAATTTCACCCAAGATTTCTTCACATTCACCAATACTGTTTTCAAAAATACCAATTCGCATGAGACAACGATAGTAAATCTCTGCATCGATAGTATTCTCAGTAATGACATTGTAAATATTAACTGCTTCGCTCTTTTGTCCGCGCCGATCGATACGACCGATTCGCTGCTCAATGCGCATTGGGTTCCATGGAAGATCATAGTTAATCATCATGTCACAGAACTGATAGTCAAGACCTTCAGAACCAACTTCGGTGAAGAGTAAAATATCGATGGAATCTGGATCTTCTTTGGGCAATTCAAATCGAGCTTTAAATGCATATCTTTGCTCATCTTTGACCCCACCGTCTACCTGTTCAACTCGATAACCAAGTTCTGTCAGCTTTTTCTTCAGGTAAGCCAGTGTATGACGGAAAGTGCTAAACAGCATAATCTTGTTGTTTGGCATTTCTTGTTTTAGCTCGATAATCTTTAGCGTCTCCTCCAGCTTCGGATCCTCCGGAGGTAGATTATCTGCCATACTGAGAATACTGGCTGCAAGAGAGGATATAGCGTCACCAGAAGAACCGTCCATATTAAAACCACCGAACTCAATATCCGGATCATCATTAAGTTGGCGGACTCTTCTTGCGATAATGTCCCTGATATGAGGAGCCAGTCCAAAAATACAGCTGGCTGCCTGACGCTTAATAGTACTCATCATGAAAGCTACAGAACGAGGATCATGGAGTATTGCCAGTGCAGCTTTTTCGAAGGACAGTAATTCATCGTGAAGCCGTTGCTGATACTCCGAGAATTCAGTAGATATTGTATGAGATCTGCGAACGCAGAAATCCTGGATATCCCTTCTTCGAGTACGGTTGATCATCGTTGCAAAGCTATGCAGAGATTCAATATCCGAGATTAATTTGACTCTCTCTTCTCGAGTGATTTCGCTCTTCTCGAGGCGTATCATTATATCATCATACAGAGGATTCTCTGCAATAACATTATCTCCCCACTGGGTACGTCTTACTCCGAGCAGTTCATTAACTGCAGCCTCAGCCCAGCTTTCTTCAGCAGCACGAATAAATCGAACAGCGCGAGAAATATACTCATTCGGACGTGCCATCATTTCGAATGTCTTCTGATCAATTACAATATCAGGGCGAAGGACATTAAGCAGAGTAAATAGGTCATCATCGCGGGTTTGGAGCGGCGTTGCAGTCAGCATTACAACTGCGTCTGCATGATCGCAGAAGTATTTTGTGCACTTATAAGCAAAAGCCTTTTCCTTATCCATACTGCCGTTTCGAATATGGTGGGCCTCATCTACAATGACCAGATCAAAATGCGGCTCTGGATCTAATTCAGACAATCCGAAGGACCGGGTTCGCTTCTGATCATCACCGTTGTACAAGCGGCTATCCATAATAGAGTATGGAATAATTACTTTATTGTACCGAACCGGCCACTCACCATCACGATCAGTATCAGAGACGATCTGACGTAAGGTTGCACTGTCAACGGGAATGAATTCCTCATCGAATCGCTTCATTTCATTTTCCCATTTTCGCTCTGCAACTAGAGGGCGAGGACAGATGACAACAATTTTTTCAAGTTCGGTTCGAGCCTCTAGCTCTTTTATTATCAATCCAGCCTCTATTGTTTTACCAACACCAACACTATCAGCGATCAAGATACGCGGTTCATCAGCATGTATCATTTTGAGTGCGGGCCGGAACTGATATGGAATGAAATCAATTCTCGCAGAGTTAAGCGAATATAAATTATGAGATGAAGGATTATTAATTTGGTATGCGGTCAAATAGCTGCGAACAGTGCTGACACTGACCCAATCATATCCGACACTCTCCTCAACAAGCTCGATTTGTCCAGTGTAGTAGCTGTTCAGCTTTCCATTCACAAAAACATCGTACTTTTTAACAGACCCAATGTTTTTAATCGCATGTACAACACCACGCACTTCCGGATAGCCAACCAAGCAAACAAGACTATTTTCTCGAATAATTCCATCACTCATAGAAGAGGAGGCCTGCGTCGAAGATGTTTCTTCCTTAATGGATTGGACATTTATTTTAATACTGTCGGGACGTTCTACATACTCAATAAACTCGCTAATATCTTTTAAGATCGATTTGTCCCCACCAAGCTGGGAAATCAACGTGGAAATGGTATGAAGGTCATTGAGCACCACATCTTTCCCTGGAAGCTCGGCACTGCAATGTGCCCAGTTATTGCGAACAGTCATCATTTCCCGGATAACTTCGCGTTCAGAGCTGGGCAAATATGCTACAGTTCGCATATCATACCAGGATTTGTTAGCAATTCGAAGCAATGCCGCGAGATTGAAGTCTGATAACTTGGAAAAGGCTTTGGTAATTGCTATTTCGCGTTGGGTATAGCTCAAACTGTTAAGGACACAGTCGTCCCACCACGTATCATCAACTTTTGGTAAAATACCTTCTAACCACGTTACAAGCGCAGCTGCCGATTCATGAAGGTATGAATTCATTTTGCTTACTATTGTTTGATTATCCATAGTAAATTCGCCTTTCTAAGCCTATAACCTCTTTTGACATAGCACTGTTTGCTGTGAGTTACGTTCGCATTACCCCTATTTTTGCACATATTTCGTACAATTTTATCATTACTATTGTATAACAAAACTTTCAATAATCCAATCATTTTTATCGTTTACAAAGTTTTTTGATTTTCCATAAATAGTGACCTTATCACAGAAAAATTTTAAAAAACGGGGTATCCTTTAGATAGAAGAAAAAAAGGAGGAACGTGCGATGAGGTTAAAGAATAAAGTTGCTGTTATTACCGGCGGAAGCCGCGGGATTGGTTTTGCTACTGCTGATAAATTTTTGAAAGAAGGCGCCACTGTTATTATTACGGCAAGTTCTCAGGAAACTGCGGATCGGGGTGTTGAGCGTCTGAGGGAGAAACATCCGGAAGCGTCTGTGGAAGGGATCAGCCCGAATCTGGCAAGTCTGGATTCCGTCAGGGATGCATTCGGGAAAGTAGTAGAGAAATATGGCCGTGTGGATATTCTGGTGAATAACGCAGGAATATCGGAGAGCACACCTTTTGCAGAATATACGGAGGAGCTTTTCGATAAGGTCATGGATCTGAATGTCAAAGGTGTGTTCAATGCCACCCGTGTGGCGAGTGAATTTATGGCTGCGCGCGGTGAGGGAGTCATCCTCTCTACCTCTTCCATGGTAAGCATCTATGGACAGCCAAGCGGCGTTGCTTATCCTACATCGAAATTTGCGGTCAATGGTCTGACGGTTTCTCTCGCCCGTGAACTTGGGCCGAAGGGTATTCGTGTCAATGCGGTAGCGCCGGGCGTTACGGAGACGGATATGATGAAGGCGGTACCGAAGGAAGTGATAGAGCCTATCATTCAGCAGATTCCCCTTCGCCGTCTGGGACAGCCGGAAGATATTGCGAATGCGTTTGTATTCCTGGCTTCGGAGGAAGCATCTTATATTACCGGCGTGGTGCTGAGCGTGGATGGGATGGTAAGAGTTTGATGCCGTCAAGGTCTGTTTAACTACAACCCGCAGTTACAAAATAAATCCTGAAAATTTAATATTTCAACCAATGAAAAGGCATAAATTCCATCTGTTTGGTATAATGGAGTTGTTTCAATCCATTCAGAACAATCAAGAGGAATTTATGCCTTTATTTTTTGATATAAACCAGCCATTTGACTTGTCTATTTTCATGACAGCAAATGTCAAAAATGCTTAGGGTAGCTAAATTCATGAATCATAAAATTTTGCCTATAAATTTTTAAAATAATTTGTAACGAAACCATGATTTCTTCGTCTAACCAGTGTACAGGAGGAGGTGAGCGGTTTTGGATTACGAAAAACTATATCATTCATACTACATGCAGGTATATTCTTACGTCATGACGATCCTGAAAAATCAGTCATTGGCGGAAGAGATTACCCAGAATACGTTTTTCAAAGCAATGACAGCCAAAAAGCCATTTGGACAAAGATCCGGCGAATTGACCTGGCTGTGCAGCATTGCAAAACGTCTGGCTATAGATGAATGTCGAAAAAATAAAAAAGTTACAGAATTGGATGAGGCATCTGAGACGGCGCAGAAAAAAGATCTGACGGAAGAAGTGGAAGATAAAGAAACCGCTCTTCAGATCCATCTGATTCTTCATGAACTGCAGGAGCCCTACAAAGAAGTGTTCCAGCTGCGTATTTTTGGTGAACTGTCTTTTGCACAGATTGGATTTATCTTCGGCAAAACCGAAAACTGGGCAAGGGTCACTTATCACAGGGCAAGAATGAAAATTCAGGAAAGGATGGAGAAAAATGGATAAAACGAAACTTCAGGAATGTGAGATCGTTCAGGATTTACTTCCTTTGTATTATGATGATGTATGCAGTCCTTCCAGCAAAAAATTCATTCAGCATCATCTGGAGGAATGTGAAAGCTGCAGAAAACTATATGAGGAATTGAAAAATGATTCCGTTGACCGCATTATGGTAAAGGAAACGCAAGGTGTTCTGGAAAGGCATGCCAGAAAGGAACGGACTGCGGCGTATAAAGCCGGGCTTATTATCAGTGTATTGCTGTTAATTCCTGTTTTTATAACCCTTCTCGTATCCATGGCTACGGGAGACGGATTAGGCGTTTTCTCTGTGGTGACAGCTTCAATGATGCTGATTGCGGCACTGACAGTTGTTCCTCTTATGACGAGTCAGAAGAAGCTGGCAAAGAGCATTCTGGCTGGCGTAGCTGCATTGCTGCTGATCATTTTCTTTGTGGACAGAATGAACGGAGGCGGGCAGTTTTTATTACTGGCAATTCCCACCATCTTTGGCCTGTCGCTTCCTTTGTTCCCGTTTGTGATCAGAGAAATCTCATTGCCGCCGGTACTGTCTGATAAAAAAGCTTTGATTACCATGATCTGGGATACGGCATGGCTTTTTCTCACAATCTTTATCGTGTGCAATCAATCCGGGGATCTGGAAGGTATGCGGGATGGAAGTATTGTTGCTGTGATCATGATGGTTGGTGTATGGCTGATTTTCCTTACAGCCAGATATCTGCAGGTAAACAGATGGATAAAAAGCGGTATCATTGTGATGATTACAGGTATCTGGATGGCTTTTTCCAATGATGTTTATCTGCTGCTGGCAGAGCGGAAAAGACAGCTGACCATTCTTTCTGCCGACTTTACAGACTGGACATCCAGTGCCAGTATTAATGGAAACGTTTATTTGATTGCGCTGGTTCTTGGGATTGTGAGCGGGATGATACTGTTGAGTGTTGGTTTATTAAAAAATAAAAAGAGCGGATCATTCAAAGGTAAGACGAGAAGTTGATAACCGATAACATTTGACATGGATGGAAAGATAAAATAAAAGCCGAGAACTCCGATTCTGAAAGGAGTTTTCGGTCTTTTATTTTTCTATATTCAGTTTACCACTTTGGATTTTATAACTACTATCAAGGTTCTTTTGGAGGGGATAATTAAATCTTGTTTTGCTTTCTAAAAATCAGAATAATAGCTGTACCAATAACATATAGCATATGGTTCCACCGGCAATCGACAAAAGCATCTGTCTTTTCCAGCAGTGCAATGCAATGACTGCTATCACTGAAATCAATTCCGGCAGACCATGACTGCCGCTGAAAACATTTACATCTTTTAAGTAGTAAACAACCAGTAATCCGAATACTGCAGCAGGCAAAACCTTTCCAAGATATTGTATGTATTTCGGAGTGGGTTTCCCGGCTGGAAACAGCAGAAATGGAAGAAAACGGGTTGTCATAGTGCCGATAATAACCATGATAATTGTAATAACCTGCTGTGTTAATGTCATGCTGTTTCACCGCCTTTTTCTATTGTTTTCTTTCGCAGGGTAAGAACTCCAAGAATCCCAAGCATCGCGGGAATAATAAAATTGTCTGGTCCAAAAGCAATCAGGCAGAGAAACGAAAGTCCAAGACCTAAAAGGGCGCTGGTATGCGTTTTATCCTTAAACCATTGTTCCATAAAAATCACCACAAACATGGCTGTCATTACAAAATCCAATCCTTCAGTATTGAAATGAATGAAAGAACCGAAGATACCGCCCAGGGTTGCACCGGAAAACCAGTAAAAGTGGTTCAATAAGGTGACAAAGAACATAAACCATCCTTTATCCACATCTTCTGGAATATCTGCGGTGTAATTGATGGAAAAACTCTCATCGCACATTCCAAAGATCAGATACAATTTTTTCCAGCCGGTTCCTTTATATTTATCCAGCATAGAAATCCCATAAAACAGATGTCTTGCGTTGATCATCAAGGTCATGGCGAGAGCCTGCAGTGGATTGAAAGAGCCAAGCAACAGATTTACTGCTACAAATTCCACAGAGCCAGCGAAAATTGTTAAGCTCATCAGCATCGGATACCAAAAGCTGAATCCGGACACATTCATGTAGATGCCATAGGTCAGTCCGAGAAACCAAAACCCGGCGAAGATCGGAATTGTATGAGGAAATGCAGCTTTCAGTGCCCGAAAATATTTTGTGTCTTTTTTTAGTTTTGACAAATGTGTTCCTCCTCACTGTCTTTTTGTATAGTCGAATTCTCGCATAGGAATCTCCATCATCGCTATTGTTATCTCCATCATCATAACTAAAAATGATGGAGATAACAATAGCGATGATGGAGATTACATACCCGTTTTCCATATATTTAATGTGTTTTTTTGCTGAAAAGACTTTGAATCTGTTGCTTTTATTTTAATTTTTTTAATACCTCTCCAATATCCCCGCTGATACAGACAGAGCGGTCTGCAAGCTCTTTCGGCGCATAGGATTCCCCCAGGTTGACGTAGGCATAGATTGCTTTTGGGTTCTTCGCTGTCATCTGCCAGAAAGGATACTTAATAATACCGGGGGTGTTATATCCCACGCCAAGTTCTAAAAAGAGAATGTGCATATTCTGATGTCTGCGGATAAACAGATGATACCGCTCTGCAGCCTGATGCCAACCTTCGTCCTCCACAAATTTATCGTCGGAACGCAGATTCATTGTCAGTGGCTTTCCGCAATGCGGGCAGACAGGCAGCAATTCAGATGGAATCCGCATATGTTCCTGTTGTTCCATCATGCGGCGTATTATTTCTTCGTTCTCAAAGGTTTCATTACAGCAAGGTTCACTGCATTGAAAAAGGCCATAATCGCCCTGTGTGTAGAATAACCGCTTTTTATCAAAACCTGCTTTTTGAAAACAGTGATCAACATTGGTGGTAATCACAAAGTAATCCTTGTCTTTTACAAGGCTCAGAAAATCTGAATACGTAGATTTTGGGGGATCAACATAGCGGTTGAAGTAAATGTACCGGCTCCAGTATGCCCAGTGTTCCTCCGGTGTCTTATAAGGATAAAATCCGCCGGAATACATATCGTGAAAGCCGTATTTCTCCTCGAAATCTGCAAAGTGGTTTCTGAAGCGTTCTCCCGTATAGATAAAACCCGCTGAGGTGGAAAGCCCAGCGCCAGCGCCGATCACGATTGCGTCCGCAGCTTCTATCTCGTTTTTCAGCCGGTCAATTTGTCCCGAGTAACTCTCGGTAGATGTTAAAATCGATTTCCTTAAAAACATTGAAAATCACCTCTATATCTAGGAAAATTACAGTTGAGCAATTGATATAAAATTGTTCTCATTGTGTTTCCCCCCTACACCCGTATAATGCGCCCTTCTTTTCGTGGTTTATCATGGGGTGCCGGACCTTTCCGATATCCGAGCAGCACATTGCAGACGGCTACCATATCGTCTGGGATTCCCCATTTCTTTCTTGTTTCTAAGCCATATTCTGTAGCAAAAACTTCTTCTGTTCTTCCCACATAGCAAGCCCCAATATCCAGAAAGTGTGCTGCGAGCATAAGATTTTCACCGATCATGGCAGCGTCCTCATATGCGTACTTATGGTTTTTTGTAAAAATAGTCAATACGGTCGGTGCATGATAATACCCACTCATAATCGTAAAATCGTCCTGAATGCTCGGTTGTTCCGTTGAAACAGAATGGGCAACCGATTTCGGGTCATTTCCCTTAAACTGCATATAGCGGTTAATTCTCCCCAATTTCTCATTAACTTCTTTGTCTTGGCAGACAACAATGCGGGAATATTGATTATTTCCAGCGCTTGGGGCGTACAGACCAGCCTGTAAAATCTGTTCCAACGCATCTTCTTCAATCTGCCTGTCCTCAAAACGGCGGATTGCATGCCGGGTCAACATTTTCTGTACTATTTCATTCATGATTCGTCTCCTGTTAATTTGATATTTTTACCACGATCTTTCCATTCACTGTACCGCGATCCAAAGCAGCACAGGCTGCCTGAATCTCGGAAAAGTCAAAACATTTTCCAAAGCAGGGTTTTAGCTGGTGTTTCTTCAAAAAAGAAAAAATCTCATGGATTGTATCTTGTGTCGGCCAGTTGCTGTGAAATCCTGTAAGATAAACACCGTTTGGAATAAATTTGATTGGGTCGAAACCATTTAACGTGAAAATTCCGCCAAGAATTCCCGTATTGCAGACAATACCGCCCTTTTCCACACAACGAAGGGTATCATACAGAGTTTTGGGACCAACGAGTTCCAATGCCTTTGTTACACCGGAAAGAGTACCTGTCAGACTTCCTGTATCCAGTATGGCTTTGTCTGCATTGCATAAAAGCGGCAATTTGCTTTCTTTATGAATGGTGGCGATGACTGTACACCCTAACGCTTTTGCAATCTGAATTGCCGCATATCCTAAAGCACAGGTGCCACCCCGCACCAAAAGCGAGTCCGTCGGCTTCAGATTCAGGCATTCAAACAGGGAACCCCATGCAGTAAAATAAGTTTCCGGCACAGCAGCCAGTTCTTCCCAGGGCAGATCGGAAGAAACAGAAAACACATGGTGTACCGGAAGCAGCGCATATTCCGCATAACTGCCATGAAAGCTGCGTCCCATGCCGCCCATCAAAGCCACGACTTTTTGTCCATTCTGAAAATGGCTGTCGGAGGCATCGGCAATTTCACCCACACATTCAATACCGGGAATAATGGGTTTTTGAATATAGTCGGCCTGAATTTCGCTGAGCCGGAGAATTTGTTCCGAGTGGTTCATACCAAAGGCTTTTACTTTTACAAGTACCCAGCCGGGACGAACCTGCGGCACTGGATAATCCGTCAGTTTTACCTGCTCCGTTTTTGTAGGCCCTGTCAAAACGACAGCTTTCATAGTTTCAGAAGTCATACAGACACCTCATCTTTACGATCAGCTGTGTTATGTTGTTCCGTATTATGGCATGGCAATTCGGTAGTAAGTTCAATAAGTTCTCCACAAGGTCCCACAATGAATCCTACCCGCAAGGCAAAGTAAGGATTTTCACATAATACGATGTCATTATAAGATTTTTCCACCGGAACGCCCTTTGCATCGACAGGCGGGTAGCCCGCTTTTGCAACAGTTTCCATCACAGCTGGAACATCTTCTGTCGCATAACAGACATGAGGAATAGCTCCAATATTAAGCTCATCACTTTTACCGTTGCCGAAAATTTCAATTTGACTTCCATCGTCAGTGTCTATCATAGAACATTTTATTTCTTCGTCACCAACTCTATTTACCCATTCTTTTTGGACAGTAAAGCCGAGGACAGTTGTATAAAAGTTAACTGTGTGCTCATAGTTTTCTTTTGTCGGGCGAAGTGCCGTGTGATGAATACCGTTTATAAGTTTACACATTTTAATTTCCTCCAATTTGATTTTGAGCTTTATCGGTTTTAGCAGAATTTAATTACCTTCCAGCATTGCGGATCCGCGGCATAAAAATTTCCATCTTTACCACTTGCCACAGCCGGGCAGCCCCGGCACCATGCTAACAGCTCGCATTTTGCGCATTTCTCAAACTTTGAGTAATCCCGATACTGTTCCATCTGGCAAATCCATACATCAGCAATTCTATCCTCAAATACGTTACCAACCTTGCTGTTCTGAACTCGGCGGCAGGCAAAGATGTCGCCGGTGGGGAGAATGGTCAGATGACAGTTTCCGCAGTTGCATCCGCCGTAAATCATTCCTTCTTCCACAGTTTCCGGAATCTTGAATGTGCCGGTTTCATATTCGTACAGCGTCCAGAGGTGATCCTTCTTGCATATAAGTATTCAGAGTGCTGTTTTGCTCTCTGTACTTTCTATTGTATGGATTCTCTTTCGCTCTACAAGTACGCACTTTTTTATAACCGGGTTACTTTTTTGTGACTTTTGAAGGAACTGTTCAGCTGGCTGAATGGCTGCCAAATTTTTTTCAGAAATTCAAACGGTATGCTTGATTTTATAGGAATGCAGCATTATAATTTTTATGTAACATTCATATTTAAACTATTGGGAATTCCGGAGGTGTTACACATGCTGACGAAAGAAGAAATGCCAGCTTGTCCAGTTGCAACAACGGTTCAGTTGATTGGAAGCAAATGGAAGCTGTTGATTATGCGAAATTTACTTGCCCGTCCATGGCGCTTCAATGAACTTCGAAAAGATTTGGATGGGATCAGCCAAAAAGTTCTGACGGACAGTCTGCGTTCCATGGAGCAGGATGGAATTATTACCCGCACGGTTTATCCGGAAGTGCCTCCAAGAGTGGAATACGCTTTGAGCGAATTGGGCGAATCTATGCGGCCGATTATTAACGCTATGGAAGTTTGGGGAAAGAATTACAAGGAAAAATATCCGGATCATTAAGAATGGATTTTTATGCAATAAAATAGATTTTTTGAAAAAGAGACAATCCTGCAAAGATTCAAGGTTTAAAAAGACCTGAATTTTCGCAGGACTATCTCTTTCTTTTTTTGTTTCCTCCGAACACCGCTTCCCGAATCCCGTGATCAGCGACATAGTATTTCTCGTTGACGGTGAGTAAGAGGTTATCTGCCTCATTGATAAAATATCTCCGTCATTTTATCAACCGATGACGGAGATAAATATTTCTATGACTTAAATTCTGACATAATTGGTAGCCAGGATTTCCTTTTTCGTGATTTTTCTCACCTACTGGTCGATCATGGCTCGGATTCGCTCCGGCTTGGAAAGTGTGCGGTTTTTTTATCCGATGTGTATCTGAACCACTTATTACCTGTATATTCTCTCTGAAGTTCGTGTATAATAAACTTATGCCATATACGGCAAAAGTTAGAGATGACCTATTGGATTTGATAAACAAAGATGCTATAATTATCTATATCTTATGCCGTTTACGGCAAAAGTTAGAGGTGATATTATGATTAAGCGAGATTATTACTTGAACCGTCTGATTCACAATATGTGGAATGGTGAAATTAAGGTTATCACTGGAATCCGCCGCTGCGGAAAATCAGTGCTTCTTTTTGACTTGTTTTATGAGTACCTTCTTTCTCAGGGGGTAAAAGAAGAACAAATTATCCGTCTGGAACTTGACCAACGAAGAAACTATAAATACCGCAATCCCATTACTCTCTGTGACTATGTGGATTCTATCGTAAGCACCAGGAAAGACGAGAAGTTCTACTTGTTTATAGACGAGGTCCAGTTCACGATTAAAGTAAAGGATGAAGAAAACGCCGGAATTGTAGTTACCATCTATGATATGCTCAACGAATTGAAGGCATATAAAAACCTGGATGTCTATGTGACAGGAAGTAACTCCAAAATGCTTTCCAAAGACATCGCCACAGAGTTTCGTGGCAGAGCCACACAAATCCATGTGTACCCGCTGTCATTTGACGAGTTCTATGCCTATGTTGGCGGCGAAAAGAAAACTGCGTTGGATCAATATATGCTTTACGGTGGAATGCCTCGTATTCTTGCTTTGGAGGATGAAAAAGATAAAAAAGCCTACCTCTCCAATCTATATGAAGAACTCTATGTGAAAGATATTGTAGAGCGCAACAAATTGGAACGGGAAGATATTCTGAACGCTATTCTCGATTTCATTGCATCACAAATTGGTTCTCTTACAAACCCGACGAACATTGCAAATGCTTTGACTTCTATGCGGCACGAACCTGTCAACAATAATTTGGTTTCCTCTTATCTCACTCACACTATGGATGCCTTCTTAATAGAAAGAGCAAGAAGATATGATGTGAAAGGAAAGACTTATTTTAATTATCCCAATAAGTATTACTACACTGATCTGGGGCTTCGTAATGCCCGTTTGAATTATAGACAGTATGATCCAGGACATATCATGGAGAATATCATCTATAATGAGTTGGTGAAGCGCGGTTATTCCGTAGATGTCGGCGTGGTCACGGAACGAAAAAATGACGAGCGAATCCAACGTGAAATTGACTTTGTTGTGAACGATGGAGACCGCCGCATCTATATTCAGTCTGCTTATCAGATGGATACGGAACAGAAAACAGAAACTGAGTTACAATCCTTAAAACTCACAGGAGATTTCTTTAAGAAAATTGTAATCCGTATGGATATTCCCCATAACTTTTACGATAACAACGGATTTTATCATTGCAACCTGATCGACTTTTTGCTTGGGACAACAACATTGTTTTAATTCAAGCATCAAAATCCCAAGCCATCTTGCATTGTCACAATTTCTGCTTCCTTCCACCACCCGGAGGTGCATGTGATCGAGAGCGATCCGGTGCACCTGGAGATAAAATTTTGAATTACTATAAAGGAAGTGTGAAACTTTTTCAGTAATATGTGATGAAAGGGTTCTTCTATGATAAAATCTTATTCATAGGAGAACTCTTTCTATTATAACTCTTTATTTAAACGTGTTTTCTGCAAGAAAAAACGCCACAAATTCTGGGATTCATGGCGTTTCTACGTTCCTGACTGGAGTCGAACCAGCGGCCTATTGCTTAGGAGGAGTACGACCCCCATTATCCGCAGGAATCCCGAAGCGTCTGTAATAGCCGAAAACCCCCGTCATTACTGGATTTATCGAATGGTGCATGTAGTGTCATGTGTCCCTCGGTATTCCGGGAGTGACTGGGGTTTTTCGTATTTTTCCTTAGCTTCCTTAGCGCGAATCAAGTGAATTGGATAAAACACTCGATTCCGCCAGATACATTATAGCATACAGAATGGAGAATTCAAATGCCAATTTATCAATTACAAATTAAACAGGTGGTGGACTATCCACGCTGCCGGATCTATCGGCAGTTCGTCCGCTTTCTGATGGAGGACCGGAGCATTCGCGTAAGCGGAGGCTCCGGCCTTTTTTATTTTACGGTACTTTGCAGCTACGCAAACTTCCGCACCTCATATCGCCGCATCGACGGCATCAGCTATACCGTCTACCCTGGCGAGTGGGTCTGCACCCTCAAGGAGCTGTCCCAATGGTTCCGCACCCGGTTCCAGTGCCAGGCGCTGGCCGTACTGGAACGGCTGCAGAAGCAGCACCTCATTTCTTTCCAGAACCTGGGCCGAGGAAATGTAGTCCGCTATAAGATCTGCGACTGGGCGCGGCATAACACGGTCCTGGAGTACAATGCCCCCTGCCAGAAGGACACCGGCTTTTTCTTCCTGCCGGTTTCCGTTGCCACCGACCTCATCAGTTCAGACCGCTGCTCCGAGATGGACATTGTGCTGGACCTGTGGATCTCCGCCATCTACAACGACAATCAGGTGCAGGGATCAGACCTGGGGCCAGTGGTCTATTTCCGCAACGGCACCGGCAATCCCCTTGTTACCTACACCGAGCTGGCTGCCCGCTGGGGGCTGTCCCGGGCGACAGTCGGCCGTATCCTGAAAAAGCTGGCTGCGCTGGACTACATCTCCCTCATGTCCTTCCCGGGCCGGCATGGCAGCGTAATCTATCTGCAAAAATATCTGTCCACCATGTTCGAGATCTCGGATGTGATGGTGGATAAAGAGGAGGTCGCTATGACGCTTAACATACGCCTGGAACTCCCGAAGGAGGACAGCACGGGCCACGACGCCCCTGCCTTGGAGCATGAGGTCATCGTTTCAGATGAACTCGCCAGCGTTTCAAAATCGCACATTGAAATTATCCTTCAGAAAATGGCACAAATCCTGATGGCACAAGGGATTTCGTGCTTTGGCTGCCCGCTCTCTCGCTACAAGTTATATCCCTTATCGGGCGACTGCCGGGAAGATTTACTCCCCCGCGCGCGAGAGCAGTCCCTGATGCGTTTTGGCCTTGCTGTTCTGTGTGGGAACAAGCAGGTCGCCACTTTTGAACTTACACTCTCCCCCTCGGCGGAGAATTGAACAAGGAGGTCTTACCATGAAGAAATTTGTTGAAAAAGATGTCGCAGAGAACCCTCTGTACCATGATACCTGGAAACTGCTGAAAAAATACCGCGATGTGGTTTGGAGCTTGGAGATTTCCGTCCAGCATGTGCGGGCCAAGTTCGAGATCGAATACGGCACTTCCATCGAGGAATTTCTGGATTCCGTCTACCTGGCCGGCGCAGACCTGAACGGGAGCGACATTGAGCACCATGCCAAGTGCATTGAGCGCAGCCACAAGATGCTGAAGCTCCTGGATTCGGCAGTCGAATTGCTCCGCACCCGCCATAAGAACGGCGAGGCGTATTACTGGCTGCTGTACTACTCCTTCCTCTCCCCTCAGCAGCTGAAGAATGTGGAGGAAATCATCGAGAACCTGCGCCCACATATCCGAGACATCTCCTTCCGCACCTACTACCGCAAGCGGCGGGAGGCCATTGAAGCCCTCAGTTCTGTGCTATGGGGCTATACCTCCAAGGACAGTCTGGATGTGCTGGAGCAGTTCTTCCCGGAGCCGAAATCCTCCGAGAAACAGGCGGGCAAGTAATTGGCACAATTCGGGACTGAAATTGGCGCGTTCCTGCCCTTGAGCCGTAAATCCCTATGTGTTAGACTGAATATGCTCAAACTTGCACCCAAAACTGAATACAGGCAGTGAACAGCACCTTTTTCGAGGTGCTTTTTTGCTGCCCAAACGGTCTTTGGCCTGAGAAGGAGTCCACATCTGCACAACGGATGCGGGCTCCTTCTTTGCTTTTTGAGCAATGAACATCACATTTGGATTGGAGGTCCGCAAAATTGAAAAAACTGAAAATTCCTCAACAGCAGCGGCGGGAAGATGACAGCAGCCCGCCTCGTCGAGTTTCCATCGGCCGGATCGCCTATACGGCGTTCCTCTGTGTGATGATGGCGATGATGTTCTGTCAGCCGGCATTTGCTGCAACCGATGTTTGGACGAAGGCCAAGGAAATTATGCAGGATGTCTACACGCAGATTCTCGCCATCTCCACCATTGCGGCCATCGTGACCGCCTCAGTGGCGCTTCTGCTTATGAACTTTTCGCGCTCCGGCCGGACAGTCGATGAGAGCCGGGCGTGGCTGAAGCGCATCTGCATTACCTGGGCCGTCCTCAATGGTCTCGGATTCATCATGGCTTATGTGACGCCTCTGTTCTCTGGTGGTCAGTGGACAGGCTGATGGCCGCCGCAATATACCCACTGGAAGGAGGCGTAAGCTATGGGTATCCTGGATGGCATCGTTGAATGGATCGCGGAGCAGGTAATGGCCGGCCTTGACCTGGTGACCACTTCGGTTTTGGGTGCTCTGGGCTGTGACATGGCTGTTTTTCTGCGGTACTTTCCCGCTGCCGAAACGATGTATAGCGTCTTTGTGGCGCTGGCTGTTGGCATTATCCTGCTGAATTGGGTCTGGCAGCTGTTCAAAAACTTCGGCCTGGGTGCAGGAATCGAGGCGGAAGATCCGGTCAAGTTGAGCATCCGGTCGGTCATTTTCATCCTGCTGGCGCTTTTTTCCGATGAAATCGTCAACATCGTCCTGACCATCGGCGGCACGCCGTACCGCTGGATCATGGATTCGGAGCTGCCGCCCCTCAGCTTTGCCGATTTTAACTCGGTCATGCTGGTGATCATCGGCGTCTGTGCCAATGGCGCTGTTGCGCTGATCACCCTGATCCTCGTCATCATCTTGGCCTGGAATTATCTGAAATTACTGCTGGAAGCGGCGGAACGGTATGTTCTGCTGGGCGTGCTGGTCTATACGGCGCCGGTCGCTTTTTCGATGGGCGCAAGCCAGACCACATCGAACATTTGGAAATCCTGGTGCCGGATGCTGGGCGGGCAGATTTTTCTGCTGATTATGAATGCCTGGTGCCTGCGCCTGTTTACGAGCATGGTTGGCTCCTTTATTGCCAATCCGCTCTCTTTGTAAGGAGGGGCGCTTTGAAAAAATTCAAGAAAATTTTGTTCCTTGCGCTGATGGTTGCTGCCCTCTCCTGCCTGTTTTGTCAGCCTGCTTTTGCCATCTCCGAGGAAGAGGTGCAGGCTCAAGTGGACGCTGTAGGTAAGGAGACGGTTTCCGGCAATGTCCTGATCTGGTTCATGTGTGCGATAGGCTTCTTGAAGGTATCGCAGAAAATCGACTCGTTCATGGCAAGCCTGGGCGTCAATGTAGGCCACACCGGCGGCAGTATGCTGGCTGAGGCCATGATTGCGGCCAAGGGTATCGGCGGCTTTAAGAACTTTTCCAGCCACCACTTTGGCGGCGGCCGCAGCAGCAGTTCCACCCATGTCAATGCCAGCGGTGGAGGCGGCCGGGGCGGCGCCGGGTTTGGCGCAGGCTTTGCCAGCGGCGGTCTGGCAGGCGTAATCAAGCGGAATGTCACGAACAATGCCGTCAAGACGGCCACAACGCCCTCGGACGCCAAACCTTCAGGTCTCGGCGGTCTTGTGGGTGGTGCTGCTGGCGGTGTCGGCGGCCACATTTATTCTTCCTCGGTAAGCAAGGGCGGCAGTTTCGCCAATAATGTCATCGGTTCCGTGGCTACCGGGAACATCACTCAAATGGGCTCGATCACCGGCGAAAAGGCCGTTGAAGCCCTACACTCCTATATGGGCCACACGGCACTGGGGGCTGGGGCAGAGAATATCCCCACCTATCAGAACGTCGAGATCGGCGGCGGTCGCATCACCGGCACAGAGGTCACTCCGGAACACCCGGAGGGCATTGCCTTCGGTATGTACCATGCGGACCAGTATGTTGCGCCGGAGGGCCAGTACACGACCGTTCATGCAGTAGACGGCACCGCCTGGTATAAGCAGTATGCAGTGGACGCAGTGGACAAGACGCCCTACATGGCGCCGGACGGCTCGATTGCCTACAATGAGTCCATCGTGAAGAAACTGCCTCCCACCCCCAAACGAAAGGATAAGATCTGATGGCTGAAGAACACAAGGACAGCTTTGCTGAAACGGTAGACACTGCGGCCTCCGCAGCACATACGGTCAAGGGCGCCATCAAGGCTGGCAAGGCGATTTCCGGAGCGGCCAAGGGCGCTGCCGCCGGCGGTCCCTATGGAGCTGTGGCCGGAGCAGTCTGGGCCGGGCGCAAGCATATCGGCAAGATCGTTGCCGTCATTGTCATTTTGCTTCTGTTGCCGGTCCTGTTTGTTTTGATGCTGCCCGGGCTGATTTTCGGCGGTTTGATCAATGCCTTTTCGCCGGCGGACACGGAACAGCCTGTCCTCAACAGCGAAACTGCTATCGTAGAGAACGCCAACGACATCACTTTTACCATCAATTCCATCTTGGGCGAGGCGCTGGACGATGTGATGGCCCGCATTGAAGTGGACTTTGCCTCTTCCGGCGCTGACCAGATGGAGGTCAAAAATCCCTATTCGGCCGGCCCCGTCTATAACGCCAATCTCATCGTCTCGCAGTATTGCGCTGCCCGGGATGAGGATTTTGAGAGCATTTCGCTGGATGATCTGGCCGCTGTCCTGCGGGAGAACAAAGAGCATCTCTACTCTTATACCAGCGTGCGGGAGAGCCGCGAGGTCACATCCGAAGACCCGGAGACCGGGGAGAAAACCACAACCACCGAGATCTGGATGGTCTACACCATCCGCTACAACGGCGAGTCCTATCTTGCCGACCATGTTTTCGCGCTTACGGATGAGCAGAAAGAGCTTGCCTCCGATTATGCCTCTAACCTGAGCATGTTCCTGGGGGACGGCCTGCTGCAGAACCTGACAGAATGGACTGGAAACAGCATCCCCTCCCTGGGCGATGTGACCTTTACAGACGGCGTGACGCCGGTGGTCTATTTCAACCAGCTGGACGAGCGTTATGCCAGCCAGCCCTACGGCACCGACAATATCGGCGGCTACGGGTGTGGGCCTACCGCTATGTCCATTGTGGTGTCCTCCCTCACGGACGAAACTGTGGACCCGGTGGCGATGGCCCAGTGGTCCTACGAAAACGGCTACTGGTGCAAGAGCAGCGGCTCCTATCACGCATTGATCCCCGCCGCCGCTGAAGCATGGGGCCTGCCGGTATCCGGCTGTACGACTTCCGAGCCCCAGCGGATATTGGACGCCCTGGCTGAAGGAAAGCTGGTGGTGGCGATTATGGCAGAGGGCCATTTTACTTCATCCGGGCATTTTATCGTTCTCCGTGGCGTGAAAGACGGTCAGATCATGGTGGCGGACCCGGCCAGCTACAAGCGCAGCGAACAGCTCTGGGATCTGTCCATCATCCTAAACGAAGCAAGCCGCCGTGCTGGAGCAGGCGGTCCTTTCTGGATCATAGGCTGACCTGCCCCTCGGCTGCGGAAACGAGGTAATACATGAGCAACAAAAACGACCATGATACTTATATCATACCGCCGAATTTTATAGAAACAGGCACTTTTTTCGGCGGTATGTTCCGTGCGCGGAATGTGATCGAGGCCGGCATCCTGGTGTTTGCCATCGGGGCGCCGGTTTTTCTGTTCCTTCCGTTTGGGCTGACCACCCGCATCATTATTTTGTGCCTGACCGCTCTTCCGGTAGGGCTGGTTGCCTTGATCGGCATATCCGGTGAGAGCCTTTCGCAGTTCCTGGTCATCTTTTTGAAGTACCTGCGGAACCGCCGCGTTGTCGGCGGTGACGGTGAACAGCCGGAGGAAAAGACAGCCTCCTCCAAATCGACCGGCAAGCATCTCAAGCAGCGGCCTCCCAAGGAGAAAAAGTCCAAGGCCCCGAAACGCCGGCGGTCTGGTGAAGCGGATTTCCCGGCCGAGTTTGATGAAGTACGCGGCTATGAGATCCGTGAAAAGCTCCGGCCCAAGAAAAAAGCCAAAAAGGAGCGCCCCGCCAAGGCCAATAAGGCGAAAAAGAAAGCAAAGAAGCGCCCTGAAAAGGAACGCCTGCCCAGACGCCCCGCCCATATCAAGGAGCAGAAGCCCGCCTGCCTCAATCCGGTGGCGGATTATCTGCCCATTGAGAAGGTGGAGAACGGCATTATCTACACCAAAGACCATCGGTTTGTCAAGGTGGTCGAGGTCGTCCCCATCAATTTCATGCTGCGGAGCGCAAGAGAGCAGAGGAATATCATCTACTCCTTCGTTTCGTACTTGAAAATCTCGCCCATCAAGCTGCAAATCAAGGTCCTGACCCGCCGCGCGGATATTAACCGCCACCTGGACACGGTGCGTCAGGAGATGGCCCATGAGGAAAACGAACAGTGCCGCTTGATGCAGGAGGATTACCTGAACTTTGTGCAGCAGGTCGGTTCCCGTGAGGCTGTTACACGGCGGTTCTTTTTGATTTTCGAGTATGAGCCCTGGGCCAATACCCGGCGGTCAGAACAGGAAGATGAAGCGATCCAGTCCCTCCAGAGCGCCGTCCATACGGCCTCCAACTACCTGCGCCAGTGTGGGAATGAGGTCATCGTCCCTGAAAATGAGGATGAGTTTACCGTTGATGTCCTCTACAATCTGCTGTGCCGGAACGAGAGCGCCGTCAAGCCGCTGTCGGTGCGGGCGCAGGAGGTGGTGGCGCAGTATATGGAGCATGGCCGGGAAAGTGAGATCGACCATATCCCGGCGGCGGAGTTTGCCGCCCCCCGAAGCATTGATTTTTCCCACGGGCGCTATATCTGCATGGATGGACTGTACTATGCCTATCTGCTGATTCCTTCGGACGGGTACAAAACGCAGGTGCCCGCAGGCTGGCTGAGCCTGATCGTCAACGCCGGCGACGGCATCGACATGGATATGTTCCTTGCCCGCCAACCTAAAGAACGCATCATCCAGCGGGTGGGCCAGCAGCTCCGTATCAACCGCTCTAAAATCAAAGACGCCAGCGACACAAACACCGATTTTGACGACATTGACGGCGCCATCCGGAGCGGATATTTCTTAAAGGAAGGTCTTGCCAACAACGAAGACTTTTATTACCTGAATCTGCTGATTACTGTGACAGCCCCCTCTATGGAGGATTTGGAATGGAAAGTCAGCGAAATGAAAAAGCTCCTGCTGTCGCAGGATATGAATGTCAGCGCCTGCCACTTCCGTGAAGAGCAGGCGTTTCTTTCTGCCCTCCCGCTGGTCTCTATGGAGAAAGGGCTTTATGAGCGCGGAAAGCGCAACCTGCTGACGGGCGGCGCGGCCAGCTGTTATCCTTTCACCTCGTTTGAGATGTGCGATGACAATGGCATCCTTTTGGGAGTCAACAAATATAACAGCTCCCTGATTATCGTGGATATTTTCAATTCCGCGATCTATAAGAACGCCAACATGGCGATCCTGGGCACCAGCGGCGCAGGCAAAACCTTTACCATGCAGTTGATGGCACTCAGGATGCGGCGCAAAAACATCCCCGTTTTCATCATCGCTCCTTTGAAGGGGCATGAGTTCCACCGGGCCTGCGCCAATGTGGGCGGTGAATTTATCCAGATCTCCCCGGCCAGCCCGCACTGTATCAATGTCATGGAGATCCGCAAGGTGGATCGGTCGGTCAACGAAATGCTGGACGGCCCCGGTATCCAACTCTCGGAACTTGCGGCGAAGATCCAGCAGCTGCACATTTTCTTCAGCTTGCTCATTCCCGATATGAGCCACGAGGAACGGCAGCTTCTGGATGAGGCTCTGATCCGCACCTACAATGCCAAAGGCATCACCCACGACAACGCCTCTCTGGAAGACCCGGCCAATCCGGGCTGCTACCGGGAGATGCCGGTGCTGGGCGACTTGTATGAGATTTTGAAGGCCGCCCCGGAAACCACCCGCATGGCCCATATCCTTAACCGCCTGGTGAACGGCTCCGCCAGCACCTTCAACAAGCAGACCAATGTGCGGCTGGACAACAAATACACTGTGCTGGATATTTCCTCCCTCACCGGCGACTTGCTGACTGTGGGGATGTTTGTTGCCCTCGATTTTGTGTGGGACCGCGCCAAAGCCGACCGCACTGAGGAAAAAGCCATTTTTATTGACGAGTGCTGGCAGCTCCTTTCCGGCGCCGGCGCCACAGGCACACGCCTGGCTGGTGATTTCGTGCTGGAGATTTTCAAAACCATCCGCGGCTATGGCGGATCAGCGGTCTGCGCCAGCCAGGACCTGAACGACTTTTTCAATCTGGACGAGGGCCGTTTTGGGAAAGGCATCATCAACAACAGCAAGACCAAGATCATCCTCAATCTGGAGGATGACGAGGCAGAACGGGTCCAGGAGACCCTGCACCTGTCCGACGCGGAAACGATGGAGGTCACCCACTTTGAACGCGGCAACGGCTTGATTTCCACCAATAACAACAACATCATGGTGGAGTTTAAGGCCAGCCCGCTGGAAAAGGACCTGATTACCACCGACCGCCGCGAGCTGCGTGAAATTTTGGAACGCAAGCGCCGCGAGCAGGAATCTGCGTAGGTTCAAATGATATACAGCCGAGGTGAATCCCTTGCTTTGATGTACTGCGCTGGATGTGCGCCAATATGACGCCTTCCATGAAAAAACGCCGGTTTGACACCCGGATGGCGTCTTTCCGGCGTTCTAATATTTGATAAGGCGTTCCAACGACGCCTTGATGACGCCATTTGATAAAGGAGGTGAGCCCCATGAAGACCAGGGCTGAAATCTATGGAAATGAGGCTGCGGACTTGCTGCGGACGGTAACAATGTACCCTGGCCTCAGTGAACAGCAGCTTCTTTGTTTTCTCCCTGGCAAAGAAGATACGGCAAAGGCCCTGCTCTCCCACCTGGAGAGGCAGGGCCGCATTTTTCAAACAGAGAGCGGCGGCTATTTCCCGGCCGGCCAGTCAGCAAAAATTGACCGGGCGCTTGTCCGGGCAGTATGGGTCCTGCTGGACTTCATTCAGCGGGCCGATTACCATGCTCCCGCTGATTTTCCTGTCAAGCTCGTTTTCTTTGCCGATGGCGAACTCTACGAAGTGGCCTGCGTTGAGGACGGGCAGGAGGCGCTTGTCTGCCATGCCCTGCGGGGCAACAAGGGTGACAGCCGCCGCATTATTCTGGTCGATTCACCGGCGCAGATTGCCAAAATCGACTGCCCCGGCATTTCCGGGTTCTGCACCGTAGAGGAAAACGGCCAGACACACTATTTCAAGAAAGCAGGAGGCACATGATTGGACCGAAAACTTATATCCCGACGGATCGGGAGTATCCTTGACGACATATCCCGGCTGAGCAACGCGCTGTATGCGATGGACACCACCGACATCCAGCGTTATCCCGATAACTATGAGACCCTTTCCACCGATGCCGCACTGCGGGCAGAGCGTATTGCCTGCCGGCTGCGGCATTTGATTTATTCCAGCACGACCATCCGCAAGGGCGATTACCTCAAGTCAGCCAGTGTGATGCACGGCATCACCATCACCTATGAAAACGAGGTACTTGCTGTGACACTGCCCAGCCTTCTGCCAAAGCGCAGGCAGCGGCAGAGCGCCGAGTTTCTGCTGGACCCCCTCTATTTTGCCCTGGAGCAGTACGCCAAAGAGAACACTTTGCCTCACTACCGGGAATGTGTTGTCTGCTTCGCCCAGGTATATGACCAGGCGCTCCCCACCAGGCGGGTGCGCGACTATGACAATCTGGAGGAAAAGCAGATTTTAGATCTGCTGTCCTCTTTTGTAATGGCGGATGATACCGGCCTGCTGTGTGATGCCTATAACACCGCAGAGCTGGGCGAGCAGGACTGCACGATGATTTTCGTCATGGAGAAGCACCGCTTTCCCGGGTGGCTTGCGGAGCATAAATCAAGCCTGAAATCCATCTCGGATTTTTGAGCATTTTGGGCCCCTTGCGGCCCGACATCCCGCGAAGCCGCTGAAAGCCCCGGATTTTCGGGGCTTGCGGCCATTTGGGAGAGGCCTTATTTTACCGAAGTTCTCAGTCATTACGGTAAAAATCCAGCACCGACAAAGGAGGTGATCCCTTGGGAAAAACAGCCGCACTTTTCCACAGCCGGATACGCTCCCGTTCCGGCTTTTATCGCTGACCGCCATCTCTGGAGAGTTCCCAACCAGCCAGCTGAACCGTCTCCCGTCCAGCCCCTACTATTTGGAGGCGGTCGTGACCTCGCTCAAAAAGAGCGGGCTGCTGCGTACCTACTACCGCGACAGGCTCCGGGGCTATCGGCTGGGGGCAAAAGCCAAGGCCGCCCTGCTGAACGGCTGGCCGGAGCGTTTCTCTCCCTACCTGACCGGCGACACCGACACCAACCGCCTCAAGAGCGAGGTGAACCGGCGGCTCCGGCTCCACCGCCTTGCGGAAACCTATGTCACGATGGACAATGCGGGGATCGGGCTATTTCAGGATGAAAAGCCGAAGGTCTTTTCGCCGCAGGGCTATCACGGCAAAGCCATCGAGTATCCCGCCTTTTACAGTTCCCGTGAAATCAAGGAAATGGGGATCGACACCACGCAGGTGCGAAGTTCCCGGTTTACGGGGGTGCTTCTGGCGCCCACCGGCATTTTTGTCACCTACAACAGCGGCGCAGCCCTGATGAAATGGCGCTGCAAGTCTGAGATGCGGGTAAAGGCGCTGATGTGGAGTGTCCTATGCCAACAGCGTCTGGCCGGGCAGTACTGCGCCGAAGATGTGCATGGGCTGGTGCTGGGCGACAGCATGGAACTGGCCTACCAGATGCTCACCAGTACCGGCGGGGCCAGGCACGACTATTTCATGCTGGACGGCAGCTACGACCATTTTTATTTTCTCACAAATAACCACCAGGGGGAGGTGATCCTTGCTTTACTGTGCGACCCCTTGAAAACCGCAGAGCTTAACCGCATTCTGTCCCAGGGCTTGATTGCCGGGAACGCCGGCAGGGTCATAGAGCAAGATGCCGCGGAGCGGGACGGTACGCCGGTGCTGTTCGGCTATTCCTGCGACTTACCCCGTATCGCACGCTTTAATACCTCCCTCGACCTGATGGAGCGCCCCGGCACGCTGATCTGCTTTGACTTCCAGGCAGATGTGCTGCGCCGCTACTGCGGCGGCCGGGTCCGTTTCCAAACCATTGATTTCACAAAATTCGAGGGGAGGTTGTTCCCATAGATAAGAAGAAACTCATTGCAGGCCTGATCGCTGCGCCGTTTGCCATCCTTGCGATTTTCTACGCAGGCGGCTTTCTGGGGCAGATATTGGGCAACTACGCGGCATGGAAACAGGGCGGCGGCATCCCCGGAGACGGCACATCTCCGGCGGCAGCGTCGCCCGATTTTATTACCTGCCTGACCTCTGTGCTCCATCCGCCCTATGGGGTGTACGGGGTGCTGATCTGCATTGGCCTGCTGGCGGTTCTGCTGCTCATGGTCATGCGGATGGGCTACAGTGATACCGGCGAGTATGACACAGACCGGAACTTTGTCTATTCGGCCAAGGGCACCTATGGCACCTCCGGCTGGATGGGCCGCAAGGAAATGAAGGGTGTGCTGGATCTGGTGCCGGACCTGCGCAAACACAAGGGTATTGTACTGGGGATGCTGGATGGGAAAGCCGTCTGTATTCCCGAGAATCCCCGTATCAATGGCAACCTGGCCGTGTACGGCTCCAGCGGAAGCATGAAGACCCGTTCGTTCTGTATGAACCGCATCCTTCAGGCGGTGATCCGTGGGGAATCGCTGATCATTTCAGATCCGAAAAGTGAACTCTATGAAAAATCCAGCGAATACCTGCGGGAACAGGGCTATTGTGTCAAGGTTTTCAACCTGGTGTTGCCGGAAAATTCAGACAGCTGGAACTGCCTTTCCGAAGTGGAAGGGCAGGAACTGATGGCGCAGCTTTTTGTGGATGTCATCATCAAGAACACCAACAGCACCGGCAAGGGCGACCACTTCTGGGACTCCTGTGAGATGAACCTGCTGAAAGCCCTCGTCCTCTATGTGGACCAGAGCTATGCCAAAGAAAACAGGAATATCGGCGAGGTGTACCGGCTGCTGACGCTGAACGGGGAATCCGATTTGGATAGTCTGTTTGATGTTCTGCCGCCCACCCATCCGGCCAAAGCGCCCTACAGCCTGTTCAAGCAAGCCAGCGACACAGTGCGCAGCGGCGTCATCATCGGCCTTGGCTCCCGGCTGCAGGTGTTCCAGTCGGAGCTGATCAAGAAGATCACCACCCGGGATGAGATTGACCTGGAACTGCCCAGCCAGGAGCGGTGCGCCTACTTCCTCGTTACCAGCGACCAGGACAGCACCTTTGATTTTCTGGCAAGCCTGTTCCTGTCCTTTTGCTTTATTAAGCTGGTGCGGTATGCAGACAAGAACTGCGAGGGCGGCAAGCTGCCGGTTCCCGTCCATATCCTGGGGGAAGAGCTCACTGCCTGCGGGACCATTCCGGACCTCTCCCGCCGTCTCAGTGTGATTCGATCCAGAAACATATCCATGAGCTGCGTCTTCCAAAACCTTGCGGGTCTCCAAAACAGATACCCGCTCAATCTCTGGCAGGAAATTTTGGGAAACTGTGATGCGCAGCTGTTTTTGGGCTGCACAGACAGCCTGACGGCGGAATTCATCTCCGAGCGCACCGGTCTGGCCTCTGTGTCAGTGTCCAGTAAATCCAAGCAGCTGGGCACCTGGCGCATCTCCAATTATACGCCGGAATACCGGGAGACCTCCGGCGTCGGCAAGCGGCCTGTCCTCACCCCGGATGAAGTGCTTCGTCTCCCGATTACACAGGCGCTGGTTATTATCCGCGGCCAAAAGGCCCTGAAGGTAGAGAAGATGGACTACTCCAAGCATCCGGAATCCTCCAAGCTCCGCGACTGCAAAGCCTCCGCGCACATTCCTGAATGGCGCGAGTTGGAGGAACAAGCGCAGCCGAAACCTGCCGCCGCGCCGCCCCCGGCCCCCAAGCCGAAGGAAAGCGCCCCCAAGAAGCCGGCGGCAAAGAGAAAACCGAAATCTTCCGGTACGCCGGCTGCCCCGAAATCGCCCCCGTCACCGCCTGCTTCCGAGGCCCCGGACGGGATCATCACCACAGACAAGGACTCGATCCTTTCTTAAATTCACAACATAAGGAGGTTTTTACTTATGGCAACCAAGAAAAAAGAATTGCTTGAGCAGGAAAATACCGCACCTGAGACCACGGTTACCGTGGAGAACGCTCCGCCCCCTGATGAAGCGCAGGCTGATATGGCGGCACCCGCTGATGGCGGCGATTTGAATGAGCTGCTGGCCTCTATGGACCAGCCGGATGAAGAAGCACCCACCATTGAGGATGACGGCAGCCTCCCGGAACTCACCGAAAGCGAGATGTTTGGTGAGATGGACACCGATGCTACGGTGGCAGACGCCCTTCCCGGCGATGATGACGCCGCTCTGACAGAGGGCTCTGACAGTGATGATGGCGAAGGTGCCTCTGCTGTTCCCGCTGATGATGGTGCAGCCGATGTCCCCAGTGAGCCTGTTTCTGGAGCGGCTGAGGAACCGGAACCGCCCAAGCCCAAGCGGGCCACCCGCAGGAAAAAGACCGCACCGGCTGAGAGTACGGAGCCGGCGGAAGGAGTTCCCGCAGAAGCAGAGCCTCCTGCGCCGATGGCTCCCGCTGAGGAAGATGTGCCGTCTGATGATAGTGAAGCGGCTGCGGCAGAAGTTCCTGCCTCGCTGGCCGAACCGCTGGCAGAGGCCGCCCCTGCTCCCACTTCTACTCCCAGACGCACCGCCGCTCCCCGCCGCAGTGAGCCTTCAATCCTGACCATCCGCAGCCGGGAAGATGTGGAGACGCAGGAAGACCGTGAGGACATCATCTGGCATGAGATCCACAACGCCTACCGCACCCGCCGCATCCTCACCGGCAAACTGGGCGGCATTGAACAGCTGGACAACCGCAAGACGGTGGCTGTGGTGGACTACAAGGGATTCCGCATCATCATCCCCCTGAAAGAAATGATGATCAATCTGGGCCGCAGCCCCTCCGGCCAGGAATACGCTGACCTGATGCTGCGCCAGAACAAGATCCTGGGGAATATGCTGGGCGCCGACATTGACTTTGTGGTGCGGGGCATCGACTCCAAGACCCGCAGCGTGGTAGCCAGCCGCCGGGAGGCCATGATGCGCAAGCGCCAGACCTTCTATTTCGACCTTGACCCGGATGGAATGTACCGAGTCTACGAGGGCCGGATTGTCCAGGCCAGGGTCATCGCTGTGGCGGAAAAGGTCGTCCGTGTGGAGGTGTTCGGCGTGGAATGCTCCATTCTGGCCCGAGACCTTGCCTGGGATTGGATCGGCGACGCTCATGAGCGGTTTTCTGTGGGCGACGAAGTGCTGGTCCGCATCCTCAGTGTGCGGCGCAACAGCCTGGAGGATCTGGGCATCCGGGCCGACATCAAGAGCACTTCGGAAAACACTGACCGGGACAACCTGCAGAAGTGCCGCATCCAGGGCAAGTACGCCGGAAAGGTCACCGATGTTCATAAAGGCGTGGTCTATGTCCGGCTCGCCAATGGCGTCAATGCGGTAGCCCACTCCTGCTACGACTACCGGATGCCCGGAAAGAAGGATGATGTGTCCTTTGCCGTCACCCGTCTGGATATGGAGCGGGGCGTGGCCGTGGGCATCATCACGCGGATCATCCGGCAGAACCTGTGAAAGCAAAAGTGCCTGGAGAGTAGTAACGAACTGCTCTCCAGGTTTCTTTTTTGTCATTATCAGATCTACCGCTGTATATCTTTATCACATAGGCTTCCTTCCAAATTCCCATTTCAAAGAATTTATTTTGCGTTTGCGTTGATTTTTCACAAAATACGGGCTATAATATATAAAAGAAAAGGTTTAGGAGGTCGCTTATGCTGATTCAATTTAGTGTGGAGAATTTTCTATCCATCAAAGATAAGGTTGTATTATCCCTGCTGGCCAGCAAGGATAATGAGCATCCAGAGCATCTTATCATGGATGGAAATAAAAGCTATTTGAAGTCTGCTGTCATTTACGGAGCCAATGCTTCGGGGAAGTCTAATGTCCTAAACGCGTTCTGGTTCATGGTAAACTATGTGCTGACCTCACATAACCAGCAGCTTCATAAGACCATTGACCGTTCGCCTTTCAAGTTTGATCCGGAAACGCCAACGCGCCCCAGCAGCTTTGAGGTCATCTTTACCACTGAAGGTATCCGATATGCGTATGGTTTTTCTGTGGCAGATAAGGCTGTTACAGAAGAATACCTATATTACTATCCCAACGGCAGACAGGCGCTTATTTTTGAGAGAAAAAATACCAAAGATTTTCGTTTTACGGTGGATATAGATGAACAAAACACGCTCAAGGAGCGCACTTCTGCGAACAAACTCTACTTGTCAGTTGCATCAAACTGGAGTTACTCTAAAGTGATTCCGGTTTTGGAGTGGTTCGCTTCTTGTCAGATCATCACGAAGAATTCCGTGGCGGACGCTTATGGGCTTGAGGCAGAGCAGCTGAAAGATGATGATTACCGGCGCGTGATCGCATCTATGCTGCGTGTTGCAGATTTGGGAATACAGGCTTTGCAAATGCGCGATGCAGAGCCTGCTCCTTCGCAGCACGGTGACAGCTTTGCAAATATTGAGGCCATTCACACGGTACAGGATACCAATGGAAATGCATTATCCTATGCGTTAAATATGGCAGAGGAATCTGACGGCACCAACAGTTATTTCAAACTGATCGGCGTTGTGAAAAAGGCTTTAGACCAGGGAACGCTTCTTGTGGCTGATGAGATGGACGCACATCTGCATCCTCTATTGACCAGGCATCTGGTATCCCTGTTTGACAGCACAGAATTCAATCCAAAGGGTGCTCAGTTGATCTTCACATCTCACAGCACCAATCTTCTTGATTTGGATTTGTTGAGAAGAGATCAAATTTGGTTCACAGAAAAAGACGAGCAGACAGCAGCCACCGATCTGTTCTCCCTTTACGATTTTTCTGTTCGCAAAGACACTAAAGTAGAAAAGGGTTATTTGATCGGCCGTTTTGGTGCGATTCCCTTTATCAAGGGAGGGCTGTAAAATGGCACGCGGACAAATTGAAAAGCGTGGGCAGCGGCGCAGAAAACTAAAACCTGTCATTCTGATTGTGACGGAGGGTTCTCAAACTGAACCGAAATATTTTGAACATTATCGCAGCCGCCAGACCAATATTGACATTCGTGTAGTCGGCAGCCGCACCAAAGGAGGTGAAACCGATTACCTTGGCCTGATTCGGAAAGCCGTGGAATATCAAAGTAAAAATCAGATTTCTGCATCAAATGGGGATGCGGTGTGGGTCGTTGCTGACGGTGATGTAAACTATAATAATCCTGATCCTATCGCCGCCAAAGACAACTTACTCTCCAGAGCAAGGAAACTGGCAGATGCAAAGGGAATTCACATTGCGATCTCGAATCCTTGCTTTGAGTTTTGGTATCTGCTGCATTTCCAGTACACAACAAAATTTTTCAAAGATTACCCTGCAGTGAAGACAGCCTTGACCGCCTACCTCCCGGATTATGAAAAAGCCGGCGATATGTATGCGCAGTTATCTGAACATACAACTGATGCGATTCAGAACGCCAAGCGTGTAGAACAATACCATATTCAAAATGACTGCAATAAACCGTTTGGGATTGCCGTTAATCCATTCACCGACATCTATCAACTGATAGAATCACTACTGTAACGGTACTCAGGATTTGAATTAAAGGCCGCATGGGATGCAAAAGCCCCACGCGGCCTTTATGTTTTGCCCTTGAAATCAAATCTCTATGAGTCTGATCTCTCGCCCTTGAACATGGGCATCGCGCAGCGTGAACAGCGTCCCCCCTTTGTCCCGTCCATCATACGCCGCAATCACACGCTGCGACTGGGCAACCATATAGCGATTGCGGTTCATGTAGCACGAGGGAACATAGTGGTCGGAGATCACTTTCACACCAGCGCAGGCAGCCAGCAGTCTATGAAAGTCTTTGTTCTTCGTCTTCAGCCGGCCGGCATAGGGAATCGCCGCTTCTAAAAACAATCCGTCATTTTCTTTTTTTGCTTCGGCAACGACTGCCGCAAACATAAGATCGGCACCTTCGGCAAATCCGGAAATAAATCGAGTGTAGCCATCCTCAATCGCCGCTGCTACCTCCTTCCGCAATTCTTCTTCCACAAATTTCTTCTTCTCCGCTGGAATATCTCTGTGGCCCGTTATACAGCAGGTTTTCGTTACGACTTCCATCCTGTTTCCTCCCATGCTCTTCACTTTATGCCATTCTTGTATAGGCAATATTGCCTATAACGCTACTCCTCCATTATAGGCAATAATAGAGATATGTAAAGAAGGAAGTGGAGGAAACGACCAGGAATGATCTCATACGAGCCCTTGTGGCAAACCATGAAGCGGCACGGCGCGACCACATATACCTTGCAGGCCAAGGCCGGCATCAGCAGTTCGACCATCCGCCGGATGCAGGCGAACGAATCTGTCTCCACCAACACCCTGGACACACTCTGCAAGTTTTTTAACTGTGAACTGGATAACATCGTAAAATTCCAGCCCGATGAAGAATAGCACGGAGAAATGGTGATTGCTGTTTCTCCGTGCTGTTTTTTTCTTGTGGTTACGAGAAATACCCCTTCAATTTGTGCAAATCTAAAGTCTCACTTTGGATTTGCATAAATTGTCGCCACTAAAAAGAATTGGCACAGGATTGCCCATACATTGGCGCAGTCCTGCCCTTTCGCCGTAAATCCAAATCTGCTATACTTGGTACAGTCAAAACTTTGTAATGCAGCCGTTCCGGTCGGGACGGCTGTTTTCATTTGTAAGTAAAGGTGGTGGTTCACATTCATACTTTCCTGCAAAAAGTCCGCAGGACATTGAAGAGCGAACGGGGCGAGGCCAACTATTTCTCTACGGTGGTGTTCATCTTTATCGCCGTCATCCTGCTGGCCTTTATCATCGACCTGTTCGGCATCATCTCCACAAAACAGGAGTTAGACCATGCGGCAGATCAGATGGTCAAGCAGATCCAGCTGTCCGGCGGCATCAACAGCGAGACCGACTCGCTCTTTGACTTCCTGTGCTCGGAGATCGAGGGTGCGGAGAATATCACATACTCCATCGACGCCACATACAAGACGCCTACGCCGTCCGGGATGTCCCGGGCCATCCAGCTGGGGACGCCCTTCTACATCACCATTGAGGGCGAGGCCAAGCTGGGCGGCTTCTGGAACCTGGATCTGGTCAACATCACGGTGGTGGCACGCGGCTCCGGCGTCAGCGAGCACTACTGGAAGTGAGGTGGCCTATGAAGCGTTTTCTTTCACGGCTGCGCCGGCCGCTTTGCAACGAGCGGGGCGAGATCACTTTCTTTGCCTGCTTTTTTGTAGTCGGGGTCGTCATGCTCATCTCTTTCCTGCTCCTGTACGCCTCGGTGCGGATCACCTGCATCAACATCCGCAACGGCGCCAAAATGGAGCTGAACAACCTGAGCGCCACCATCTATGCGGACACCTACCGCTCCCAGCGGGAAACCAACTTCGAGGAGTACCTGCGCACCCTCTATTCCAGCAATGACTATACGGAAATGCTGGAGGCCACTGTCGCCGGTGGTCTGGCTGAGAAGATCCCGCTCTCCACAGAGGACTATGAGGTATCCGACATCAGCCTGGAGTTCAATGTGGTGGGCGACCGGGTGGAATATATTTTCTATTGTGATGTAGATTTTTACATCCGAATGTTCGGCCACAGCTACCCCACCATCACACAGCGGGTGGAGCTGACCGGCTACCACAACACCAAATTTTAGCGGCGCTGTTGAAATTCCAGTCAGCTCCACAGTATAGGCTTTATATAACAGCAAAAAGGAGTGTGGACACACATGAAGAAGTTTTTTCAATCCAAAGGCTTTATTGTTTCGGCCCTGGCCGTCCTCTGCGTTGCCATTCTGGGCATCTGCTGGTTCGTGAGCCGGGACCGCACGGATGAATTCCGTCCGGATGAATCTCCTCCCAGCAGTACCAGCAGCGACTGGTCGGATGGCGGTGTGCAGTCTGGCGACGGAGGCGGGGGCGCAGATGCCTATGCGCCCGGTCAGTCTTCCAGCGCCGAAGAGGAATATCCCAAGGTGACCTCAGAATCTGAGGGCGAGGTTGAAATCGACTTTACCGATACGGAGAAGCCGGAAGAAACGCCTCCCCCTGTGCCGGAAGGCAAGACGGAGATCGAAGACCCCGGCGAAGAGCATGAGGTCAATCCCGACCCGGCAGTACCGGAAGTCACTGCTCCTCCCGCAGAGGAATCCACTTCCAGCAATGAGCCGGCCCCCGGCTCCAGCAATGGCAGCGGCGCTGTCTATGATCCGGTATTTGGCTGGGTAGTCCCCGGCGATGTGCAGCAGTCCACCGGCGACAGCGACGGTGACCTGAACAAGCAGGTCGGCAACATGGGCGGCTGACCACCTACAACTGAATATGGACCTGAAGGGCCGTCACAGGATTGTGGCGGCCTTCTTATTTTCAAGAAGAACGGAGCGTGATGTATTTGAAACGACTTCTCGCCCTCTTATGCAGCCTCGCCCTGGTGTTCTGTCTCGTCCCTTCCACGGCATTTGCATCAGGAGGCAATGGGAACATTGACGGTGGCGGCGGCGGGATGGGGCAAGGCACATCCTCAAACTTCTGGAATCCCGGCAACGATGGCGTGCGTATCACGGTTGTAGACGCAGCAAGCGGTGCTGCCGTGTCCTCACCGCTCGACTTTTCCAACCGGACGCAGAAAAGCAGCATCCTTCATTTTGGCAAAGTCAACAAACTGCAGTACCTGAGCGGCACCGGCCTCTCCCTCCAGTCCGGGGTGGCCTATTCCTGCATCAAGCCCGCGCAGTCCATGCCCACCATCGTCAGCAGCAAGGGCCAGAGCAACATTGACGCCATCAAGCGGTACTTCTGCTCGGAATATGCCTGCATGATGGTCGCCCAGGCTGCGGGTGTGGACTATGAGCAGATGATCGCTGGAGAATATAAGCTGCTGATCGAGCCCATCGCCTACTTTACCCACAACGGCCAATATTACTGTATGACGGCCACCGAGGCCGGCCTTTACGATCAGATGTCCGGCGGCAATCTGCGCCGGACCATGACCTCGCTGACCCATAAGAACCTGCCGCTGTCCATGTTTCTGGAGTTCAGCGACCTTGGTATTTCCGCCTGGACCGGCAACACCACCGGGACGCAGAACAATTCCGACATCATCAATACACTGGGCGTCGGCATCGTCTGGTTTGATGAAGCCCCGCCCGAGGGGGATATTGAGGCCCCCGATGTGGAGTACCGGGTAGATACCGATGTCATTACCTCTGTCACCTTGCGGACAGATACCGACCTGACGCCGGATAATCCCGCTTCGGTGACCTTCCACATCCTTGGCACCACCTACCGAGTCAACGATGTGGTGATTCCCGCAGGTGACAGCCAGGTGGTCTGGGTCAAGTGGCACACCCCTTCCACACCGCAGACAGTCACCATTACCGTATCCGTCAGCGGGGCCTATACCGCCCAGGATACCTTTGTGGCGGAAATCGTGGATCTGAATGAGCATATTCCGCCCGACCCGGTGGCGACTGATACCAACCCCAGTTATACGGTACCGTCCCTGCCCAACGAAACGCAGAAGCTTACCGCCAACTGGGGCGTCTGGAGCTGCTATTGGGTGCCGGTATGGGTGTGGTGTGATCACGGCGAAGACGGCGGACATTGGGTGGATGAAGGCTACTGGGAATATGAGTACACCGGCTATTCTGCCTCCATCAGCGGCGTTATGTCCCTGATGCCGGACGATATTGTGCCGACGGCCTCCGGAAAATCCATGAAGAGCGGGTACGGCGTCAAACAGGATGTGACAGCCACACTCTCCACCGACGCGCCCACCAGCCACATCACCCATCCGCAGACGGCCTTTTCCGTATTCCCCGAATTCCAGTACGAGACTTACCTGCGCCTTCTGCAACGGGTGTCCAGCGGCCGGAGCGCCAAATTCACCTTCCAGCCCAATGAGTTCTCGACTTACAGCCGGGAAGTGCATTTTACCCCCATCTGGTTCCCGGATGCGACAAACTACACCGTCTTCACCCAGGTCTGGGATACCTGGACGCCGGACGGGATGCTGAGTATCAACCTGAATGACTATGTTTCCATTGACGGGAGCCTCTATGATGACTGGTACACCAATCGAGAGTAATGTGTGGATGGCATACCTGCTCACTGTTTTTCTGGTGGTGACGGGCTTTGCCGTCTACGACATCCTATACAGGCGGGTGCCCGACCGGGCGCTCGTCTTTTTTATCCCCCTGGCCGCGCTGGCCCCGCTGATCCAGATCTACTTCATTCTGGAGTATGGCCGGACGCCCATTTTCATCTGGCCCGTTGTGGCCGAGGCTCTGGTGGGTGCGCTGCTGGGCTTCTGCATCCCGCTGGCCGCTGCTATGGCGACCGGCGGCAGCGGTATGGGCGGCGGGGACATCAAATTCTGCGGGGTGCTGGGCCTGGTCTATGGTCCCTCCGGCATGGCGCTGGTATTCCTGGTGGCCGCCGGCTTTGCCATGCCGGTGGTGCTGCTGTTCCGGCGGCTCTTTCGGAACAAGCAGCCCACCGCGATCCCGTTTTTACCTTTTCTGGCCTGCGGCTGCTCTGTGGCGACGCTGGCTGAACTATTTTTATGACAGGAGAGATGCTTATGAAACTCAACAACCGATTTATCTTCGGCATTCTGTCCCTGGTTCTGGCGGCGGTCATCGCATTTGTGGCACTGCCCACCATTGCCCGGCAGACCAACGGCAAGACGGAGATTGTCCGCATCACCCAGCCGGTGCTGAAAGGCGAAACAATCACCAGCGACAACGCCGAAGTCGTAGAAGTGGGCGGGTACAACCTCCCTTCCAATGTGGCCCACAGCATGGATGATGTGGAGGGACTGTATGTTACCGCTGATTTGGCAGAGGGCGACTATATCCTTACCAGCAAGGTCAGTACTGTCCCTGTTTCCTCGGATGTGGCGCTCAACGACATCCCCTCCGGCAAGGTCGCCATCTCGCTGACTGTGAAAACGCTGGCCTCCGGCCTGTCGGATAAGCTGCAGCCGGGCGACATCATCCGCATTTATCACTTCCTGGAGACGGCGGAAGAGGTGCCGGAGCTGCGCTTTGTCAAGGTGCTGTCGGTCACCGACTCTGACGGTATCAATGTGGACAACACCAAGGAGCCTACCGAGGACGAAGAGCCGCAGCAGTCTGCCACCATCACTGTGCTGGCAAGCCCGGAGCAGGCCCGTATCATTACTGAGATGGAAAATGACGGTGTGGCCCATGTGGCGCTGATCTCCCGCAACAACGACCAGCTGGCCGAGGAACTGCTGGCCGAGCAGGACAAGACGCTTCAGGAGATCTACTTCCCCGAAACACTGGTTGAGGAAAATGCTGAAAGCCAGGATGGTGGAGAAGCCGCTGAAGGCGCCGCAGATGGCGAGTCCACAGGCGAGGCCGGCTCCGATGGGGCGGAAGGCGGTACGGAAACAACTCCTGCGGACAGCATCCCGGAAGACGGCGAATAAAAATGGGCGGTGAACAGATTCACCGCCCGTTTCCTCACTGCTGGGTAGAAAGATGATCCTCGTTAATCAGGAAAAGCTGTGGATTTTCTTTGCCCAAGTCAACAAGACGCTGGGTAAAACCGCTTTTAGAAAATATCCCAAAAATAGGCTGATAGCCTTTCCACACCTTTTGGATTTCGCCAGAAGCCTGCACCTTATCGCGGAGAGCAAAAAATACAGGCGCATCCACCGGCTTATTGTGGTATTTGCACTCGCCTGCAAAGAATCGCTTGTTTTGATGGTCCACCGCCATCACATCAATTTCCGTATCGCTGTCCAAATCATTCAGCCAGTAAGCTCCGATCCGCGAGGGAACAAAGTCAATGACACCTTCCCTGCAAAGGTCTGCAAAAATGGATCTGCAGATATCTTCATAGGCGAAGGCTACAAACTTCTGTGCGAAGTCTTTTCGGATTTCATCCAGAACAATCTGCGTATTGTCCAGTTCCAGTTCCCCTTTATATGGATAGACATACCGGAACCAGAAACGCACAAAGTTATCAGAGATGAAATAAAGGCCTTTACGGGACTTCTCCGGATTTTTCTCCGTAACCGGCGTTTCCTTCACGACAAAGCCAAGGTCGCTGAGCGTGGAAAGATATGGCGTCAGCGCGGAAGTTTCTGTCCCCAGAGCTCCCGCAATTTTCCCCAGCTTGTGGTTTCCATCCGCCATCACGCGGATAATGGAAAAATAGTTGACAGCGGATACCACTTCATCTTTCAGCAGAAAGTTTGGTTCTTCATACAGAAAACCGTTCTTCGAGAGAACCGCAGACTCCACCTGTTCCAGCAGTCCTTCCTGATCGTTGAAAAACTCCAGATATTTGGGTACGCCGCCGGTAATCGCATATTGCTCCACCGCACGCTCAAAAGAGAGATGCTGAGCGGCATACACATCCGGGAACGGCAAAGGCGCCAACCGGATCTGTGCAGTCCGGCGGCCATACAGGGGGCTGTCATAAGACAGCGCGTGTTTTTGCATCATTCCAATCAAGGAGCCGCAAAGAATCAGCATCACATTGCTGTCCTTGAGAACTTCGTCCCATGCGTTTTGCAGAATAGACGGGAACGCCGGATTGGACTTAACCAGATAGGGAAATTCATCAATAACCAGGACCTTCTTTTCCTCCGGCCGGAATTCCGCAATGATATGGAACAAATCCAGCCAGTCGGAAAAGGCTGCACGCTGCAGCAACGGATTCCGTGTTACCCGGGACACAACACCAGACAGCCGTTTTATGCTTTGTGATTCCACTTCCTCCGTTGCGAGAAAGTAGAAGGCCAGCTTACTCTTGATAAATTCTTTAATTAGCGTTGTTTTTCCTACACGCCGCCTGCCATAAATCACAACAAAGCTGCTGTCTTTTTGGTATTCCCGTTCAAGAGACTCCAGTTCTCGTTGTCTGCCGATAAACTTCATGTTAACGCCTCCTTTATCATAATCTATTTTATGATAATCTATCTTATATTATACATTTGTTTTGCAAAAAGTCAAGGGCATTCCGCCCTTGGGAAAGGAGCTTCCTATGGGAAAAGTCATTACCGTCTGGGGCAGTCCGGGGAGCGGGAAAAGCATGTTTTCCTGTATCCTGGCAAAAGCCCTGACCCGCGACAAGCGGAAAGCCATCATCATCAATGCGGAAATCAGCGTCCCCATGCTCCCGGTCTGGCTGCCGGAGCAGATCATTCAGACCAATGCCTCGGTGGGGCAGGTCCTGAGCAGCGTAGAGATTGACACCTCTCTGGTGGCAAGCCATGTCACGGTGCTCAAAAGCTATCCCTTCATCGGCCTGATGGGTTATTCCGCCGGTGAGAATCCGCTGAGTTATCCGGAAATCAAATACGCCATGGTACTCCAGCTGGTCAACGCCGCCGCCAGGCTGGTGGATTTCGTCATTCTGGACTGCAGTTCCAGTATGACCAATGTGTTCACCCCGGCGGCGATTGAGTCCGGCGATCTGGTCATCCGCCTGCTTACACCCGACTTAAAGGGCGTCAACTATCTGAAAGCCCATCAGCCCCTACTGGTGGATGGCCGGTTCCACTATGACCAGCACATAACTTTTGCCGGCATGGCCCGCCCCTTCCACGCTCTGGATGAGATGGGCTATATCATCGGCGGTTGGGATGGGCTGCTGCCCTACGGCAAGGAAATTGACCGCTGCGCCACCGAAGGAGGGATGTTCCAGGCCATCAAATACTGCAATCCCAAGTACACCGCCTCGCTCAACAAGGTGCTGGACGCTTTGGAGCAGATGGAGCTGGCCGAGCAGGCGGCAGAGGACGCGGACGACGAGGACGAGTTCGAGGAGGATGACGCCGATGAATAATCTCAACGACATATTCTTCGCGCCGGTGGCCAACCAGGACCTGACCTATGACCAGGTGCTGGAGGATGTGCAGCGGTATTTTGCTGAAAATCACGCCTCCACCATTGCCGAGGCCGGCGAGGGCAACGCCGAGCGGGCCACCACACTGCTCAAAGAGCTGATGGTGCAGTATATTGTCAAGCGGAAATACGCCATCGAAGGGCTGACTACCGAGGAACTGTGCGAAAAGCTCTATGAGGATATGGCCGGGTACTCCTTCCTCAAGAAGTGGATCTACAAGCCCGGCATTGAGGAAGTCAACATCAACGCCTACAACGACATCGAAGTGATCGAGGCCGGCGGGCGCAGCATCAAGATCCCGGATAAGTTTTCCTCCCCGCAGCACGCCATTGATGTGGTGCGCCGTATGCTCAATGCCTGCGGCATGGTCATTGACGACACCATGCCCAGTGTGGTGGGCTTTCTGGACAAAAACATCCGTATCTCTGTGGATAAGACGCCCATTGTAGACCCGGATGTGGGCATCAACGCCTCTATCCGTATCGTCAACCAGCAGACAGTCTCCGAACAGAAGCTGCTGGATTCCGGCAGCGCCACCGCCGAGATGCTCCACTTCCTGATGGCCTGCATCCGGTATGGCGTCAGCGTATGTATCGCGGGCTCCACCGGCTCCGGCAAGACCACCATCATGGCATGGCTGCTCTCCAATGTACCCAACAACCAGCGCCTTATCACCATTGAGGAAGGTAGCCGCGAGTTTGATCTGGTCAAGCGGGATGAAAACGGAAATATCTTGAACTCCGTCATCCACCTGCTGACCCGGCCCAGCGAAAATCCGGCGCTGAACATCAATCAGGACTTCCTTTTGGAGCGGGTGCTGCGTAAACACCCCAATGTCATCGGCGTCGGCGAGATGCGGTCCGCCGCGGAAAGCCTGTCGGCCGCCGAGAGCTCCCGCACCGGCCATACCGTCTGCACCACCATCCACTCCAATTCCTGCAACAGCACTTACCGCAGGATGATGACTCTCGCCAAGCGCAAATACAGCATGGATGACGCCGTACTCATGGAGATCATGGTGGAGGCCTATCCCATCGTGGTGTTTACCAAGCAGCTAGAAGACCGTTCCCGTAAGATCATGGAGATTCTGGAGGGCGAAGACTACCGGGACGGGCAGCTCATTTCCCACACGCTCTACAAGTTTGAGGTGGAGGACAATGTGACCGATGAAAAGGGCGAGATCCATGTGGTAGGCCATCACCGGAAGGTGGGCCTGATCTCGGATACTTTGAAAAAACGGCTCCTTGACAACGGCATCTCCAATAAAGAGCTGGCGGAGTTCATGGACGCCCCGAAGGAGGTGGATTAAGGGTTGCAGTGGATCTACATAATTTGCTTTGCGCTGATCAGCGCGGGCCTCCTGGCTCTGTTTGGCGTGCGGCCAGGTGATTTCATCGACGCCCTGTTCCGCTCCCGCCGCAAAGCGGCCACCCTCTCCGACGAACTCAATGTCCTGATGGGCACACCCGCCAAGGGCTTCTTCAACCAGGACTATGAGCTGAAGCAGATTTTAAAAGGCACCGGCCGCGCCGACCGCTATGAAGCGGTCAAACGGCTGTCGCTGATCCTGTTTGCGGTGGGCGCTGTGTTGGCGCTGCTCATCAACAATGTGTATATGGTGCCGATCCTGGGCATTGGCTTTTCACTGGCCCCCATCTGGTATCTGCGCAGCACAGCTGCCAGCTACAAGAAGCATCTGAATGAGGAGCTGGAGACCGCTATCTCCATCATCACCACCTCATATCTCCGCACGGAGGACCTGATCCGGGCGGTCAAGGAAAACCTGCCCTACATCAATGAGCCGGTGAAGGCCAACTTCGAGGCATTTGTGTACGAGGCGGAACTGATCAACGCCAACCTGACCAGCGCCATCAACTCGCTGAAGATGAAGGTCCCCAACCGGGTATTTCATGAGTGGTGCAACATCCTCATTCAGTGCCAGTCTGACCGCTCCATGAAAAACACGCTGCCCACCATTGCACAGAAGTTCAGTGATGTGCGTGTGGTGCAGTCTGAACTGGAGGCCATGATGCAGGGGCCGCGCCGTGAGGCCATCACGATGATGTTCCTGGTGATCGCCAATGTGCCGCTGCTTTACTTCCTCAATGAAGACTGGTTCCATACGCTCATCTTCACCACACCCGGTAAAATTGCCCTGGCGATCTGCGCGGCCATCATTCTCTTCGCCCTGACGCAGATCATGAAGCTGAGCAAGCCCATTGAATACGGAGGTGACGGCGCATGACCCTTTTGGCACTTGTGGCGATCGTCTTCTTTGGTTTTGCCACCTACAACCTGACCTGCGCCTTTGTGGATATTCCCACAAAGAAGACCTCCCGCATGATGATGCTGGCCCGTAAGCAGCAGGGCGTAAAGGCCGAGAAACTGCTGGATGTCTACATCACTAAAATCGCCGGACTGATCGCTCCGTATCTGAAGCTGGATAAGCTCAAGCGGAACAAGCTGCAGCGGGCGCTGGATATTGCCGGCCTGGAGCTGACGCCGGAGATCTACACGGCCCGGGCTTGGGTCACAGCAGGCGCTGTCGGCCTCTGCTCTATCCTGATGGTGTTTCTGGTGCCGCTGATGGTTCCCGTGCTGATCGGTCTTGCGGTTGCGCTGTGGTTCTCAACCTATTACAGCGTCTTCGATTTTGTCAAGAAACGCCGTAAGCTCATTGAAAGCGAGATTCCCCGGTTCGCATTGACCATTGGACAGAACCTGGAGAACGACCGGGATGTGCTGAAGATCCTGACCTCTTACCGCCGGGTAGCGGGCAAGGACTTCGGCGCGGAACTGGACCAGACCATTGCCGATATGAAAACCGGCAACTATGAAAATGCCCTGATTCACTTTGAGACCCGCATCGGCAGTCCCATGCTCTCTGATGTGATCCGCGGCCTGATCGGCGTGCTTCGCGGCGATGACCAGCGGATGTACTTCAAGATGATCTGCTTTGACATGAGGCAGATCGAGCAGAACAATCTGAAAAAAGAAGCGGCCAAGCGTCCCAAGAAGATCCAGCGTTACTCCATGATGATGCTTATTTGCATTATGATCATCTATCTGGTAGTCCTCTGCACCGAGGTCATGAGCTCCCTGGGCGCTTTCTTCGGCTGACAGGTATCCGCCCACGCCTCTGGTGTGGGCTTTCCATATACCCGCTCCTACTCAGGGGCGAATCTGCGATGGAGGTGATGTTTTGTACCGCAGTGGGTTCCCATAGCAGCCGCTATGTCGGCTGCCTTCCATCCATTTCCCCAGGGCCGGCCTGCTCCCAGGCCGGTCCTGAACCTACCGTCTGAACAGGAGAAATCCATGTCGAAGAAAAAATATATTCCGCCTGACGGCGAAGATGGGCGGAGGCGCCGGTTCCGGTGGCTTTTGCACCAGAAGCCGAAAGCGTATCCGGACAGGCCCCGCTCCAACAAAAACAGCCTGCTCAAGCCTATCCGCCGGTCCTGACCGGCCATAACCATACCAAAATCCAATATCACATTTACAGGAGGTATTTCCATGAAGAAGTTTACCAGCTGCATCCGCAGCAAAGCGAACGGCCTCGCGCTTCGGGCCCGTATGGCGCTCTCCAACCAGCGCGGCGATTTCTACATCTCTGATGCGGTCAAAATCATCATCGCCGTTGTGCTGGGCGCCCTGCTGCTGGCGGCCCTGACCCTCATCTTCAACGATACGGTCATCCCCCGGATCACGCAGGAGATCGAGGGCCTGTTTGGCGCGGCCAACTAAGGGCTTGTTCGCTTAAATGCCGTCAGCGGGGATCAGCTTGTGGACATCCACAGCTGGTCCCCGCTTTTTTATTTTCTCAAAAAACGACTATTGGAGGTAGAGGATGAAAACATCCTGCAAATTTTATTCCTTTCTGCGGGCCGTCCGTGGGAACTGGCGCAATGCCATCTTTGTCAGCTGTGGCTGCGATGCCTGTATGTATGGCTGGGAGAAGCCCTGTTCCGGATTCCTGCTGACAGTGGATGAGTGCGGGCAGGTCATGCTTCTGCCTGCGGAAACCATCCATGAACTGACCGGCGAGGAAGTAGAGCCCGCCGAGTGCAGCGCCGTCCTGTCGCACCGCTCTTTTGACGCCGCTTTTTCCAAGTACATCGAATGGCATGCGCCGGACCCTTCCGCATGTACGCTCAGGCAGCTTTGTCTGGACCCTAGCTGCAGCCAGAACAGCTGATTTTTACACAGAAAGACGCCATCGCGCCGCCTTTGGCGCGTCTTTGGAGGTGATGATTTTATGATGAAGCAAAAAACGATCAAGTGTCCTTATTGCCATGCCAATGCCTCTCTCCGTCCGGCCAGCGTGGTTTACGGCTTGAACCGCCGATCCCAGGGGAAATTTCTCTACCTCTGCGACCGCTGGCCCGCCTGCGATGCCTATGTGAGCGCCCATGACAGGACGCACCGGCCTATGGGAACTTTGGCAAATGGAGATCTCCGGCACAAGCGCATTTTGGCGCACCGGGCATTGGAACAGCTGCGGCAGAGCCGGCACATGGAAAAATGGGAGGTCTACATCTGGCTCCAGGCAAAGCTTGGGCTGGATGAACGGCAGGCCCATATCGGCCAGTTTTCCGAATGGATGTGCGATGAGGTCGTCCGCCTCTGCAGGCAAGCCTCAACTCCTCCCGCCGCCGGACAGGCGGCAGCCTGAGGGGAGGTGAGCACATGACCAGCCTGACGAAACAGCAGCAGGAACTCGTTGCCCAAAACTTACTGGTGGTGCATTGGGTGATCTGCGACTATATCCATGTGAATCCGACTATCTGCGGCCTGGAGTACAGCGATTTGTTCCAGGAGGGGTGCGTCTGGCTCTGCAAAGCCGCAGCCACCTATGAGGACGATGGGCGGGCGCAGTTTGCCACTTACGCCAAAACGGTCGTAAAAAACGGGCTTCTGTCCTATTGCCGGACGATCTGCAACAGGGGCAAGATGTTCAGCCGGCTCATTATTGGGGAGCATGGGGAGCTGGCCGCCGATGGCGAAGCCCTGGAGCCGCAGTCCGATGCATTTGACGCCCAGGTATCCCTGATGGAAACACTGTCGCTTCTGGAGGCCAGCAAGCAGGATTATGACGGTGTGGCCCGGCTTGGAATTGAAGCCCTGGCGCTCAAACTCCAGGGAATGCGGGTCACGGATATTGCGGAACTCTACCAGGTTCCGCCCTCCCATGTGGGGGCATGGATCTCGCGCTCGGTCGCCAAACTGCGCAGCGACCCCCGCTTTCTGGCAAGCCTGCTTTGAATTTGTTGAAAACCACGGCCTTCCCGCAGTAAAGGATATATAAAAGGAGGCATTGATCGATGGAACAGAAAACCTTATATACTGCAATCGGCCGTCTGGAGCGGGAAACCAATGGCTGCGGCCGGTCCTGCCCGGTCATCCGCCTTGGCGGTCAGCCCTACATGGTGGATATGCAGGAGCTGGTCGTTTGGACTGCCCTGAATTGGCGGATCTCCAAATGGGAGGATATTTCTTATCAGTGCGATAGGCTGGCCTCGTCTATGGGCGGCGCTGTCAGCCGGCCCTGGGATGCCTGCGTGAACCGTCTGCTTACCCGCGGCCTGCTGGTCTCCGGCTGCGGAGAGACCGAATACGACGCTCTGTATGATCTGTTAAGTACCCTGGGCATCATCCCCACCAGCGGCTCTGCCCTGGTGCGCGGCGTATCGTTTATAAAGCTGGTATTCAGCCGCCGGGTTTCGGTCAGGCAGGCGTTGAAGCTGTTTCGCAAAGACCGCCGGACCGACTATGAATCCCGCGTTATGCGGCTTTCCCGGCAGGCCCTGCTTTCCACTGCGGAGATCATCAAATGTGTGGAGCAGGATGTCTTCTCCCTCCCCAGTGAGCGGGTCCTGATGGAGAAGGTGTATGGCGACAGCGAGACCACCTGCCAGAATATCGCCAGCCTGATGAAGAACAGCCGGAGCAGCCAGGCGGTAACGCTGGCCGTTGCCAATCTGTATCTGCGCCAGCAAATCATTTTTGAAAGGATCAGCACATGAAAAACCAATGGAGTCAATTTCCCTTTGTCCTGCGCCGCAAGATCCTGCTGACATTTCTGGCCGGAGTCGCCAGCATCGCAGTCAGCCTTGTGATCTTCACTGTCGCCGCGGACCGCATTCTTTTGGTGCTGGGTGGATTCATTTTTGCCGCTTCTCTGGTGCTTGGTATAAGCCTGTGGAACACCGCCGCCCGAGGCCGGTACGAAGTGGTGGAAGGGATCTGCGCCGGTGTCAGCACCCCTATGCTGCGTCGTTACCGCAAGATCCAGCTGATTGATGAACAGGGTGCGGAGCGCACCTTGCTGTTGAGCAAAACTGCCAAGTTCCAGATCGGCGCCCGCTACCGCTTTTATTTTCAAAAAGGGAGCCGGCCTGCCGTTGGAAACGACTATCTGGATGCCGCCCTCTCCACCAACAGTTTCCTCGGATATGAGGCGCTGGAGGACACATCCTCCTATAATGAAGAGATGGAAAGCGGGGAGCAAATACCCCATGAGTAAGAAATAGGGATACGGCACCAAAGCTATGGCTTCGGTGCCGTATCCCTCTATTTTGTTATTCGCATCCGGTAGCCGTGGCCCCGAACGGTTTCGATGATGTCAGCCCCCAGTTTGCGGCGGAGCTTGTAGATCATGCTGGAGATCCCCGTCCAACTGGCGTCAAAGGAGTCCGCTGCAACAGCTTCGTAGATCTGACGGGCGGTGAACACCTGCCCTGGCCGGCGGGCCAGCTTTTTCTCCAGCCCCAACAGCTTCACGATTCCCGTGATGAACTTCTTGTCCGGCTTGCGCCCATCCAGAGAGATTGGGAAAATGATGTTTTCCCACACGCTGAGCACCAGCACCAGATTATAGTTCTGAAAAATGAAGCCGATCTGCTTGCAGCGGAAGATGGTAGCCTGCTCACTGTTCAGCTTGGCAAGCTCGGTATCACCCACCCGGATGCTGCTCTCGTTTTGGGATGTCCATGCCGCCGATCATGTTCAGCAGCGTGGTCTTGCCGGAGCCGGACGCCCCGATGATGGCGGTAAACTTGCCTTTTTCAATCTCCAGGTCGATGCCGTCCAAGGCCTTGACCTGGTTTTTACCTTTTCCAAAATATTTTTTCAGGTTATGTACGGTCTCGATATTTATGGGTGGGATGCCTCGCTTATTGCATAGTCTGGCCGACCGCCTCCACGATCGGCCGCAGGGAATCAAAGTCCACAAAATCCACCTTCTGGTTGAAGGTCTCGATCATGGCCCGGGTCTCCGCCGTTTTCTTCTCTTCGGGCAGGCGGCGGGCCTTGTTGTACAAAAGGGTCATCATGGCCCTGTGGATGGGGTTCAGGCGGCTGTAGTCGATGCCGCCCCGCAGGTGGAACAGCGCGGTGTTGGCCAACAGGGCGGGCGGAAGCTGCCGCCGCACGGCGTTTTGAATGTTGCGAATGTTGTCCGGGTCGGTCACGTCGGCCAGCCCCACGGTGGCCAGGATCAGCCGTACCCCGGCGGGCAGCCGCTTGGCGGTGGCTTTCAGCCCTTTGACGCCGCCCGCGTACAGCCCGCCCAGATAGACCACCAGCTCACAGCCGCGCAGGTCCCCGGCCGCGGCATGGTCCACGGCGGGGATGCCGGTCAGTTGGGAAAGTTTTTCGGCATAGCGGCGGGTGGTGCCGTATTCGCTGCCGTAAATGATAATTCTTTGCATGGTGGACCTCCGTTGTAGTTATCTGTATCAGAATGCTACCAACATAGTGGAAATGAAATTTCCGGCCCCGTGGAGCAGGATGCTGGGGAAAATAGAGCCGTTGTAGAGCTTTTCATTGAGCCAGCCCAGCAGTAAGGCTCCAGCCCCGGTAAAGCAGAACATCAGGCAGTGGAACCACAGGCTCACTTCCATACCGGCAACAAGATAGAGCAGATTATGCATCAGCGCAAAAAGCGCCGCCTGCAGGATAATGCCGGGTACAGTTCCCAACTTGGCACATAGCCGTTTGCACAAAAATCCCCGAAACAGGATCTCTTCAGCCACGCCATTGGCGATAAAATTTTCAATCAGTGCCGGGAGGATTGCCGCCGCTCCCAGCCCGGCAAAAGCATTGGCAGACACAGACCCGTTGCTCTCCAGATAGTCCAAGGTGGCCTGATCCACAAGCTGCATGAAATCAAAGCTGTAGAAGAAGTAGTAAATCAGGGCAAATAGAAGAAGCACATACCACCTACTCTGGAATTTTGGGGGATAAAACCCCAGCCATGTAAAAAAATGTGTCTTTTTGCGATAGCGAATCAGCCACCACAGAAAGGGGATTGCAGAAAACACGATAAGATTGACAAGAGCAGTAGACACACTGGATAAAATCATCTTAACAAAACCTCCGTTTCTAATTTAGCTCAGCAGATACACCGAGTCGGTTGATCTTTTTCAGCCATAGCATTGACTATTATACAATACAGCGTGAACAAGCGCAACGAATAACCCAAACTGCCTCTTGTTTATTAACGAAAAAGAAAAAATTCTTGATGTGCTGCAGAATCTGCGCTGTTTTCTCCTATTTAATAGGCGAAATACTTAAAAGGAGGTCCACCCCAATGTATAAGCCCCACACCATTGAGCAATACAAAATCCAGCGTTTTCTGGACGACACCTTTGCGATGGAGCATTTCCTGGTCTCACCGCTGTCCCGCACCTCGCTCTTGCTGGAGGATGAAACCGGCGAGCAGCTTGCTTTCAGCTTTTTGGATGACGAAGTGCGTGAGATTCCGCTCCCTCCGCCGGCCGACCTGGAAAAAATCAAAGATTTCATCCGGCGCTTCCGGGCCCTCAATCCCAAACCGCGTCTGCGTACTTTTGAAGATATTACCCGCTGGTGGCTGGACCACCCCAATCCCCTGACATACCAGCAGGCCCTTGGGCTGTCGGACGAGCTCTACCGACATTTTCTCTCCCACCCTATGATCGACGAGGAAGACGCTTATCGTCTGGCTTCTTCCGGGCTTGTCAGTGAAGATGATTACCGGGATATTCAGCTCTGGTATCTCGACGGCAACACCATCTCCCACTGGCTCGGTCCCTTCGGCGTGGATGGGACAGGCAATCTCTATCGTCTGATATTCGGCTACGGGACGCCGGCAGCCCGAGCACTCAAATTCTATCTGCTGGATGATTACTACCGCAACATGAACCATATATTGTGATTTGCCTCGCTTAAATATCTATATATAGTATAATACCGCTTGACAAACACAAGATATAGTGCTACACTTATCTTGTAATTGATTTTTGTGCGTTTCCCCTTGTGGGATACAGACTTAGCTTCTGTACCGCAGATTAAAAATCTGCATTGCACACGCAGTCAAGGTTGTATGCTGTATCAAGTGTCAGTGGTATTGCCGCGCCCTTTCGGGGCTGGTATCTGCTGGCACTTTTTATATATAGATATTAACGCCAGAGGCGAAGAAAGGAAGTGTTATGGCACAAATCGTTGTATTTGGCCGAGTCATGCACGAGCTTGTCCCGAAAGAGGGCCAGTCAAAACAGCAATATGTCTGTTTCGACCTGATGGAGCGTTCCGGCAACACCCCGCCGGACTACTACCAAGTATGGGCCCGCGGTGACGATGTTACCCGGCTCATGCGGCTCAAGGTCAAAAAGGGAAGCATGATCTGGCTCACCGGATCACAAAAACTGGTGGATGTTCGCCAAAAGGACGGAACCACAGTCAAGAAGCTGAAAATATGGCTGACGGACTTTGGATTTCTCCCCGGGCAGTCCTCCAAAGCAAAATCCGAAAGTGGACAACATGACCCTGACGACGCGGCGCCTGTTCCGTCACCTCCCGAGGTGATGAATGGCGACCGCGAACCCCTGCCGGAATAAAAGCCGGCGCAGCAGAGGGACCGTATCAAGTTTTCAGAATGATCTGAAACTTGGTGCGGTCCCTCTTTTTTTGTTTTCAGGCAAAAATCTAAAGGAAGGACGGTAAGAAAATGAGTAATGACAAGGGACTTTTGAGCGGCAGCATCACCATCTTGATCGGTGCTGTCATCGCCATCATGGCTCTGGTGCGCGGACCGTGGCAGGCGTGGCTGCTGATTGGGGTATTCACCCTTTGGGGGCTTTGGGTCGTTCTGATCCTCCTGCTCCCGTATATGCAGCAGGCCAAACGCCGCCGGCAGCGCCAGCAGAGAGAACGCCGGCTGCACGCTGAAGGCATTGCCCAGAGCACATTCCAGGTCCCGGAGCTGGAGGAACCAGTTTCAGACGACCTGCTGCTCCGCTATGCCAACCACCGGATTCTGGCCTATCTGCGCTCGTCGTATTCTGACGCCTGCTTTGAGTGGTGTGAGAAACGGCCGGCAGAGCTGATCCGTACCAATGGCACTGGGCGCATCCGACTTCACAATGTAGATGGATTCGACCATGCAGACATCACATTCGGCCAGGACGCGACTATCAAGTGTGACCTGCTCAAAATCGTGCCTCTGTCCAAGGCTGGCACAGAACAGGGCGATGAGGCCAATATCCCGCCCAACAAGCAGCCCATTGACCCGCGCATCTGGTACGAAAACTGTGGGCGCGAAGTCATGGAAACACTGATCGCCGACCTGAATTCCCGTGGACACAGCAAGCTCACATTGCGGGAAAACGGCGACATCTGTATCCAGCAGGATGATGAACTGGTGCCGCAGGAACATCTTGCGAACTTTCCCGCGAAGGTCTACTGGCCCCGCTTGGTGGAAGTGTTTGAAAGCAAGGGCCTTTCGGCCGAAACTACGGCGCAGGGCATCCAGGTCTCCTGGTGACCGCCACCGCTCAGAGAGGGGAGTGAAACAACTATGAAATCAGGGATCAGTCTTGTAGACATGGCAAAGGAAATCCAGCGCCAGGCCGATTTGAAAGCCGACTATGTGCTGGACACCCGCAGCCTTCGTCTGGAGCCTTTTGACTCGAAGCTGTATCTCAACGCCTATGACCAGTCCGGTGTCCCGGCGCTTGAGCCGCTGGAGGTCAATTCCATCGCCCACCGGCAGATCGGAACACACCTGAAGATCCCGGCGGCCTACTATGACAAGATGCTGGCGGAGTATCCCCAACTGCTGGCGCAGAATGTGAACGCCTGGTTCCAACGGGAGCCCTCTGTCCGTATGATCCGCACTATTAAGGGTACGGCACGGGCATTTTTAAGCAACCGCTACCGGCGCATTGACAACCTTGATATTGCGGGCATCGTCCTTCCCGTCCTTCAGGATATGGAGGGTATGCACATTGAGAGCTGCCAGCTCACGGAAAGCCGCATGTATATCAAGGCAGTCAACACCCGCCTGGAAGCTGAGGTCGTGCCGGGCGACATCGTTCAGTCCGGCATCATCATCAGCAACAGCGAGGTGGGACTCGGTTCGGTGAACATCCAGCCGCTGGTCTACCGGCTGGTGTGCAGTAACGGAATGGTCGTAAACGATGCTCAGACGCGCCGCACTCATGTAGGCCGCGTCAATGAGGCTTCGGAGAACTATCAGCTGTATTCGGAAAAGACGCTGGAGGCCGACGACAAAGCCTTTGCCATGAAGATCCAGGACACGGTGCGGGCCGTGGTAGACGAGGTGCGCTTTACCCGTGTAGTCAACATGATGCGGGAGGCCAAGGACGCCCGCATAAATACCACCGATGTCCCCGGTATTGTCAAGCTGGTCAGCAGAGACTTCCACATCACCGATGAGGAAAGCTCCGGTGTGCTGCAGCGGCTGATCGAGGGCAATGACCTGACGCTCTATGGTTTATCCAACGCGGTGACCCGCCACAGCCAGGATGTCCCGGACTATGACCGGGCGACTGCGCTGGAGGGCATCGGCTACAACATTCTCTCCATGCCGGCAGGGCAGTGGAGCCGTATCAACCAGATGGCCGCCTGAGTGGCTGCCAGCCATCCAATTTTAAGGAGGAACGAACTATGTATGAACAGAACACTGCTATGATGAACACTCCTGAGCGGAACACTTTCCTGCTCCCCGCGATGGTGGAGGGTGATTTCAGCAACGATGAGATCGCAGAGGATGCGGACGGCCTGCAGATGATGAGTTTCCAGCGGGTGAAAATTCCCGCCGGCGGCGCCCTGCAGTTCGAGATCCCTACGGAAGACCCGGACAATCCGGATTATACCCGGAACCTGGAAGGCGTCATTCTCTACAACCATTCTGCCTATACCCTGTGGCCGGAAGGCAGTGAGTATGACGAGGACACCAAGCCTCTCTGCTCTTCTGTAGACGGCAAAACCGGCATCGGTGAGCCTGGCGGCGCCTGCGCGACCTGCCCGATGAACGAATACGGTTCGGCCAGAGACGGCGGCCGCGGCAAGGCATGCAAGAATATGCGGGACATCTACCTGCTGCGCAGCGGCGAGTATATGCCCCTGCTGCTCTCTCTTCCGCCTACCAGCATCAAGCCGTTCAAAGAGTTCCTGAACCGTGCCTTTGTCTACCGCCGGCGCGCTACCTATGGCAGCCTGGTCCAGATTGGGCTCAAAAAGGAGAACAATGGCAGCAACGACTACAGCGTTGCCACCTTCCGCCTTGTGCGTGACTTCCAGGGCGAGGAACTGGCTCAGATCCGCGCCTACGCCAACGGCTTTAAGGAGCAGATCAAGGCCATCAACATCCAGCGAGCCCTGATCAACGAGGAGCAGCGTACCAACGACTGCGACTATGTGATCCCGGAGTCCGCTACGGCGCCCGGCAGCCCCGATGGGAGCTATTTGGTCGGCGAGATCGATGGCAACTACGAGAAGCTGCCTGCGTAATAAGTTTTGTTGCGGCCTCAGCCGCATGACATGTCATCAAGGGATACCTTCGGCTCACGCCGAGGGTATCCCTTTTTTGCTTTAGACTGGAGGATATATATGTTGTGTGAAGTACCGTTAACAAAGGAGCAGCAGGCGTTTGCCGCTGAACATCACGGTTTGGTCTACAAATTTTTGAACGATAACCATTTGCCGGAAGACGAGTTTTATGATGTGGTCATCTTTGGCTATTTGAAAGCCGTTCGGGATTATTTTTCCAGAGAAGTGTTGCGTCAATATTCTTTTGCCACGATTGCCTGGAAAGCAATGTCCCGTAATCTGTCAAACCATTTTAAGACGCAGGCCCGCAAAAAGCGTAACGCTGAAATCCTCAGCATTCATATCGGCCTGTATCCGGACGGCGTACCCCTGGAGGAACTGCTGCCGGCGCAGGATGATCTGATGCAGGAATTTGAGATGAAGCAGCTGCTTCACGACCTGGCTGGCCGTGTCTCCAGACAGCAAATGAACATCGTCCGTATGAAGGGCTGCGGCTACGGCATCCGTGAGATCGCCAGCCACGAAAAACTCCCCATGAAACGTATCAAGGAGCTTCTGGAAGAGGTTCGCGCGGTGTTCCTGGAGTTGTGCTATGAGTAGATGCCTGTCGTCCCTGGCAGGTCAAAGTTAAAAGTGAATGGAGGCTGATTATTATGACGAAATCGAAAAAATCTATTGTGATGCACGGAATGCTTTTGAGCCCGCTGGTTCTCGGCCACTGCGCCTTCCTGCGTGCCAACGGATCGGACTATCGGACCTCGCCCGTTGTGGCGATCCATGAGCAGTCCGGCGATCTGGTGCATTTCGAAACGCTCAACTCCAACTATTTCCTTTCGATGGACCCTTTCCCGCTGGCGGCCGCCAGCCCGCTCCCGACGGTTCTGGCCGCGTGCGCGTAGAGAAGTCAAAACAATAAGGGGTAATGCCCCATAGGTCCCGGCCGTGGCAGGCGTACTTGTCTGCCACGGCCTTTTTTATGGAGGAATATATGGAAGAATCCAAAACTCTTGCTGTTTCCGTAAGCGCCAAGGAGCTTGTCACATACCAATGCAGCCAATGCGGCCATTGCTGCTGCCACATTGAGGGCTGTGTCATGGTAGAAAGCCTGGACGCCTACCGAATCGCAAAATACCTTCGAGGCCAGCATTGCGGCATCAGCAGTACGGACGATATGCTTCTTCAATATTGTGAACCCACGCCGCTCACCGATGAAGGATACCCCATTTATACGCTCAAAGCTCTTGGAGCAAAAGCATCCTGTGTCTTTCTGCAAGGCAGCCAGTGCAGTATCTATGGCGCCCGTCCTCGAACCTGCCGCCTCTACCCTTTTTCGGTAGGGCCAGGTGAACGCGGCCGGGATTTTGAATACTGCCTCTGTTTTGATGATAACCAGCAGTATCACTTCAACAGCGGGAAGGTGCTTGTCAAAGACTGGCTCTACCGCAACTTCTCCCGGGAAGATAAGGAATTCTTAAAGCTGCAGTATCGGATCATCCCGGAAATCGGCAAGCTGATGCGCCGCATTCCAGAGGAACTGCGCAGGGCATCTGTGTTCAAGATCCTGTTCTATCATTACTACAGCTTTGACCTGGATCAGCCGTTCCTGCCCCAGTATGAACTGAACAACCGCAGTCTGCTGCATGAACTTCGTCAGCTGGCGTGTCTGGATTGAGGCGGCGCCTATGATGTATGCACTGGAACATTTTTCAGCGCGGGGAACCGACCGCCATTCATATCGGTACTGGGTACAGTACGCTATCTGTGGAAAACGTGAAATTTTAGAAAAGGTCCGTCAAAACCAGCGTCAGCCAGAGGAGTGGCGAGTAATTTCTCTGGCACCAGACGCACCAGAAGAAAGGAGTGCCGCATGAGTACCAATCCATATCAGGAGATGCGCAACCGCCAGCAGGCGGAAGTAAACGCATTTCCCATGTTTTTTGCCTTCAGTAACAAACAATTTGAGGAAGGGATGCACAAGCTTGGTTTAGCCATCAAGGACACCTGCCAGGTGTGCAGTATCGGCGCAGGCGGCTACTGCCGTAAAAGCGATGTCGCAAAGCTGAATGAAATGTTCCGCCGACACCGAACAGAGCTGGAGGATGCCATTGCCAGCGACAAAACCGGGCAAGGTTTTATCTGTGATATGTTCCTCCAGGAGTTGGAGAACCATGAGTACAGTTATACCGGCGATGTGCAGGAAACTCTTGATGCTTTGGGCATTACGGCCCAGTATATGGAGGCTGTTCCGCAACTGCTGGATGGCCTGGCTCTGGCCTGTGAAAAGGCTATGCAGCACGATTGTTTCGACTGACCCAGAAAGAAACCATGCCCCACCGGGGTCCGAATCAACAGCCGCCGCAGCTCATATGCCGCCGGCGGGCTTTTCATTGACAGGAGGTGCAATCTTTGAATTTTCACGAAACGATATGCGGCCGCCGCTTTTTTGACGCCCAGCTGCCCCATCTCATCAAGGCTCTGGAACGCATTGCCGATGGCCTTACCCAACCAAAAATGTCTTTGCCGCATGGCATGACTATTGAGCCCAATTTCCTGCATGACCTCTATTACGGCGAGTACGAACCGAGTGTTTTTAAGGAGCAGGACAAAAAGCAGCAGGTACTTAACCACACAGTATCTGCGGCTGAGACCGCCCTACGCGGGGAACTCTCCAAAACTCCTGCAGCTCTGGCAGCTTTCGAGGTGTACCAAACGGCCGCCGGTGAGCGCAACAGCGCTGTGATTGAACAGGCTTTTGAGTCTGGATACCGTACTGCCATGCAAATGCTTTTTGCTGGGCTGGTATCTGCTCCGCCGGAGGACCACGCCAATGGATGAACAGCAGCACAACGCTTTAGAATTGCCAAAAGGATTATACGAGCCTGTGCTCCGGCAGCCGATGGAGTTAGACTTCCTGCTGGGGCAGGAACTCTCCCTTTGCTTTCATGATTTGGACGGCTCCCATGTGTTCAAGACCTGCTATGGCGATATCTGCAAAGCAGTCAATGCCTTACGGGACTATGCACGGCTGCTGGAGATGGCCTGTGAGCAATGGGACCTGACTGGTTTTCATCGTGCCCTTTATGAGTATCATGCGGAAAAAATGAGGGAAATTGCAGGCAAATTTCAGGCCGGCATCGGCTATGACTATGACGCTGCCATGGAAAAATGCCGCAGGAAAAAGAAACGCAAGAAGAAGGAAGATGATTTTGGTGAGGATGCTCTTGTTCTGGCCTTCAAGCGGACAAAGCAACCCGCCGAGCAGATGAAGGAGGCAGATACTGATGTTGATGACTCTCCCTGGGAAGAGGACGAAGACGAACAGGAAAGTGACGACTGATCACAACACGACCCGCCCCAGCGGGTATCGGGATCGCCAGTCTGGTAAGCTGCAAGCCTACCGCTCTTTTGCTGCCACTCATTTGCATGTGTATGAGCGGTGCCGCCATTTTCGTCGCGGATAACTGAACGATTTTTGATCTGCGGGGCTAGGGCATTGTACCCAGCCCCACCCCACAAAAAGGAGGGAGCAATGATGATTTATCATCAGCCTGGAGAAGAATTTTGGCATGAGGGTGTCTGCTACAAAGTCGGCGGACGCATTGTTGCCAATGAAGCGAGCGATTACGCAGGGCTCTTCGGAAATATCCTTGAAATCCGCACCGAGGATGACCGGGAGACTGACAACGACACGCCGGACATCTACTGCGCGTTTGAAGCGCCGGTGCTCTCTGCGGACCGTCTTGCGCTGGAGCAGACCTTTTCACAGCTTTACCGTGAGCAGAAACACATCGAGGATCTGGGCCTGGATATGGTCATTATGGGGCCTGAAATGATTGTTCCCCTTGAGCATCCTGCCCAGGTATATCCCACAGGGACGCTCTATGTAGTCGCCGTCCACTGGGCTACCGATGGGGAGTATGGTTCCTATGAAGCGATCTTCACGGAGCGCACCGATGCCCTACATCAATTTCACAATGATCTTCGGGAAGAATTTCTGGCTGGAAGCATTCCACGCTGGAAAGAAAGCAGCCAATTCGTCGAAGAAGAGTCTGACAACAGCTATGAGTGCTATCTGGACGGCGAATACTGTGAGAACCATTTTTCGATTGCGCTGGAACAGCGGGCGCTGCCTCTTTCCCCTGCATTTTGCCGCAGCACGGCAGAATTGTACCGCGCAGAATGCCTGCGGGATGATTTCAGGGAGCATATTGAGAACTGTGACGATTTTCAAGAGCTCTCTGACACACAGAAAGAAGCACTACTGCGTTCTCCCAATTTGCCGCAGCGGATCGCCAACCAGCTGGAACACAGCTGCGCCTACGGTGAGGCTTACTGGCAGGCGGTGTCCGATGTGGCACGCACTCTGCTGAAAGAGTTGCGCCAGCAATCCGCAGGACATAGCCCCTGCTGACGCTGTGACACATAAATCATAATAGATTGGAGGTTTGACTACATGGACGAAAAAGAAAAGAAACTGCGTGAAGACCTGGAATTCCATCTGGATACGCTCCGGCGCAACCTGGAGGTCGTTTCGATGGAAGATCTGAAAGCGAAATACGCAAAGCCATTCAAAGACCTGAAAGATAACATCTGTAAGACTGCCACCGCATACACTCAGTACATTTCCCTCGGTGGTATCCGCGTCAAGAGCCGCTACGGCGACGAGGCCGTGAAATACATAAATGAGGCAATCAAAGATACTCCGTACCTGAAAAAGATCTCCGAGGCCGCCTTTGAGCGACAGGACATGGATGAGATCGCGGCACTGGCAAGGCAGCTCCGTGAAGTAGTTTTGCAGAGCCTGCATGTGTTCAGCCTGCCGCTTTTCTGCCTGTATGTTCCTACGGAGTGTATGAATGACTACCACACTCCCCCGGAGATCTATAATGATGTCACTTCACAGGTCTTGCGGAACGGGGAATGGCAGCTTGCGGAGCATATCCGCCCCGGAGAACTGATTCCTGTGCAGATTATTTATGAGGTGCCTGCGCCGTCTGAGGAAGCGGCATGAAACGAACACAAAAATACTTGAGCAGCGAGGCTCACGGCTATTTACAGGAGGCGGAGGCCTGCTCCCTGATCCTCAAAGACCTGGAGCGCATATCCGCCAAACTGCAGCGGCGAATCGATAAAGAGGCCGCCGCAAGGCAAGCTGACTTTGAAGCCGCCATGCAGTACCACAGCGAGGCGGAAATTCAGGATGCTTACGGCTGGGAGTTCATCACTGAGGCACAGTATCATGCCTATTTAGATCTGTTCCGCCGTGGCAGAGAAGCAATAGAAAACCATCCTCCCACCATCTCTGAAATGGCGCTCGCCATTATGCGGAAGGTCATTCGTGATTTAGAATCAGACAAACGGGAATATGAGTTTTCCGCTCTCACACCGGAGCAACAGGTCGTGGAGCTGCAACGCGCAGAACAGGCCCGAAAGGAATGGAAGGCACATATTGCCCAGCTGCGGGAGAAACAGGGCCGTGTACTCAAATCCGAGGATTTGGAGGCTTCACAGCCTTAGCTTTCCTGCGCCAGCCAAATGCTCTGCCAAATAGGCAGAGGCCATCATTACAAAGGGATCGACAAACCGTACCGCTATGGTCTGCCGGTCCCTTTCTTTATAAAGGAGTAGGATATGAAGAAAAAACCATCTCACCCAATGCTGAGGAAATACACCGTAACGATTGAAGAACAGATCGTTCAGGAGTTTCCCGTGGAGGCTTATGACCTTTCCCATGCGCTGGAAACAGCCGAAGCTGCCTACAAGCAAGGGGAATTGGTGGTACAGCCCTCAGCACCGACTACCCGCCTGATCATGGCACGGCACAACAAGACCGGAAAAACAACCGGATGGAGAGAATTTTAACCATTACCACAAGGGAGAGATAAATATGAACTTATGGCATGACAAGTCCTATATTTCGCCTTCAGGACCGGAATGGGTCGAACGGGGCTACGCTATGTACGATGTTCATTCCGTGCGCTTTCAATTTGTCTATACGGAAGAACAGAAGAAAGCCAACCGCCGTGCGCATACAGTGGCTGATGGGGGCCAAGCCCTGCTCATGGCCGCTGAAGCTCGCAATTCGATTATGAAGCCCATTATGGATGCCATTGGCCAAAATTTCGTCTGTTATCAGTATGAGGATACCGAACCGGCGCCTTTCGGGAGCTGTCAGTGGGACCTCTACTTCTGGTGCAATGATTTCAGCAATACGCTCCACGGCTGTGGCCTGTCCGGACGGGACTATTCCCACTTTACATTGAGCTTCAACGAAAACCAGACTGTGGAAAAGCGTGCTGAGGTCTGCTGGCGGCTGCTGCAATTTCTGGAACACCGCTGCCGGAAAAACCGCAATCTGGATGTTGCCGTCCAGTACAGCATCTGGTACGACCATGAGAAGATTGAAAAAGATGCTGACCGGATGAAATGTCTGCTGGCAGGCTGCAGCTACACCTATGGCAGTAAGGACGGGAAATTCCTGTTTGATAATGGCATTTTATGCTTTCGTCCCAAGTACGCCAAACGGCGGCTCTATCGTGTTTCTGATGCCGAGGTTCTTGCCCTGTGCTGGAAACTCGGCCTGACAGACGATGCTTCTGACGGCGGCCCTCTCGCAACGGGGAGGTGCAGCGCATGAAGTGCAGAGAAATCCATGCCGTATTGGCAAAGCAAAGGATGGATGTCCCGGGATTCCGCTTTTCTGATTACAGCGGATGGCGGTCTCCCACGCAGTCTTACATGACACGCCAGCAGCCGCTGTGGATTGTGGCGGAAGATCCCGCATTGAGCCGCCGCCTCTGGATCACACAGGAAGGCAGAGATTTGAGCATCACTGTCGGCAAAACGGACCAGAACGGCGGCAACTGCGGCACAGTAAATCGCATATCGTGCCGGAACCGCACGGAACTGGCCGCCGAACTGCGCCGTCTGTTTGACAGCACAATGGATGCGGCCTGACGATTGCATCAAGGGGCCGGTAAGCAACGCTCCAAAATCAGTTTAGAGTTTAAAGAAAACGGGGGTGTTTTGGACGCCCCTACACACTGCCCTTATCGGCAGGCTTATCACAAGGACCGGCAGGCTGCGCTTTGCGGCCTGCTGGTCCTCGTTCCGGGGGAAATCATGAAACCAATACCATTTAACATGAAAAGAACAGAATATGCCCTGACCATCAAGATTGCCACCTATCCGGAGGGCAATCTCGCCATCAAACTCTATCAGGAAAGCTTCGGCCAGCTGATCTTCTGGGACAGCCTCACGGTCAATCCGGGCGGCCTGTGTCCCAAGGAATGTGGATTTATCAATACCAAGTCCACCGGCAAACGCTTTTATGCCTGGATCAAACGTAATGGTCTGGGAGAACGCACCGGCCAGGTTCGGCTGGAAGACGGCGTGGAATATGTGGAATACCTCTTCAACGCCAAAAAGCTGAAAAAGCTGGACCCAGACGGCTATACCTACTATGCACGGCGCTTGAAGGGAGAACTTGGCCGGCGATATGAGCGGCTCTATCAGGTGCTTCGGCGGCTGGCAAACCACATTCCAGATTTCTGCTATACAGATTACAGCGGATGGCGCAGGTTGTCGGACTCCATCAATACGCCTCCACTATGGATCGAGGCTGAAGACCCCGCACATCACCGACACCTTACCTTTGAGCACCGCGGGGTCATATTGCGGACCACTATCACGGACTGTGACACCGATACTGTGCAGAGCAACTTGTACCGTCTCCGGGATGATATGGCGGCTGATTTGCTTACCTTATATCAAGGTGAGCTTCCGGTCTATGCGCCCTGGTCTGAAGAACGCCGCAGAAAAAGTGACGCAAGGCATGACCCGTCCCTTGCTCAGACATTCAAAGAAACAAGCGAAGTCCGCCAGAAGGCGGCAAAAAAGAAATTCAGAAAAAGGAGCACAAAATCATGAAAATCAAATTATATCCCAAGGACTTGTTAGAAGCTGCCTGGCGTAAGGATAAAAAGCTGTACGCGGACGGCGACACCGCAGAGCCGCCCCAATGCCTACGGTGCGGCGCCCCTCTGGCAGCCCACCTGATGGTCAATGCACTCAGCCGCTATGCGAATGTGCAGATCTGTGAAGCCTGTGGTATAGATGAGGCCCTTCGGGATGCCGCCCATACTCCCTTGCCCCTCACAGAATGGGATGCAGTGAAGCGCGGCAGATTCCCGGTACCCGCAAAAGAGCGTGTCTGCTATCTGAAAACCTCCTGCACCTTTGAGGAAGTATTCCAGCACACCGATACACCGCCTATGCAGCTCCCCGGCCAGCCGGTCAGCGAGGTCGTTTACTCCCGCTCGGATTATGACGGCTATCGGTGGTGGACAACCTGGCACGATGGGCCTGGGAAAACGACATCGCCGGAGCTGGCGAAGGAGATCGACGAGTTCCAGAACGCCCTGTTCAAGCTGCCGGCCTTCAAGACGCTGGACACCATGCGGCGGTTCTGCAGGTACACGCAGGCGACCAGCGAGGCGACAGAGTTCAACCTTTATTCCGAAACCGACCATCTGTATATCTGGATTCGGCTGATCACTCGGTCCCGGGATTACAATGTCTATGTTCACTATTACGATAAGGCGGTTGCGAAACACACGCAGTAAAATAATATAATACAATAGACCGCAATAAAGAAATCGCAACCATATCAATGCCCACGGTGAGAAGTTCTTCACCGTGGGCATTTACAATTCACCGAGAAATATGTTGTCATGCATTCAAAAGAAAATATTAAGGAATTAAAGCGGTGGTATATACCCTAGCTGAATGGCTTTCGTGATAGCTTCTACTGCTGAAGAAACCCCCAACTTTTCAAATATATGCTGCAAGTGATTAGAAACGGTACGCTCACTCATAAAAAGCTGTTCTGCAATTTCTTTCCTTTTAATGCCACTAGCCAGCATACGCAAAACCTGTTTTTCGGTTTCGGTTAGTTCCTCTATATAGGTTCCGTCTTTTTCAAAGTAGGTGGAACCATTATTTATTGCTTCCAGAATATGCAGCAGTTCTTCTGGTTCAATATCCTTGTTGATAAAACCTTTTGCCCCCAGCTTTTCGGCTTCTTTTCGGTAAACGGGCAAATCATATCCTGATAAAACAACTATTTTTTGAGTGGGATACTTTTGTAAAAGGTTCTGCGCCAGAAGTAGACCATCTTCTTCGGACAGTTTTCCGAGATTGATGTCCATCAGAAGAATATCCGGCTTGTCCCTTTCGATAGTTGCCTCTATTTCATCAACGGATTTGATATTTGAAAACTGTTCAATGGATGGGAAGTCTGATAATACAATCGCCAAACTTTGAGCAAAAAGCGCATGGTCATCGACCAACAAAACTCGCATAGGATTCCTCTCCTTTTATGGGAATAAAGATGCTGATATTGGTTCCTCCCCCTGGATTTTCTTTGATTGTCATTTTGCCATTCAAAAAGGATACCTGCTCCTGAATGGAAGCGAGTCCGTGATGAATGGAGTGATCGTCAGGAGGGGGTGAAAATCCGGCCCCATTGTCTGACACTTGCAGGATAATCATGTCATTTTCCTGTTGTAGCTTTACATCAATTCTTGTAGCATGGGAGTGTTTGAGGGCATTTACAGCCAGTTCTCTCGCAAACCGACAGATCAGCATCGTGTATGGTTCCACTAAAAAAATATCGTCTTTGCAATCCAGGACAATCAAGGTATCACTATCATTGGAAATAGAGTCCAGGACGCTTTGAAGATTTTCTTTGAATGTCAAGTTCTTTAATAATTTGGGGTGGTATGCCTGCATCTGGGATCGTATGGAAGATGTGAGTTTCCGCAGCGTATCTTCCAGTAGTTGCTGAATTTCGATATGCCCAGCCTTACGCACCAGATTCTTCATGGACAGAAGATCCTGTAAAATATCGTCGTGCAGGTAATTGGTAAACTCCTTTCTCAGTGCTTCTTCATGCTTAAGCTGCGCTATTGTGTATTCGTAAAATGAAGGAACTGCGTTATTCTTTAATTTGCTCGCTTTCCAAAACATCAGCAGGCGATAAAGCAATCCCCAAAACACAAGCAAGTAAATCAGTGTAATTGCGGTCAGAATGGGCAAATCAAACAACCATACAATCAGTGAAAAGCTGGCTATGCCCAATAAAAGAAAAATAGCAGTTGCAGGCCAGCTTAATGAAAAAAATGGCTTTTGCTGATGATTCGCCCAAAAAATGATACTGTGGATGCTGACAAATGTAAGCATGACGATTAGGTATAGTCCCATCTGTTCAACATAGTTTTCTTTCCGAGAAAAAGCTGTCATGTAGCAGATAAACGGAAGAAGAACAAAGATCACCGAAAATAGCAGCTGTTTCCTTTGGCTCCTTAAAACAAACCATACTCGTTTGCGATGAATTACGGATATGGCAATGCACCAAACAAAGGAAACCAAAAACTGAATGTTATAGAGGATATAAAACCATTCTCTGTTAAGGAAAAAGCTGATGGTTGCTACAAAACAGAGTATGGCAATCCCGGATAGAAATACTTTCCTTCCTTTGTAATTGGCTCCTTGAAAAAGGAACGCCTGCACGAAGTTTACCAACTGATACAAACAAATCGGAAGAATAACAACTGATGCCATGTCTGCAAGGGAATATGAACCAAATAAAGACAATCCGAAATGCCATCCAAATAGCACCAGGAGAATTGCAAATTGTGATAGGACAGGATTCCCTTTTACATTCTTGCCAGATATGTAGTATCCGTCCCAAAATAGAAATGTCAGAAGTACAATATGAACGATATTTTCCGCCGGTATAGCAGCTCCGATAGTATTCATTACACACAGAAACACGATAAGCAATAGCTGATTAAGTATCATCAAGCTTTGTCTTACCATATATTTTCTTTTCACAGCAACACCTCCTATCCTTTTATATTTTACTCCACTTGTACCATATCCGCAAGAAAGTGAAATAGAGTGGCAACCATAGGCAGCCGGTATCCATACTGGATGCCGGCTGCCTATGGTGATATTAGTTTATTGCTGCTTTATAGCAGGAGTATTTCGTCAGCTGATAGTAGATAAAGTACACGATGGAAAAAATCCCAATGGCTAAGGCTACGGGCAGGATAACTTCGCTCACCTGACCCAGCACATCATCCATCAATGCCGATTTGTAACATATAATGGCAAAAATGCTGTGCAGCATACCCATCACATAAGGGATCACAAAGTAAATCTGAATTTGACGACGGACACATCGCTTTATCATATTTCTATTATACCCCATGCGCTGAAGGATGTTATAATCATCCCGATCATAGGTGACAGCAGAGAGATTTTGAAAGTAGAGGATGCTGCCGGTTGCGATCAGGAAGATAATAGTGGCAAATGCAATCAGCAGATAGGTGGAACTGTTCAGTTGGATGATTTCGGTCTGCCGCTGCCATGCGCTCGCAAGATAGATGTTCTCAGGCATAGTGTCTTTTAAAATCGTATAGGCAGTCCCATCGGTACGGGTCGTTCCTCCGTTGATGCTGACAACAGTGATTTGTTCAGGCTGTCCGCTTGCTATGGTCTGATAAAGTTGGTCGGAAACAAGAAGTGTAGCAACGCTATTTGCAAAGCCGATAGGGTTATCCAAAGTGGTCTGAACAACCGTCACATCTGCTGTAGTCCCATCACCAATGTCCAGGTGATAAACAGCACCAACATCAGAGTTTTCAGGGTCAGGCCGGTATTTCACCAAAACGCATTCAGCACCGTCAAGCTCGGAAACCGAACTTTCTTTTCCCTGGCTGTTCAGTAAAGCATTGTAGTCGGTCAGGCTCATGCACTCAAACCCTGGTGTCCGTACTTCTGCGCTGCTAATGTTGTATTCATCGGGAAGATAATCCGATGTTGCCGTGATTTTGAGTAAGTTGGTTTCTTGTACCTGATATTCCTGGTCATTTAGTCTTTCAGCCAATGCATCCAGTGCCTGCTCACTCTTCTGTTCGTCTTCAACCCGGTATTCAATAGCAGAAGGAATGATTCGCTCCACAGCTCTGTAAGGATACCAGACCGAAAGCGTGGTTGCCCCAAAAACGGAAAGTGTTCCGGCAGCCAACAAGATCAAAAGAATCAGCGACTTTGCATTAGAACGGATGCGGTGCATAAATTTGGGAACCACAATGATCGTGTTTTCCCGGTATAGAACGCTGTGACGATTTTTAACACACTGGCTCACAAAGGGGACGAAGGAATAAACAGACAATACTGTGCCGACTACTACCAGTACCAACGTCAGCAATGCAATAGGATAAAAACCAATCGTTGTCCAAACAGACTGAGCGCCCCGAACCATATCCAGCGCCAAGGCATACCCACCAAGGAGAGCAATAATTCCAATAACGGATAAAACGATATTGGGACGAACTGGCTTCTCCACTTTTTTCTCCAGACGAACCAAGTCCAAAAGGGTTGATTTTAGCAGCAAGCCTGCATTAGAAAGTGTAAGGGTAAGCAGTACAGCAAGGATAAAGAGGAAGATTGAGCTGACGGCCTGAGGATTGATAAACGGAATTGCCCCCATATCAATCGTCAATCCAAGCAAAGCAACAATTCCCGCCGTTATGCCAATATGTAACAGGCTGCCAGCCAAAATACCGACAATCGTAGCGCCCAGACAGACAAAAATATTTTCTGTGGTCAGCAGGCGAAGCATATCTCCTTTTCGGTATCCCAGCAGAGCATAAATGCCCAGTTCTTTCATCCGGCGGCGCATGAAGAAGTTATTTGAGTAGAACATATAGAACACAACAAACGCCATGATAAATACCGCAACTACGCTGCACATCATTTCTACACGGCCATCCGACGAGATTTTTTCCATGATAACCTCGTTCATGGAAAAAGAGGTAAAGCAGAAATAAATCATCAAAACGAAAGAAACGGAAACAAGATACAGAGAATAAAACGAAAAGTTCCGTTTCAGATTTTTTAATGCTATTGTTGCTAAATTCATATAATCACCCCCAGTTACCGCTTCTCGTCCTGGCGGGCCGATTCCTGCATGATAGCTTCATAGAAACGCCGCCGTTCAGCATTGTGGCGTTGCAGTTCAGAGATGATATGCCCATCTTTGAAGTAAAGGATACGGTCTGTATAGCTGGCAGCATAGGGATCATGCGTTACCATGAGAATTGTAGTTCCCAAAGTATGGTTGACTTCTGTTAATGCAGTCAGCAGTTCAGTGGCGGAACTGGAATCCAGTGCGCCAGTGGGTTCGTCCGCAAAGATCAGCGGAGGACGTTTTACCATTGCGCGAGCCGCTGCCACACGCTGCCGTTGGCCGCCGGACAATTCGCTGGGATACTTTTTTAGCTGGGAGTCAATTCCAAACAGTTCAGCCAGCTCTTTCACCTTTTTGTCAATCTCTTTTGCTGGTTTATGCAGCAAAGTCAACGGTACGGCAATATTTTCTCTCACAGTCAAGCTATCCAAAAGAAAATATTCCTGGAAAATGAATCCCAAGTTATTTTTACGGAAATCAGCGGCCTGCCCTTGGCCGAGTTTTTCAATATGAGTTTTCCCCATGATAATATGCCCGCTGGTCGGAATGTCGATTGTAGATAGAACATTCAGGAGGGTTGTTTTTCCAGACCCGGAGGCCCCCATGATGCCCAAAAACTCGCCCTTCTTAACTTCAAAAGAAACATGGTCAAGGCCGGGCTTTGGCTGGTTCTTATAAACTTTGGTTACATCCATAACTTGTAATAGCGTACTCATATACATTCGCTCCTTTCGTAGTTCCTTTTTAAGTATAAAGAACTCGAAAGAATACGGCATGAGTAATTCACGCATTCATGTTTGCGTGAATTACTCATGTTTTCTCTTTTGTAAAGCGATAAAATAGAACTTAACTATATAAAGAGTACTTTTTCAACAAATTTGCTGTGGCGCCATTGTACTTGATTTGCTTCATACTGATTACCGCAGCTGCGTCCATTCTTACCGACATACTGCCCGGCTATATTGCCTTTGACAGCGGGAGCGTATGGATTACTCAGCCGCTTAACATTCTGAAAATATTCCTTCGGATAGATGTTGAACGCTGGGGCCTGCTTTAAAAAAGAGGAAGTGTGGCATATAATAAACCACAGTAAGAATCTGAGAGAAAGGGGAATGAAAAAATGCTTGCTATAGACGATAATATGGAATTTAAAGTCTATCCATTTAATACCCTTAATGGCTATTTTTCCGCTGATATTATTGCAATGCATAAAGGAAAGTGGGTGTTCTGCAAACATAAACATCGAACAACATGGGAACACCCCAGCGGTTGGATCGAATCAGGTGAAACTCCCTTGGAGGCTGCAAAAAGAGAGCTATTTGAAGAAACTGGAAGTATTAAATTTGATATAGAGCCATTATGCGATTATTACATTGATATGGAATTAAACGGGTTTCACTATAAAGGGAATGGTCAGGTTTACTTTGCCACAATATATTCTTTTGGTGAAATCCCACCTTATAGTGAAATGGGAGAAATCGGTTTTTTCGATGCGTTGCCGGACAACTTAACATATCCTATCTTAAAGGAATGTTTCTCCATTGCAGAAAAGAAATTACATGTAAAACAGGAAAATCAATCGCTTAATAAATAAAATGTGCAGAATAAGTATCATCCATATCTCTCACAGGCTCCGTCAGTATAGGGGCCTGTTTTCATAATTGCCTTGATTTTTACAATGCGTTCCTGTAATCTGTGTCAAACACCCGGTTTTGGGAAGGTATAAGAAGGAAATTTACCGCCCATCACAAATTCACTACCACCTATATGCGAAATATGGATTTAGCCACTTCGAATAGGTATAATCTTTATGGAGGTGATAATTTGCAAGTTGATGTTAAGGTCAACCCATGTGTTGAGGATGTAGAGGTTCTCATTACTGCCGAAAAGAAAACCCAGTTTGTAAACGACTTGGTTGAGGTTATTTGGGATTTTGATAAGCACACCGTCACTACTCTTACTGGATACATTGACAACCGAGCTTATATAATTAAAGTCGCAGATATTTTAAGGATATTCGCCTTAAATCAAAAAGTTTATATTCAAACAGCTAATGCAGAGTTTCTTATTAAATATCGCTTATATGAAATAGAGGATGTATTGAGAAAGCAGAAATTTCTGAGGATCTCTAACTCTGAGATCGTCAATATTAGGAAAATCGCAGACATTGACCTGAGTATTATAGGCAGGGTCTGCATCCGCCTTTCAGGTAATATTTGTGTCTATGTATCAAGGAGATATATTCCAAAAATCAAAAAATCTTTAGGAATCTGAGGTGAGAATTATAATGAGAAAAGCTATAAAATATGGCCTTTTGGGATTACTGTGCGGGAGCCTCGCTTATCTCGTGTTTTCAATTTTGCTTTCTTGGAAACTGGGAACAGGTGAATTTTACTTTACTATTCCTGCGCTGGTAAATGAATATGGAAATGAGTTGCTTTCAGGAAGTTTGCAAATTTTAACATTCTTATGGTTGGGGATGGCAAGTGGAGTTGCCTTTTCCATGACCGAAAACATGGATTGGTCGCCACAAAAGCAATCAGCTGGATACTTGCTTACTTTGACAATCGGAGTGGTACCAACAGCCGTTGTAGGGCGTTGGTTTGAACATCTGTTTATAGGCTTTTTCAGCTATTTAATAATTCTTACAGGCATCTCAGTGGTTCTTTTTATCATCGGCTGGATAAAACTAAAATGTGATGTTCTGCAAATCAAGCAAGCCATTGCGTTAGAAAAGGAGGACATTTATGAGTAAAGAAAAACTATCAGCCAAAAGGATAACGATTTGGATTTGTGTTAATTATGTTATTTTCGTACTTGGCTTTTTTATTTTGGGCAGTATGGGAACAGATAAGTTCATTGTGTGGAGTAATTTCATCTTAGATGTTTTCCTTGTAGCGGTTTCGCTGGCTTTAAATATTCTGCTATTTAAGAGAAAGTTTCAAACACCGCTGTTAGGGAAAATTGCACTCTTATTAGCCACATTATGTTTTGGAGCGTTTACCTATTTTGCGTTTTTAATGCCTGAGAACGGATTACCAGCAGTATTATTTGCGTAATATTTATTAGGAGAAGGAGGTGATCCACATGGGAAGTTTATAATTCTATCCTTCAGCGACGGCGAGGATACCGCCTTTGCGAACACCATAACGGCTCTTGCTTCTGTCGCAGACTTCTCCACGGTGGCCGCCTCCGCAGACACACCACTGCTCTTTGGCTCTCTGCAAATCGATCCGCAATGCAGGCTGGTGTGGCAGTCCGGCCAGGCGGTGGAGCTGACACCAATGGAGTTCGACATTCTGCTCCTGTTGGTCCGCCGGCCAGGGCAGGTGTTCTCCGCCCGCCAAATCTATGAGGCTGTCGCGGCGGACTCCTTTGACGCCAGCTGGACAGGGATCTCCAGCATGGTCTACAAGCTCCGCCGCAAGCTGGGGACTGGCATCATAGAAACAGTGCGGGGCCACGGCTACAAATTCGTTGCCCCAGGCACCTTACCCAAATGAAGCAAGCGCACAACGGATTTTCTTCCGCTGTGCGCTTCTTTTATTCCTCACGCCGGTAATGCGGCTCCGGCACATAAGGCTCCTTCTGGTATTTGCGGTATTTTTCCGGTACTTCGGCAGGCTCCTCCAGGCTTTCCGCACTGTAATCAATCGGCTTATCACAAACTGCATCCAGCAGTATGCGCTCCAAATGCTCAAATTCTGAAAACTGGTCCAGGGAGGCCATCACAAAGGAGTCGCGGACATAACCGGCACTGGCAGCCATCAGCTCCTGATCCATAAAGTATCCATGATGCTCCACAAAAAAGGTCATCATCATTACAACCGTTCGGGTATTGCCCTCCCGGAAAGGATGCACCTGCCAGATCGGCGGAAAGAGTCTTGTAAGCTGATGAACAAATTGTTCCCGGCTGATGCCGTCCCAGTGAGCATTTCCCAGCCGCTCAAAAGCCTCGTCGAGATCTTCCTCTATCCTGTCATCGTTGCTGTACCAAACGCTTCGGCCTGCCAGCAGCTTCTCCCGCTTCTCGATATTGATGATGCGGTACTGACCGGCCCATTCGTAAATGTCGTCAAACAGGGTCCGGTGAATCTCCCGCAGGCCATTTGGAGAAAAGTCCTGAAAGCCCTGTTCGTATAACAACATCATATTTGCTCTGGATTGCTCGGCCTCGATGCGATCCAGCGTTTTCTCATTTTTGATGCCCAGCTTGTTTTTCAAGACAGGCACCTCTTCATACAGGTACGGATCAGACACGGCTCTGGCGCTCCTGCTCCGCGATCCGGCGATGATGTGCCAGCAATGCCTGCTTCATCTGTTCGCCCGTCAGCTCACCGCGGGCCCAGCTGGCAGACAGTGACCGTGCATAGCTGGAAATCGGAGCGCCTTCAATGGCGTTGATCGCGTCGGCGGTCTTGACCGCTGCAATCCGTTTCTTTTCCAATGGACTCATCGCACCTTCACCCCCTCCGTTGATTTTAGTATAACACAGAACAGGCCTGTTTCCAATAGGTCAGGCCAATGCGAATCTTGCTGAATTAGCAACAGGTCTCAATGATTTCCTGCTCGGTGATGCCGCCAATGGCCAGCTGGCATTCAGTTTTGATAATTTAGGGCTGGCCGGTCTGATAATAAATGCGTTTAGCAAATTAAAACTTCTTATTTCAAATCAAAAAGAACACTTTCATAGTCCTTTACGAAATATTTTATATTTGTGCGTCCTTTCTGAATAATTGTGTGACCTTCTGCTTCCAGCTTTTCCTTTTGTGCTTCTATACCGCCGGGATATTTTGCGTTCAATTCCCCATTTGCCTTTAAGGTTCGCCAATACGGGGTTTCATCCTCGGAACGCTGGTAACTCGCCCATGCTGCAATAGATACAAAAATCCCGGCTGTGATAGGCTCTGTGAAATCCGCCCCGTTCAGTTCAGCAAAATATTCACGGATTTTTCCGATAGTGATTACTTTGCCGTAAGGAATTTGTTTCATCACCTTGTCATAGTCAATCGGTGGGGCAAAGTACATTCTGCTTCCGCCATATTTCTCAATGCTTTTCTGATCAGTAATGGTCTGAACTTTAGGCATATCCTTGCTATCGTGTAGCATTGCATTAAAATCTTTTTTATCTTCATTTGCCATCTCTCAACACCTCCCGTCTTAATTATAGTGGAGCAACCTTTGCCATGCAATGAGGCAGTTTGAGAATAATTTAAAAAAGTATTGCTGCATCTGAATAAATCTGCTGGGCGGAACAGCTTGCAGCGCAAGGTGTTCCCGGGCGGCAAGTCAATTTTTAAGCCCACGGGAAAGACCCTGAGACAGCGATCTCAGGGCCTTTCTCATAGACTTAAATCCGGAACAGGTCAATCGCCCGCATCAGCGTGATGCACAGCTCCTGGTACAGATCCTCGTCCAGTCTGCCGTTGATCACGGCATACTTGAGCAGCAGGGGCCGATACATGAGCAAAATGCTTGTGATGGCCTCATGGTCACCGTCCTTGGCTCGCCGCAGCATCTGTTCAAATGTCATATCCGTTCACCCCCTCGATGCTCTTCTTCAACTTCCGAATGGCCCGGTAATACACCGCAGCCGCACCCTTATACGACAATCCCAGCTGCACACCGATCACATCGAATGGGCGCTTGTCCAGCACACGGGCCAGGAACACATACCGTTCCCGCTCATCCAGCTGTTTCAAGGCATACAGGAGCGCACCGCTCTCGATTTTCTCCCAGAGGGGCAGCCGCTCCATCACTTCCTGCTCCAGCGTTTGGCTCACGGCAAAGATCGTATCCGTCAAGGTCTCCTGATTGCTGTACGCATAAAGGGCCTTCAGATAATCCCGCTGGGTGCGCCTGACCGCCTGGATTAAGTAACCTGTAAACTTGATTTGCAGTTCTTCCTCTGCTCGTCCATTATTTCGTTGCCACATGGCCTTATCCTCCAAATAGTTCAAGAATTTTAAGGGAATTCTTGAACCTTTGGCGGAGACCGACACCGAACTAACGGGCGTCTTGCCTTGCCATATAAAGAAACGCGGCCGGCCGCACACCGCAAAGGTGAGCTGCCGGCCGAGTGATACACATAAAGAAGTCCGTCATGACTTCCGGCGCCCGCAGGAGGAGGCTTATCGCTCGATTTGCGATGTTCCCGCCTGCTCCCGTGAAAAGGGCGGCGGAAGAACCGTATTGTAAAGTAAGCTGTGTGTCGAAATGTAAGCAGATGGACGAACCTCTTTATGTGCATGATCCATCTTTCCATCATGCACTTCTGGCTCCCTGCCATCTGAACCACACTTTGCACACGAACCCGCCGCTGTTATGAACAGGCGGCGGGCCTGCCAATCATCTTAGGTGCAGTGTTGTTCCGAAAACTTTGTTGATTTTTGTCGGATTATAAAAGAAAAGGCAGCCTCATTCTCTTTGGAATAAGACCGCCTGTTGTAACTTGAAATTACCTCTGCTGTTTTGAATTTTCCGTCTCATAGACATCCCTCCCGTTCTTTCTATCTATTTATGGTTTCAAAACGCCATATTAAGTGTAAATGTCAAAGATCGCTGGATTTTGACTGAACGACAATTTTTCCCATCAGGCGGTTATTTTCATCAAAATCTTGCAGCTTCAACACAGAGAAAAAGGGCGGGCAAAGATCTATTTTCTCTGCCCGCTCCTTCTAAACAAGATTTATCCCTGATGCTTGACCTTCAGGTGCTGAAAACTGTCCTCACTGATAGCGTGCTCCATCCGGCAGGCGTCGGCCTCTGCTGTCTCCTGATCTACGCCGGCTTCTATGAGCATTTCCGTAAAAAAGCAGTGTTTCTCATAGGTTCGCTCAGCCACCTCGCGGCCCACATCGGTCAGATGGAGAAAGCGATCTTCGTCCATTGTAAGAAAGCCGCCGTCCCGCAAGGTACCTACCGCATGGCACACGCTGGGCTTTGACACCTCCATGTGCCGGGCCACATCTACGGAGCGCACCATACCGAGTTTCTTTTGGAGAACAAGGATGGTTTCCAGATAGTCCTCCCCGGACGCATGAAGTTTCATTATTACCTCCAATCAGGCAGAAATTTTTTGTTCGGCGTTCCACATAGCCGCATACTTTCCGCCTTTAGCCAGCAATTCATCGTGAGTACCGGCTTCAGCAATCTTTCCGTCAGATACCACAAGGATTTGATCTGCATTTTTGACGATGGAAAGGGTATGAGCAATCATTACCACAGTCTTTTTCTCTTTCAGCAGATTGGCGATGGCCTGCTTTACTGCCAGCTCGTTCTCGATGTCAAGGGACGCTGTTGCTTCATCCAAAAGCAGGATCGGGCTGTTTTTCAGGATAGCGCGGGCGATGGAAATTCGCTGACGCTCACCGCCGGAGAGAAGGTTTCCGTTTTCGCCGGTCGGCGTATCATATCCCTTTTCCATCTTGCGGATGAAGCCGTCACAATTAGCCTCCCGGCAAGCAGCCTCGATTTCCTCGTCCGTGGCATTGGGGCGGGCGTGCCGGATGTTGTCCCGGATGGTATCGTCAAAGAGAAATACATCCTGGTCTACCATAGAGATTTGTTCCAGTACACGCTCTGCGGCCACATGGTTAATCGGTTTGCCGCCGATTGAAATGGTTCCTCCATTCGCCTCGTAGTATTTTGCAATCAGGTTCAGAATGGTGGATTTTCCGGAACCGGAGTCCCCGACAATGGCAGTGAGCTTCTGGTCCGGCACCGTAAAAGTGGCGTGCTTCAGCACCGGCTCTCCGGGTACATAGGAAAAGTCCACACTGTCGAAGGTGATTTCATGGGTGGCCGTTTGAAGCGGCTCCATACTGCCAGTTTCCTCTGGTTCGTTCATCACACCCAGAATTTTGTTTTTGGAAATCATCAGGTTCTTATAACTTGTCAGGTCTACAAAAATAGAGTTTGCCAGCTTTGCACAGAACAAAGGCAGCATACAGATCAGAAGATAAGATACTGTATCCAGTGTTCCGGCAGCCCAGGGCGCATAAGCTGTCCAGATAACAAGCGGGCAGGACAGCCAGCTTAAAATGCCAAATCCAGCGCCGATAGGAAGGACTTTCGCTTCATACACAAAGCTGATCCGGCAGAACTCCCGCATGGCGTTGATAACGGTTTTATTCTTCAAACCACCTACGCCATAGGCCCGGAAAGTTTGAATACCAGACACATACTCCACAATGCTGCTGACATTCTCCGCACAAATATCATTCTTTTCTTTACCATACTTCCGAACCATACGGAAGGAAAGCCACAATCCAGGGATCAAAAGCAGGTCGGCAATCAGCAGGATAATTCCGGCAGGCACATAAATGGTCATCACAAAAATAATCAGCATGAGCGAAAGTGCAAAACTCTTTGCCAGATCACCGATCTTATGGGTCAGGATTTTTTCATAGTTGTTTACATCGCTTGTGATGGTATTGATATAATCGCCGGTCTGTCCCTGGGTAAACCGGGATAGCGGGATACGCTTCAAATGGTCGCCCATAAAAAGCCTGATGTTTTTGCTGACCTCTGCGCCGCCAATCTGCGCTTTGGTATAACCATAGCTGTAAATCAGAATACGAAGCAGGAAAATGACCGCAATTACGCCAGTCAATATCAATGCCCGGTTCATGTCAAACTGCCCTGACCACAGAAATTGCATGACAGAGTAAAGAAGCATGAATAAGCTGCCGGAGAGAAGCCCTTCCAGAACAGTCCCGCCAACGCCAATATAAAAATTACGGTTCTTTTTCAATACATCATGCTCACTCATGCTGCTCGCCTCCCTCCAACTGATAAGTAATATTCCGGGCTGTTTCGTAGTCCTCCCACGCCTTCCGATAGTAAGCATTGTTCTTTCGGACTTCCTCATGGGTTCCGACACAGGTAATTGTGTGATTTTCAACCACTGCTACACGCTCGCACATCTTCAACGCGCTCAAACGATGGGCTACCACAATGACCGTCTTTCCCTTACAGAGATTTTGAATGGCTTTGTCAATCTCCATCTGATTTTCCGGGTCAGAGGCGCTTGTGGCCTCGTCTAAGATCAAAATGGGGGCATTCTTCAGGATAGCGCGGGCAATGGCAATCCGCTGTTTTTCACCGCCGGAGAAGCGAGAGCCGAAGCTGCCCACCTTCGTGTCATATCCATCTGGCAAAGACATGATGAAATCATCAATCTGCGCCTCTTTTGCGGCGGCCCGCACTTCTTCCAGAGTGGCGTTACTGCCCATGCGGATATTTTCTAAAACGCTGTCACGGGTCAGGAATGTCTTTTGGAACACAATAGCGACATTTTTCAGAATGGTATCATAATTGAGTTCCTTTACATTTTTTCCGCCAATCAGCACTTCGCCCTCCTGCACATCATAGAACCGGGAGATTAGTTCAATCACGGTACTTTTACCGGCACCAGACTGTCCCACAAGGGCCATGCGTTCACCATCTTTAATTTTGAGATTGACGCCTTGCAGCACATCGGTCTTGCCATCATAGGAAAACCGAACATTCCGAAGTTCAATATCGTGATTTTGGGGAAAGTCCGTTCCACCCTCATAAATCGGAATATCCAGGATTTCTTTGGTCTTGGTAACAGCGTTCAGCACATTGGCAAAATTAGTCCCCAATTCTTGCAGGGGGCGGATTTCCGTCAGATACATGGAACCTACATAGACGAACAGCAAAAATGCGCTGGCTGCCAGTGAGCCTTTCAGGAAAAACATTCCGCCGATTGGAACCATCAGCAACATCCCACATTCAATGATAACTACGAAAGCTGCATAAGGCGGCCCCATACGCCGGGAAGTTTCATTCCACATGGCATTTTCTTCCTGGATAGCGTCTGAAAACTTTTGAAACGATTTGCTCCCCATGTTATAGGCTTTAATCAATTTCATGCCGCTGATGTACTCAATCATAACCGAGTTCAGTGTGGTAATGGAGCGATTGGCCCGTTCCATCAGGTCATCCGTATTGCGGAACATCATCCCCATTACAACAATAGCAAGGATCAGCGGAACCAGGGAAATCAATGCCAGAGGAATATTGACGGTCATCAGATAAAGAAAGATGACTACCGGCCCAACCAGATAGCACACAAGGTCAGGAAGGTTATGAGCCAGGAACAGCTCCAGCTTTTCAATATCTTCATTCAGAACCGTTTTTATATCCCCGGTGCGCCGTTCATTCAAGGCCCCCAAAGGCGCTCTGGCCATGTGTTCTGCAACCATGCAGCGCACTTTGAAAAGAGCGCCGTAGGCCCCTTTGTGGGCTGCTACGCCGGAACAGCCAAACAGGGCAAACCGCAAAGTTATCGCCGCCGCAATCATTGCCACGGTCTGCACAACCAATTCCTGTGTGCAGGTATGATTGAAGGTGGCGTCCATGAGCCGGTAAATCCCAATGTAAGGGACGATAATGCAAAGGCCGCTGACCGCCGATAGAAAAATCGCCAGGAACAGCCAGATTTTTTGCTCACCGGCCCAGTGGAGCAGCAAAGCTACTCTGTTTTCTTTTTTCTGTTTCATAGATCACCTCTCCTTTCCATCTGAAACAGAGAACAGCTCTCTCAATTTCGGGAGGGCATCCATCACAACAGGTACATCATCGGGCATTTCGCCCTCGTCAAAATGCAGAACGCGGGAGCAGGTTCGGCAGACAAACTCAAAATCATGGGTAACGATGAAAATAACCTTTCCCATATCAGACAATCGCCGGATCAGCCCTGCCACCTGTGCCATACTGTCAAAATCCAGGCCGCTGGTCGGTTCATCAAATACCAGAAGATTTTTTCCGCAGATCATACTGACCGCCACAGCCACCCGCTGTTTTTGACCGCCTGACAGGGTGTTCGGGTGTCGTTCCCGGTAAGCGGCAAGCCCCAATTCCTCCAATGTTTCCGTCACTAATTTCTGATCGGGATTGCGAATACCAAAGGAGCATTCTGCCTCAACACTGTCAGCAAACAATTCGTAGTTCACATCCTGCATGACCATGTAAGACTTCGTCAGCCTTGCCTTTCGGTCCATCGGCCTGCCATCCCACAGGAATTGTCCATCGCAATCCTTATGCAGCCCGCACAAGGCGCGGGAAAAGGTCGTTTTGCCTGCTCCGTTATGACCAACCACGCCGATAACTTCTCCCTTCGCGGCGGAGAGGGCGATATGATGTAAAATCGTCCTCTTTTTGTAGCGGAGTGTTACATCTTGAAGTTCAAGTATGGGTGCTGAAACAGGCAGGCACTTCTGTGGAGGAAGTACCTCTGTCAAATCTACCGCCCGCAGCCCCATGTGTTCACGCTCGGCTTCTGGCAGCTTGCGAAATTCCTCCGGCGTATAAATTTTTCTGATTTGCCCTTTTTCAAGATAAACAATGCGGTCTGCAAGTTCCATCAGGTAGTACAGCCGGTGTTCCGCAATTAAAATCGTTTTGCCCTGGCTTTTTATCAGCCGCAGGTGTTCCTTTAATTCCTGAATGGAAGTCATGTCCAGGTTAGAAGATGGCTCGTCCAGCAGATAAATTTTCGGGTTCATAGCGTAGACAGAAGCAAAAGCGATTTTCTGCTTTTCACCGCCGGACAATTCAAAAATGTTCCTGCTCCGCAGCTTCTGGATATGCAGATCCTCTGTTGTCTGTTCTACCCTCTCGGCCAATTCCTGGGGAGGGCGTGCCTCATTCTCAATACCGAAGGCGATCTCGCTGTCGGTGTCCACATTGAAAAATTGTGTCCGTGGATTTTGAAAAACCGAACCAACCTTTGCGGCAATTTGGTACATGGGAAGATTACTGATCTCCTGACCATCTACCAGCACACGGCCATGAAGTTTCCCCTGATAAAACTGCGGGATCAATCCATTGACCAGGCGTGTAATCGTTGTTTTGCCACACCCGCTGCGCCCACAGAACAGGACACATTCTCCATCTAAAATTTTCAGATTGATGTCATGCAGGCCATCATGCTCCTGCCCATCATAAGAAAAGGATACATTTTCAAGCTCAATCAACCGATGACACCTCCCCGCACACACAATTCAAAAATCAGAAAAGCAACGGCAACCGCCATAATCATCCAATCAGCAATTCCGCACTTTATCTGAACAAGGCAGGTGCGTGGATTAGGATTTTCTATTCCGCGGGTAACAGAAGCGATGGAAAGTTCATCTGCCGCTTTCGAGGCCGTCATCATCAACGGCACATAGATACACTCTACCGTCATTCCCGGATGGGACAGAAAGCCCCCCAAAGAAGGGGAAACATCTCTCATCCGCATAGCGTCCTTGATATATCGCCAATCCTCCTGGATGGTCGGAATATAGCGCAGCATGACCGCCAACGGGATCACTAATTTCTTCGGCGCATGGACACGGTTCATCGCGGACAGAAACTCATTCACCTTTGTTGTTGACAGTACAATTCCGGCCAACATCCCACAGGCATAGACTTTATGAAACAGACCTAAAAAGGCGATGAACATAGTCCGCAGCGTTCCTGTCATTTCAGCCATGATCCAGACCGTCAGAACGCAGATGACAGCATAGAAGCACACTGCCTTGATGACATATTTCCATTTTCCGAAGAATGTTCCCAATATTGCAATCAGCACAACAAGCGCAAACTGGTATGCGAGAGAAGGGGCGAACATGGACGCTAAAACACAGATCAGGATAAGAAAGAGCTTGGCCCGTGGGTCAAGCCAAAGCCCTTTCTTCTGGCGCTCACCGCTCATGCTGTGATACCCGCCTTTTCAAACTGCTTTTTCAGCATTTTGCAGCCTACAAAGGCACTGATTGCCGATGTAATGATAGCGGCTGCAAACATGGCAATCAGGATGCCTGTGTTGGCGGTTGCCTGCATGGTGTCAATGTAGCTTTGTTCGGTTCCGTTACCCAGCATGGTCTGCGCCCATCCATTGGGGTCAGCAAAGAAAACGATGTACGACCCAGTGCCGCCCAGGGAGAACAGGATATATGCAAGGCTGTTGAGCTTTTTGCTCTTATACTGTCCTGCACCGGCAACAAAATCGGCGACCACCGCCATAATCAGATAGCCCAGCGCAAAGGCCCAGTGCATACCCGTAACGAACCAGATGATACAAATGACAACGCCCATAATGGAAAGGCTCCACCTCTTTTGAACCTTTGCGATCATCAGCAGAAAAACCGGCCCCGCAAGCAGACCGCTCCCGGCCGGCATAAAGAATGTAAGCACCGGGTTGGGGGCAAAAAAGATACCGCCGACCAGTACAAAAACAAAAACCAATGCAGTAAAAATGCCTGTTGTTACCAGGTCTTTCACGGTAAGACCTTTGTTCAAAGAATTTGCTTGATTACTCATTTTCTTCCTCCTACCTTTCGTTGTCTTGACTCGACAAAGGGTTTGTGTTATCCTTGGGTTAGATGTTGCTAACCGCTATCTAATACAGTACGCTTGTATCGAACAACATGCAATAGGTTCCGGCGATGTTCGTCCGTTCCTTTCAAAAGTTCGTCCAATCGTTGCAAAAAGGAGGCGGGCTATTTTCATGTCCGAAATTATCGACAAATTTTACACACCTCTGCTGACTGGTCATGGTTTTATCCGCGATCCAGACAATCAGCAGTATGGTGATTTGGGGATATGCTGGAAACTTTCTCCCGAAGTTGGAGAAGGCACTTACTGGACTTATGGACAGAAAGACCTTTATGACATTAAGATACACAACTTTTCATTCCATGAGGATTTCATGCTGGAATTTTCTTTGCCGGAATGTTTGAGCATTACACGCTATGACTCGATTTCCGGTGAAGAACTATCTCCATACCGCAGATTATCTGCTGGTTGTATCAAAACCTTTATTGGAGGCTACACACCCTATAAAGCATTGATCCACAAGAATATTCCGATCCGTTCGATTGGGATTGAGATTGCACCGGCATATTATGAAGATTACCTGAAGAAGCTGTACCCGGAGGCACAAATCAATCCAGTTGACGCTTTTCGGAAAATCGACCAGACTTCTGATTTTCCAGAAATGTCGCGGTTGCTCACAGAAATCAAAGACTATCGCGGGGAAGGAATTGCCGCAAAACTTTTTTATGAAGGCAAAGTAGCAGAAGCCGTTTCAATGGTCGTTGAATACCAAAAGAAACATCCTGAAAAAACAGCCCACAAACTCTCGCAACAAGATATAGCGAGTGTTCAGACAGTTGCCTCTTATTTGAGCGATCATTATGCTTCTGATATTCCACTGGAAAGATTGACGCAGATCGCTTGTATGGGAACAACAAAGCTGAAAACCTGTTTCAAGAAATACTACGATTGTACTATCACCGAGTACATCCAGCAGCGGCGAATGAGTCAGGCAGAGTATTTATTGACAAACACCAATCTAACAATAGGCCAAATTGCTCAAACTGTAGGATATTCCACATCCAGTCGTTTTGCAGAGTTATTTAGAAAAAGCACAGGGCTTTTGCCAGGAGAATTTAGAAAAGTCGGCATAAAGAAATAGAAGTGAGGGCTACCATGTAATTTGTGGTAGCCCTCACTTTATATATCTATTTCATGGTATGGAGATATTTTATCTTTCCGCTGTTCGGATGGATCAACACCACCGGCAGTTTCCTCGCCTTTGCCATCCGCAACACCGCCTCCACGCCGCTCGGGCCAGTAGTCTCATCATCACACACGGCCACCAGGCAATCAGCGTGTTCTACCATGTAGGCAGTGCGCTCCCGATACCCTTGGGCCCCCACGATTTTGCTACCCATTACAAACTGGTCGCAGTTTTCCTTCAGATGGCGCAGACGCTCCTGACTCTTCGGGTCCCATCGCTCGTCATGGCCCGGAAACGGGTAGACTATCACGATCTCCAGCTCCTGGTACTCTTCCTGCCGGCGCATTTCCAGCAGGATCTCGCCGGCCCATAGATCAACGCCAAGGGCCCCACCAACATAGAACAGGCGCACACCGCGCCGGTACAGTTCTGTAAAAACATCGTGCAGCCGCTTCTTCAGGCGCTTACACGAGGTCATATATTCCTGATACTTAAATTTGAACCGTGTAGGCCGCTGACTGGTAATTGCACACGAGTAAAACTGGGACATCTCATCTCCTCCAGAAACTTTTTTCTCAATATAGCCCATTATACTTGCTATAGATGAGTAAGTTCAACTATGGCCGCTTAATTTTTTATGTTATAGCGGATAAAATATAGCTATAGCATGGAGGGTTACGAATGGGCGAACTTTTGAAAGAAATGGGCCAGCGGATGCTGGACCGGCGCAAACAACTAAAACTGACACAAGAGGCTCTGGCCAAGATGGCGCATGTCACGCCCCAGACCGTTTCCACTGCGGAGCTGGGCACAAAAGCCATGCGGCCTGAAACGATGCTGAAGATCTGTGATGCGCTTGATATCAGCACAGACTATCTCCTGCGCGGTCAGGTCATGGAAGGCGACACACGCCTGCTCAATCAAAAGGTCTCGTCGTTGACTCCCTGCCAATACCGACACCTGGAAAATATTATCGACAACTTCATCGCGGCTATACAGGAAGAAAAAGAGGTATGAGCGCCAGCGGCAATGCAGCCCTCATACCTCTTTTTATATCATCTCCCCTGGCGAAAAGCTTCCATTGTGCTGGAGATCAGGCCGAGGATCGCATCATCTGCCTCCGGTTCCTCTCCCAGCTCCGGCACATATTCCGGCTCCGGCGTCCGCTCCTGCGGCACCGGGGCCGTTGTTGTTTCTGCATCCGGGCAGGCGGCGGGGGCGGCGGCAGGCTTTTCAGAGTGCCTCGTCTCCTGGAGCAGAATCTCACGCACGATGGCTTCAATGGCGGCCCGGTCTATGGCCGGTGCCGCTGCTCTTAACGGTTGTGGATCATCCGCGAAGTGGGTATCGTAGAAAACGACTGCATTGGCGATATACTGTGCTTTCCCGTGGTCAGGCTGTTTTTCCAGCAGTTCGACCGTTGCCAAATGGATCGGGTCGCTGATATTGAACCGCAGGGAAAAACGCCCTCGTTCTTTCTTGGCCGCCATAGCTGTCACCTGCCCGCAGCTTCAAGGCGGTACAGATACTCATATCCGGCTGCATTGGCGTTGATATTGGAGACGAACAACGGCTTACCCACTTTTCCGGATGCCTCAATCTGCCGGCGCAAAAGAATGGCGCCGCCGCCCACAAAGACCACCGTGCAGTAGCGCAAGTCCAGCATCCGCTCCCGCAGGGTGCTGAACAGGTCGTTGACGAACTCCTGTGCCAGCTGCTCCACCAACCGGACTGCCGACGGCGGGTACTGCGTCTGCTTGCCGGTGAGGATGGCGTCCACATCCCCCTCATCCAGCAGCAGATCCAATTCCGCGTTGCCCCTGGACCTGATCTTATTGTAAAGCAGGATCACGCCGTTTTCCAGCGAATCACAGGAGCTGAGGTCAGCTTTTCCGTTTTTCATCAGCAGATAGTCTGCCGTGAATCCGCCAATGTCCACCACTACCGCCTTGGCCTCATTCATCAGCGTGTGGAGCATGGTGGCCGCCGCCGCGTATGCTTGGGGATAGCAGGCCACATCATCAATGCTGATGGCGTAGTGCTTGTCCCGGTACTGGAACTCAACGATCCCTTTCTTCTGGAAATAGGCAGTGAACTTTTCCGCCTGGGCTCCGAAGTGGGCCGGCGGCAGTCCCACCGGCAGCTGGATACGGTACAGTTCTTTCTCGTCAACGCCGCGGGCCGTCAATTCCTCCGCAATCGCAATCAGGGTGAGGATAAAGAAGCGGTCATCCCCAGTCTTGTCCTTGCGGTAAGGAATGCGCTCGTTGGAGAGCGTATAGTAGTTGCCGCCGTATTGCAGGCTCGGCCCGAACGGCCGGGTCAAGCTCTGCTGCAGGCCGGAAACGAACGGGGCGCAGTGAACCGTCTTGATTTGTTTATTGCCATGATCGACACCAATCAACATAGGTAGTTGCCTCCTTTTTTTGCTTTATACATATCCTTTACGCCTGGATGACGCCTTTCTCAACAAAGTAGCACCGAAAAAATGGTATTCCAATAGGAGTCACATATTTGACACCAATTTTGTGTTCCTCTCAGAAAGTCATGCAAAGTTTATCTATGCATTCATGGACGGCAAATAGGGAGCATTGGTGATTCAGTATTAAGAAGCGCCGGGCGCGGGGGCTGTATGGCCTCTGCGTCCGGCGCTGTTTTTTTGCCTTTATGCCTGCTCCATCGGGAAATTCGGCAGGGCTTCCAACAGTTTCATAATCAAGTGCTGTTTCATATCCTCGTCTACGGCCAGCTCGTCAATCATGGGGGCATAGTGTTCAAGCACCTTTTCCGTAGCCCACTTCTCGCCTGCGACGGCGGCCTTGATCGTGGCGCTGTCCAGCAACATTTCCTGTTCGGCCATTCCTTAACTACTCCTGTCATAGTTTTACTATGAGCATACCACAGAAGCACCGGGAATACCACCATCAGAAGAATTTTCCTACGCATTTAGAAGCCCTCTCTGGTGGGGATTGGAAAATCTGTCCCGCCTGCCCACCGACCATGACGGGAAAGCCTTGAAATTGTGGGCTTTTTATCGTCCTAAATGCGTAGACAGGAGGCATATTCAACCGGGCTATATCCGGCTACCACAACAAAAATAAAATCTGAAAACACAGGCGGAAATGCCTTTTCCATATCTTCACGCTTCGTCACCCCTATTCCGGCCTGTATTTTGCGTACTTCTGCAACACCATTAGTGGTATTGACAATCATCCTGTATGCGGATATAATGTGCTTGTACAATAAATACAATTTTGAGAGAGGTGGTGAAGCATGGAAATCATAATCAGCAATAATGCGAATAAGCCGATCTATGAGCAGATAACAACACAAATTAAAGCCATGATAATGAGTGGGGAATTGCAAGCGGGCGATGCTATTCCGTCAATGCGTTCATTGGCTAAATCCATCCATGTCAGTGTTATTACTGTTCAAAAAGCATACGAAGATTTACAACGGGATGGTTTTATTGAAACAACCGTCGGTAGAGGTAGCTTTGTATCGGCACGAAACAAAGAATTTTATCAAGAAGAACAACAGCGTATTGCAGAAGAACATTTGCAGGCAGCCGCTGATATTGGACGTGTAAGTAATATTCCTTTATCTAAACTAACGGAATTGCTCACGATGTTTTATATGGAGGACGAATAACATGAATTACGCATTAAAACTCGACAACGTATGTAAGACCTATGAAATGTCAGATTTTGTTTTAGAAAATGTGTCATTTGCAGTCCCTATGGGGTCTGTTATGGGGTTTGTTGGTGAAAACGGTGCTGGTAAAACTACAACCATAGGGTGTATATTAAACACGCTATCCCGAAATTCTGGTTCAATTCAGCTATTCGGCAAGGAAATGCAGGATAAAGATACGGAGTTACGAAATGAAATTGGTGTTGTCTATGATGGCGATAACTTTCCCAACTACTTGACTGCCAGACAACTTTCAAACATTATGAAAGGTATTTTTTCAAAATGGGATGATGCTCTGTTCCAAAAGTATTTACATACATTCCATTTGAACGAGAAACAAAAAATCGGCAAATACTCAAAAGGCATGACAATGAAATTAGCAATCGCAGTCGCGCTATCACATCACCCGAAATTGCTTATTTTGGATGAAGCAACCAGCGGCCTTGATCCCGTTATGAGAGATGAAATGTTAGATGTTTTTCTGGAATTTGTTGGTTCAGACGACCATTCAATTCTCCTTTCATCTCATATTACAAGTGATTTGGAAAAAATTGCAGACTACATTACTTTCATCCATCAAGGGCGTATTATTCTAACCGAGTCAAAAGATAATCTGATCTATAAATATGCTATACTGCGTTGCAAAGAGAAACAATTTGAAGGCTTAGACAAAAACGACATCCTTGCATTTCGCAGACAAGATTATCAGATTGACGTGTTGGTTGATAACAAAGAAGCTGCCAAACGAAAGTATGCGGATATTGCTATTGACTGTGCCACGATTGATGAAATAATGCTGATATTGGTAAAAGGAGAACAGAAATGAAAGGTCTTTTAAGAAATAACTTCTATGGAATTGTTGAAAATGTAAAAATTGTCATTGCTGTTGTGATGATTTTTGGAATTGTACTGCTTATAACAGGAGAAGCCACATTACTTCCTGCTTTTTCTCTTATCGCTCCCCCGATTATTGCAGTTTTAATGATTTCTTGTTTGCGTAAAGAAAGTGCATCGAAATGGGAAAAATATAAACTCACCTTGCCAATTAGACGTAAAAGCATTATTGAAAGTCAATATATTAGTCATACAATATGGAGTATAGCCGGTGTTGTTGTTGTAGCCGTTTTTATGGCATTTACGGTAATTATTCATGGCGACCAGTATTTTTACTATGGTTTCCGTGATGCTATTACATTAGTGTTAGGCGGGGGAATACTGGCAATTTTGATTGGAGCAATTTCTTATCCCCTTTATTATTTATGGGGTGCGGAAAAAACAGAAGTTATTTTAGTTATTGGTGTTATCGGCTCGATAGGAATTGTATTTATCCTTACTATGCTGGTTAATACTTTTTCGGATGGAAATGTTTCAGATACATTGTATTATATTAGTTTAGTGATTGTTACGGCAGTTACAATAATTGCTTATGTGAGTTCCTATTTCATATCAAAATTTATTTTCCAGAAAAGGGAGTATTAAATCTACTCTTAAAATGCAGAAGCATCGGCGTATGTAGTGCAACGAGCCGTTTTTCTGGGCTTGCAAAGATATAGCAGCAAAGTTTGTTTACACGTTTCCAGATGGACGGGAGGAAACACTGGTAATTGAATATTAAGAAAACGCCGGATGTAGGGCCAGCAGGCCGCCGCGTCCGGCGCTTTCTTATGGGTTGTTTTCTACGCATTTCAAAGCCTGTTTCGGCGGGGATTGGGTAATCTGCCCCACCTGCCTGCCGACCATGCCGGAAAAGCCTTGCTGCGGCTGGCTTATTACCACCCTAAATGCGTAGACAGGAGGTGATTTGTTAAATTTCCAAGAAATTATCTTGCCCTATTGACAAGCGCGTTTGCTTTGAATATAATGTACTTGTACGATAAGTACAATAAAGAACAAAGGAGGGGCGTTGTGGAAATAATCATAAGCAGCAATACGAGCAAGCCAATTTATGAGCAGATAACTTCACAGATAAAAGCAATGATTATGAGTGGCGAGTTAAAAACCGGCGATCCCATTCCCTCTATGCGGGCGCTGGCAAAGTCCATTCATGTGAGTGTTATTACCGTTCAGAAAGCATATGAAGATTTACAAAGGGACGGCTTTATTGAAACGACAGTAGGCCGAGGAAGTTTTGTGTCAGCGCAGAACAAAGACTTTTATCAGGAAGAACAGCAGAGATTGGCCGAAGAACATTTGCAAGAAGCCGCCGACATTGGGCGGACGAGTGGAATATCGTTGGAAAAACTGATTGAATTACTGACGATGTTTTATCAAGAGGAGGATTAACTATGGACGCTATTTTGCAGGTTGATAACTTGACAAAGCAATACGCTGATTTCAAGTTAGACCATGTTTCTTTTTCGGTTCCGAAAGGAACAATCATGGGGCTTATTGGCGAAAATGGAGCCGGAAAAAGCACAACAATCAATGCTATTCTTGACCTGATCCGTAAGGACGATGGTACTGTCACTTTTTGGGGGCAAGAATTGTCGTCCTCTAAACAGCTCAAAGAGGACATCGGCGTAGTCTTTGACGGCATCAATTTCTATGAAACTCTTACACCCGCAAAAGTGGGAAAAATTGCTGGTGCTGCCTACAAACAATGGGACGCGCATTTATTTCAAGACTATCTGAAACGCTTTCAGCTTCCTACGGATAAAGAGATTAAATCTTTGTCCAAGGGAATGAAAATGAAACTGTGCATTGCCGTTGCCCTTTCCCATAAGCCTAAACTGCTGATTTTGGATGAAGCGACAAGTGGCCTCGATCCTGTGATGCGGGATGATATTCTTGATGTATTTCTTGACTTTGTTCAGGATGAAAACCATTCTATTTTGATGTCCTCGCACATTACAACGGATTTAGAAAAAGTCGCAGACTATATTACTTTTATCCATCAGGGCAAGGTTCTTTTCTGCAAAACGAAAGATGAACTTCGTTATAACTATGGCATTATCCGCTGTGGCGCAGCACTGTTCGATCAGCTCGATAAAGAGGAAGTTCTGGCCTACCGCAAAGACGATTATCAGTGGAATGTGCTGGTGGCCGACAAGGAAAAGGCCCGGAGAAAATATAAAAATGCCGTAGTGGATGATGCGACAATCGACGATATTCTTCTGCTGTATGTGAAAGGAGAGCAAGCGAAATGAAAAGTCTTGTTTTGAAAGATTTATTTAATATCGGCCACAATGCGAAATCTATGCTTTTCATCCTTGTGGTTTTTGCCGTTGCACTTATTCCATTTTCCGGCGTAGAGGGTTATATCTTTGTATGTGCGATTTTGTGCAGCATGATGATTGTAACAACCTTTTCTTTTGATGACAGTTCCAAATGGACACGGTATGCTATGATAATGCCGGTTTCAAAGAAAGAACTGGTGGCCGGGAAATTTATGGTGCTGGCTATCTTCTGTGCCATTGGCAGCCTTTTTGGGCTGATTATTGGTTTTATCGGTGGCCTAATCACACATAAAATCGCACTTGACGTAGCAGGAATTGGAGAACTTCTGTTTTTGACACTCGTTGCATGGGTGATCTCCCTTATTTTTGGAAGTATGTCAATCCCTCTTGTGTTTAAGTTTGGTGCGGAAAAAGGCCGTGTTCTGCTATTAGTATCATTCCTCATTCCGGCAGGGATTTGTTTTGGAATATATCAGCTTCTTACTATGCTGGGAGTTGCATTGACAGACCAGATTGTATTTATTCTTCTCTGCTGCTCGCCACTTCTGGCGTTGGCATGGTGCTATGTGATGTATCAAATCAGTTATCGCATTTTTGTAAAGCAAGAGCTTTGATTTCTATTGGGAGGTATCTATATGGAAAATAAAAGATTTGAAATTACTGAAACCACAGGAAGCGTAAAAGGCTTTTATGTGGTAGTGGACAGAGAAACCGGGGTCAATTATCTTGTGGCAAAGTTTGGAACTGGCGGGGGTATTTGTCCCTTGATTGACAAAGACGGAAAGCCCATTGTAACAAAATGAGTTTAGAAAAGGGGTGAACCATGCAGGAAATAAATTGGGTTCTATGCCCCGTATGCGGAAGTAAAACAAGATTGAAAATCCGCGAAGATACGGTTCTTGAAAATTTCCCGCTGTTCTGTCCGAAATGTAAACATGAAACACTGATAGCGGTCCGAAATCTTAATATATCTGTTATCAAAGAGCCAGACGCACAGACGCAGAGCCGATAACTTATAAGGTTTATAGACCTTGTAGTTATCGGCTTTTTTCTATGGAGGCAGCAAAATGTGGGACATTGCTATAAAAGAAAAAGTGTACCAACGCCTTGCAAATGAAATATTCTTCCGTATTCTACACGGAGAATACGCGCCGGGGTCAAAACTCCCCTCTCACATAGACCTTGCAAAAGAAGCGGGGAGCAGCCCGGAAACTGTGAGGAAAGCAATCCGTGAGTTACAACGGAATGGAGTGGTTGAAAAAACGAGGCAGGGTTATTTTGTTACTTCAGATTACGCACCTATCACAGCCTTTCGGCAACAATACCTTGCGGCTGTTAAAAAAGAATATCTTACTGCACAAAGAAAGGTGGAAATCTAAAACATTATATTTAAGCTGCCTGACGGGGAAAAACATTTCCGGGCAGGTTACTGTGTGCCCCAATATTTGAAAAACTGTTTCGGTATCGTTAGTAAACAAAAATATTTATCGGGAGAAGGAGGTGATCCACATGGGAAGTTTATAATTCTATCCTTCAGCGACGGCGAGGATACCGCCTTTGCGAACACCATAACGGCTCTTGCTTCTGTCGCAGACTTCTCCACGGTGGCCGCCTCCGCAGACACACCACTGCTCTTTGGCTCTCTTCAAATCGACCCGCAGCGCAGGCTGGTATGGCAATCCGGCCAGACGGTGGAACTGACGCCGATGGAGTTTGATATTCTGCTCCTGCTGGCCCGCCGGCCAGGGCAGGTGTTCACTGCCCGCCAGATCTATGAAGCTGTCGCCACGGACTCCTTTGACGCCAGCTGGACGGGGATCTCCAGCATGGTCTATAAGCTCCGCCGCAAGCTTGGCGCCGACATCATCGAAACGGTGCGGGGCCATGGCTACCGTTTCACACCAGAATAGCAAAACAGCGCCGCCTCGGCTCTACCGGGGCGGCGATGCTTTATCATAGGTCAGTGCAGGTTCCTTAAACAGTATAATTATTAAGTATGGTAGCAATAGCTTCTGGCGCATCTTTGCTAATCTCATGGCCTGCGCCGGGGATGATTTGCAAAGTTGCTTGGGGAAGTAGTCCATTTAACTTTTTCGATGCTTTTAGGTTGGCACTATCTTTTTCACCGCACAAAATAGTGACAGGGCAAGTAATTCCGTTTAATTGTGAGGTAAAATCCAAAGACCGCATAGAGTGGGATAGCTTAATCGTATCCCTTTTTGATAGTCCCATGTTCTCAAAACTCTTGTTGGGCATGCAGCGGAACAAGAAATTTTGAAAATCAATCAGTAATGTTGGTACTTTATATTGTGCGCCGATTAAAATCAATGAATCTACTTTATTCCCATGACGAATAGTAAAATCGAGGGCGAGCAGTGCCCCAAACGATAGGCCACAGATACGAAGCGGCTCTGTAGCGTTAGAATACTGCCGTTCCAAGTCAGCCAAAATCCGGAAATAGGATATTTCATCTCCTGTTGAAGAAAAAAGCTCCGGGCATTCAACATTGGAAGTTGAAAGTTGACAGACTACCTCTTTCCAGTCTTGTGCAGTTTGTCCTAATCCATGTAAAAGAACTGTTTTCATTGTTCGTCTGCTGCATCCCCTTTCCTATGATAAAGCAAATAATCTACCCCAAAGCACACAAGAGAAAGTGCAAGGGTAATCCCGCTGTTGAATATGTCAGATGTAAAATCGAACTGGACTTGTGGCAAAAAATAATCTGAAATATGGGTAATCGCAATCGGCACTGGGATCAAAACCAACAGGGCAAAACCAAATGCTCTCCACATATTTTTCTTGCACTTGCGGAAAATTCCATATATTACCCAGATTGCAGCAATCGCAATTAGCGTTATGCAAATGCCCAGCGTGAATATAACTGACTTTTGCAAAAGCAAGGACAATATTGCCAATAGTGGAATAGGGATAGCACTGATTACAACTAAGGTTTTCAAAACGATCTTTGTTCTGGAAATCAGACTTGGAAGTAACATAAGCCATGCAGCGATGATGGAAACAGCGACAATCAATGACCATGATAACCTGTCCGAAGTAAAGAAGTCGCAGATCAGGCATACACAGCCAGCAATCAATGCTGCAGCAGAAACGATTACCAAAATAATGCGCTTGCCTCTTTCAGACAAACGATAATTGCGCTTCTTATATGGTAACTCATCCGGCTCGGTCATTTCATCTTTAATAAGATAATCAGAGGACACATTGAAAATGTCGCTGAGCTGGGCTATAAAATCCAAATCAGGGGTCGATTGTCCCAATTCCCATTTTGAAATCGTCTGTCGTGTAACTGTTACCTTTTCAGCGAGTGCCTCTTGTGAAAGTCCTCGCTGCTTTCTCAATTTTTGTATTTTCTCTCCGAGGGTCATATTTTTGTTTCCTCCTGCTATTTGATTTGAGAAAATCATAGCAAATAAGACGCCCTATTTCTACCAACACAAGCGGGAACCGCCGCAACGAACCATTGCGGCGTTGCTTTTTAACGCATAATCAGCTATTTCTTTAATTGTATCAGCGAAAGCAACTTTTTGAAACATGGAAATTGTGAACACGAAGAGAAATAGGTGGGATATGCCCCAACAAGCAAAATATCTGGCCGATATAGCATAAGAGCAGGAAGTCGAATCCCATCCATAAGAAAACCGCCGGGCAGAAGGAAAATCCCTCTGCCCGGCGGCGCTGCGTTTGTTACACGAAATCAGCGTACTGTTTAGGTATGTACGCTGTACTGGGCCTTTGCCAAGTCCTCGGCGCCATGCAGGATGATGCCGCCGCAAATTCCTCTGCCATAAGGCGTGTATTCTTCAAAAAAGAAGCTGTAAGGCTGGCCGTCATCATAAATGACGATCTTTTCTGTTCCACGCCACTGGAAATGCCGCCCCAGGACTCGTCCCAGCTTGCGCCGCAGAACAGGCCGCCGGGCAACCTCATGGAGATTTTTCCGGCTGTGGAACTCATAACGAGGCATGAGCATTTCCGGGACGGAAAGGTGGTGCCACTCTGCGCCATCCATATCCTCTCCATTTTCCACAAAGACATGGAACGGCTCATAGGGCAGCCGAATATTCTCCTGCCAGCCGTGTACTTTACCGGCGCCGATCTCCTGAAGCCAGGTGAACCGGATCTCCAGCATCTTCATGTCACCTGGCCTCTGCGTCAGCCGCAGGACGGCAAAGGAACCGCAGTCACCGGAAATCAGCCGGTTTTGTGGCCGTTGCTCCAGCTGCTGGAGTTCGCTTCTCAAAATGGAAAAACTGTAGGGGGATTTTCGGGTCCAGGATACAGTCCGAATATCCAACATTTCCTTATTGCATCGTAATTTTACCAGAGTACGGTCATTCATAAAATTCATCCTCCTTCTGCGGCGCTGCCGTGTGCATCGCCGCCTGTTCTACGAGGAAAACAGCCCCCGTATATTGCTCTTTGTGGGAAGTCACCGCGGCGCCTCCCATTGAATCCAGATACTGCTGTCCGTTTTTGGATTTTGAGATATACACATAGAAGTGGCTGCCAACATACTGATCGCGGTCATAGCAGCCCAGATAGCGCCGCGCCAACACAGCGACGGCGCCGATGGCCGCCGCTTTCTGCGTCACCAGGGAAACGGCCAGCTTCATTGCGGTTTTCACTTCTTCATCGTTCAATCTGGAAGTATAGATGCGCTCCAAAAACAGAACCAGCATTTCGTCAGCAGCGCGCTTTTTATCCGCCGACTGCACTTGAGCCAGATCAGCAAAAGAAAAATTAAAGTCCGCAGGTCGTTGGAACGCCCCTTTTGTCAGCCGGATGCAGGCGCGGCCCACAATGTCTTCACCTTTCCGAATCAAGATCATCTTCTTGTTGGAATCGAAGGCTGCCAGCAGGCAGTCCCTCTGGTTTCCGTCCCAGCAGGAAAGGCATGTGGTGCGGGGCAATTCTCCCAGCCTCATTGTAAAGTAGAAATCATCCGCTTCTTCCGCGGAAAATGCTCCCCGCTTCAGCGTGAGATTGGGTTTCCATGCTGCCTCCTGCACCTCGCTGATGGGATAACGGATCTCCCGCCGCAGGTCATCGGCAAAATATTTCAACGCATAGAATTGGCCCATCAGTTCGGCCTGTACGATCCTTCTCAGGGCCTCGATAGCCTTATCGTCACCCTGCAGGTAGCCGTACAGAGCACGCACCATCGCACTGCCGCCGCGCAGCAGGAAATTGGTGACCGGCTCCCTGTGCTGCTCCACAAATTCATCGGTAATGGAAAACCTTTCTTTCAGGTCAAGCCAGTCCCGATCCATCGTCAAAACAGCGGCACGAACCTGCGTCCAGTTTTTCTGTCCGGCAATCACCGCCCCGTTGTTGAGCGCAAAGATCGCGTCCGCCTCGGACTGCATCTCCGGGATAAATACCCGCAGCTGCTCATATTTCCGCAGCAGCCACATGGCCGTCCTCCGGGTCAGGCCGCGGATGTGTCCAAAAGTGCCTCGATACCACTCACTGAACGGCTTTTCCAGCAGACACCGGGCAAGCTGTTCCAGTTCCTGGTCTTCCATGTGGTGGCTGACCAGCCCATGCTTCAATAGCTGGCGCAAAGTGAGCAGCCGTCTGTCCACGGAAAGGGGCGTCAGCATGGCATAGAGCCGGACATAGATTTCATCCTGCTGCCACAGCAGCCACATCTCTTCAAAGGTGTACTGCCTGCCGTCTTCCAGCAGGTCAAAATGGCTGCTGCCGCGTTCTACTGTATCGCACGCCTGCAGGTTCCTGGCTGTGAGGCTGTTGAGATTGCAGTGTTCACAGAACTTATCCTCAAACAGCAGCGCATACCGTCCCAGCGAAAGGAACAGCTCGCTGTGCTCGCTCACCAGATCCAGAAAATGCTTCTTCCCATGCCGCACTGCATAAGTGAGGATAGGGAATTGATGGCGCCGGATAGAGCTGAAATCCAGATGGAGCCTCCCGGAGTACAGGGCATTGAGATAGCTCAGGTCATTTCGCAGGATCTCCTGCCGCTGTCCTTTGTCCAGCGGCGCTGTGTGCGAGATAAACCAGTTAAGGTCATACTGCCCCGCGTGATTTTCCAGCCACCGCTCAAAAAAGGCATTGAGGTCTTCGGTATCATATTCAAAGGCGGCCAGCAGGCGGCGGAATTTCATCACATCGGCCGTCTCTACCCAGCAAAGGTCTTTGAGCCGTGCCGCGTTCAGATCAAGCGCCACCCCCTGCCGGTAGAGCAGTGTCAGGACCCGCTGAAGGGGCTTGTTCTGTTCCAGCAACTCCAGCGCCTCGCGCGTATTGTTGTTCCAGTTGAACAGGTACGGGCCGAGAAACGGCTGCCGCATCATGTTCTTC
>ERZ1036420.89-NODE-89-length-120924-cov-4.833646_pt1 | contig 120924 bp, 105 predicted proteins | sample MGYA00514220_ERZ1036420 | MGnify/ENA primary metagenome ERZ1036420 (study PRJEB33795, sample SAMN09464938) | human gut metagenome | host: Homo sapiens | place: USA: Stanford, California | collected 2016-10 | study: EMG produced TPA metagenomics assembly of the...
TGACTTGTTTGTGCCTTGAGCGAAGCGAAAGGAATGGTAAAAAATATGAAAAAAGCGTACAGGAGGATGGAACGATCGTGTTTGATATCACGACTTCCGGAATCCGGCAGAGATATTCGTTCACCGAAATCTGATCCTGCCAATCGGAAAAACGGAAGAAAAAGGAGATGTTCATGAGCGAAGAGTATACCACACATACCCATGTACAGGAGGATGGAACGCTGCTTACGCATACCCACGGCGAAGACCATGAGCATGCGCACGATCATGGGGAAGACCATGGACATATGCACAGCCATGGCGAAGGTCATGGCCATACACACAGCCACCAGCATACGAAAGCCGTGCTGAACCGTCTGTCCCGGGCGATCGGCCATCTGGAATCCATCAAACGCATGGTGGAAGAAGGAAGGGACTGCAGCGAAGTTCTGGTACAGCTTTCCGCGGTGAAAGCGGCCATCAACAATACAGGAAAAATCATCCTGGAAGATCATATTGAACACTGTATCGTAGATGCGGTGGAACATGGAGACCGGGAAGCGATCGCTGAACTGAACAAGGCGATCGACCGGTTCGTAAAATAAGAAAATCAAAAGAAAAGAGGAACAGAAAATGGCAAAAGAATGCAACAGCACATCCTGCACCAAAGAGAGCTGCGAAGGATGTCCAAGTAAAGCAAAACCGGATTTTCATGTGGATCTGAACAAAGATTCCAGCATTGCGCATGTGATCGGAGTTGTCAGCGGAAAGGGCGGAGTAGGAAAATCCATGGTAACGGCTTCCCTGGCAAATCAGATGGCGAAGGCAGGATACCGTGTGGGGATTCTGGACGCTGATATTACAGGACCGTCCATCCCGAAAATGTACGGACTGAAAGGACCGGCGCAGGTGGATGACAACGGCGTTTATCCGATGGTAACGGAAAACGGGGTCAAGGTAATGTCCATCAACCTTCTGCTGCCGGGCGAGGAAGAGCCGGTTATCTGGAGAGGACCGATCATTGCGAACACGGCAAAACAGTTCTGGACAGACGTCGTATGGGGAGAACTGGATTATCTGTTTGTGGATATGCCGCCGGGAACCGGTGATGTGCCGCTGACGGTCTTCCAGTCGCTGCCGGTGGACGGTATCGTGATCGTCTCCTCCCCGCAGGATCTGGTGCGCATGATCGTCATGAAGGCATATAAGATGGCACAGATGATGAACATTCCGGTACTTGGTATCGTGGAAAACTACAGCTATGTGGAATGTCCGGACTGCGGAAAGAAGATTTACATTTTCGGAGAGAGCCATATCGATGAGATCGCTGCAGAACTGTCTCTGCCGGTGCTGGGCAAGATGCCGGTATGTCCGGAATATGCTTCCGCTGTGGATCAGGGCGGTTTCGGCCGTGTGGATAACGATTATCTGAGTGATCTGCAGAGCGTATTGAAGTAAAACCGCATAACCGTTCAGCCGGCTGAACGGTTCAAAACCGGGGACAAAACACAGAAAATCTTGCGCAGTTTCGGCGGTTGATTTGAGCATTGCTTCCAAGAATATTCAACGGACGGAGAAAAAGGGAAAAAGTTTCGTTGTAAAAAACTTTTAAAAAACCTGTAAAAAACTATGAAAATGCACAAAAAAGTCCTGGGTTGCAGGAAAAATGCAAGGAACGCAGAATGATTGACAAGGCATAAGCATAGTGGGATAATAGGGAAAACCTGAAAACAAGCAGGCTTTTGAAGAGAGGTGGAAAGAATGCTCAACAGTAAAGTAAAGTTCAACAGCGCAGACGAGGTAAAAGAATTCGTGACTGCCGCATCAAAATGTGATTTTGATATCGATATTTTTTACAATCGTATCATCATTGATGCAAAGTCTCTGCTTGGAATCCTTAGCATGGATCTGACCCGCAATCTGAACGTACGTTGCTATGGAGAGAACAGTGAATTCAACCGTACTTTGCAGAAGTTTGCTGTCGCATAGAAACTCTGCAGCCGGCACAGGACGCCGGAGCAAGATAACAATCGACAGAGAAAAGCTTTGAGAGAGGCTGTTGCATGAAGTGCAGCAGCCTCTCTTTTTGAATAAAGGAGAGAAGATTGGAAGAGAAGAAAAAGCGGATCCGGATATCCGTGAGAAATCTGGTGGAATTTCTGCTCCGCAGCGGAGACCTGGACGACCGCAGGGGCGGCGTCGCGGACAAGGACGCCATGCAGGCGGGGACAAGAGCCCATCAGAGGATCCAGAAGAAAATGGGGCCGTTTTATCAGGCGGAGGTACCGCTGGCATTTGAAAAAGAATATGAAAACTTTGTCCTCAAGGTGGAAGGCAGGGCGGATGGGATCCTGGAGCAGCCGGACGGATTTATGGTAGAGGAGATCAAAGGTACATTTCGGGAGCTGGAGCTTCTGGAAGAGCCGGTTCCGGTCCATCTGGCACAGGCGAAATGTTATGCGTTTCTCTATGGTCTGGAAAAACACCAGGAGTCCATGCGGGTGCTGATGACCTACTGCCGTCTGGAGACGGAGGAAGGGAAGAAGATGGAGCCGCTGACGAAAGAGGATGTAAAGCCGGAAACTTCCAATCAGAAGATCCGCCATTTCAGCTTTACTTATTCCATGAAAGAACTGGAAGTATGGTTCGACGCCCTTCTGGATGAGTATTACCAGTGGGCGGAATTTCAGTTCCAATGGCAGAAACAGAGGGATGCTTCGATGCAGGGGCTGGAATTCCCGTTTCCTTATCGCCCGGGACAGAGGGAGCTGGTCAGCGGAGTTTACCGTACCATCCTGAGAAGGAAAGAATTGTTTGTACAGGCGCCCACCGGTATCGGCAAGACCATGTCCACCGTATTTCCCGCGGTACGTGCGCTGGGAGAAGGCCATGGAGACAAGATTTTCTATCTGACGGCAAAGACAATCACAAGGACGGTGGCGCAGGAGGCGTTTGCGATCCTTCAGGAGAAAGGATTGAAGATCAAGGCGGTGACGCTGACCGCGAAGGAAAAAATGTGTGCCTGCGAGGAAATGGCATGCAACCCCCAGGCGTGTCCGCGGGCGAAGGGGCATTTTGACCGGGTGAATGCGGCGGTTTTTGAAATGCTGACAGAAGGGAAGGACTACAGCAGGGAGGCTCTGATGGCGCAGGCGGAGAAATGGCAGGTGTGTCCCCATGAAATGCAGCTGGATGTCGCCAGCTGGACGGATGCGGTCATCTGTGATTACAACTACGTGTTTGATCCCAACGTGCGTCTGAAACGTTTCTTTGGGGAAGGATGTAAAGGAGACTATCTTTTTCTGATCGATGAGGCGCACAATCTGGTGGACCGGGGCAGGGAGATGTTCAGCGCGTCCCTGGTAAAAGAAGAATTTCTGGAGATGAAGCGGAAACTGCGGGCATATGCGGTGGATCATCGTCTGGAAAAGGCGCTGGACCGGTGCAACCGCCAGCTTTTGGTTTACAAAAGAGAGTGTGATCAGTGCGAGATCCTGGAAGGAATCTCCGGATTTGTCCTCGCTCTGCTGAACCTGATGAGTGAGCTGGAAAAATTTATGGAATCCTCAGGGAAAGGCGAGCTGGCAGATGAGGTGCTGGAGTTTTATTTCCGCGTACGGAACTTTGTCGGGATCAGTGAGCTGGTGGATGAAAACTATAGGATTTATACCAGCTATCTGGAAGACGGCAGTTTTCAGATCCGTCTTCTCTGTGTCAACCCGGCGGCAAATCTTCAGAGCTGCCTGAACAAAGGACGCTCGACCGTTTTCTTTTCGGCTACCCTGCTGCCGATCCAGTATTACAAAAAGCTGTTCAGTACAAACACGGACGATTATGCGGTGTATGTGGATTCGCCCTTTCCGGTGGAAAACCGCTGTCTGCTGATCGGTTCGCAGGTGAGCAGCCGGTACAAACGCCGGGGACCGGAAGAATATCAGAAAATTGCTTCCTATATCTATCAGATGATTGCGCCTAGGAAAGGAAACTACATGGCGTTTTTTCCGTCTTACCGTCTGATGAATGATGTCTGTGAATATTTTCAGGAGCGGATCGCGGGGACGGACACGGAGGTTCTGCTGCAGACGCCTTCCATGGGGGAGCAGGAGAGAGAAAATTTCCTGCAGGCGTTTTCCGGGGAAACGGATCATACCCTTGTGGGCTTCTGCGTGATGGGAGGGATTTTTTCTGAGGGGATCGATCTTGACGGGGAAAAACTCATCGGCGCGGCGGTCGTCGGAACAGGGATTCCGCAGGTGGGAACCGAGCGGGAACTTCTGAAACAATTTTATGATGAAAGACAGGAAAACGGTTTTGATTATGCCTACCGTTTTCCAGGAATGAACAAGGTCCTGCAGGCGGCGGGAAGAGTGATCCGGACCGCCAGTGACCGTGGTGTGATCCTGCTGCTGGATGAACGGTTCCTGTCGTGGGAGTACCGCGCGTTGTTTCCAAGAGAGTGGAAAAACTGCAGGATCTGCACAGTGGCGCAGACCGAGGGAACGGTCCGCGCCTTCTGGGAAGAGAATCAGGAAGCGGATTCTGAAAAAAGCGCCATAAATTCTCTGGATGCCTGAGAAACCGGGAGATGGGCGTTGTGGGCGATAACCAGCTGCCGGGTCGGGAGTTCCTGCTGAATCTCCACCTGAAACAGGGTGTTCTGGTGGGCGACACAGTAGTCGGGCACAAAGGCGATGCCAAGGCCGATGTTTGCCAGATCCAGCAGCAGATCATTGCTTCCGAGCTCGATTTCCGGCACCAGATCCAGCTGGTACTGCTGGAACAGGTTGTGGAGGAATTCACTGGTGGTGCTTTTTCTGTCCAGCATCAGGATCGGATAATCCAGCAGATCTTTCAGCGGTATAGAACCGTTGGAGAGTTCCGGATAGTATTCCCGGCTGGCGATAAAGACATCCCGGAAAGAGTGGATCGGCAGGATGTTCAACTGGCTGGAAAGGCGCGCGTTTGGGAAGTTGGTGACGATCAGATCCACCTGTCCCGCTTCCAGAAGATCCACGCACTGGATGGAAGTCTGGTTGGTGACCTTGATATGGACGTTTGGCCAGGTCTTGTGAAACTGTTTCAGGTACGGGACGAGAAAATACCGGCAGATCGTATCGCTGGCTCCAATCCGGAGCTGGCCGCCGCCCATGGGGCCTGCCTCCAGGATCTGCGCTTCCCCGCGGCCGATCAGATTGACGGCAGGCTCTACATGGCGCAGCAGGGTTTCTCCTTCCGGGGTAAGCTGTACCCGTTTGGTACTGCGGATGAACAGGCTGATGCCGAGCTTCTTTTCCAATACTTTGATGGACTGGCTGACCGCCGATTGGGAGATAAACAGCTGTTTCGATGCTTCGGAAAAGCTCAGAGTGGTTGCAACATGGTAAAAAACCTTATATAACTCATAATTAATATCCATGATAAGTCCTCCTTATATACTGATAGTAACATGGGAAAGAAAACGGTGCAAGACTTTTATGGAAATGAGAAAGAAAAACGTGTATAATAAAAGATGACCGGCTGACTGCCGCACAGGATGAAACGCCATTCGAAGCAGGAGGCTGACTTACACCGTGAATGAAAGGTTTGAGACTGCGGTGGATATACTATAAACTGGGAGAAGACAGACTATGAAAAATGAAAAAGAAACTCCGAAGAATCAGCAGAACAGTATCGGACGTGAAATCTGGGAGTATGTGAGGATCGTTCTTATCGTTGTTGTGGCTGTGACACTGGTCAATCAGTTTTTGATCATCAATGCGGTGATCCCGTCAGGGTCGATGGAAACAACAATCATGGAAGGGGACAGGATTTTCGGAAACCGCCTGGCTTACCTGAACAGTGACCCGGAACGATTTGATATCATTATTTTCAAATATCCGGATGATGAAACCAAAACATTCATCAAGCGAGTGATCGGACTTCCGGGAGAGACGGTGGAAATCCGGGACGGAAAGGTTTATATCAATGGCTCGGCAGAACCGCTGGACGATAGTTTCTGCCCGGAGATGCCTACGGGAGATTTTGGTCCTTATGTGGTGCCCGAGGACAGCTATTTTGTGATGGGTGACAACCGGGAAAATTCCCACGATTCCAGATACTGGGTCAACACTTATGTGGAACGCTCCGCGATCATGGGAAAGGCGGTGCTGCGGTACTGGCCGCTGAACAAAATCTCCATACTGAAGTGACGGATTTCATGGGTAAGAGCGAGGTTTCCTGAGAAAAAAGGAGGGAATATGAGAACAGAAGAGCAGATGATGAAACTGATCCTTGACACGGCAAAGGAAGATGAACGGATTCTTGCAGTCTACATGAACGGTTCCAGAACGAATCCCAATGCGCCGAAGGATATTTTCCAGGACTACGACATTATCTATGTGGTCACGGAAACGGAGAGTTTCCAGAAAGACAGAACCTGGATCGACCGGTTCGGAGAGCGGCTGTTCATGCAGTATCCGGAGGAAGGATTTTTCGGGACTGCGGACAGGGAAAACTGTCAGCGTTTCCTTAGGCATGTTCGGCAGCTGCCTGCGGATGCATCGGAAATTTACCCTTCCTGCTGACAAAAATGTAAAATGCCAGTAAACTTTGTGTTAAAGGAGAAAAAAATGGATATCTTTGGTGTGTTATCCTTTATCGGTGGCCTTGCTATGTTCCTGTACGGGATGAGTGCGATGGGTGACGGCCTGACAAAATTGTCTGGAGGAAAGATGGAGCGTCTTCTGGAAAAACTGACCTCCAGGCGGATCATGGCGGTGCTTCTGGGCGCGGGTGTAACGGCGGTGATCCAATCCTCATCCGCAACGACGGTCATGGTGGTCGGTTTCGTAAACTCCGGCCTGATGAAACTGGATCAGGCGGTGGGAATCATCATGGGAGCCAATGTAGGTACGACGATTACCTCGTGGATCCTGAGCCTTACGGGAATTGAAAGTTCCAATGTGTTTATCAGGATGCTGAACCCCTCTTCCTTTTCGCCGATTCTGGCGATTATCGGTGTATTCCTGTTGATGATGGCAAAGAGCGATAAGAAACGGACGGTGGGAACGCTGCTCACGGGATTTGCGATCCTGATGTTCGGTATGAGTACTATGAGTGACGCGGTGGCTCCTCTGGCTGACGTACCGGAATTTACGGGAATTCTCACCAGATTTTCCAATCCGCTGCTGGGTGTGATCGCCGGTATGGTTCTGACAGCCGTCATTCAGAGTTCCTCCGCTTCGGTGGGAATTCTGCAGGCGCTGTGTGTCACGGGGTCAGTCAGTTACGGCGTGGCGATTCCGATCATTATGGGACAGAACATCGGCACCTGTGTGACGGCGCTTTTGTCCTCTATCGGAACCAAGCGAAATGCGAGACGTACTGCAATGGTACATCTGTATTTCAATCTGCTGGGCACGATCATTTTCCTGGGACTTTTTTACGGCGCCAATGCGTTCCTTCATTTTGAATTTCTCCAGGAACCGGCAAATGCAGCAGGAATCGCTGTGATCCATACGGCCTTTAATGTATTTGCGACGCTTGTGCTTCTTCCGTTTGCGAAGGGACTGGAGAAACTGGCGGTTCTGACTATCCCCGACGAGAAAGAAGAGATTCGCCAGGACGAAGCGCATCAGATGCTGGATATCCGTTTTCTGGAGAATCCGGGGTTTGCGGTAGAGCGGTGTAAACATGCAGCGGCGAGAATGGCTGAGCTGACGAAACAGGGTGTCGGGGAAAGCCTTGCGCTTCTGCATGGCTACACGGAGCAGAGAGCAGAGAAAGTGGCGGATCTGGAAAGCCGGGTGGATGAGTTTGAGGATGCCCTCGGAACCTATATGGTGAAGCTGAGCGGACGCCTACTCTCCCCGAAGGATGGAAGCACAGTATCCATGATCCTTCACTGCATCAGCGATCTGGAGCGTATCTCCGATCATTCGGTCAATCTGATGGAGGCATCCAGGGAGATGAATGAGAAGGGACTGAGTTTTTCCAGCGATGCGGCGTCAGAGCTGGAAGTGTATCAGAAAGCGATCCGGGATGTGGTGGATCTGACGTTTGCGGTATTTGACAAAGAAGATCAGAAAATGGCAAGAAAGGTAGAAGCGCTGGAGGCAGTGGTCAACGATATCAACGCAAAGATCAAAAATCACCATATCCAGAGACTGCAGAGCGGAAAGTGCACCATTGAGCTGGGATTTATCCTGACGGATATTCTGACGGATTTTGAACGTATCTCAGATCACTGTTCCAACATAGCGGCGTGTGTCTGCCAGGTATACGACGGCGAGCTGGATACTCACCAGTACCTTGAACGGGTAAAGAATGGTGACAATCAGGAGTTTCAGCAGGAATATCAGCGGCTGAAAGAAGTCTACCGCCTGCCAGACAGCGCCAAATAGCGCCAGAGCGTGTTTGAAAAGTCATTTCCACAAACTATGGCGCACATCTTACAGAAAGCAATTTTCAAACACGCTCCAGTGGTACATCAGAACGGCTCCTGCCCGGAGACAGATTCCGTCAGTTCAAAATGATTTCTTCGGAACTTCAGGATCCCTTCCTCCTGCAGCAGGGAGAGTTCCCTGGAAAGGGCGCTTCGGTCCACGCAGAGATAGTCGGCAAGCTGCTGGCGGTTGAACGGAAGATCGAAGGAAGTGCTGCGCTGACGGATGGATTCGTCGGAAAGATAGGAGAGCAGTTTGTCCCGAAGAGAACGGCGGGACATGTGTTCGATCTTTTTTGTCAACATCAGGTTTTTCCGGGAAAGGATCGTGACAAAATTCTGGATCAGGCGCTGATGAAACGGACAGGACTGACTGCAGGAGTGGAGCAGATTCCGAACATCCAGAAACAGGATTTCGCTGTCTCTCGACGCAATCACGCTCACCTCCAGCGGGCGTCCGGCGCAGGCATAGGATTCCGCGAAGAGCTGTCCGGCTTCCGCTTTCCCGAGGATGGTCCGGTTTCCCCAGAAATCTTCCTTAATAATATGCACCTCTCCAGACAGCACAAGACCCACGAAAGAAAGAACATCCCCATGGCGGCAGACGAACTCGTTTTTCTCACAGGCAGCGTATCGGTAGGAGAGACAGGAGAGGATGGAAGAAATTTCTTCCGGCATCATCTGGTGAAAAAGGGGAGAGGATGAAAGAATATTCAGGTCGTTCATAGAAACCTCCAAAAGAGTTCCGTACATGGAACATTTCATTGTAAACAAAAAACGCACCGGCCGTAAGTGGCATGTGCGTTTTGTCTTTGTGTTTCCGGAAATAGTAGAAATAAAAAAAGCGCGAGACGGGATTCGAACCCGCGACCCCAACCTTGGCAAGGTTGTACTCCACCCCTGAGCCACTCGCGCATAAGCGGGTGATGGGAATCGAACCCACGTATCCAGCTTGGAAGGCTGGTGTTCTACCATTGAACTACACCCGCATATTTATTTGTTTTTTGTCGCTGTCGTATCGACAAGATGTATCTTACAACATCCGGATAAATTTGTCAACAAGTTTTTTAAAAAAAATTTAAAAAATTTCGAAAGTGAGAATTTTGGTGGAGAGGAACGGACGAAAACCTCCCAGCGCGGGTGGCATACGTGTACGTCGGGCGGTTGGAAAGACGTACAAAAGCCAAAGAACAGGATTGCGCGGAGCTTTTTCATGAGATATACTGAAATGGAAGGTTTTCGTCAGAAAATAAGGACGGGGACCAGAATATAGGAAAAATACATAGGAAAAGCAGGAGGGTTTTTATGCAGTATCGTAAATTTGGAAATCTGGATGGAGTAGAAGTTTCTGCGCTTGGCTTCGGATGTATGAGACTTCCGGTGGTCAGCAGAGAGGAAAAAGATGTGATCGATGAGGATCGTGCAGTGGCTATGGTGCGCCATGCCATTGACCAGGGAGTCAATTATATTGACACAGCGTATCCTTACCACGAGGGACAAAGCGAGCGCGTCGTTGGCAAAGCGTTGAAGGATGGCTACCGGGAAAAGGTTTATCTTGCGACGAAATGTCCGGTGTGGATGCTGAAGAAGCAGGAGGATTTCGATCAGTATCTGGAGGAACAGCTGGAAAAGCTCGGCGTGGAGTATGTTGATTTTTATCTGCTTCATGCACTGAACCGGCAGCGGTTTGAGGAGATCGTGAAGAAGTTTGATCTGATCTCCTGTATGGAGCGTGCAAAGGCAGCGGGAAAGATCCGTCACATTGGATTTTCTTTTCATGATGACCTGGAGGTCTTCCGTGAAATCGTTGATTTCTATGACTGGGATTTCTGCCAGATCCAGTACAATTATGCGGACACGGAAGAGCAGGCAGGAACGGCAGGCCTGGAGTATGCGGCCAGCAAAGGACTGGGAGTGGTTATCATGGAACCGCTTCGGGGAGGAAAGCTGGCGGTGCCGGCGCCTCATCTGGCGGAGGTGTTCCCGAAAGAGAAAAAGCCGGCAGAGTGGGCGCTGGATTTCCTGTGGAACCGTCCGGAGGTCAGCGTGGTGCTCAGCGGCATGAGTACGGAGCAGCAGGTGGAGGAAAATCTGGAATACGCTTCCCGTTCCCATGTGGGAATGCTGAAAGAAGAGGACATGGAGATGTATTGCCGTGCCGGAGAAATTTTCAACACCATGGCGCTTGTGAAATGTACCCGCTGTGAATACTGTATGCCATGTCCGTCCGGCATTAATATTCCGGAAATTTTTTCCATTTACAACCGGACAGCCACCGACGGAAAAAATGCGGCGAAGGAGCTTTATAAAGCACAGGAAACGAAAGCGGACGCGTGCATCCGCTGCCGCAGGTGTGAGAAAGTCTGTCCGCAGCATATCGGAATCAGCGCGATGATGCTGGAAATTCAGGAGGAATTTCAGGACTGACATTCCACGGCAGGAGGCAGAGACAAAGGGTTACCGTAGATTGGGAAATAACAAATAAAAATTTTGTGAAGTAGTAGACTTACGCATAAAATTTGTTATAATATATAAAGACTGGCTGAAAACAGAGCCGCCGTTTCTCAGGCTGAAAATCCGGAGAAACGGCAGCACAGATCTTAGGCTTAGGCTCTGGATTCAGCCTTTTGTTTATTTCAATCAGCCTTTAATACTATGGGAGGAAAAATGAATGGACGGTATTGATTATAAGATTCTGCGGATCCTGCAGAAAAATGCCAGAGAGACGGCGTCCAACATCAGCAAGGAAATCCACCTGTCTGTCTCTGCTGTTATTGAGCGAATAAGAAAAATGGAAGAGACCGGTGTCATCAAAGAATACACGATCATTGTCAATGAAAAAAAGACCGGCAATGAGATGACCGCGATGATGGAGGTCAGCCTGGAGCATCCGAAATTCTTTGATGCGTTTGCAGAGCAGATTCAGGGAATGGACAGCATTGTATCCTGTTATTATCAGACGGGAGACTTTGATCTTCTGCTGAAGATATCCTGCCGTTCCTCAGAGGAACTGGAGGATATCCACCGTCAGGTGATGAGTCTGACCGGTGTTTCGGCAACCCGTACCCATGTGGTGCTGAAAACAGTAAAAAATATTTATTCCGCGATTCGCAGACCGGAGTGAAAACAGGAAAGAAGGGAAAGAACGTGGAATATTTACGCTGCTATGCGCAGGTTTCGCTGCCTGCCATCGGCCATAATATTGATGAAGTGCGGAAACGTCTGGCTCCCGGCGTGAAGCTGCTGGCGGTGATCAAGGCGGATGCCTACGGGCACGGAGCCTGCCGGGTGGGAAAGTATCTGGAGCCCCGGGTGAACTATTTTGCGGTTGCGACCCTGGAGGAAGCGGTGGAACTGAGAGAGGGCGGGATTACCCGTCCGATCCTGATCCTGAGCTACGTTTCCCCGTCGCAGTATCCGGAACTGGTCCGGTATGAGATCACCCAGACTATTGACAGCCTGGATCAGGCGGAGGCCCTGGAACAGGCTGCCGCACAGGCAGGAAAGCGGGCGAAAATCCATATTGGAGTGGATACGGGGATGACCCGCATCGGTTTTCAGGTGAGAGAGGACGAAGCGGACCGTATCGCGCAGATCGCCGGATTTCCTCATCTGGAGATGGAAGGTATCTTTACTCATTTTTCCTGTGCAGACCAGGAGGACAAGTCGTACTGCCAGATGCAGCTGGACAAGTTTGAACGGATGTACCGGTATCTGGAAGAACGGAAGGTGAACATTCCCATCCGCCATATCTGCAATTCCGCAGGAATTATGGAATTTGACCGGTATCGTTTTGATATGGTACGGTCGGGCATCATCACCTACGGCATGTATCCGTCGGAGGAAGTGATGAAGGAACGTCTGGATCTGATTCCCGCGATGGAGTGGAAGGCGCATGTCATTCATGTGAAGGACGTGGAGGCAGGTGTCAGCGTCGGCTATGGAGCGACCTTTACCACCAGCCGGCCGGTGACCAGGATCGCGACGGTCAGCGTCGGCTATGCGGACGGCTATCCCCGGGCGCTTTCCGGCAGAGGATCGGTTCTGATCCACGGAAAATATGCGCCGATCCTTGGGCGGGTCTGCATGGATCAGATGATGGTGGATGTGACCGGAATTCCGGATGTGAAGGTGGAAGACCTCGTCACACTGGTGGGCCGTGACGGCGAGGAAAGAATCACGATGGAAGACATTGCGGATCCCGCAATGCGTTTCAATTATGAAATGGTCTGCAATATCGGCAAACGTGTTCCGAGAATCTACATTGAGTAGAAAGGGAAATACTTGCTTTTGAGTATCCGATGCGTTATACTTGGTTTTGCAGGAATATGACATCATCTGACATAACCGTGCGGACGATGTCTTTTTCATGAAAAGAAGAAATTCCCCGGCAACGGGGACAATATCCCGATGAAGAACAGGAGAAAGATCTATGAGCCAAACAGACAGATATCAGAGTCCTCTTTCAGAGCGCTACGCAAGCAAAGAGATGCAGTATATTTTCTCTCCGGATATGAAATTCCGTACCTGGAGAAAGCTGTGGATTGCACTTGCGGAGACGGAGAAAGAGCTGGGACTTCCGATCACACAGGAACAGATTGACGAGCTGAAAGCCCACGCGGACGACATCAACTATGACGTGGCGAAGGCAAGAGAAAAAGAATGCCGCCATGACGTTATGTCACACGTTTACGCTTACGGTGTTCAGTGTCCGAAAGCAAAGGGAATCATCCATCTGGGAGCTACCAGCTGCTATGTGGGAGACAACACGGACATCATCGTGATGAACGAGGCGCTGAAGCTGGTGAAGAAAAAACTGGTCAATGTGATCGCTGAACTGGCAAAGTTTGCAGATAAATATAAAGATCAGCCGACGCTGGCGTTTACCCATTTCCAGCCGGCACAGCCTACGACCGTGGGCAAGCGCGCAACGCTGTGGATGCAGGAGTTCCTGATGGATCTGGAAGATCTGGAGTACGTACAGAGCACGCTGAAACTGTTGGGAAGCAAGGGAACCACCGGTACACAGGCAAGCTTCCTGGAGCTGTTTGACGGAGATCAGGAGACGATCGATAAGATCGACCCGATGATCGCGGAAAAAATGGGCTTCAAGAACTGCTATCCGGTATCCGGACAGACCTATTCCCGCAAGGTGGACACAAGAGTCCTGAATATCCTGGCAGGCATTGCAGCCAGCGCGACGAAGTTTTCCAACGATATCCGCCTGCTGCAGCATCTGAAGGAAGTGGAAGAGCCGTTTGAGAAGGGCCAGATCGGTTCTTCGGCGATGGCGTATAAGAGAAACCCGATGAGAAGCGAGCGGATCGCTTCCCTGTCCAGATATGTGATCACCGACGCGCTGAATCCGGCGATCACCTCCGCAACCCAGTGGTTTGAACGTACCCTGGACGATTCCGCCAACAAACGTCTCAGCATTCCGGAAGGATTCCTGGCAATTGACGGTATCCTGGATCTGTGTCTGAACGTTGTGGACGGTCTGGTGGTATATCCGAAGGTAATCCGCAAGCATATGATGGCGGAGCTTCCGTTTATGGCGACGGAAAATATCATGATGGATGCGGTAAAGGCAGGCGGCGACCGTCAGGAACTGCATGAGAGAATCCGTGAGCTGTCCATGATCGCAGGAAAACATGTGAAGGAAGAAGGACGGGACAACGATCTGCTGGATCTGATCGCTGAGGATCCGATGTTCAACCTTTCCAGAGAAGAACTGGAGAAGACCATGGATCCGTCCAAATATACCGGACGTGCCAGCGTACAGGTAGACGCATTCCTGAAGAATGTCGTACAGCCGGTGCTGGAGGAAAACCGGGAAGTCCTGGGAATGACTGCGGAGATCAACGTATAAATTCTGCTGTGATTTATAACTGACAGTAATAAAGGTTTAAAATTTATAAGTAATTATAAGTTTCCCTAATGATAGAAATATGATAGAATAATTTCGTGGGAATCCTTGTGGTGCCTGTGGACGTCCGCCCCGTCGCGATGCGATATCTATGGACGAATGCAGCGGCTGTTCTGTTGGTTGAATGGCTTTACGCGATAAGGAAGAACCTCAGAAAAACGAAATGTGATTAGGAGGATGTCAAATGATCAAGGCTGTAGTGGGAGCAAACTGGGGAGACGAAGGAAAAGGTAAGATTACCGATATGTTGGGAAAGGAAGCTGACATTATCGTACGTTTCCAGGGTGGTGCCAACGCAGGACACACCATCGTGAACGATTACGGAAAGTTTGCGCTTCATACCCTGCCGTCCGGTGTTTTCTATGACCATACTACAAGTGTCATCGGAAACGGTGTGGCGCTGAATATCCCGGTGCTGTTCAATGAACTGAATGAGATTGTTTCAAAAGGCGTTCCGATGCCGAAAATTAAGATTTCCGACCGGGCACAGATGGTAATGCCTTATCATATCCTGTTTGACCAGTACGAGGAAGAGCGTCTGGGCAAAAATTCCTTTGGTTCCACCAAATCAGGAATCGCCCCGTTCTACTCGGATAAATATGCGAAGATCGGTTTTCAGGTCAACGAGCTGTTTGACGATGACCGTCTGAAAGAGAAACTGAAAAACGTCTGCGAGACGAAGAACGTGCTGCTGGAGCACCTGTACCACAAACCGCTGCTGGATGCGGATGCACTCTATGAGGAGCTGATGGAGTACAAAAAGATGGTAGAGCCATACGTATGTGATACCTCCGCGTTCCTGTGGAATGCGATCCAGGAAGGAAAAGAGATCCTGCTGGAGGGACAGCTGGGCTCTCTGAAAGACCCGGATCACGGTATTTACCCGATGGTTACCTCTTCTTCCACACTGGCTGGCTACGGCGCGATCGGAGCAGGCGTTCCGCCATACGAGATCAAGCAGATCATCACCGTATGCAAGGCTTACTCCAGTGCAGTAGGAGCGGGAGCTTTCGTATCCGAGATCTTCGGCGAGGAAGCAGATGAACTGCGCCGCCGCGGAGGAGACGGCGGAGAGTACGGCGCAACCACCGGACGTCCGAGACGTATGGGATGGTTTGACTGTGTGGCTTCCAGATATGGCTGCCGGATCCAGGGAACCACAGACGTGGCGTTTACGGTACTGGATGTTCTGGGATATCTGGATGAAATCCCGGTATGCGTTGCATACGAAGTGGATGGAAAACGAGTGGATGATTTCCCGAACACAGGACTTCTGGAGAAGGCAAAACCGATCCTGAAGACACTGCCGGGATGGAAATGCGATATCCGCGGAATCCGCACCTACGAGGAGCTGCCGGAGAACTGCCGCAATTATATCGAATTTATCGAAAAAGAGATTGGATTCCCGATCACCATGATCTCCAATGGTCCGGGAAGAGACGACATCATTTACCGCACCAAGTCAAAAACCCCACAGTAAGCTATAGAGAATCAAATTTGCAGTGCAGCAGAGCTGCGGGGTATTTGACCCTCGCGGCAGTCGCCAAATGGACATGCAAGCATGTCCGTTTGGCTCGTTGCTCGCGGGAATAAAGAGGAACTGAATGAGAAATAACAGAAAGAATCTTTTTCTGTGTGCCGCTGCCGCAGCTGTCCTTGTGACAGGCTGCGGCAGACTGGATCGTGTGGATCAGACGACGGTCTACGCGGATCCGGACAACGGCGTGATCCAGGAGGCGATCGTCGAGGCATACGCAGAGGAAGATACTTATTCGGAAAGTGAACTGAAGGCCTTTGTCGAGGAGGACGCGGCGGCGTACAATGAGGAAACCGGAGAAGAATCGGTGACCGTTTCCGGGGTGAATATCTCCAAAGACCAGGTGGAAATCCAGCTGAGATATTCGGACTGCGAACAGTATGCCGGTTACCACCGGACCGATTTTTTCGCCGGAACCCTTGCGCAGGCGCAGGAAAAAGGATATGATTTTTCAGGAACCTTTCTGGATGTGGAAGGGACGGAAATAGCCATTTCCGAAGTCCTTTCGGAACATCCGGATTATCATGTGGTGATCTTTGAGGAACCGATCCAGATCCTGACAGAATCGCCGGTGCTGTACGTTTCTTCCAACGTGACCATCACGTCGGAGACGACAGCCGAAGTGACAGAGGAAAATATCAATCAGGAGGTAGGCGTTGTGACTTCTGAGAAGGCATACGTCATCTATTGAGAGAACAGTCAAAATTGACTCTTGCGGCAGTCGCCAAATGGACATGCAAGCATGTCCGCTTGGCTCGTTGTCCGCAGAAATCAAAAAAGCAGACAGGAGTTTGAAAATTATGGAAAAGACAATGGATAAGATTGTGGCTCTGGCGAAATCCAGAGGCTTCGTGTATCCGGGTTCTGAAATCTACGGCGGACTTGCCAATACCTGGGATTACGGCCCGCTGGGAGTGGAACTGAAGAACAATGTAAAGAGAGCATGGTGGCAGAAATTCATCATGGAGAACCCATACAACGTGGGCGTGGACTGTGCGATCCTGATGAACCCGCAGACATGGGTGGCTTCCGGACATCTGGGCGGATTCTCTGATCCGCTGATGGACTGCCGTGAGTGCCATGAGCGTTTCCGTGCCGATAAAGTGATCGAGGACTATGCGGCAGAGAAAGGCATCCAGCTGGAAGGCAGCGTGGACGCCTGGAGCCAGGAGCAGATGAAGAACTTCATCGAGGAACACCAGATTCCGTGTCCGACCTGCGGAAAGCATAATTTCACCGATATCCGTCAGTTCAACCTGATGTTCAAGACGTTCCAGGGTGTTACCGAGGATGCGAAGAACACCGTATATCTTCGTCCGGAGACTGCACAGGGTATCTTTGTAAACTTCAAGAACGTGCAGAGAACTTCCAGAAAGAAAATTCCGTTCGGAATCGGACAGATCGGTAAATCTTTCCGTAACGAGATCACTCCTGGAAACTTTACGTTCCGTACCCGTGAGTTCGAGCAGATGGAGCTTGAATTTTTCTGCGAGCCGGACACGGATCTGGAATGGTTTGCGTACTGGAAACAGTTCTGTCTGGACTGGCTGCATAATCTGGGACTGAAAGACGACGAGGTACGTTACCGTGACCATGAGAAGGAAGAACTGAGCTTCTACAGCAAGGCGACCACTGACGTGGAATTCCTGTTCCCGTTCGGATGGGGCGAGCTGTGGGGAATCGCAGACCGTACCGATTATGATCTGACCTGTCATCAGAATATTTCCGGACAGGATCTGACCTACTTTGACGATACAAAGAACAAGAAATATCTTCCGTATGTTATCGAGCCGTCTCTGGGCGCGGACCGTATGGTTCTGGCGTTCCTGTGCAGCGCTTATGACGAGGAAGTTCTGGATGCGGAGAAGAATGATGTGCGTACCGTACTTCATTTCCATCCGGCGCTGGCTCCGGTGAAGATCGGCGTGCTGCCGCTCTCCAAGAAACTGAACGAGGGCGCGGAGAAAGTCTTCGCTCAGCTGTCCAAGAAGTATAACTGCGAGTTTGACGACCGTGGAAACATTGGAAAGAGATACCGCCGTCAGGACGAGATCGGAACACCGTTCTGCGTGACCTACGATTTCGATTCCGAGAACGACGGAGCGGTAACCGTCCGCGACCGTGATACGATGGAGCAGGAGAGAATCAAGATTGAGGATCTGGATGCTTACTTTGCGGAGAAGTTTGTGTTCTGATGCATAATTGAAAATTGACTTTTTGAAATGAGAGTAGAAACCCTCGCCGTGATATGTGCCTGATTTGCAGGCGCGTGTTGTGGCGGGGGTTTTGTTAAAAGTAGAGAAAACTTTAAGAATATTACAGAAAAGTATGATAAATAATTGACATATATTATAATATAAAATATAATTCAAATAGAATATCAAAAAAGTAAAAAAATAAAATTTCACATAAAAAATTATGCGATAATAATCAAATATAAATCTGTCGTCTGTGAATGAAAAGATATTAGAGCGTGTTTGCAGATTGCAAGAACGAATTTTCAAACACGTTACAGGAGGGATGTCCGATGGAAAGGTTAAGAGCAAGGTAGTCGTTCAGTCAACGGAATGGCAGAAGACTTGGTAATGAAACTGAGAGAAACGGGGTCACTGACGGTTTCTCTTTTCGGCTGTTTTCTTACGGCGATTTGCAGGGGGAATTATATTATGAAAACAAGGACAAAACAAATGAAAGGTTTGGTAATCAGCTGGATCCTGTTGTATGTGGCAAACAGAATTATAAACGCAGTGATGCCTGCCGCGCAGCAAAGTACTCGAAGCGGAATAGCGAGCTATCTCAATGTAGGTGAGCTGCTGGGTACGGCAGCATCTATTGTCCTGCTGGTATTGGAGGTTAAGATTCTGACCAGCAAGGTGGAGGTGGAAGAGCCTCATAAGCTGAAAATCAAGCATCTGAAAGCTATCGTGATTTTTGTGCTGGTATTAAATATAGGAATGGCATTGGTAAATCCAGCAATCCTTCTCTATATTTACTCGAACTCAATGGAAGCGTTTGAGTCGGCGGTTTTTAAAGTGAATCTGGCAGTCGGCGCGGTAAGCAATATCCTTCGTGTGATCATTTGTTACAGAGTTTTGGTCAGCAAAGCGGAATTTGATGTACAGGAAGAAGCCGGGAAAGCATAGACGGGCATCGTTTGGTATGTGATGCCGCAGCTATTCTTTTTTGGAAGGGGGGGGTGCTGGGATGCGTGTAAAGAAAGTGACAGGTATTCTTTTGTTTTGCTGCTTTAATCAAGACATTGCATCAGATATAATCCGTTTGCGTCTGCGTCGTCCAATACCAGAAGAAATCCGTCGTATTTATCATCTGCGTATCTTTTCAGAAGTATGTACATACCGTATTGCTGTTTTCCCAATATCCCGACGGGGCATATTCCTGCGGAACACGTTCCAGATCGATGAGATGATCTGCGCTGATTCCATTTTGCTTTTGAATTTCGGAGAATGTCCCGTTTCCTTCGGTTCTGACATATTGGTATGTTTCCTCTGGATTTGATGTGGAATCTGAAAGATTCAGACGGACATTTTCGCCTTGCAAAACGTAGTAGGCATCGGTGCTGTAAGAATCATGATAAGCAAAATCTATCTGGTTATCAGAATATTGTATCGATGAATTCCAGGAGTTTTGCAGATCATTGGCTAAAAATCTTTTATCACTTTGTAAGAAAGAGATGACGATGTACAGCAGTATGATGAGCAAAACAGCAAATACAGCGAGAAACCATCTGCGGACATATCTTTTTTTCATTTCAGCCTGCACCATCCTTTCTGGAGTGTGTTAGAGCGTGTTTGAAGGGTCATCTTTTTATCCCCATCGGAAGTTCTCAGTTCCCGCGCCAAGTTCAAAGTGATACTTTGCAATGCCGAGATCAATTTTGCTGTAAAAGCCGATTCCCGCTTTTGCCGTCACGGTATTGCCTTTCAGGGAAAATACAAATTTTTGCTGGTTCATTGCTGTGGGAGCGAGCAAAGCCGCGTCAATGCCTCTGAGAAACCAGTCCGGGGGCGTTTGTTCCGTATGCATCACGCTTTCCCTGCTGCACTGATCAATAAAAGACACCAGATCTTCTTTCGTTTTTCCTTCTATCGGGTGTTCGGTGTAGGCGCGGACAGAGTGCCGGTCGTACATCGCCTGTAATAAATCCATGGAAAATCCCTCCTGTGACTTTAGAGTGTGTTTGAAAAATATATATCTTTATGAACGGTGACGCTCCAGCAAGGAACCTCTTTTATAAACGTTCAGATATTCTATCGTACACTTTAAGATTATAACATGCTTTTTCGCTCATTGTATACATGAAAAGAAGAAACGACAAAAAAATATTCCGGTAATCGTAATAACGACGAAAATAATTGATGGATTATGGTGTCTATTGTATAATTGAAGTATCAAAAAAGGAAATAAACAAAGATTATCGGAATATTCAAACGAAGAATCGAAAATGCATAAAAAGGATTGAGAAATTGCATTGGAAGAAGAGATACAGTTGGATGACAACTTTACACCGATGAAAGCGGCAGACAGAGGAAACATGTATGAACGGAAATATCATCATTCTAAGAGAGGTTACAAAAATTTTTGAGAGCGGAGAGTCTTACCTGAAAGCGCTGAACCGCGTGTCCCTTGAGGTTTGCCGGGGAGAGTTTCTTTCGATTATGGGAACTTCCGGCAGTGGAAAAACGACGCTGCTGAACATTCTCGGCGGTCTGGATACGCCGACAGAAGGATATGTGGCGGTGGACGGCACCTGTCTTACCGATTTGTCAGAAGAGGAGCGGACGGTTTTTCGAAGAAAGGAGATTGGATTTGTTTTCCAGAAATATAATCTTCTGCCGTCCATCACGGTTCTGGAAAATCTTCTGCTTCCATTGAAACTGCTGGATATGGAAATTCAAAGGGAAGAAGTGGAGATGCTGGCGGAAAAGCTGGGAATCCGGGAAAAGCTGTATCAGATGCCGGACACATTGTCGGGCGGACAACAGCAAAGAGTGGCGATCGCCAGGGCTCTGCTGTACCGGCCGCCGGTGATCCTGGCGGATGAGCCCACCGGCAGCCTCGATCGCAGGACCGGAACGGCGGTCTTGGAGCAGATGAGGGATATGAGCAGGCAATACGGTCAGACGCTGATTGTGGTTACTCATGATGAGAAAATTGCCAAAATGGCGGACAGAATGATCTGCCTGGAAGACGGGGAAGTGGTAAAAGATGAATGGAGGCAGGAAGGAATATCGGCAGTCGGCGGAGAAACTGTTGAGAAAAGCCTATAAAAACAGCAATCGCAAACGGGGTCTGGTACTTGCGCTGACAAGCGGTATGCTGATGCTTTTGGGCATGTTGCTGCTGGGATTTATTCAAGGGAAGATCCGGGCGGATCAGCTGCGGTATCTGAGGGAAAATGGCTCTGTGGTGGACACGTATGTTGAGAACGGGACAGAGAAAACAGCGGAGATTCTGAAAAATTTTCAGATGATCCGGCAGATCGGTCTGGAAAAAGTATGCGGAAAGCTTATGGACAACGGAATCGTATACTGCGAATGTTCTGTCATGGAGGAACAGGACTGGGAAAAGCTGAAAGCTGCGGCTTATACAGATATTTACGGTGCCTACCCGGAAGAAGCCAATGAAATCATGCTGTCACAAAAGACATTGGAGTTCCTTGGAATCCGCCAGCCGGAGATTGGCATGGAACTTTCCCTGGAGTTTCATTGGAACAGTGTTTTTATTGTGAAGGGGACCGGGCGGCAGAACTTTATCCTGTCCGGTTACTATACCGATTACAGGAAAGATGCTTCAAATTTTTCGGCAGCGTATCTTTCAAAAAAGAAATTGGAGCAGGCGGATCTTACAGAGTTTCCCTGCAGGATTCTTCTGGATATGAAGGACAGTCTGCGAAGCGGCGAGCAGACAGAAATGCTGTTAAGAGAATCCATTGCTCTTGGAGAAGACGAGTATTTTGTGTCGGAGGATTCGGCGTTTTATAAAAGCGTCCGGGGGATTGCCGGGAGTTTTGGAATCGGCGCATTTCTTCTGATCCTGCTTGTTCTGTGCGCAGTTCTGCTCATTTACCAGCTGATCAGAATTTCTTTTGTCAGAGATGTGCGTCAGTATGGAATCATGCGGACCATCGGGGTTACGGTGAAGCAGATCCGCAGGGTGGTTTACCGCCAGGTGCTGTGGGATATTTTCAAGGGGACGATTTTGGGAGGAGTTCTGTCCTGCCTGATCATCGGGTGTGTATTCCCGGCAATGATGACAAAAATGTATATGGGGGGAAGCGGGAGAAATGGAGAACGCCTCGTTTTTGTCGGTTCCTTTCTGTGCAGGATATGCCCTGGTTGTCTGTATGATTGGGTTTGTCACGGCATCCAGGAGTTTCCATGTGTTGTTTCGTGCCAATGCGGCGGAGACGATGGGGCTCATGGAAACAAAAAGAATGAGCAAGAAAAAGAAAAGGTTTTCGCTTCCGCGCAGGAAAAGACCGGAGGATCTGTGGAAAAAGAGAAAAAGCTTTCTGATGGAAATGGCGTGGAAGTCTATTGAGAATTCCCGGAGAAGTTTTGCTTTCAGTATTCTGATTGTTTCCCTGGGAGGAATTGCCGCGCTGTGTACCGTGAGCCTGACGAGCGGGACCGATCTGATCAGAAAACTGGAGAAAAATCCGGAGTTTCGGATTGGCATTACTTATAACTGTTATGATTTTTTGTGCAGGAGAGAGTCAGACTTATTGGAAATGGATTTTTTTCCGGAAGATTTGCGGAAGCAGCTGGAAAAACTTGCAGAACAGGTGGAGGGACGGGCAGAAGTAAAGAAAGGATATCTCCTGACTGAGTTTGATACGAATGCTTTTCCCTTTACGGAGGAAAAGGGGGTGGGAAGCGTCTCGGACTCAGAGGTGGAAGGTGAAAAGAAAGATCATTTGATTGCAGATTTATATCAATCTGCTACGGATATACCACAGGGGGTTATTTATGTTCTCTCAGAGGAAGAAGAGGACAGGCTTTTGAAGCGGATCTCGTCCCAGAGGGAAGTGTTGAAAAAGGGAGAAGCGGTTCTTCTGCATCAAGGAATGCCGTTCCAGGAAAAGGTGAAGGAGCATTGGGAAGAGACGGTCTTTCAGATGGTGGATACAATGGCGGCCGGCGCTTTAGTGTCGGAGTATCCTGTTTCAGAACTGACGGTTGTGGAATGTGTTGATCTGCTGAAAACAGATTTGTCGGATTTTGATTTGTTCTGGGAAGAGGAAAACACCTGCTGGATGATGGTGTCGGAAGAGACCTTTCAGGCGCTTTCTGAGAAGCTTTACCAGAGAGTTCTGGAAGTGGATGTTTATGTTCCCGGGGAACAGGAACGAAACGCAGAAGAGGCAATCCGAAAAGAGGTAGACAGGGTAAACCGGGAATTTCAAACACAATACGGGGTAGATGCGGAGCTGGTTACTCTGACCTGCAAGTCGGATGTGATCGTCCGTGAGACGCGGTATCTGAAAAACAGCAGAATCTGTATGGCAGCCGTCTGCGCGATGCTTTTCCTGCTTGGAATTCTGACTTACGCCAGTGCGCGCTATATGGATCTTGTCATGCGGGAAAAGGAAATGAAAACGTTGGAAATCCTGGGAGTGACCGGAAAGCAGCAGAGGGATATGGTGAGACTGGAAGGAGTTTTTCACAGTGTTGTCATAGTGACCCTTCTGGGGATTGTTGGCAATGGAGTGATTGCTCTTCTGGACAGGATCGTACAGGAGCAGAGCAAATATTTTTCTGCGGTCTATCCCTGGGACGCGTTTATCCTCCTGGCTGCCCTGCTTCTGGGAGTTTCCTGGATCTTGCCGGAGGGATTCAAAAGGATACGTAAAAATAAGTAAAAATGTGAAAAATCCGAGGGCGTCCGGAATATCCTCCCGGCTGTCCTCGGATTAAATTGTTACGGAAACAATGTTCAATTATGATTCAATGATCGTTCCGGTTTTTCCGTTATATCCTTCGATTGCCTTGTCGATGGAAGTGATCACTGCACGTCTTCCGGCTTTCTGCTCTACGAAAGAAACGGCTGCTTCGATCTTTGGAAGGACAGATTTCTCATCAAACTGCTTTTCTTCCATATATTTCTTTGCCTCAGCCACAGAAATATGCTCCAGCTGACGCTCTTCGCTGGTGTGATATCCGACAGCAACGTGCTCTACGCTGGTCAGGATCAGAAGCTCATCGGCGTCAACCATCTCAGCCATTTTTCCGCTTACCAGGTCTTTTTCGATGACTGCGGAAGCGCCTTTCAGCTCTTCCTCCTGCTCCAGTACCGGGATTCCGCCGCCGCCGCAGGCGATGACAACCTGTCCGGCATCCATCAGCAGACGGATCGTGTCGATCTCGATAATATCCTGAGGTTTCGGAGAGGCAACGATACGGCGATATCCCTGCTCTGTCTCAACCACGTAATTTCCTTTTTCTTCTTCCGCGTCGGCTTCTTCTTTTGTCATATAACGCCCGACAACTTTGGTCGGATGGTGAAACGCATCATCGTATGGATCTACCTGAACCTGAGTGATCACGGTCGCTACCGGTTTGTAGATTCCACGGCGGAGCAGTTCCGCGCGGATGCTGTTCTGAAGGTCATAGCCGATGTATCCCTGGCTCATTGCGGAGCAGACAGACATCGGAGCCGCACTGTAGTTTTCATGGGATTTTCCAAATTCGTTCATCGCAGTGTGGATCATGCCGACCTGCGGAGCGTTGCTGTGAGTGATGGCAACGGATGCGCCTTCCTGTACCAGGTCTGCGATCACTTTAGCAGAACGTTTTACGGCAATCTGCTGTTCCGGAAGGGTGGTTCCAAGTGCACGGTGGCCAAGCGCCACTACAACTTTTTTCTTCATCATATAAAAATCCTCTCTTTATCCGAAGTTTTCGCTGCGTCCGCGGCAAGAACCGCAGAACAGAAACGGTGATACACAATATTATAGAGTGATTTTACTGAAAAATCAAGAGAAATACGCCTCTTAAAAGCACTTACTGCAAGGTTCAAGTCCCTGTGCCTCAGCGTCGGATCTTGACATCTGGCGGGTTCATCCGGCCGCAGTTTGGTTTGTTGTGATACTTTTCTCCGGTTGCGGATACCCAAACCTGTTCTTCGGCTGCAGGCGTGGATTCCACCGCGGGCGCAGAGGCCTGAGTCGGCGCTTCCGTTACCGTCGGAGCCGGTGTCTCCGCAGCAGCCTGAGTCGGTGTTTCTGCAGCAGCTTGAGCCGGTGTTTCCGCTGCGGTCGGAGCAGGAGTTTCCGCAGCAGCCTGAGTCGGCGCTTCTGTCACAGCCTGGACCGGAGCGGCTGCCGGATCAGAAGCGGGCTGCGTACCGGTATCAGAACTGTCCCCGGGGGTGTAGTCATTGCAGGGCTCCTGGCTCCAGGTGATCGTGGTACCGTCGGAAACTGCGACGATGGTGCCCTGTTTGTCTGTACGGTATACCTGGATATCCATGGACTCAAGTTTATCCATGGTATCTTTGTCCGGGTGTCCGTACTGGTTGTCGGTTCCGCAGCTGATGACGGCATATTCCGGAACCGTTGCCTGCAGGAAATCCCAGCTTGTGGCGGTTGCGGAGCCGTGATGGCCGGGAACCAGAACATCACAGGAAAGGTCGATGCCAGAACGGCACATGTCGGATTCGCTGCTGTTTTCCGCGTCGCCTGTAAAAATGAAACTGTTGGCACCGTTGTTCAGTTTGATCGCCACGGAATTGCTGTTGCTGTCGTCCGTGTCAATGGAGGCAGGTGACAGGATGGTGAAGCTTCCGGTTCCGAAAGAGAACTCCGTTCCCACGGACGGATGCTGCGGTGTGAGGCCTTCCTGTTCCACAGCGCTGATAAAAGATTCGTAGGTCTTACTGTCGTGGACATAATCACTGCTGATGACATTTTTTACATCAAAGGCATTGAGACATCCGATCAGTCCGGAAACATGGTCGGAATCATAATGGCTGCTGATCAGATAGTCGATGGCTGACACACCCTGATCCTTTAAATAGGATACGACAAAACTGGAGGTGTCCCTGTCACCGCCGTCGTAAACCAGAGTTTGTCCGTCCGATTGTACCAGGATGGCAAGACCCTGACCCACGTCCAGAAAGTGAACCGTCATTTCACCGGCAGTTTCTTCCGTTTCGGATGCAGTGGCTGATGCGGCTGCCGGCGCAGGGGTATCGGCAGCGGGAGCGGCGGGCTTTTCTGCAGTGGGAGCAGCAACCGTCGGTACAGCAGAATCATCGGCGGAATCTGTGCGGACAGAAGCAGACTGCGCGGAAGAAGCCTGGGCGTCGGTGGTCGGCGCGGCTGCCGACGCCATCACAAACAGTACGATGGGGACGACCGCCGCGATCCATTTTGGATATTTTTTTCTGTGCGAGATCAGTTTCCAGAAGAATGGTAATAAAGAGAAACCGAAGAGAGCCAGAAAGATTCCTTCCAGCATACTTTCGGTTCCGGCAATGCTCAGCCCGCCGATCAGAAAGATAATTCCGAACAGCCAGCGAAGCACGTTTCCTACAGTTCCTAATTTTTTCATATGTTCCTCCTTTTGCGTTCATTCCGCTATTATATAACAAACTGCTGGAAAATGATAGTAACAGTTCCACCGGCTGAACGGGGGCCTGCTGCAAAGGATGGAAAGAAATATAAAATTACAGATTGCTATTATCCGGACAACCTTTTATAATGAAAAGGAAAATGATTACCATTTTTTACAAAAAAGAATTGGGAGGTACTTTACATGAAAACAGTGATCATTGGTGCAAATCATGCGGGAATTGCTGCAGCTAACACACTGCTGGACAATTATCCGGAACAGAAAGTGGTCATGATCGACCGCAATACCAATCTCAGTTATCTGGGATGCGGAACTGCTCTCTGGGTGGGCAGACAGATCGATTCCTACGAGAAGCTGTTTTATACTAACAAAGAAGCTTTTGAGGCGAAAGGTGCGGACATCCGGATGGAGACCAGTGTCCGGAAGATTGATTTTGATAAAAAGATTGTTTACTGCGAGAGCGCAGACGGAACGACCTCTGAGGAAACCTACGACAAGCTGGTGCTCGCCACCGGTTCCCTTCCCATTGCCCCGGCTCTTCCGGGAAATGATCTGGAAGGCATCAGTTTCCTGAAACTGTTCCAGGACGGACAGGAAGTGGATCGTCAGATCAGCGATGACTCTGTGAAAAATGTAGCTGTCATCGGCGCTGGCTATATCGGTGTAGAGATTGCGGAAGCGGCAAAACGCCGCGGCAAAGAGGTGCGTCTGTTCGATGTGGCTCCGACTTCTCTGGCAAGCTATTATGATCCGGAGTTTGCGAAAGAGATGGACCGGAATCTGCAGGAGCATGGAATCGAAACCCATTACGAAGAGCGCGCGGTTGCCTACAAGGGAACCGGCCGTGTGGAAGCAATCGTAACCGATAAAGGCGAATATCCGGCAGAGCTGGTGATCAATGCAATCGGCTTCCGCCCGAACAATGAACTTGGAAAAGACCATCTGGAGTGTTTTGCCAATGGCGCGTACCGTGTGGACAGACATCAGCAGACCAGCGATCCGGATGTCTATGCGGTAGGTGATTGTGCGACGATCTATTCCAACGCACTGCAGGCGGAAACCTATATTGCCCTGGCGACCAATGCGGTTCGTTCCGGAATTGTGGCAGGCCACAACATCGGAGGAACTCCGCTGGAATCTATCGGAGTACAGGGGTCCAACGGAATTTCCATTTTCGGCTACAACATGGTATCCACCGGCCTTTCTGTCAGTGCGGCGGAGAAAAACGGAATGAAAGTCAGCCATACCGACTATGAAGACCTGCAGAAACCGGGCTTTATGAAAGAAAATGCGAAAGTAAAGATCCGTATTGTCTATGAGACCGAATCCCGCCGGGTGGTAGGCGCTCAGATGGCGTCCACAGAGGATATTTCCATGGGCATACATATGTTCTCACTGGCGATCGAGGAAGGCGTGACCATCGATAAACTGAAACTGCTGGATATTTTCTTCCTTCCGCATTTCAATCAGCCGTACAACTATATCACGATGGCGGCGCTGAACGCGAAATAAGCGCAGAACCCGTATAAAGGAAGAGATGAATCGAGACCAATTAGTCACGTATTAGTCACAATTTAAAATAGTCCAAAAACAAAAATGGCGATATACCGAAGTATATCGCCATTTTCTAATGAGGGGGGAGATAGTGAGTGGTTAATCAACTATCCGAGTACTAGTATAAGAAAAAAGTGTGTTGAAAGTATGTCCAAAGAATAAAAAAAGAAGAAAAGGTTTTAAGAAAATCAAAAGAAACTCAAAAGAAAATGGAAATCCGGGTTTTTTCGTCCATCTGAACGTGGAAAGGCATTGACGCCTATACAAAAGGCATTGTCCCTATTCTTGAACATTATTGCAATGTTTTTCCGTCTATGATATATTTTAAGATGATATCGTATTTGAGGAGGCACAGAATAGATGAAAAATCTACGTTCACTCATAGAAAATTTTTCCTGCGAATGTCTGCAGGGTTCCCTGGACACGGAAGTCCGGTCTGTCGTCTATGATTCCCGCAAGGTGGAGAAGGGCTCTTTGTTCGTCTGCATCCGGGGTGCTGTCGTGGATGGTCATACGTTTGTCAATGAGGTGGTTGAGAAAGGTGCCAGGGTACTGGTAGTGGAAGAGCCGGTGAATGTTCCGAAGGAAGTGACCGTGCTGCAGGTTTCCGATACCAGATATGCCCTGGCTTTGATTTCCTGTGCGTGGTTCGATCATCCGGCGAAGAAGCTGAAAACCATCGGTGTGACCGGAACCAAAGGCAAAACCACTACCGTATATATGGTACAGTCGATTCTGGAAAACGCCGGTTACAAAGTGGGTCTGATCGGAACGATCGAGACCATCATCGGAGACCGGCACATTCCATCGGAAAACACAACACCGGAGTCTTACCTGGTGCAGCAATATTTTTCTGAGATGGTTGAGGAAGGCTGTGACTGCGTGGTCATGGAAGTTTCCTCCCAGGCGCTGATGCTCCATCGGTGCGGCGGCATTACCTTTGATTTCGGAATCTTTACCAATATCGGGGAGGATCATATCGGCCCCAATGAGCACAGCAGTTTCGAACAGTATCTGGAGTGCAAGAAGCGTCTGCTTTCCCAGTGCCGGATTGGAATCGTCAACCGGGACGATGAGCATTTTGAGGAGATCATTGACGGTCATACCTGTGAACTGGAAACCTATGGATTTTCGCAGGAAGCGGATCTTCGTGCAGCAGACGAAAAACTGGTGACTTATCCGGGATATCTGGGAATTTCCTATACCGTAGACGGGCTGATGCATTTTCCAGTGGAGATTGATATTCCAGGAAAATTCAATATTTATAATTCACTGACTGCGATTTCCATCTGCCGTCACTTCAAGGTGTCCGTGGAGAATATCCAGGCGGCGCTCAAAGTGGCGAAGGTGCGAGGAAGAGCGGAGATGGTAAAGGTCTCTGACAATTTTACACTGATGATCGATTATGCCCACAATGCCATGAGCCTGGAAAGTCTGCTGACCACTCTGCGGGAATATCAGCCCCATCGTCTGGTCTGCCTGTTCGGATGCGGCGGAAACCGTTCCCGTTCCAGAAGATTTGAGATGGGAGAAGTGTCCGGCCGCCTGGCAGAGCTTACGATCATCACATCGGATAATCCGAGAAATGAGGACCCGCAGGCGATCATCGATGATATCAAGACGGGAATTTCCAAAACCAGCGGAAAATATGTGGAGATCATTGACCGCAAGGAGGCGATCGCTTATGCGATCCACCATGGAGAGCCGGGCGATATCATTGTACTGGCAGGCAAGGGGCATGAGGATTATCAGATCATCCAGGGAAAGAAATATCCGATGGATGAACGTGTGCTGATCCGTGAGATCCTGGAAGAAGACAGGGAGAAAGCATGAGCAGTTATGCGGATATCATTGTAGATATTACCCATGAGAAACTGGACCGTACCTTTCAGTACCGGATCCCGGAAGCACTGGAAGACAAGATCTTTCCGGGCAGCCAGGTGAAGATCCCCTTTGGAAACGGGAACCGCCTGGTGACCGGATACGTTCTTTCCGTGAGCGGTGAGGCAAAATTCGAGGAAAGCAGGATGAAAGAAATCCGGGAACTTTCCGAGGATGCAGTGACGGTGGAGGCGCGGCTGATCACGCTGGCGGCGTGGATGAAACATACCTACGGCTCTACGATGATCCAGGCGCTGAAGACCGTCCTTCCCGTAAAGAGTAAGTCAAAGGCGAGGGAAAAACGCCGGATCGTGCTGATGCAGACGCCGGATGCAGCCAGAGAAACACTGGAAGAGCTCGGGAGGAAGAAATATAAAGCCAAGGCACGCCTTGTGGAACGGCTGCTGGAGGAACAGTCCCTGGATTATACCGAGGCGGCAAAGAAACTGAAAGTGACCGCCGCCACAGTGAAAAGCCTGGAGGAACAGGGCGTCATAAAGGTGACGCAAAGTACCAGAAGCCAGTCGCCTGGTTCCGGAACAAAAGAACCGGGCGTCCGATTTCAACTCAGCGATTCTCAGGAACAGGCGGCGGAAGGCATTTTCCGGGAATGGAAGGGAAAAGACCGCCCATGCCTGCTGCAGGGGGTGACGGGCAGCGGAAAGACCATGGTCTATATGAAGCTGATCGAAAAGGTACTGCAGGAAGGACGCCAGGCGATCGTCCTGATTCCGGAGATCGCGCTGACCTATCAGAATGTGGAACGGTTCCGCGGATACTTCGGGGATCGGATCGCAGTCCTGAATTCAAAAATGACGCCGGCGCAGCGTTATGAACAGATGGAGCTGGCTTCCGAGGGTCAGGTGAGCATTATGTTGGGGCCCCGTTCCGCATTGTTTACCCCGTTTCCCAATCTGGGACTGATCATTATCGATGAAGAACACGAAAGTTCCTATAAAAGTGAGGTGACGCCCCGCTATCATGCAAGGGAGACGGCAATCGAGCGGGCGCGGCTGGAGCAGGCGCATGTGGTGCTCGGCTCCGCGACCCCTTCGGTGGATGCCTACTATCGATGCAGAACCGGGGAGTTTGCCCTGTTTGTCCTGGAAGGCAGATATGGAAGTTCCCGGCTTCCGGATGTATGTATCGTGGATATGCGGGAAGAATTGAAAAAAGGAAACCGCTCGATCCTGAGCACTGCGCTGACGGAACGGATGAGCACTTGTCTGGAGAGGAAAGAACAGGCGATGCTGTTTTTGAACCGGAGAGGCTATGCGGGATTTATTTCCTGCCGCTCCTGCGGTTATGTGGTAAAATGTCCCCACTGTGATGTCTCGCTGACGGAACACAATGACGGGACGCTGGTCTGCCACTACTGCGGCTACCGGGTCCGGCAGCAGAACCGGTGTCCTTCCTGCGGTTCTCCCTATATCGGAGGATTTCGGGCAGGGACTCAGCAGATCGAACAGATTGTGCAAAAGACATTTCCCGGGGTGCGGACTTTGCGGATGGACGCGGATACGACCAGGAACCGGGAAAGCTATGGAAAGATCCTCTCCGCTTTTGCTGACCGGGAGGCGGATGTGCTGATTGGTACGCAGATGATCGTCAAGGGGCATGATTTTCCCGACGTTACGCTGGTAGGAGTGCTGGCGGCGGATCTTTCCCTCAACGCGGCGGATTACCGTGCGGGGGAGCGGACGTTTCAGATCCTCACGCAGGCGGTCGGCAGAGCGGGAAGAAAAGAAAAAAAAGGAACTGCGGTGATCCAGACGTATCAGCCGGAGCATTACAGTATCCGGGCGGCGGCGGCGCAGGATTATCCGGCATTCTTCGATGAGGAGATCGGCTACCGGGAACTGATGGATTACCCTCCGGCGTATCACATGATGGCGATCCACGCTTCCTGTCCGGAGGAAGAGCGGCTGGAACAGGCGATGGAATATATCCGCAGATTTCTGCTGCGGTTCCATGTGGAGCCCCGTGTCCAGCTCATCGGCCCGGCAAGGGAGAGCGTCGCAAAGATCAGTGATCTGTACCGGTTTGTCCTGTATGTGAAGGCATCCAGCCCGGAGGTACTGTTTTCCCTTCGGGAACGGCTGGAACGGTACATCGAGATCAACAGCGGTTTTTCCAATATCTATATACAGTTTGATTTTAACGCATAGATTTTTTAATACATAGCAGAAAAAGGAGAGAAGAACAATGGCAATCAGAACAATTCGAATTGTGGGCGACAAGGTCCTTACAAAAGTCTGCAGACCGGTGGAAGAGATGACGCCGAGGATCCAGCAGCTGATCGACGATATGGTGGATACCATGTATGACGCATGCGGCGTAGGACTTGCCGCTCCGCAGGTGGGCGTGCTGAAAAGAATCGTCGTGATCGACACCGACGGGACGCTGCATATCCTGATCAATCCGGAGATCATCGAGACTTCCGGAGAACAGACAGGAGGCGAGGGATGCCTGAGCCTGCCGGGAAAATCCGGCATGGTGACACGTCCCAATTATGTGAAAGTCCGTGCGCTGGACCGGGAAATGAAACCGTTTGAGCTGGAGGGAACCGAGTTGCTGGCGCGGGCGATCTGCCACGAATGCGATCACCTGGACGGCCATATGTACACCGAAAAGGTGGAGGGCGAACTCTGGGACAATGAATATGACGACGAGGAAGAGGAAGAATAAGATGAGAGTAGTTTTTATGGGAACGCCGGATTTTGCGGTGGGAACGCTGGAAGCGATCGCTGCGGCGGGACACGAGATCCCAGGTGTTGTGACACAGCCTGACAAGCAGAGAGGACGCGGAAAGCAGATACAGCCCACGCCGGTCAAGGAAGCGGCCCTGCGCCTCGGCCTTCCGGTGTACCAGCCGGCGAAAGTCAGAGATCCGGAGTTTATCAAGGTATTGGAAGAACTTCAGCCGGAAGTGATCGTTGTGGCCGCCTTTGGACAGATCATCCCGCAGGCGATCCTGGATCTGCCGAAATACGGATGTGTGAACGTTCACGCTTCGCTGCTTCCCGCTTACCGCGGCGCTGCCCCGATCCAGTGGGCGGTGATCAACGGTGAGGAGGAGTCCGGTGTGACGATCATGCAGATGGACGCCGGCCTGGATACCGGAGATATGCTGACAAAGGTCGTTGTTCCGCTGGAGCGGGAGGAAACGGGCGGAAGCCTGTTCGAGAAACTGAGTCAGGCGGGGGCGAAGCTTCTGGTGGAGACACTGGAAAAGCTGGAAGCGGGAACTGTGGTTCCGGAAAAACAGCCGGAGGAAAGCACCACAGAATACGCCCGGATGATCAAAAAGGAAGATGGAAAGATTGACTGGAGCCGGAATGCGGCTGAGATCGAGCGTCTGATCCGCGGAATGAATCCCTGGCCCAGCGCTTATACGAAACTGAATGGAAAAACCGTGAAGATCTGGAAAGCCCGCGTGATGGCGCTGATCGGCGGCGATCTGTTTGCGGCGCTGCCGGGACAGGATCCGAAAAAGCATGCCGGAGAGATCTGGGCAGCGGATGAGTCCGGGATCCATGTGCGGACCGGCGACGGTATCCTGGTGATCGAGGAACTGCAGATGGAAGGAAAGAAACGGATGGCAGTGCAGGATTTCCTGCGGGGCCACAAGATTGAGGCAGGTTCCCGGTTTGAATAATACGGAATGCGGGGAGATAGGGAAATTGCTTTTGAGTTTGGAAAGGAGTAGTTGATAGTTTATGCCATTTATCTATTGGGACCCGACTTATGTGCTGGTGGTTCTGGCGGCGTTGATTTCCCTTGCCGTTTCAGCCTCCATGAACGCGACGTTTCGGAAGTATCAGAGCGTGCGGTCGCTCAGCGGGCTGACCGGGGAGCAGGCGGCGCTTCGGATTCTGCAGGCGGCGGGAATTTATGACGTGAGTATCCGCCGTGTGTCCGGAAATCTGACGGACCATTATGATCCCCGGTCCAAAACGGTGAATCTGTCGGATGCGGTGTATGGACGGTCCTCGCTGGCAGCCGTGGGCGTTGCGGCTCATGAGTGCGGCCATGCGATCCAGGATGCCCGGGGGTATGTGCCTTTGAAGGTCAGAGGCGCGATCGTTCCGGTGGCGAATTTCGGTTCACAGATGTTCTGGCCATTGTTTATCATGGGTCTGATCTTCAGCATGGAGTCGCTGGTGAACATTGGAATCCTGCTGTTTCTGTTTGCACTGATCTTTCAGGTTGTGACGCTCCCGGTGGAGTTCAATGCTTCGGCGCGGGCGATCCGGATGCTGGAATCCACAGGAATCCTTGGAACATCCGAGGTTCCGGGTGCGAAAAAGGTACTGGGAGCGGCAGCTATGACTTACGTGGCGGCGGTGGTCGGTTCTCTGCTTCAGCTGCTGCGGCTTTTGATTTTGTCCGGGAGGATAAGAAATGATGACTGATACGGTAAATACAAGAGAACTGGCATTGAACATCCTGCTTCAGATCGAAAAGGAGAAGGTTCCAAGCCATATGGTGATCCGCCAGATGCTGGAAAAGTACCAGTTCCTCCCGAAGCAGGACCGGGCGTTCATTACCCGGCTCTGCGAGGGATCGGTGGAATATCAGATCCAGAATGATTATGTGATCAATCAGTATTCCAAAGTAAAAATTCATAAATGCAAACCGGTAATCCGGACGCTGCTTCGGATGTCGGTCTATCAGATCCGGTTTATGGACAGCATACCGGATTCGGCGGTGGTCAATGAGGCGGTGAAACTGGCGGCAAAGAAGGGCTTTTTTGCTCTGAAAGGTTTTGTCAACGGCGTGCTGCGCAGCATCGTCCGGGAAAAAGAACATCTGACCTTCCCTGACCGGGAGGAGGATCTGACGGAATATCTGTCGGTGCGGTATTCGATGCCGGAATTTCTCGTGGAGGAATTTCTGGAGCAGTATCCGGAGAATGTGGCGGAGAAGATGCTGGATGCTTTTTTGCAGGAGCATCCCACGACGATCCGTATCAACCGCTTCCGGAATACCGTGGAGGAAACCCTGAAAAGTCTGGAAAAACAGGGGGTTTCCGTGGAAAAGGCGCCTTATGTGGAAGAGGCATGGTACATCCGGGGATATGACCACTTGAGCATGCTGGCGGCGTTTCAGCAGGGAAGGTTCCAGGTGCAGGATGTCAGCTCCATGCTGGCGGCGTGTGTGGCGGATCCCCATCCGGGAGACACTGTGCTGGATCTGTGTGCCGCGCCGGGAGGAAAAAGCCTCCATATGGCGGATCGGATGTTGGGATGCGGCTATGTCCAGGCACAGGATCTGACACCTTACAAGGTGGAGCTGATCCAGGAAAACATTGAGCGTTCCGGACTGAACAATGTGATGGCAGTGCAGCAGGACGCCACAGTTCTGGATGAGAGCTGGGAAGAGAAGGCGGATGTGGTACTGGCGGATGTGCCTTGTTCCGGGTATGGCGTGATCGGACGCAAAGCAGATATCAAGTACCATGCGTCAAAAGCAAAGGAGAACGAACTGATCCATCTCCAGAGAACGATCCTGGAAAATGCCGCGTCCTATGTGAAAGAGGGAGGTACTTTGGTGTTCAGTACCTGCACGGTGAATAAGAGAGAGAACGAAGAAAATTTCCGCTGGTTTCTGGAAGAATTCCCGTTTGAGCCGGTAAGCCTGAATGACTGCCTGCCGGAAGAACTCCACAGTGAGGAGACGGAACAGGGATATCTTCAGCTGATACCGGGCGTACATAACTGTGACGGTTTCTTCCTTTCAAAGTTCCGGAAAAAGGAGGACAAGGAAGGATGAAGGATATCAAATCCATGAATCTCGATGAACTGAAGGAAGTCTGCGTTCAAATGGGGGAAAAGCCATTTCATGCAAAACAGCTTTACGGCTGGATCCATCAGAAGCTGGCTCCCTCTTATCAGGAGATGACGACCCTGTCCAAGGGATTCCGGCAGAAGCTGGAGGAAGCGTATCCGTATCGGCCGCTGGAAATCGTGGAGGTGCAGACCTCCAAATTGGACGGAACACAGAAATATCTGTTTGAGCTTGCGGACGGGAATGTGATCGAGAGTGTCCTGATGCGGTATCATCATGGAAATTCTGTATGCATTTCTTCCCAGGTTGGCTGCCGGATGGGCTGCCGGTTCTGTGCGTCGACCATCGGCGGCCTGGTGCGGTCTCTGACGGCGGGCGAGATGCTGGATCAGATTTATCAGATCTCAAGACACACCGGGGAGCGGGTGTCCAATGTGGTGGTGATGGGAACCGGAGAGCCGCTGGATAATTATGAGAATCTGGTGCGGTTTATCCGTCTCCTTTCCAGCCCGGAGGGACTGAACATCAGCCAGAGAAACATCACCGTTTCCACCTGCGGCATTGTGCCGAATATGCGCCGCCTGGCCAAGGAGCATCTGCAGATCACACTGGCGCTTTCCCTCCACGCCCCCAACGATGAGAAGCGAAAGGCGCTGATGCCGATCGCTTATAAATATACGATGGACGAGGTGCTGGAGGCCTGTCGTTATTATTTTCAGGATACAGGCCGGAGGCTGACGTTTGAGTATTCTCTGGTGGGTGGAGAGAATGATTCCCAGGAGGATGCGGACCAGCTGGCAGGCAGGATCCGGGGCCTGAACTGCCATATCAATCTGATTCCGGTGAACCCCATCAAGGAGCGGAATTACGTCCGTTCCGGCAAAAAAGTCATAGAGAATTTCAAAAATAAACTTGAAAAATACGGAATTAATGTTACTATTAGAAGGGAAATGGGCGCGGATATTGACGGCGCCTGTGGACAGTTACGAAAAAGCTATATCGATAAGACAGACAGGGAAATGTCTGATTGCCGTTCAGATCAGGTCTGCGCACATGCTGCGCAGACCGTAAGAACGTGATTCAGGAGTGCAAAATCCCATCGCCAAAGGCGATTTAAATGGATTTTGCATGCAACGGTTCAGCAGGACTGAACCGTTGCAATGTCCGGGACATTCCCTTTACAGGAGAGGAAGACATGAGGGTATTTTCTGCAACCGATATCGGTCAGAAACGCAAAATGAATCAGGACTTTGTGTTCGTTTCCAAAGAACCGGTGGGAAACCTTCCCAATCTTTTTGTTGTGGCAGACGGTATGGGAGGTCATAACGCCGGGGATTTTGCTTCCCGCTACGGCGTGTCTGTACTGGTGGAATCCGTCCGGAGAGATGGAAATTTTAATCCCGTCAAGATCATCCGTCATGGGATCGAGGCGGCCAACAGCCAGATTCTGGAGCAGGCGCGAAGAGACGAGTCGATGGAAGGAATGGGCACAACGATGGTAGTCGCTACGGTTGTGGGCAGTTATGCTTATGTGGCGAATGTCGGAGACAGCCGGCTTTATCTTGCCGCGGACGGTACCTTTTCCCAGGTGACACAGGATCATTCCCTGATCATGGAAATGGTGCGTCTCGGGGAACTGACCATGGAGCAGGCGAGAAACCATCCGGACAAAAATATCATCACCAGGGCTGTGGGCACTGCCGAGACCGTTAAGGTGGATTTCTTTGATATCCGGCTGGAACCGGGCAATCAGCTTCTGATGTGTTCGGACGGGCTGTCAAATATGGTTTCGGACGAAGAAATCTTCGGGATCATCGAAGAGGACGATGGAAAAGATAAGGCGCAGGAGCTGATCGACAAAGCGAATGCAAATGGCGGCAAAGACAATATCGCAGTCATTGTCGTTGAACCATTTACAAACGAGGTGAAAGAATGTTAAAAGAGGGAGTTATTTTAGGCGAGAGATATGAGATTATAAGCAGAATCGGTTCCGGCGGAATGGCAGATGTTTATAAAGCCATGGATCATAAGCTGAATCGTATGGTTGCGGTCAAAGTGATGAAGCCGGAATTCCGTGAGGACAAGACCTTTATCACAAAATTCCGTTCGGAAGCCCAGGCCGCTGCCGGACTGTCCCATCCGAATGTAGTCAACGTGTTCGACGTGGGAGATGACCGCGGTGTCTACTATATCGTTATGGAGCTTGTGGAAGGCATCACGCTGAAAGATTATATCAACCGGAAGGGGAAACTGAGCGTCAAGGAAGCGACCAGCATTGCGATCCAGGTTTCTCTTGGACTTGAGGCGGCGCATAACCGGGGCATCGTTCACCGGGATGTAAAACCGCAGAATATTATTATTTCCACAGACGGAAAGGTAAAGCTTTCCGATTTCGGTATCGCGAAGGCAACCTCCTCCAATACCATCAGTTCCAATGTCATGGGAAGCGTTCACTACAGCTCACCGGAGCAGGTGCGCGGAGGCTATTCGGATTATAAGAGCGATATCTATTCTCTGGGTATCACCATCTATGAGATGGTGACCGGACGTGTTCCGTTTGACGGGGATACGACCGTTGCCATTGCGATCAAGCATCTGCAGGAGGAGATCGAGGCTCCGTCCAAGTATACGCCGAGCCTGCCATTCTCCCTGGAGCAGATCATCCTGAAATGTACCCAGAAGAGTCCGGACCGCCGGTATAAGAGTATGGGAGAACTGATCGACGACCTGAAACATTCTCTGGTAGATCCCAACGGAAATTTTGTTACTCTGATGCCGCTCAGTTCCCATGCCCAGACGGTCATGGTTTCCGAGGATGAGCTGGATAAGATCCGTTCCGGTTCCGCAGCAATGGCTGCGAAAAAAGCGGCGGATGAACAGACCTCTTCTCCAAGATACAGCAAACTGGAGGACGATGACGACGAGGATGATTACGCTTCCTACGACGATGAGGATGAGTATGACGACGATTATGAAGATGATGATTATGATGACGACGAGGATGACGATGATGATGATTCCGGAAGCCGGGTGGAGAAGGTGATCACCATCGGCGGCTTTGTTGTCGGCGGAGTGATCATCTGTATTTTGATCTATGTCATTGCACAGGCGCTTGGCTTTGTCGGAGGCGGAAGAGACACGTCGGACGGCAATTCTGCTTCTTCTGCATCCGCGACCGTGACGGCGACAGCGACACCGACGCCGGTGGACAGCAACGCGACAGCTAACACGCAGGAAGAGCAGGTGACAGTGCCGGATCTGCGGGGAAAGACAGAAGAGGAAGCACAGCAGACCGCCAATGAGATGGGACTTGGCGTGAAATCCGGTGGACCGGAACCGTCGGATTCTGTGGAAGCAGGACGGATCTGCCGTCAGGATCTGCAGCCGGGTTCACAGGTTGGAAAGAACGCGACGATCACTTATTATGTGAGTTCAGGTTCCGGCAAAGTGGAGATTCCGTCCGGATTGGTCGGAAAGCCGAGAAACGCCGTACAGGCTGCTTTGAACGAAGTCGGTCTGGAAGTAAGCTTTACGGAAGATTTCAGCAGTGATGTGCCTGCGGACAGCGTGATTGCATTGGATCCAGGCGAAGGTTCCACCGTGGATCAGGGATCCACAGTAACCGTTGTAGTCAGCAAAGGTGCGGAAGAGGACGAAGAAGTGTCCATTCCGAATGTACAGGGTTACTCCCAGGAGGAAGCTACCTCGATCCTTGAGGACCGCGGCCTGGTAGTAACAACAACGACCGCAACTTCCAACCGCGTGGCGATCGGAGAAGTCATCGAGCAGAGTCCGGATGCCGGAACCAACGTAGCGCCGGGAACCACAGTGACTCTGGTCATCAATACGGAGGAGGCTTCGGCGGAGCCGACCACAGCGCCGGAGGAAGGTGCGACAAATGCCACCTGGAGCTGCAACAAATCCCTGAATAAACCGGAGAATTATCAGGGCGGAGTGATCCGCCTGGAGGTGATCCAGACGGTCAACGGATCCGAACAGTCCGTATGGCAGGATGAAGGAATGACTCTGGATGACAGCCAGTGGCCGTATCCGATCAATATTGAATGGACTGCGCCGTCTGACGCGTCGGCAGAAGTGTATATCCTGATCTCCGAGATGGATTCCACCGGAAACTATCAGGCGATCTCAAAGAGCAGCACGTTCACTGCCGATCAGAACTGAGGGTTCAATGAAAGGTAAAATTATCAAGGGAATTGCCGGATTCTACTATGTGGATACGGGAGAATCCGGCGTCTATGAATGCAAAGCAAAGGGAATCTTCCGGAAGGATAAGAGAAAGCCTCTGGTGGGAGACGATGTGGAGATCGAAATCCTGGAGGAAGAAGAAAAAGAGGGAAACCTCACAGCGCTTCTTCCCAGGAAAAACGAACTGATCCGTCCGGCGGTTGCCAACATCGATCAGGCGCTGGTTATTTTTGCCCTGGAAGATCCAAGGCCGAACATCGCGCTGCTGGACCGATTTCTGGTGATGATGGAGCAGCAGGAAATTCCTGCTGCGGTCTGTTTCAACAAAGGGGATCTGGTAACGCCGGAGGAAGCGCAGGCTTATGAAAAGGTTTACCAGGACTGCGGATATCCGGTGTTTCTGTGCAGCGCGGCAAGGGAAGAGGGAATCGAAGAACTGAAAGAATATCTGAAGGGCAGGACGACGGTGGTTGCCGGCCCTTCCGGTGTCGGAAAGTCTTCTCTGACGAACCTCTTTCAGGATGGGGTCTGCATGGAGACCGGCGAGATCAGCCGGAAACTGAAGCGGGGAAAACACACCACCCGCCATTCTCAGCTGATCGCGCTGGAGTCGGGAACCTGGCTGTGCGATACGCCGGGATTCACGTCGCTGTATACAGAAAATATGGAGAAGGAAGAACTTCGCCAATATTTTCCAGAATTTCATCCGATGGAAGGAAACTGCCGGTTCCAGGGCTGCGTCCATGTGAAGGAACCGGGATGTGCGGTGAAGGAAGCTCTGGAAGAGGGCAGGATCCACCGTTCACGATATGAAAATTACGTCATGTTTTACGAAGAATTAAAAGAGCAGGAAAAAAGGAGATACTAAATTTATGCAGAGGTATCAGTTGTCACCGTCAATTCTCGCCGCGGATTTCAACCGGCTGGGTGAGCAGATCAGAAAAATCGAACAGGCAGGCTGCCACTGGCTGCATATTGATGTCATGGACGGCACCTTTGTGCCAAGTATTTCCTTTGGAATGCCGTTGATCAAGTCCATCCGGGAGGAAAGCACTCTGTATTTTGACGTCCATCTGATGATCCAGGATCCGGAGCGCTATATCCAGCGCTTTCAGGAATGCGGAGCGGATATGCTGACGATTCACGCGGAGGCGTGTTCCGATCTTCCGTTTACTCTGGATGTGATTCATGCGAAGGGAATGCAGACAGGTGTGGCTTTGAATCCACTGACGCCTGTGAGCGTACTGGAACCGGTGCTGGATAAAGTGGACATGGTTCTGATCATGAGCGTCAATCCGGGCTTCGGCGGACAGAAATACATTCCGGAAACTGCCGGAAAGCTGAAGGAACTGCGCAGAATGCTGGATGCCACCGGAAATTCCGATGTTCTGATCCAGGTGGACGGCGGCATCAACGAGAAAACTGTGGATGAGGTGCTGGAAGCAGGCGCAAACATCATCGTCGCAGGTTCCGCGGTTTTTGGCGGAGAGATTGAAAAAAATATTCATATGTTTCAGGAACATATCGAGCCGTATAACCATGCTGATCGGAAAAATAGAATAGACGGTAAGGAGCTGAAAAAGTGAAGACATGTATCATTGCCGGGGGCATGCTTGAACGAGAGTTTGTCCTCCGTTTTATGCGGGAGCAGAAATTTGATATCATACTTGCCGCGGACCGCGGCCTTGAGTTCTGCAATGAAGAAAACATCCGTCCCACTTATATTCTTGGGGACTTTGACAGTTTGAAAGACGGCGTGCTGGAGAAATACCGGCAGGAAAACCAGGTGCCGATCCGGGAATTTAATCCGGTCAAGGACAACACCGATATGGATCTTGCGCTGCAGCAGGCCATCATTCTGGGAAGCAGTGAGATTTATATTCTCGGCGGGACCGGAGGAAGGCTGGATCATTTTTTCAGTACGGTTCAGAATCTGAAAAAGGCATGGCTGAAACAGATTCCGGCATATCTGATTGATTCCAGAAATCTGATCACTCTGCCGTGTGAAAAAGAATTTACCATCGACAGGGAAACACAGCACGGAACCTATGTTTCGTTTATGCCCCTGGAGGAGCGGGTGACGGGACTTACGCTGGAAGGGTTCAGGTATCCTCTGGAAAACTATACCCTGATCAATGCTTCCGGAGGCCTTGGCGTCAGCAATGAGATCGTGGAAGCGCAGGGGCGTGTGAAATATGAGGACGGTGTTCTGTTGATGATTCAGTCCAAAGACTGAAATGCAGCGGGAAGAATGGTTATAAAACAGAACTTTTAGGAGGAAAACAATATGAAACTTGGAATTGTCGGACTTCCAAACGTAGGAAAGAGTACATTATTCAATTCTTTGACAAAGGCAGGGGCGGAGAGCGCGAACTATCCGTTCTGTACCATCGATCCTAATGTGGGCGTGGTGCCGGTGCCGGATGAGCGTCTGCAGCTGCTTGGAGATTTCTATCATTCCAAAAAAGTGACGCCGGCGGTCATCGAGTTCGTGGACATCGCGGGTCTGGTAAAGGGCGCCTCCAAAGGTGAGGGACTTGGAAACCAGTTCCTGGCAAATATCCGCGAGGTGGATGCGATCGTCCATGTGGTGCGCTGCTTTGAGGATGAGAATGTTATCCATGTGGATGGAAACATCAATCCGCTGAGAGACATTGAGACCATCGACCTGGAGCTGATCTTTGCCGACCTGGAGGTTCTGGAGCGCAGGATCGCAAAGACAACGAAGACTGCCCGGATGGACAAGGAAGCGGCGAAAGAACTGGAGTTTCAGCAGAGACTGAAAAAGCTGCTGGAAGACGGCAAGGACGCCTCCCTGATCGAGCTGGAAAATGAAGATGAGGAAAAATGGTTTGCAGAGTACAATCTGCTGACAGGAAAACCGGTCATCTATGCGGCGAATGTTTCCGAAGATGATCTGGCGGACGACGGGGCATCCAACGAACATGTGGCAAAAGTGCGTGAATTCGCAAAAGAACATGACAGCGAGGTGTTTGTCATCTGTGCGCAGATCGAAGAGGAGATCTCCGAGCTGGAAGACGATGAAAAGAAGATGTTCCTGGAGGACCTGGGACTGAAGGAATCCGGACTGGAAAAACTGGTGCGCGCAAGCTACCGCCTTCTGGGTCTGATGAGCTTCCTGACCGCCGGAGAGGATGAAACCCGAGCATGGACCATCCGTCTTGGCACCAAGGCGCCGCAGGCTGCAGGAAAGATTCATACGGATTTTGAGCGTGGATTTATCAAGGCGGAAGTGGTGAATTATCAGGACCTTCTGGACTGTGGTTCCTATGCGGGAGCCCGTGAGAAGGGTCTGGTGCGCATGGAAGGAAAAGATTATGTGGTGCGTGACGGAGATGTGATCCTGTTCCGCTTCAATGTGTAAAGAAAATAGAAGTACCGTTCAGCTGGATGAACGGTTGCATACAGAATAACGGTGAACAGGAGAAGGATGCTTTATGGATATGCAGATTTATTTTCCGCATCTTGGGATCTATCTGGAGCATGTGGGAAAGACCCTGACGGTCTTTGGATTTGATATTGCGTATTACGGAATTGTGATCGTGACCGGTATGCTGATCGGCGTGGCGATCGCGATGCACGAGGCGAAACGGACCGGGCAGAATCCGGACCAGTATATTGACCTGGCAATGATCGGCATCGCGGCAGGAATTGTCGGAGCGAGGATTTATTATGTGTTTTTCGCGTGGGATTCCTACAAAGACGATCTGCTGAGTATTTTCAATATCCGTCAGGGAGGCCTGGCGATTTACGGCGGGATCATCGGCGCGTGTATCGCGGTGGCGATCTACTGCCGCGTGAAGAAACTCCATTTTTTCCAGGTGATGGACACGGCAAGTATGAGTATCGTTTTCGGACAGATCATGGGCCGATGGGGCAACTTCTTTAACCGGGAGGCATTCGGAGGATATACGGACAATCTTTTCGCGATGCAGCTTCCGGTTTCCGCGGTGCGTCAGAACGAGATCACCCAGGAAATGTGGGATCATCTTGTGACCATTGACGGCATTGATTTTATCCAGGTGCATCCGACGTTCCTGTATGAGAGCCTCTGGAATGTAGGAGTGCTGCTGATCCTGATCTGGTACAGAAAACACACAAAGTTCCACGGAGAACTGTTTTTTATGTACCTTGCCGGATACGGACTGGGAAGAGCCTGGATCGAAGGGCTTCGTACCGACCAGCTGCTGCTGCCGGTGATCGGGCTTCCGGTTTCACAGCTGCTCTCCATTGCACTGGTGCTGGTATGTACCGGAGTGATTTTCTGGAAGAGAAGAAAGCTTCGCGGAGCAGAAAACGGGCAGGACGTGGAAACCAAAACAGAGAAATAGCAGCCGTTCTGCCGATGGAAGGCAGCGGCAGCAAACAATTTCAGAATATATTTGAGTGGAAAGAACAGACAGAATCGACACTGTCCTTTGATGTATATATCTTGTACAGCAAAGAAGACGGTGGAATTCTGTCTGTTTTTTTCTTTTTTGCCGGTAAACGCTCCGGAGTGTGCCTGAACATCCATTTTTTGCGGAAAGAAAGATTCAAATACGTTCTGATCTGGTGGGAATATGTCCTTGTTCCCCACCGGACAGGGAAAAAAAGAGCCTTATCAGGGAGAATCCCCCACACGCCGTCCGACACTGCACTGCGGTAAAGCAAATTCCCGGAAAACCGCATAAATCCTGCATTTTTTCAGGAAGGAAATTTTGTAAATTCTGAAAATCCCCTTGCTATTTCCCTGAAGATGTTATATTATAGACACATAAGTGGTAGAAAGTGGTGAAAGGTGGTGCCATGGGGAGGGAATGTGGCAGTTCCTGTCCGGCACTGAGACGAAGGTGGTGTGTGGGGAGACCTCCATCTTCGGTAAAGATAAGAGGGTTTTCATTATGTTCATGGGAGAGTACAGTCACTCAATTGACGCGAAGGGAAGATTGATCATACCGTCCAAGTTCAGAGAACAATTGGGAGAAGAGTTCGTGCTGACGAAGGGATTGGACGGCTGTCTGTTTATCTTTCCCAATGATGAATGGGTGATCTTCGAAGAAAAGCTGAAAGCCTTACCACTTACAAACAAGAGCGCCAGAACCTTTTCACGTTTCTTTGTAGCAGGCGCTGCGTCCTGTGAACTGGATAAGCAGGGGAGAATTCTCGTACCGGCAACGCTGCGGGAGTTTGCTGGTCTGGAAAAGGATGTGGTCCTCACCGGAAATATCAACCGGATTGAAATCTGGAGTAAGGAGAAATGGAACGAGAACAATAACTATGATGATATGGACGCGATCGCTGAAAATATGGCAGAGATGGGAATCGTGCTGTAACAGCTTTTGCGGTCCGGCGCAGAAAAGACAGCGGTCGGCGGCTGCTGGTAAAGACTCGTTTTTAAATACAGGAGAAAATCATGAATTTTCAGCATACATCAGTACTATTGGAGGAAACCATTGCGAACCTTAAGATAAAACCGGATGGAACGTATGTAGACGGGACGTTGGGCGGCGCGGGTCATGCGAGTGAAGTATGCAAACGTTTGTCTGCCACGGGGAGATTTATAGGAATAGACCAGGACGATGCCGCAATTGCTGCTGCGGGTGAACGCCTTCGTGAATTTGGTGAACGGGTAACCATCATCCGCAGTAACTATTGCAATATGGTTTCAAGACTGCAGGAGCGAGGGATCCTGGGAGTGGATGGGATTTTGCTGGATCTGGGGGTCTCTTCCTATCAATTGGACACCGCTGAGCGTGGATTCACATATCGGGAAGATGCTCCGCTGGACATGAGAATGGATCAGCGGGCAGAGCTTTCTGCCTATGACGTGGTCAACGGCTACAGCGAAGAACAGCTCGTTCGAATCCTCCGGGATTATGGGGAGGAAAGGTTTGCAAGGAATATTGCAAGAAATATATGTACAGCCCGGCAAGAAGAGCCGATCCGGACAACTGGGGAGTTAACCGAGATCATCAAGCGCTCGATACCGGCAAAGATAAGGGCTACGGGCGGTCATCCGGCGAAAAGGACCTTTCAGGCGATCCGTATTGAAGTCAATCAGGAATTGACGGTTCTGGAAGAGTCGCTGGATGGAATGATCGATCTTCTGAATGATGGCGGAAGGTTATGTGTGATCACTTTCCATTCACTGGAAGACCGGATTGTAAAGAATATTTTCAGAAAAAATGAGCATCCATGTACATGCCCGCCGGATTTTCCGGTCTGTGTGTGCGGAAAGAAATCCAAAGGGACTGTCATCACCCGGAAACCGATTTTGCCGGGAGAAGAGGAAATGACGGTGAATCCCCGTTCCAAGAGCGCAAAGCTGCGTGTATTTGAACGGAAGAGATGATGCTCACTGTAGGGAGACTGGAGAATTATGGCAAAAAGAAGCGATAGAAGGGTAGATTCATCAGAGAGAGCGGAAAGATACCCACAGGATGACTATGAAGAGGGAAGCGCACTCCGGAAACTTTCAGCAGTTCCACAGGAATTGCCTGGGGAGTATCCGGAGGAGCAACCGGTCAGAAGACAGAGAACAGCGGGACGGCGTGCACGGAATGCACAGATTACGCCGCGGTTTTTGATTGGAACGGTTGTGTTATGTGCTGCCATGGTAGCCTTCGTTGTGGGCTTTCTTTGTTTAAAGGAAAAAATTATAGAACAGAACAGACACATCGCATCGCTGGAAAACCAGATCAATGACCTGAAATCCGACAATGATGCGTATTACAATAAAGTGATGGCTTCCGTTGATCTGGAGGCGATCCGGGAGGCGGCAATGGATCGTCTGGGCATGAAGTATGCCGAAGAGTCGCAGATTCAGTACTATGATACGGACGGAAGCAGTTATGTGCGCCAGTATCAGGAAGTACCGCAGAACTAAAAGCAGGTGAAAATACTTGGGAAATAAGAAAAAAAGCAGAAAACGCGGCGCAGTACCGAACAAAAGAAAAATTGATCACAAAGTACGGACAAAGCTGGCAGCACTTTTTATTCTGGTGCTGCTGGCTTTCCTGATATTAGTTGTTCGTGTCATCTATATCAGCGCTGCGAAGGGGGAGGAATATGAGCGCCGTGTGCGCAGTCAGAATCAGCAGTCACAGGAAAGTACGGTGATTCCCGCCAGAAGAGGGGATATTACCGACAGGAATGGCACAGTCCTGGCGACCAGTGAGAAGATTTATAATGTTATTCTGGACTGTAAAGTGGTCAATACGGAAAAAACTGTCAATGGAGAGGATACGCAGCCTTATGTGGAGCCTACGGTGCAGGCGCTGGTCGAGCAGCTTGGCCTGGACGAGGAGGACATCCGCAGCAGGCTGACCAGCGAAGAAACGATGGAAAGCCAGTATCAGAGAATTGCTGTTGGGATTTCCATCGACGAAAAAAATAAATTTGAAGAGTACCGGGATGAATACGATGATGTTTCTTCCGATGATCTCAGTGAAGCGGAGCAGCAGGAGAAAGAGAGACGTTCCAATATCCAGGGCGTCTGGTTTGAGGATACCTATAAGCGGGTGTATCCGCTGAATTCTCAGGCATGTGACCTGATTGGATTTACCTACAGCAATGGTACAGCTGACTGGGGGCTGGAAGGCTATTATTCGGATGTACTGGACGGTACGGAAGGCAGGCAGTACAGCTATTACGGAGCCAGCGACACGCTGCAGCAGGAGATCATCGAACCGGAGGACGGCAATAATGTAGTGTCCACGATCGATGCGAATATCCAGAAGATCATCCGTTCAAAGATTGAGGAATTCAACACAATGATGGCGGGTGAGAATGCTTCGGAAGGGGCGGATCAACGGAAAGGCGCCGAGAATGTGGGCGTGATCCTGATGGATCCCAATAACGGAGAGGTCCTTGGCATGGATTCCACCGACTGGTATGACCTGAACAATCCCAGAGATCTGTCGCTGTATTATTCCGAGGAAGAAATCCACGATATGATAGCCTTTGAGGAGGAAAATGCCGAGAAGGAAGCAAACGGAGAAGAGACCTCTGATTATGATGAAGCGACAGGCAGGCAGACAAGGCTGAATGCGCTCAACGGGCTTTGGAGAAATTTCTGTATTTCCGATACGTATGAGCCGGGTTCCACAGCAAAGCCGATGAATGTTGCCGCCGCCTATGAGACCAATTCTATCACCGACGAGGACACCTTTGTCTGTGACGGCTCCCAGCAGGTGGGTGGTTTTCAGATCAAATGTGCGGTCTATCCCAATGCTCATGGGACAGAGACTGCAGGAGATGCTTTGAAAAATTCCTGCAATGACGCGTTGATGCAGATTGCGGAAAAGATGGGGTCCGAAAATTTCCTGAAATATCAGAAGCTGTTTGGATTTGGGTCTAAGACCGGGATTGACCTGCCGGGAGAAGCGGCTGGTCTGATCTACTCGGAAGAGAACTGGAATGAAACGGCGCTGGCGACCTCCTCTTTTGGGCAGGGGTATAATGTAACGATGATCCAGCAGCTTGCAGCGTTCTGTTCCGTCATCAACGGAGGATATTACTATCAGCCAAGAGTGGTCAGTGAGATTACGGACAGCAATGGTTCCGTCGTGGAAACCATCGAAGCGAAGATGCTCAAACAGGTGATTTCCACCAGTGTCAGCGATAAGATCCGGGAATATCTGGGAACAGCCGTTGAGGAAGGTACTGGAAAGAGTGCCAAGGTGGAAGGATATACCATGGGCGGAAAGACGGGAACCGCAGAGAAAGTACCGAGAAAACAGGGAAATTATCTGGTGTCCTTTATCGGATTTGCTCCGCTGGACGATCCTCAGGTGGCAATCTATGTGGTGGTAGATGAACCCCATACGGACAATCAGGCGAACAGTGTCTATGCCCAGGAACTGGCAAAAAACATCCTGACAGAAGTGCTTCCGTATCTTGGAATTTATCCGGATGACGGAACGGAAGATACCGGCTCTGGCTCTGAAACAGCGGCACAGAACGACGATCTTCCGGCTCCGGCGGAGGAGGAAGAGGATGAGACGGTTGAAAACGGAGGAAACGACCGGTACAGTGACGGTATGACCAATGCGGACAACGTGACGACAGGAGAATAATGTAGCTGTTCAGCTGGCTGAGCGGTTACAGAATAACAAAAGAAAATGCGGTGTGTATCTGAATCTGCAGGAATGAATTTTCAGATACGCCGGTGAATAACCCCATAAAAGCTTCCATATAGTGTTATTATAATGGGAGCTTTTATGGGGTATTCTATGCGTAAGAACAAAACTTATAACAAGAAGAAAATCGTGATCGTTTTCTTTCTCTGTGTTCTGATGCTTCTGGGACTGATGGGACGTCTGGTGTATCTGATGGTTTTCCGTTCGGATTATTATTCGGAAAAGGCAGATGAACTTCATGAGCGGGAACGGGACATCAAAGCAGCGCGCGGAAAGATTCTGGATGCCAATGGGACAGTGCTGGCGGCAAACCGGACCGTCTGCACAATCTCCGTGATCCACAGCCAGATCGAGGAGCCGGAAGCGGTGATCTCCATGCTGGCAAAAGAACTGGAGATGGATGAAGAGACGGTGCGCGAAAGAGTGGAAAAACTCTCCTCTATCGAGAGGATCCGGACGAATGTAGATAAAGAAACGGGTGACAGGATCCGTTCTTACGGGTATGCCGGCGTCAAGGTAGACGAAGATTTCAAGCGTTATTATCCCTATGACGAGCTGGCTTCCAAGGTACTGGGGTTTACCGGGAGTGACAATCAGGGGATCATTGGCCTGGAAGTGAAATATGAGGAAGTTCTGAAGGGGATCGACGGAAAGATCCTGACGACTACGGATGCCAGGGGGATTGAGCTGGATGGGATCGGCGAGAGCAGAGTGGAGCCGGTTCCAGGATATGACCTGAAGATCAGTCTGGACGCCAACATTCAGGAGTACTGCCAGCAGGCTGCCGAAAAAGCGATGGAAGAGAAGCAGGCAGACGGAGTCTCTATTCTGCTGATGAATCCACAGAACGGTGAAATCTATGCCTGTGTTAACGTACCGGAATTCGATCTGAATGATCCGTTTACCCTCAATGACGGAACGGATACGTCGGTGCTCTCGGAGGAAGAGCTGCAGGACAAACGGAATCAGATGTGGAGAAATGCCTGTATCAATGATACCTATGAGCCTGGTTCCACCTTTAAAATAATTACCATGTCGGCGGGGCTGGAGGCAGGTGTGGTGACGCCGGAAGATACCTTTTCCTGTCCCGGATACAAGATTGTGGAAGACCGGAGAATCCACTGCCACAAGAGAACCGGCCACGGGGCAGAGACTTTCGTGCAGGGCGCGCAGAATTCCTGCAATCCGGTATTTATCGAAGTGGGTCTGCGGCTGGGAGTGGAGGCTTTCTGTGACTATTTCCGCCAGTTCGGGCTGATGGATAAAACGGGGATCGATCTGCCCGGGGAAGCGTCCACGATCATGCATAAGGAAGAGAATATCGGGCAGGTGGAGCTGGCAACCATGTCCTTTGGACAGTCGTTCCAGATTACGCCGATCCAGCTTGCCACAACGGTTTCTTCTCTGGTGAACGGCGGCACAAGAGTGACGCCCCATTTCGGCGTGGAGGTGCTGGACGAAGACGGAAATGTGGTGGAGAAACTGCAGTACGAATCCAGGGAAGGCGTTGTTTCCCAGGAAACGTCACAGACGGTGCGGGAGATCCTGGAGAGCGTGGTCTCGGAGGGATCCGGAAAAAATGCCTACATTGAAGGATATGAGATCGGAGGCAAGACAGCAACCTCCCAGACCCTGCCAAGAAGTGCAAACCGTTATATTTCTTCTTTTCTCGGTTTTGCTCCGGCAGGCGATCCGGTGGTGCTTGGCATCTGTATTATCAACAATCCTCAGGGTGTTTATTACGGCGGAACCATCTGCGCTCCGGTGATGAGAGATATCTTTTCCAATGTACTGCCTTATCTTGGAATTGAAAAACAGGAGATGCCGGAAGAAGATGCGTAACCGCTCCGCCGGCTGAACTGCTGTAAAAAGAAAACAAACGTTGCATCACAGATAAAAAAGCTATATACTGAAAGGTGTGTATTATGGAGATTCAGTTAGTGATGGCGGTCCTGCTATCTTTTGCGGTCAGCGTAGGGCTGGGGCCAATCATTATCCCGTTCCTGCGCCGGCTGAAGATCGGACAGACGGAACGGACACAGGGAGTATCCTCTCATCTGAAAAAGGCGGGAACCCCCACGATGGGAGGATTGATTTTTCTGCTGTCCACCACAGTGACAGCGGTGTTTTATGTAAAGGACTATCCAAGGATCGTTCCGGTGCTGTTCCTGACCCTGGGCTTTGGGCTGATCGGCTTTCTGGACGATTATCTGAAGGTGGTGCTGAAACGTTCCGACGGCCTGTATCCCAGGCAGAAGATGTTTCTGCAGATCGTGATCACGGCGGTTTTTGCCGTCTATATGATCCGTTTTTCCGGAATCCCGCTGGCGATGAAGATTCCTTTTCTTCCGGGAAAGGAGCTTTCCATCGGATGGCTGTCCGTTCCGCTGCTGTTTTTTGTGGTGCTGGGGACCGTCAACGGCGTAAATTTTACCGATGGACTGGATGGGCTCGCTTCCAGTGTGACGGTGATGGTGGCTGTCTTTTTCACGGTGGCGGCTGCCGGAAGCGGGATTGGGATCACGCCGATCACCTGCGCCGTCGTTGGAAGCCTGCTGGGATTTCTGGTGTTCAACGTTTTCCCGGCAAAGGTATTTATGGGGGACACGGGTTCCCTGGCGCTTGGGGGTTTTGTTGCGGGAACTGCCTATATGCTGCAGATGCCGTTGTTTTTGCCCATCGTAGGTTTTATTTATGTGGCGGAGATCGTTTCTGTGGTCATGCAGGTGACTTATTTCAAGGCAACCCATGGCAGGCGTATTTTTAAGATGACGCCGATCCACCATCACTTTGAACTGTGCGGCTGGTCGGAGACCAGGATCGTGGCTGTATTTTCCATCATCACCGCGATGATGTGTCTGATCGCGCTGCTGGCAATGTAACAGCGTACGGAGAATAGAAACGAGAAAGAACTTCTGGAGGAAAAGAAAATGGATGTAAAAGGGAAATATGTACTGGTATTTGGCGCCGGAAAGAGTGGGATCGGAGCTGCAGGGCTTCTGCTTCATGAACAGGCAAAGGTAATCCTCTATGACGGAAATGCCAAGCAGGATCCGGAGGAAATCCGCAGAAAGCTGAATGCCGGAGCGGACGTGGAGATTATTCTCGGGGAACTTTCGGACGAGGTACTGGATCGTCTGGAGCTTGTCGTATTGAGCCCGGGAGTGCCGGCGGATCTTCCGGTGGTACTGAAAATGAAAGAAAAAGAGATTCCGGTATGGGGAGAAGTGGAGCTGGCTTACCGGGTTGGAAAAGGAGAGGTGCTTGCCATCACCGGTACCAACGGAAAGACGACGACCACATCCCTTCTGGGAGAGATCATGAAGGCGTACCGGGAAGATGTCCAGGTGGTCGGAAATATCGGAACGGCTTATACATCTGTGGCGCTGGATACGACCGAGGATACGGTGACCGTGGCGGAGATCAGCAGTTTTCAGCTGGAAACCATTGAGAAGTTCCATCCGAAGGCCAGCGCGATCACCAATATCACAGAAGACCATCTGAACCGCCATCATACGATGGAGGAATACATAAGGGTCAAGGAGCGGATCACGGAGAATCAGACCATGGAGGATGTCTGTGTTCTGAATTATGAGGACGAAGTGCTGAGAGCCTTCGGGGAAAAGCTGATCGCGGAGCAGAAAGTGCAGGTTTTGTTCTTCTCCAGCCTTCGCGCACTGCAGGATGGTATCTACTGTCAGGACGGTACGATCTGGCTTGCTGAAAACGGGGAGCGGGAACCGATTGTCCATACGGATGAGCTGAAGATCCTGGGACAGCATAATTATGAAAATGTGATGACTGCCGTTGGAATGGCGTACTGTGCAGGCGTTCCGATGGATGTGATCCGGAAAGCGGTCTGCGCGTTCCAGGGTGTAGAACACCGGATCGAGTACGTCTGTGAAAAGAACGGCGTGGTTTATTATAATGATTCCAAGGGCACCAATCCGGATGCGGCAATCAAGGGCATCCAGGCGATGAACCGTCCGACCCTGCTGATCGGCGGAGGATTTGACAAGCAGTCTACCTATGAGAGCTGGATCCGTGCGTTTGACGGAAAAGTGAAATATCTTGTCCTGATCGGAGAGACCCGGGAGAAGATCGCAGAGACGGCGCGCCGGGAGGGATTCCACGAGATCCTGATGGCGGAGAACCTGGAAGAAGCGGTGAAGATCTGCGCAGACAAGGCAGAACCGGGGGATGCGGTCCTTCTGTCTCCGGCGTGTGCGAGCTGGGATCAGTTTGACAGCTATGAACAGCGCGGGGATCTGTTTAAGGAATATGTCAGAGCGCTGTAATTCAGCAACGTTGTTCTGCATAAAATATAGCAAGAGAATGCCGGGGACTGGCGGTATTTATGAAAATTTCTGAAAAAATTCTGCGGCATACACGGAAGGCAGACACCACCCTTGTGGCGCTGGTCGTGCTGTTGATGATCGCAGGTCTGGTTTTACTTTACAGTACAAGTGCATATAATGGCCGGGTGAAATTCAATGACCCGGCCTATTATTTTAAAAAGCAGCTGTTTGCCGGGATCCTGGGATTTGTGGGCATGTATCTGATTTCCAGTATGGATTACCACCGGCTGCTGAAATATGCGCCGTGGCTGTATCTGCTTTCTCTGGGCCTGTCCACAGCGGTTCTGTTTGTGGGAAGTTCCATCAACGGCTCCAGGCGGTGGCTGACGCTTGGCCCCCTGTCTTTCCAGCCCTCCGAATTTGCCAAAGTGGCGGTCATCCTGTTTCTGACCTGGATGGCGGAGAAAACGAAGCAGAAACTGTCCGGCTGGAAATTTATGGTGATGGTATTTGTCGGCGTGCTGCCAATCGTGGCGCTGGTGGGTTCCAACAACCTGAGTACCGCGGTGATCATCCTTGGGATCGCGGTGATCCTGATCTTTGTCACGAATCCAAGGTATCTGCCTTTTGTGGGAGTGGCGGGAGCGGGAACCGTCCTCGTCGCTGTGTTTCTGAGCCTGGAAAGTTACCGTCTGGAGCGGCTGGCAATCTGGCGGAATCCGGAGGCTTATGAGAAGGGATTTCAGACGATCCAGGGGCTTTATGCCATCGGAAGCGGAGGCATTTTCGGAAAAGGGATCGGCAGCAGCCTGCAGAAGCTGGGCTTTGTGCCGGAAGCGCAGAATGATATGATCTTTTCCATTATCTGTGAGGAGACAGGGCTTGTGGGTGCATGTCTTGTGATCCTGGCTTTCGGTCTGCTGATCTGGCGGCTGATGGTCACCGCTGTTCATGCCCCGGACCTGGCGGGAACCTTAATTGCGTCAGGAATTATGGGACATATAGCCATCCAGGTCATACTGAACATTGCCGTTGTCACCAATACGATCCCCAATACGGGAATTACCCTTCCGTTTATCAGTTACGGAGGGACTTCCGTCGCCTTTCTGCTGGCGGAAATGGGGCTTGCCCTTTCGGTTACGCGTATGAGAAGATAGCGGTTTCGTTGGCTGAACGGTGATATAAGAAGGAAAAACAGACGAAATATGAGTGGACAACAGCGGTTCGCTGGTGATAAACTGATAGCGGACCATGGTCCGAGAGATATTGAGGAGTAAATAAGAAATATGGGCGAAAAGAAAAAACGGAAAGGGAAAAAGAGACGCAGAAGGCTTGCCAGGCTGCTCCTGCTGTGTGCGGGCATCCTTGTTCTGCTTGTCCTGCTTTTCTTTGTGATCTTTCAGACAAAAAACATCGAGGTCACCGGCAGCAACCGGTATACGGAGGATGAGATCCGGCAGCTGGTGGAACAACAGGAACCATTGTCTTTCAATACCGTCCTGCTGACGTTTTTTCCTGTCCGTGCGGACTTTTCCGGTGTTCCGTTCCTGGAGGATATTTCCTATGAACTGATTTCCCCGACGACGGTCCGTGCGGTCGTGGATGAAAAAACGGCGGTGGGATATGTGGAAGTCGATGGGCAGAAGGCGTATTTTGACGGGGATGGTATTGTGCTGGAATGTATTCCGCAGGAGGAAGAAACACAGGGACAAGAAATACAGGCAGAGGGGACACAGGAAGAAGCCGAGAGTCTGGATACACAGCCGCTGACGGAAGAAGATCAGACGGAAACACAGACCCAGGAGTACAATCCGAATCTGGAGGATATCCCCCGGATCGAGGGACTGAATGCTGTATCTGCGTCGGTTGGCGCACAGCTTCCTGTGAGTGACACGGCAATCTTTGAAACGCTGGATGCGCTGACCAGGCTGCTGGACCGCTTTGAACTGTGGCCGGAGCAGGTGAACGTTTCGGAGGAGATGGAACTGACGCTTATTTATGAAGGAAATATCAGGATCCTTCTCGGAGGAGAGGAATACCTGGAAGAAAAGATTACGAAGCTCTCAGGTATTCTGCCGCAGCTGGAGGGACTTTCCGGAGAACTGCATCTGGAAGATGTGGACGAGCGCAATGGGGATGTAGTGTTTGCCAAGGATGTTCCGGCGGCAGAAGAGAGTCAGGCAACAGAAGACGGACAGGCAGCAGAAAACAATCCGGAAACAGAAGATGGTCAGGAAACAGTAACTGATCCGGAGGCAGAAAATGGACAGGAAACAGAGGGTACAGGCGAAACCACCGGGCAGACGGAAGGGCAGTGACTCCCAGAAAAACAGCAAATATCCCTGAAAATTTCAAAAATCTGCAAAAAACCCAAAAAAACAGTTGATAAATTTTGAAATAGATTATATTATATCTATATGTATGATTGAGCGAAGGCTGTTGCAACAGTTCAGCCAGCTGGACGGTTGCAGGTTTTTTCATGCATATGACAGACAGACATATCTACCAGAAAAGGGATGACAGACCCGGAGGGAAATATAGAGAGGCGAGTGGCCTAAGTAAGGAGGAAACACAAATGTTAGAAATCATGACAAATGAGGCAGAGTCATCTGCTAAGATTATCGTCATCGGAGTAGGTGGTGCAGGAAATAACGCTGTCAACAGAATGGTGGAGGAGTCCATTGCAGGCGTTGAATTTGTAGGCGTAAACACCGATAAGCAGGCGCTGACCATGTGCAAGGCTCCGACTATTTTACAGATCGGCGAAAAGCTGACCAAGGGACTGGGCGCAGGAGCAAAACCTGAGGTAGGCGAGAAAGCCGCTGAGGAAAGCGTTGAGGAACTGAAACAGGTGATGGAAGGCGCTGACATGGTATTTGTTACCTGTGGTATGGGCGGAGGAACCGGAACCGGAGCTGCACCTGTTGTTGCAGGCGTTGCAAAGGAAATGGGTATCCTGACCGTAGGCGTTGTGACCAAACCGTTTAAATTTGAAGCAAAGACTCGTATGAGCAACGCTCTGATGGGAATTGAAAAACTGAAAGAAAACGTTGACACTCTGATTGTGATTCCGAACGATAAGCTGCTCGAGATCGTAGACCGCCGGACAACCATGCCGGAGGCGCTCAGAAAAGCAGACGAAGTTCTGCAGCAGGCCGTACAGGGCATTACCGATCTGATCAACCTGCCGGCGCTGATCAACCTGGATTTCGCGGACGTACAGACCGTTATGACAGACAAAGGCGTTGCACATATCGGTATCGGAGAGGCAAGAGGCGACGACAAGGCACTGGAAGCAGTTCAGCAGGCAGTTGCAAGCCCGCTGCTTGAGACTACGATCGAAGGCGCAAGCCACGTTATCATCAATATTTCCGGTGATATCTCCCTTATGGATGCAAATGACGCTGCAAGCTACGTACAGAACCTTGCAGGCGAGAACGCAAATATTATTTTTGGTGCAATGTACGACGACAGCGTATCTGACGCAGCGAAGATCACAGTTATCGCTACCGGTTTGGACGACGCAACCACAAGACAGGCAAGCGTAAACGGCGAGACAAAAGGAAAGAAAACGGCAGCACAGTCCGCAGCTCCTGAGCAGAAGAGAACAGCAGCTGCAAACAATGGATTCCAGATGCCGAAATTCAATATCCCGAACGCCGGAACAGGCGCAGCGGCTCCGCAGCCGCAGGCACCGCTGACCAGCAACGTGCCGAAGAAGGACATCCAGATTCCGGATTTCCTGAGAAATCGTAAATAATTTTGCAGTAATAGAAAAAAGAAACTGTACATCAGGTAAAAGTGGTGTACAGTTTCTTTTTGCATGTTATAAAAGATCATTCAAGAGAAATATTCCTGCTTGATCAGGTCCACCGGCATATCCTGTCCGGTCCAGATCCGGAAAGACTCAGCGCCCTGGTAAAGCAGCATGTACATCCCGTTGAAAGTTTTGCACCCGACAGATTCGGCGAGCTGCATCAGACGGGTTTTTCTTGGGTTGTAGATCAGATCGGACACGATCAGATCCTCATGAAACAGAGAGGTGTCCTCAATGATCGAGTGTTCCGCATCCGGAGCCATGCCGACGGGCGTTCCATTGATCAGAAGACGGCTGCGGGACAGCGCCTGGCGAAGCGCAGTCTTATCGTCGTGGTCATAGACGGTGGCGCGGCAGCTCGTTGTGCGGTTGATGGTATCGGCAAGTTCCAGAGTTCTCCGGTAAAAACGGCTGGAAGGGCGGACAAAAATGTGGATATGCCGGATCCCGTCCAGAGCCGCCTGGGCGCAGATTGCAGTGGAAGCGCCGCCGCCTCCCATCATGGTGATCTCCTGTCCGGTGACATCATAGCCTGCGTCACGCACCGCCTCCATATAGCCGATCCCGTCGGTGGAAGTGCCGGTGAGGACGCCGTTGTCATTGACTACCGTATTGATCGATTTACAGATTTGGGAAACAGGAGAGATATGATCGACCAGTTCCATGATCTTATTTTTGTTCGGCATGGTCAGGTTAAATCCGCGGATCCCCACAGCTTTCAGCCCCTCCACCGCCTCCGGCAGCGTCTTTTCCGTCACATCGAAACAGAGGTAAGCATAGTCCAGCCCAAGATACTGAAAGGCACGGTTATGCATCAGCGGAGAGATACTGTGAGAGACCGGACTTCCCAGAAGAGCGGTCAGTTTTGTTGTACCAGAGATTGGAATTGCCGGTATATTCATAAAACGATACTCCTTTATGTAAAAACATGATTTACGCAACAGTTCAGCCAGTTGAACTGTTACTGATTTATCTTAATATAACACAAAAGCGATTGACAGTACAGAAAGATCCAAATAAAATGAAAAAATAAGGTAACCGTTCCGCCGGACGACCGGTTACAAAATAAGACCGAGAGGAAATAAAAAAATGAAGGATAAAACGATAAAAACAGGAAATCTGACGATAGGAGAGGGAATGCCGAAGATCTGCATTCCGGTCATGGGAAAAAACCTGGAAGAAATAACAGAACATACCAAAAGGGCAGTCAGCGCACAGCCGGATCTGCTGGAATGGAGAGCAGACAGCTATGAGAAAATCCTGGAACCAGGCAAAGCCCGCGAAGCGCTGCGGCAAATCCGGGAAACTGCCGGGCAGCTTCCAATTCTCTTCACCTTCCGAAGCGTTGCCGAAGGAGGCGAAAAAGCCATCACACCCGAAACCTACACAGCCCTCTGTATAGAAGCCGCCATATCCGGCTATGCAGACCTGATCGATATAGAAGCCAAAATGGAAGGCCTGGATGCCGTTGGTCTGATAAAAAGTATCCACCAGGAAAACCGCCTGGTCATCGCCTCCCGCCACTACTTCCACAAAACCCCGGAAGAAGACGAGATGCGGGAAATCTTCAAAACCCTGGAACACTCCGGCGCCGACATCCTCAAACTTGCCGTAATGCCCCAGACCCTCCAGGACGTGATAAACCTCCTGGACATCACCCAGGAAATGCAGACCGCCGCCTCCCGTCCCGTGATCACCATGTCCATGGGTCCCCTCGGAGCCATCACCCGGATCAGCGGCGAAACCTTCGGCTCCTGCATCACCTACGCCAGCGCCGGCGCCGCCTCCGCCCCCGGCCAACTCCCTGCCGAAGAAGTCCGCACAATCCAGGAAATCCTCCACCGAAGAACATTACCTTCTTCGAAACACTGAATATTCTTCAAAGTACCAGAGCATGTTTAAAAATTCATTCCTGCAAACTTCGCTTCCAAATTTATTTGCGAAAAATACCTCCTACAGAAAGCACTTTTTAAACATGCTCTAAAAACTCACCAAGAAACCACACACCCCCATAGACAGCCATCCGAGAGGACGCCGCGGGAGCAGCAGGGTACCGACGGGACGGTCCACAGGCGGTCTGCAGTTCCAGTTCTTGCGACTACAGACGAACACACACGAGCAAAATGTCCGATGCTCAGGAACTGAAGCAGCGAACATTTTGCCCGTGGATGTCCGGCTGTGGAGTGAGAACGGAATGCAGACCGCCTGCGGACCGTCCTCGTCGGTACCCTGCCGCTCCCGCGGCGTCCTCTCGGATAGCGTCCGCCCCATCAATGTCGAAAAGATTTTTGATATTGGGTCGTTGGTTTGACAAAAAAGACACCCCACCTCGCCTATAATGGTACTTACCGGTTCCGGTAAAGACCTTACAGGCTGACGGGGGTGTCTTTTTGTATTACGAAATCTATGTGGATCTGCTGCTTGCGGAGAATTTTCTGATGAATTATATTCTCCTGAGACTCACCCGAAGGCTCCTGGGATGTTCTGCCACGCATCGCAGGAGCGCGGCGGCTGCGGCGCTAGGCGCCGTGGGGATCCTGGGGTGGCTTGCAGTTTATCGCTTCCTGCCGCCGCAGATTATGGCCTGTATCGGAATCGCGGGATTTACAGGAATGGTAAAGTTTGGTTGTAATACCAGAGGTGGGAAACAGCTTGTCCTTGGATTTTTCTGCTGCCTGCTGATGTCTTTTCTGATGAGCGGAGGGATCCGGCTGCTGGAACGTCTTGCGGGAAGAAGGGGGATGGCAGCGACGGTAGCGTCGGGATTCGGCGTCTACGCTGCGGTCACTGTTTTTTTGAAGATACAGGAGCAGCAAAGGAAGGTACAAAAGCGGATGGTGACGGTCTATCTTGGTGCCAGAGGAAAATGGAAAAAAGTCAAAGGACTGTATGACACAGGCAACGCTTTGTGGGACGCCACTTCCAGAAAGCCGGTGTCAGTCATACCATATGAAGTTATCAGGGAACTGTTTTCGGAACATCTGCGGAAGGGGATCGTGGAGTTCATGGAGGGAAAGCCAGTCACGGAACCGGAAGAGCTTCAGACTTTACATCCCCATTACATAGTCTTCCGCAGTGTTGGATGCGAATCCGGCGTATTGCCGGTGATCCAGATACCGGAAATGGTTCTTGTTCAGGGGAATACAGAAAAGCGTATAAGAACTCCCGCTTTGGCGCTTACCGGAAAAGACAGCGCTGCTCCCACAGGCTGCCAGATGATATTACATCCAGATTTGATGGACAGTTAGGAGGAAGAAAGTATGATGCAGGCTGCATTGCCGGCGGGAATCCGCTTTGGCGTGTTACGGAAATCCTCTTCGGCAGTATTTCGACCGGCGGGAGAGGTATTTTATATTGGCGGTGCGGATGTGCTTCCGGCGCCGCTGGAGGAAAAAGAGGAGGCGAAAGCGATTGCAGGGCTTTCAGACAGCGATAATCGGGAAGCGAGAAGCACTCTGATCGAACATAATCTGCGTCTCGTTGTCTATATTGCCCAGAAATTTGACAATACGGGCGTTGGTGTGGAGGATCTGATCTCCATCGGAACTATCGGACTGATCAAGGCGATCAATACATTTAATCCGGAGAAGAAGATCAAACTTGCCACCTATGCTTCCCGGTGCATTGAAAATGAAATTCTGATGTACCTGCGCAGAAACAATAAGACAAAGATGGAGGTTTCCATCGATGAACCACTGAATGTGGACTGGGATGGAAATGAGCTGCTGCTGTCGGATATCCTGGGTACGGACGAAGACGTGATATATCATGGGATCGAGCAGGAAGTGGAGAAGAACCTTCTGGGAAAGGCGATCAGCAAACTGTCGGAGCGGGAGCAGACGATCGTAAAGCTTCGTTTCGGTATCAATATGCCGGACGGAAAGGAAAAAACCCAGAAAGAGGTGGCAGATATCCTCGGCATTTCTCAGTCTTATATCTCCAGGCTGGAAAAACGGATCATGAAACGGCTGCGGAAGGAAATTGTGAGGTATGAATAAATTGCCCTCAGACCGTGGCGAACCTCTTGCGGAAGGCAGTTTTTCAACGGGCTTCAGCATGCTGTAAAGAAGTATGAACAGGTATCGTCCTGCGGTGGCGGACAGAAAAAAGAAAACTCTATGGGAATGGAATGATTATCAGAACTTCCGTTTTCATAGAGTTTTTTGCGTCAAATCCAACAAGATATCTGGACTAAAGAATGGGAAAGCGTGTAGCCTGCGGCGTAAATTCAGCGGTGCGCTGGGACTTGAAAAATGCGTGGACATCCTGCAGATGCTTTATTGAGGCGGAAAGAAAAATCCGGTATAATGAGACTGAGTATATTTGAAACTTCGTTTCGCTGTGATGATGAGTAAACGTTCATATGGCGGAACGGTTACGGGGATGAGGTGAAGAGTGATGAAAAAAGTGATCATTATTCCGGATTCGTTCAAAGGCACGCTGAGTGCCAAGCAGATCTGCAGAATCCTGAAGAAAAAGGTACATCAGCAGTTTCCGGCGTGTGAGGTTGTAACCGTACCGGTGGCGGACGGCGGAGAGGGAAGTGTAGACTGTTTTCTGGAGGCGCTGGGAGGCAGGAAAGAGACGGTGCAGGTGCATGGACCGTATATGGAACTTATGGAAGCAGAGTACGGGATTCTCAGTGACGGTACAGCGGTTGTGGAAATGGCTTCCTGTGCCGGGCTTCCCCTGGTGGAAGACAGGAAAAATCCCAAAAAGACAACCACCTACGGGGTGGGCGAATTGATCCTGGCGGCGGCAAAGGCGGGTTCGAAGAGAATCATTACAGGGCTTGGCGGTTCCTGTACCAATGACGGAGGGTGCGGGATGGCTGCCGCGCTGGGCATCCGTTTCTATGATGCACAGGACAGGGAATTTGTACCGACCGGAGGAACTTTGAAGGAGATCCGGAGGATTGACATGAGCCGGAGAGAAAAACTGCTGGATCAGATCGAGCTTCTGGCAATGTGTGACATTACCAATCCCCTGACGGGGCCGGAAGGCGCCGCCCATGTGTTCAGCCCGCAGAAAGGGGCGGATGAAGGCATGATACAGGAACTGGAGGCGGGAATGGTACACTATGCCTCGATCCTGGAACAGACGGTGCAGATTCCAAAGATCCGTGAACTTCCGGGAGGCGGAGCGGCAGGAGGAATGGGCACCGGCATGGCGGCGCTGCTGGGCGCGAAACTGATCCCGGGGATCCAGGCAGTGCTGGAGACGGTGCAGATTGATACGCTGGCTGAACATGCGGACCTGATCCTGACCGGTGAGGGGAAGATTGACAGTCAGAGTATCCACGGAAAAGTCCTCTCAGGAATTGCCCGGAGAGGAAAGGCACTGGGGATCCCTGTCGTTGCCATTGCCGGAGGAATCGACCGGGAAGCCTTGCCGGAACTGTACCGGGACGGGCTGACCGCTGCCTTTTCGATCAATCAGCTTCCGGAAGACTTTTCTGTCAGCCGCGGAAAAAGTATGGAAAATCTGGAGACGGAAATGGAAAATCTCCTGCGGCTGATTGCGGCGTTTCCGGCCAATTCGTAAATCATGTTTCGTAAACCATGAAAAATCTCTTTGCAAATCAGAAGATATTAAGTATAATATAGGTTATCAGTGCCCTGTCCGCGGAAGAAAATGCAGGATACAGAAAATTTTGCGGAAAAGGCAGGGTGTGAGCAAAGGGAGGAAAAGAAGAAATGGAACGAGAAAAATTCAAGTCTCGCCTTGGTTTTATCCTGATCTCGGCGGGATGCGCAATCGGTATCGGAAATGTGTGGAAGTTTCCGTATATGGTAGGAACGAACGGAGGAGGCATCTTCGTATTGTTTTACCTGATCTTCCTGGCAATCATGGGTGTACCGATCATGTCCATGGAGCTTTCCATAGGACGGGCAAGCCGGAAGAGTACTGTGCGGGCATATCAGGAACTGGAAAAGCCGGGAACCAAATGGCATCTCCATGGATATGTGGCAATGGCAGGAAATTATATTCTGATGATGTTTTATACGGTTGTCACCGGATGGATGATTTATTACTTCTATCTGTTTCTGACGGGAAAGTTTGACGGTGCAAGCACGGAGCAGGTCGTTGCAAGTTATGAACAGATGCTGGGATCTCCGGGGATCCTGACAGTGACTATGCTCATCGTAGTCATTTCGGGATTTTTTATCTGCTCTTTCGGACTGCAGAGCGGAGTGGAACGGGTAACCAAATGGATGATGGTAGCACTGCTGGTGATCATGGTATTTCTGGCGTTTTACAGTTTTACGATGCCGGGAGCGGCAGAGGGTCTGAAATTCTATCTGGTTCCGGATATGAAACAGGTGAAAGAAATCGGATTGCTTAACATTATCACTGCGGCAATGAATCAGTCGTTTTTTACCCTGAGCCTTGGCATCGGTGCCATGCTGATTTTCGGAAGTTATCTTGGCGAGGGCAGAACGATCCTTGGCGAGGCAAAGAATATCGCGGTCCTGGATACGTTTGTAGCGATCGTATCCGGTCTGATCATTTTCCCGGCGTGCTTCTCCTTTGGAGTAAGTCCGGATGCGGGACCTTCGCTGATCTTTAAGACGCTGCCGAATATTTTTGCATCCATGACGGGCGGAAGGATTTTTGGATCATTCTTCTTCCTGTTCCTGTTCTTCGCGTCTTTCTCGACGATCATCGCGGTGTTTGAGAATATTCTGGCATGTAATATGGAACTGTTCCACATTTCCAGAAAGAAAGCGGCAGTGATCAATATGATCCTGATCATCATCCTGTCGATGCCCTGTGTTCTGGGCTTCAACGTATGGTCTGATTTCCAGCCGCGGGGAGCGGGAACTACGATCCAGGATCTGGAGGATTTCATTGTAAGCAACCTGCTGCTTCCCATCGGTTCTCTGATTTATCTGCTGTTCTGTACCACCCGTTATGGATGGGGATTTAAGAATTATCAGAAAGAGGCAAACCGGGGCGCGGGTATGAAGATGCCCAACTGGATGAAAGGTTATCTGACTTTCGTGCTGCCGATCCTGATTGTGATCCTGATCATTCAGGGACTGGTGTAAGCGAAGAAAATAATTGAAAAACTTTCCTGTGGGATTTCTGGCAGGAGTGTGTAAAAAAGGAGGAGTATCCCCCGTTGTGGGGGTGCTCCTCCTTTTTTGGCAAGTCTTTTTGGCGGTAGTTTTCTGTTGCTGCCTGTCATCCCTGTTTATAAGTCTCCAGCAGTTTCTCAATCTGTAAATTCACGTTCTCTGGCATGGTGCAGCTGTCTCCGGAGCACAATTTGATCCACAGATGCAGGCTCCGGTACCCGGCGGAAGAGTTTCGCCTTCCGTCGGCATGCTTTTTCCCGGGCGGTGTTTCCGCCGCCTGAATTTTCACCCGGGCTCTTTTCTGTTCAAAAAGAGGGATTACAATATAATAAAAACGGTCGTCAGGAAAGGAGAGGTATCCCAGCTCCTTTCCTGCGTGGTTTTTGATATACAGTCTGTGCTGGCGGAGTGCGACGGGATATAACGCTTCTCCTGCATTTATGTCGGTGCCGTCCGACGCTTCCAGCATAGCGGGAATCTTTCCCGCTGTCCGCCGGAGTCATATCCGGATGCACCCGGAGCATAAGCTGACGGTAACTCTTTTTAATCTCATCCTGTCCGGCTTCCGGAGAAATCCCAAGGATTTTATATGCTTCTCTCTCTGTCACAGTATTCTGCAGTCCTTCTCTTTTCTTAAATTCCAATACAAGTTTTCACTTATTATATGACAGCACAACAGGAAAAACAAGCAGACGGTTACCAGCCGGTAACTATGCCACATGATTGTGCGTACTTTACGGTTTGGGGCTGCAGAGATACAATCAATGACAGGAGGTGCAACAAGATGAAAGCTAAATTTGGGAGGCGGATCAAAATGACGCGAATGGAAAAATTGCAGTATGAAATAGATACCGCAGATGCGGTTGTGGTAGGAGCAGGAGCGGGAATTTCAGCCTCAGCGGGAATGCATTACGACGGAGAACGCTTCGAAAAATACTTTGCGGATTTTCATGAGAAATACGGAATTACCGATATGTATTCCGGAGGCTTTTATCCCTACGATACCCTGGAAGAATACTGGGCGTGGTGGAGCCGGCAGATTCTGATCAACCGATACGAAGCCGGCATTGGGAAACCGTTCAAAGATTTATTGGAAATTTTGAAGGATAAGGATTACTTTGTTCTGACCACAAATGTGGACCACCAGTTTCAGGCGGCAGGATTTGACAAAGAAAGGCTGTTTTATACACAGGGGGATTACGGACTGTGGCAGTGCTCCAAACCCTGCCATGATAAAACCTATGACAACGAAGCGATGGTCCGGCGGATGGTAAAGGAACAGAAAGATATGAAAATTCCAACGGAATTGATACCGAAATGTCCGGTCTGCGGAGCGCCTATGACCATGAACCTTCGCTGTGATATGACGTTTGTGCAGGATGAGGGATGGTATGCGGCTTCGGAACGATATAAGAAATTTCTGGAGGAGCATCGGGGACAGCATGTTCTGTTTCTTGAACTGGGAGTGGGAGGAAATACCCCAGCGATCATCAAATATCCGTTCTGGCAGATGACTGCAGAAAATTCCAGGGCGGTGTATGCATGTGTCAATTTTGGAGAGGCGTTCTGTCCGCGGGAGATAGAAGAAAGAGCGGTCTGCATCAATGGAGATATCGGACAAACATTGGAAAGAATTGTAAATCAGAGGAAAGCGGATCGCAGGAGAGAGCTGAAGCAGATCGTCTGAATTTGCTGCAAACAGAGAGAAAATAGTCGTCAAGGAAACAGGAATACTTATGGCTGCAGTTTTGATGGCGGCAACGCTGGGAGGATGTGCCCAGTCTTCAAAGGAGAATGGACAGAGTCAGGAGAAAGAAGAGCCGTTGAAAGTGGCGATGGATCTGAAATTCCCTCCATTTACCGGAACGGATGAAAATGGAGATCCGGCGGGGCTTGAGGTAGATATCGCCTATGCGCTTGGAGAATATCTGGACCGGGAGATTGAGATTGTTAATACAGACTTTTCTATGCTGATCACTTCCCTGGAAACGGGAGAGGCCGATGTGGTCATTTCCGATATGACGATCAAGGAAGAGAGAAAAGAGAAGGTGGATTTTTCAGAACCTTATCTGTACGGGAGGACGCTGGCTCTTGTGAATAAAGATTTTGCAGAAAAAAGCCATGTGACCAATGAGATGGCGCCGGAAGAATTTTTCGGCATCGAGGGAGAACGCGTGGTAGGACTTGCGGGAACCATCTCCGTATCCGTTCCGCAGTCATACGGTGTGGAAGTAGAAGAGGTGACGGAGATTGCAAGCGCGCTGATGGAAATCAACCAGAATACGGCGGATGTGCTGGTGGGCGCGAACACGATCCTTGGAGATCACGCAGCCAACGAGGATACCACCATCGTGTATGAGGGAATCAAAGAATACAGTCAGTCCGCCATGGCAGTAAAGAAGGGAAATACGGAACTGCTGGAGCAGCTGAATTCCTTTGTGGAATTCATGTATGAGGACGGAGGATTCTACATGGAAGCGGGAGACAAGTATGATCAGGCTATCGGAGAGTATCTTCAGGACGAGAGTAAAGGGCTGGAATACATGATCTATCCGCCGGAAGGCGGAGTGCCGGAGGTGTAAGGAAACATGCGGGCAAAAACGAAATGGCTCCAGAATCTTGCAGCTTTTGCAATCTTTGCGGCGCTGATCTTATACGTACTTCTGTATACTACGGATCATCCAAGATACCATCTGATCCTGGATGAGAAAACGATGCTGCCGGCGCTGATCAATCATCTGTCGGGAATCATCAAGGGGACCGCTCTTCTGAAAATTGTTTCCGTGCCGGAGATTTCTTATGTGCTTACGGTGATCTCCTCCAAAAACTGGGCATCTGTGGAGGGGTATCTGGTGATGTGGATGATGTACCTGATCATTACGATCCCGCTGTCTGTACTGGCACAATTGATCGGAAGGAGACTGGAAAATGGAAATTAAATTAGAGCATGTATCCAAGTATTACGACAGAAAGATTCTGGACGATCTTTCTCTGGAATTGAAAGACATACACGCCCTTGGGATCATAGGAGAATCCGGATGTGGAAAATCCACGCTTCTCCGGCTTCTTGCCGGAATGGAAAAGCCGGAAAAAGGATCTGTATGGGTGAACGGAACATTGCTTCAGGGAAAAGCGGTAAAGGAATATCAGAAAGAAATCGGCTACGTCTTCCAGAAACACAATCTGTTTCCCCACCTGTCTGTGAAAGAAAATATCGTGCTGATACTAAATAAAATCAAAAAAGTGCCCCGGCATGAGGCGGTGAGACAGGCGGAAACCATGCTGAAAAAAGTACGGCTGGAGGCGGCGATGGACAAGAAGCCGGACGCGATTTCCGGAGGGCAGGCGCAGAGAGCGTCGATCGCGCGGGCATTGGCGACAGATCCCCAGATGATCTTTCTGGATGAGCCGACGGCAGCGCTGGATCCGATCCTGACGGGGGAAGTGCTGAGGGTCATTCAGGAACTGAAAGGCAGCGGAAAAGATTTTATCTTTGTAACCCATGAACTGAAGTTTCTAAAGAATTTTGCAGATTATATCCTTTTTATGACAGGGACTCCAGCCAATGTTCACGATATTGACGAGACCGTTAAGTTGGTGCGTGAAGACGATCATGTCGTATATGGTGACTCTGGATACAGCGGAATTGGCAAACGTGATGAAATCAAAAATAATGATCATTTATCAAAAGTAGAATTCAGAATCAATCTTCGTCCCTCCAGTATCAAGGTTCCAGATACATACAAAGGGACCAACTGGGACAAAGAGATAGAAAACCGAAAATCCTCCACACGATGTAAAGTGGAGCATCCATTTTTGATCGTAAAGCGTCAGTTTGGTTATGCAAAAGTTGCGTACCGAGGCATCGCCAAAAACATGAATCGTTTCCACATACTGTTTGCAAGCGCCAATCTGGTTATGTGCGCTAGAGCAGGTCGAAGTAAGGAGTTCTGCATGGCATAAGTGCGCCCATTTATGGGAGAAATCCACAAAGCGCAGGCAATATAAGCAAGATATTCACACATTAAACGGTAAAAGCAACGCCAATATCGATAAAGATTATTAAAATAGGACAATTGGAGCATTGAACATACTATTAATCAGTGTTTCCTTAAGGAAATTTATGAAAAATTTGACCAAATCGGATGCACAACATTTTCAACCGTTTGCAATGGAAGAGCAGAATCCAGGATCGCACACTTTTTCGCGTGGGATGAGGACGGGATTTATTTCCGCACAATGACAGTGAAGCCATTTTACAAACAGGTGAAAGAGGCTGGAAATATTACGGTCTGCGGAATGTATCCCAGCAGCCAGGTAACGCATGATGAGAACAATCTTCCCTCGTTCGTTCCGGGTTATTCCATGCGCCTTACCGGCGACGTCCGTGAGCTGTCCATGGAGGAAGTAGAAGAGAAAGCGGCACATAACCGTGATTTCAATGTGGCAGTATATGATATCAAAAAATATCCGGCTACGAGGATCTTTCTTATTTATCGTGCAAAAGGCGAGTGTTACGATTTTGACTACGCAAAAGAACACCGGGATCATAAACTGGAGAGAGAACGTTTTTCCTATGGAGGAATGGAAGTGGAACCGGCCGGTCTTACCATCACAGAGCAATGTATCGGATGCGGAAAATGTCAGACCATCTGTTCTTTTGATGCCATAGTGCCGGGAACGCCTTATCGTATTTTGGGAAATCGATGCGATGAATGCGGAAACTGCTATGTAAACTGCCCGGTGGGGGCAATCACAAGCAAAGGGGTGTAGGAAGCTAAGTCCGTCTTCATAGTCTGGAAGCAATCTTCAATCTTATTTACGAATCTTGCAGGGGCGTTTGGATATTTCAATAGTATAATCGTCAAATTGACTTTTGCAATAATGATATGATTTGTGTTATACTGTTTTTGTTGCAAAGCATTATCCATTGAAAGAGGGTGGTATCATGCGGGACGTTATTTTAGTCGTCTTATTGGTATTTATTTTGTGTTTTCCTGCGTGTTTACTGATTGCTTTTATTCGTGCTTTGTTTTCAAAAAAGCAGAACCGAAAGGAAAACTTCAAAGATATATTTTGGACATTCTTTTCAGAATTCTTTAATCCTTCTAACTGGCTCTAGAGATACTATGATGAAAAAAACAATTCGTGAAAATACCCATGCTGCATATAGCCTGCATGATATGAATATTCTCTCTGTTGATGTTGTGGGGAATGATATTATTTTGCGTACACAGTCCGGTCTTGTGGAGACGGAATTTCCATATGGACAGCCGGACGGATATGTGGAATTTCATAATGTTCGGTGGAATTACAGTTATGCATATCTTCTTGCTTTTAGTGGAAATAGTGGAACATTTTCGGGAGAAAAGCTATTCCTCAAAGACTTTCTCTCCGCAAATCCCACACTTGGCTTTACAGTAATGGACGAAACCTACGGCTACAATTGCACAAAATATAGCGGCTTTATTACAATTAATGGCAAATTCCATGAATGTTTCTTGGAGATTTATCATGAGGGCGATATGGTCTTTGTAGCAGAGAAATTTTGATCAAATGTCAAAACGGGGAGAGAAAGACGGTTATTGTTGGCCGTCTTTCTCTCCTTTTATATGAAACATTCCTCATACATTTTCATAGTGCCGAAAACAGTGCTTGGTACTCTTTCCTCGTTTCCTTTCGGCATACAAGATAGTATGTCACTGGTATGAGCATTTTGAACAAAGGAATGTACCTGATTTTTTGAGAAAAAATTACAAGGTACTAATCTGAATGTTGTTGTGAGGATTGCACTTGAAATAGATGAAAAAGGTTTGAAAAATTCTGTAATGACATTTTATAGAATTTGTGAGCGTAATCTAAGAAAAATGATAGAAAAAAATAGCAGTTTAATGGGAAAAAATAGTGTACTTTACAAAAAGGAATAAAAGCGCTATAATAGGAGTACATTAAGCAGAGAGATATTTGAAGTAGAGATTGTGCTGCTACGCACCCTTTGGGTCAAAAGAAATGCGGGAAGGGGCACACCCGCCAAATATCTTTCTGTTTTTTTATGAATAAGAGCGCAGCAGGTAAGAAAACCGGCTGCGCTCTCATTCATTTTTTTCGGGGTTAATCCTCCGCGGCTTTATTGATACAGGTGACTGCGTTTAAACTTCTTGGATATCCGATATAAGGCAGACACTGGGAAACCACCTTGATCAGGAATGCCTTGTCATTGCCCAGATTCATATTGCCCTTGGAGTGGGCAATAAGCTGCGGTTCGCATCCGCCCTGAGCGGCAAGGAAACAGAAGGTGATCATCTCACGCTGCTTTAAGTCGAGCCCTGTGCGGGTGTAGTAGTCGCCGAAGCAGTTTGCGGCAAGCCAGCGGTTGATATGTCCTGTTTTCCATGCTTCCAGCATCTGGGGACCAAAGATATCTGCCTGTGCCTGAGCGCCTTTTTCCAGACGGTTTTCCATCGTAGTCGTCGCCTGATTTTCAAGGGGCAGTTCCACGCCGCGGGAAGTGAGGATATCATTTACAGCATCCAGGAACGGACGGACACGTCCGATTCCGAGATAGTCTACAGCCTGGTAGACGACTTCCTTCAGCATGACAGGAGTCAGTCCAGCGTCCAGGGCGCGGGGTACTTCAAGGCGGAATTCATCAATCCCCTGGCAGCCGATCAGAGTGGCTGTGATCGCCATGTGACGGGTGATATCGTCGAGCTGCTGTCCCTCTTCATTGACAACTTCATCAAAAGCAAAATGTTCAAAACGCTCCGTAAATTCCGGATCTGTCTGTTTATAATTTCTCATTATGATTTCCTCCATGAACTGTTTTTAGAATAAAGACCGCATGACGTCCGAAGCTCTTTTACTGCAATTTTGAATAAGCGTCGTCGTCCACTTCTTCCAGCCACTCGTTGCTGGTCTCGGTTCCCGGAACCTCGAATGCGATGTGGGAGAACCAGCTGTCAGCTTTGGCGCCGTGCCAATGTTTTACCTCCGGCGGGATCACGATGACAGTTCCCGGTTCCAGGCTCACGGGAGCTTTGCCTTCTTCCTGATACCAGCCGCTTCCTGCGGTGCAGATGAGGATCTGTCCGCCGCCGGTCTTTGCGTGATGGATGTGCCAGTTGTTGCGGCAGCCTGGTTCAAAGGTGACGTTGGAAAGGAAAATCGGACTCTCGCCCGGTTTTGTCAGCGGGTTTAAGTAGGAATTTCCGATAAAATACTGGGCAAAAGCGGAATTTTCCTGTCCGAGCCCAAATACGTTTACTTTGTCAAATGTTTCTTTGTCCTGAATCTTCATAGCAAGAACCTCCTTAAATTGTATTTTCTTCGCCGCTGCGGATCTGATAGCGGAGATAATCCAGCGTGCTGATCTGTTTCTCTCGAAAATGGATATCATCCAGCAGAGCCCGCCGTTTTTCTTCGAGCATTTTCAGACACTGGTCACTGTTGTTCTTCGGCTCCAGCAGAAGTTTCATGTAAGACTCTGTCTCTGCGTTTTCAAACCCGATATCGTGAAGGGTCATGATCATGCTCAGACGTTCCAGGTCTGTGTCATCGTACTGCCAGGCTCCCATTACTTTTTTGACCGCTCCGCACAGTCCCCAGCGCTCATACTCCTGAAGAATCTCAAGAGGTATGTGATAACGCTCGCTTGCTTCGTTGATCGTCATTTGTTCCCTCCTCTCAGAACAGCGTTTTCTTTGTTCGCATGGAAGAGTGTCCATATAAAATACAGGCGTCCTTTTTGGAACAATTTCATTGTAGTCCTTAAATAGAATGGTGTCTAATGCTTATATTGGATTCTGATAAATGCCTGAAAGGAATGCTTCATAATTCAACATGAGTATTAGACATGAAAAGGAAAAATCGGTATGCTAAGTTTAAAGAAAAGTAACAGGGATAGGAGGGATTTTTTTGAAGCCTAAAATGATACTGAAAATTCTTGTGGATCTGGCAATGACCGTTTTGCTGTTTCTTTTGATGGCGTATCTGCTGGTGGGAGAGACAGCTCATGAATGGATAGGACTGGCAGTTTTTATCCTCTTCCTTTTTCATCATGTGCTGAACCGAAAATGGTATGGGGGTCTGTTCAGAGGGAACTATACGCCGCTGCGTGTTCTGCAGACCTTGTTGAATGTGCTGCTTCTGGCGGCAATGATCGGGTTGATGGTGAGCGGAGTGATCCTGTCGAGAGTGGTGTTTGATTTTCTTCCCATATCCGGAGGAACGGGGTTTGCCCGGACGCTCCATATGCTCGCTTCCTATTGGGGTTTTATTTTCATAAGCCTGCATCTGGGGCTTCACTGGGGCATGATCATGGGAATGATCCGAAAAGCATTCCGTATTCAGAACCCTTCCAGGATCCGGACATGGGTCCTGCGGATCCTGGCGGCAGGCCTCTGTGTGTATGGAGTGTTTGCCTTTGTCAAACATGACATTGCATCTTATCTGTTTCTGCGGACCCATTTTGTTTTCTTTGATATGGAACAGCCTTTGCTTTCTTTTTTCGCGGAATACCTTGGCATGATGGGGCTTTGGGCGGTTCTCTCTTATTATGCGGGAAAACTGCTTCGGAGGGTTGGCACAAGATCCTCCAGATAATGTCTGGCATAATTGATAAACGCGTTTCCGGCAGGGGAGAAAACCTGTGCTTTTTTCCAGACGAGGACGGTGCCTGTCTCAAGCGCCGGCTGAAAAGGGATAAAGCGAAGACCGTCATAGGAACAATTCAGCTCGATTGTGACCGCAATACCCAGCCGGCATCTGGCAAGTGCCGCCATGTTGTAAAGGAGATTACCAGCTGCGACATTCTGAAGCTGGTCCGCGTAATCTCCGAACCAGCTCATCAGTTCATTCCGCACCAGTTCGCGTTGAGTCATGATTATAGGGTAGCGGCTGACGTCTTTGGGAGTCACTTCCTTTTTTTCTGCAAGCTCAGAATCATCATTTACCAGAACGCCCCAGCGCTCTTTGAACGGAGTGCGGACAAAATTATATTTTGAGATGTCCACCGGCTCTGACAGAAGTCCCAGATCAAGGATCCCCCGCTCGATCCGTTCCTTGATGTTGTCGGAATTGCCGCTGTAGATTTCAAACTGCACCTGAGGGTGTTCGTTGTGAAAGGACGCGATCAGCTCTGCGAGAAACCGGGAACTCTTCAGCTCACCGCTTCCGATGGATATTTTTCCTGTCAGCTGAGTGGTTTTGTGCTGCATATCTTCCATGGTTTTTTCCGCCAGCGCTACGATTTCCTCGGCGCGGCGGCGCAGCAGCATGCCGTCTTCGGTCAGTATGATACGGTGTTTGCTCCGCTGGAACAGCTTTACGCCCAGCTCTTCTTCCAGCTGGATCATCTGCCTTGACAGCGTCGGCTGTGTGATGTGAAGAAGCTCTGCGGCGTGGGTGATGTTTTCCTCTCTGGCAACCATCAGAAAATATTTCAGTATACGGAATTCCATATAGATACCTCCAGGTTTGACATATGTGAATGAAAGGGAAGAAGGAGGCTCAGCAAAGCTCTTTCGCCCATGTTAAAAACTTTACGACTTTGTCTCTGTTTGAAGTCAGATATAAGAGATAAAAAGTCGGATCACTCATTGGGATCAGTTTTCGATGCGTTCCGTCATTTCTCAGATCTACGGATAGTCTGGAAATGGTTGCAAGGAAGTTGGTGCTGCGGATCAGGTGCTGGTAAATATTGAAATTATTCTTTACCAGAGTAATGGGAAGATGATTTTCTGCGATCACCCGTTCCATCTGAGACAGGAAATAGCCTCCGATCTGGGGATACAGCATGGGCTGTGCAGGGATGTCTTTCACAGAAATCGTTTCATATTTCAGCAGGGAACTGTCCTCCGGTACGGAGAGAAACACCTGATCCTTCAGAAAAGGGATGCTTTTGACAGAACTGTCCTGTACTTTTTCAGGCGTAACGACCAGGTCGTAGACCCGTTCTTTTAAAAGTTTTGATGCTTCTGTTCCTTCGTATAAGTCATCTTTCAGAATGACCTCAGGATGGGCAAGAGAAAAACGGGGAACGCAGAACCATCGCACGCCGGGGTCACAGAAAGCAACGGACAAGGTCAGATTCTCCTGAGATGCGCTTTTTACATCAGCCCGCATCTGCTCAATATTTCTCAGGATTGTGTTGACATGGATCAGGGCAATCTCCCCGGTCTTGTTCAGATGGATCCGGTTCGCGCTTCTGTCAAAAAGCTCCGCTCCAAGCTCTTCCTCAAATTTTTTCAGCATCGCACTCATAGCCGGCTGGGAAATATGAAGGATCCCGGCAGCTTTGGTCAGTGAACCTGTCTCTGCGATCAGTTTGAAATATTGAAGCTGTGTGATGTCCATATTCAAGTTCCTTTCTCTTTACCATAAGCAAATGCTTATGCAGTATAACAATCATATAGTGTACATCCCGGCAGAACCGCCTTATAATCAAAAGTGCCAGGATGATACATAAGAATATTCTTAAGTATAGCATAATTATTGTGTGAATGTAATTCTGATCAGAAAATTATTGGTGAAAATTTCAGAAAAGGAAAACAGGAGGAAAACTGAAAGCCATCGGTGTCTGCAATTTCTACCCGAACCGTCTGGCGGACCTGTGTGAGACCGTAGATGTTATGCCTGCAGTCAATCAGGTAGAGCTGCATCCGTTCTTCCAGCAGGAAAACGCTCTGGCGCTTATGAAAGAGTATGGCGTTCATCCGGAGGCATGGGGTCCTTTTGCAGAAGGCAACCATGGTATCTTCACTCATCCGGTACTGACCGCTATCGGCGAGAAGTACGGAAAGACTGCGGCTCAGGTAGCTCTGCGCTGGAACGTACAGAGAGGTGTAACCGTTATCCCGAAATCCGTTCACAAGGAGCGTATGGAACAGAACCTGAACATCTGGGATTTCCAGCTCAGTGATGAGGATATGGCGGAGATCGCAAAAATGGATCTCGGACACAGCGAGATCGTGGATCACAGCGATCCGGGATTTGTCAAAATGCTGCATACCATGAAAATTCATGACTGATAAGAGGAAGGAATTTGGCAGAAAGGAAAATTCCGGTGTCGAAAAAGAAATATACGGATAAGAAAACAGTCAGTGGCGGTTCCACTGGCTGTTTTCTTATGAAGCTGTACAAAACCCATGCCTGATAAGCATTTAAAAACATAAAACAAAAGTATTAGACATAACGAAACACCAAATCTATAATAAAAATATAGTTAGATTGCTTAAAGGATGGATAAATAGAGATGAAAGAATTTTTACTCAAATTGACAGGACCAAAACAGACACTGGAGGACAGCAGAAAGATATTTTCCAATCAGGATCTGAAAAATCTGATTGTTCCGCTGTTCCTGGAACAGCTTTTGTCGGTTTTGGTGGGAGTAGCCGATACTTTTATGGTCAGCTATGCAGGCGAGGCTGCCGTGTCCGGCGTGTCTCTGGTTAATATGTTCAACACCGTTTTTCTCTTTCTGTTTTCCGCGCTGGCGGCAGGCGGAGCTGTAGTGGTGAGCCAGTATATCGGGAGCCGCGACAGGGAGAGCGGGAGTGTGTCAGCCGGACAGCTTATGATGATCTCCGTGGTTTTTTCCGTGGCCGTGATGATCTTTTCTCTTGTGCTGAACCGGCAGATTCTGCGCCTTCTGTTTGGCGAGGTGGAGCAGGAGGTCATGGATGCCTGTGTTACCTATCTGAGGATCTCCGCATATTCCTATCCGGCGATCGCCATCTATAACGCGGGAGCGGCGATTTACCGAAGCATGGGAAAAACCCGTGTGACCATGTATCTGTCTCTTGCCTCCAATGGAATCAATATTGTGGGAAATGCCATTGGTGTCTTTGTGCTCCATGCGGGAGTAGCGGGTGTGGCATATCCGTCTCTGATCGCGAGGGCATTTTCCGCAGTAGTAATTACAGCGCTGTGCTTCCGGAGAAAAAATGAAGTGTGGCTGGAGTGGAGAAATATTTTTTGCTTGTATAGGAGTATGGTGAAGAGGATTCTCGGGATTGCTGTTCCCAACGGGATTGAAAATGGACTGTTCCAGCTGGTAAAGGTAGCGCTGAGCAGCATCACGGCGCTTTTCGGGACGGTACAGATTGCGGCAAACGGGGTGGCACAGAGTTTCTGGTCCGTGGCGGCGCTGATGGGAACCGCGCTTGGCCTTGCCTTTGTGACGGTGATCGGTCAATGTATGGGAGCGGACGATACGGATGCGGCAGAGTATTATATGAAAAAGCTGCTGCGGATTACCTTTCTTGCGTCTGTCTTATGGAACGGTCTGATCCTGCTGGCAACGCCGGTGATCCTGAAAGGCTACGCCCTCTCTGCAGAAGCGGCGGATCTGGTGGTGATTCTTGTCATCATACATAACCTGTTCAACGCGTTGTTCTATCCGTTGTCAGGAGCGCTTTCCAATGGTCTTCGCGCTGCCGGGGATGTGAAATTTACCATGTATGTGAGTCTTTTTTCGACCATCGGCTGCCGGGTAGTGTTCTCAATCCTTTTCGGCATATGGATGAATCTTGGCGTGATCGGAATCGCCCTTGCCATGGGTCTGGACTGGGTGATCCGGGCTGTCTTTTTCTGGGTGCGCTTCCGACGCGGCAGGTGGAAACAGTTCCGGGTGATCGCATAAGATTCAGCAGGATATCAGGGTAAGAGTCAGATCCTCAAACTGCTTTTCATGAAAGATGAGAAACCAATCCACATTTTCCACTGGTTCAAAATGCAGTGAAGAGCAGGCGCTCCGGAGTCCGTCCAGTGGGGTGATGGAGGCAGAGCCAAAGTTGCCGACCATAAAACCAAAAGAAGAAATGCCTGATGCAGAGGATGCGGAAGGGCTGTTGGATTTTTGTCTTGGCGGATCACTTTCTGCGCAGTCTGAAATAGTCAGGGTTTCTTTTGGCAGTTCCGGTGTAATGGTGTAACCGATCACAGTACAGCAGGCGGGAAATTCCAGATCCTGTTCCGTTGACCTGGGAAATTCCAGGGTCTCCTGTTCAAAGCTCTGTACCGTCAAGGTATATGGCTGTCCGTTTTCCGGGAACACAAAATCAAACGTATCGCCGGCAGCTTTGATCTGAAAATGAGGACCAGGTACAGAAACCGGTTCCTGTTCCAGTGTAACAGAAAGTGTATTCAGTTTTGACCGGCGTTTCGTGTACCATGGGAAAGCGAAACGATAGATGACCCATCCGGAATCCGGATCCAGGCGATAGCAGTCGATGAGTTTTTTTGTTTCCGTTTCCTTTGCGGCGATCTCCGGCAGGCAGGGATTCCAGCCTACACTGCAGCTATGGGAAAAAGCGATTTCTTTTCCGTTGAGCTGGAGCAGTGGTCTGAAATCGAAGTGCAGAGGGTTTTCGATAACAAGACGCATTTCCTCTTCCCTGGAAAATTGCCGGTTTCTTTCGGTTTCAGGAGTAAGATTCCAGTGTTCCATAAAAGAGCGGATTTCTTCCGGGGGAATCTCCATACAGAAATCCAGAACCAGCCCTTTGCCGCAGGAATAGGCAGCGGGGATCAGCCAGCGGCGTCCAGCCCATTGGAACTGCTTATTTACCGGTATTTTTGCTCCAGCATGCTCTCTGCTGTTATGTCCCCAGAAATTTCCACTGAAAGAAACGTTCAAATCTGATTCGCCGCAGTGTGCCGCATGTTCTCTGCGGTTTGTTTTTTTATTTTCCTGATTTTCTATTGAGAATGACATGGATATACACCTCCATTTCGGTACAGTCTCGCGTCATTTCTTTTTCCCTTTCATTATATAAGAGTATTTTTCAGAAGACAACGGTAATTGTTTTTTGAAGATTATACATTTTAAAAATCAGAGAATGTGTTATACTGGAGTCAGACTGATCATAGAACGGAAAGGAGAAAGCATGCGTTTTTTACATACAGCGGATCTCCACATCGGAAAGCGGGTCAATGAGTTTTCCATGCTGGAGGATCAGGAATATATCCTGCGTCAGATTTTAAAGACAGCAGACAAGGAACAGGTGGAAGCGGTTCTGATCGCAGGCGATGTTTACGATAAACAGGTGCCGTCAGCGGAAGCTGTCCGGTTGTTTGACTGGTTTCTGACACAGTTGAACAGCCGGAAGCTTCCTGTTATTGTCATCGGAGGAAATCATGACTCGGTGGAACGGCTGTCTTTTGGCGCGCAGATCATGGAGGAAAGCGGGGTTTATCTGACACAGAGTTACGATGGGAAGGTGGTTCCGGTGCGGCTGGAGGATGAGTACGGACCGGTGAATCTCTGGATGCTTCCGTTTCTGAAGCCTGCGATGGTGAAACGGTTCTTTTCGGAGCAGGACATCGTCACTTACCAGGACGCGCTGGAAACGGTGATCGGCAATATGGAGCTGAACAGGGAAGAGAGAAACCTTCTGATCGCCCATCAGTTCGTCACCGGGGCAGTCACGGGAGGATCGGAGGATTCGGTGGAAGTGTTTGTGGGCGGAGTCGAGAATGTGGATGCTTCTGTGTTTGCCGATTTTGATTACGTGGCGCTGGGTCACATTCACCGGGCGCAGTCTGCCGGCGGGGAGCAGATCCGTTACAGCGGAACGCCTCTGAAATATTCGTTTTCTGAGATCCGGCATGAAAAATCTGTGACGATTGCTGAGCTGAAAGAGAAAGGTTCTCTGACCGTCCATCAGGAACCGCTGAAGCCGCTTCATGACATGCGGGAGATCCGGGGCAGCTATGAGGAGCTGGTCCTGAGAGAAAATTATCAGGGAACGGATCTGGAGGACTATCTTCATGTGATCCTCACGGATGAAAACGATATTCCGGATGTGATCGGACGCCTCCGGAGCATTTATCCGAATATCATGAAGCTGGACTATGACAATCAGCGTACCCGGAGGAACCAGGAGCTGATGAAGGAGGAGGCGGCTGTGGAGCAGTCGCCGATGGAATTGCTGGGACAGTTCTTTTCGCAGCAGAACAATCAGGAGATGAGTCCGGAGCAGACGGAATACGCCAGGACATTGATGGAAACGATACGAAAGGAGGAAGGTGTGGAATGAAGCCGGTATTTTTGGAAATGTCCGCGTTTGGGCCCTATGCAGACAAAGTGACCATTGATTTTGAGCAGTTCGGGGAAAGCGGCCTGTATCTGATCACAGGGGATACCGGTGCCGGAAAGACGACGATCTTCGATGCCATCACCTTCGCACTGTACGGAGAGGCCAGCGGAAACGTCCGTCAGGCGGACATGTTCCGAAGCAAATATGCCAGGGAGGACGCGGAGACGTATGTGGAACTGACGTTTCTTTATGGAACGAAAACGTATCGGGTGCGCCGGAATCCGGAGTATCTCCGTCCGGCACGGCGGGGAAAGAAAATGACGACACAGAAAGGAGACGCAGTTCTGACCGCGCCGGACGGACAGGTCACCACAGGCGCCCGCCAGGTTACGAAAGCGGTGGAAGAACTGCTGGGGATCGACCGAAGCCAGTTCGTGCAGATCGCGATGATCGCTCAGGGCGATTTCCAGCGTCTTCTTCTGGCTTCCACACAGGAGCGAAGTGCAATCTTCCGGGAACTGTTTGATACGGGATTTTATAAAAGGTTCCAGGATCAGGTCAAGGAACGTGCCGCGTCCCTCCGGAAAAGTTATGAGGAAATCCAGCGGAGCATGCGCCAGTATGCGGACGGGATCCTGTGCGATGAGAACTCGGTCTGTTACGATGAAGTGCGCAGAATACGGGAACAGAAGAAAAACGTGCTTGTCTCCGCCGGGGAAATTCTTGAACTTCTGGAACGTATCATACAGGAGGACGAGGAGCATTACAGGGATACCCGGAAAGAACTGGAAGCCTGCAGCCAGCGGACAGAACACTGGAACCGGGAACTTGGCAGGGTCAGTGAACAGCGACGGACCAGAGATCGTCTGGAGCAGGTGCGGCAGGAGCTGGAACGGGACAAAGAGCAGATGGAACAGCTGAGACAGCAGCTGGAGCAGGCGCAGGAAAAACATCCGGAACTGGAACGTCTGGAAAAGGAAACCGCCGCCGAGAGCCAGCGTCTGGAGGAATACCGGCAGCTGGGGGCACAGGAACAGCATCTGAAGCGTCTGCGTCTGGAGCAGGAGCATCTGGAACAGGAAGTGCAGACCGGAAAACAGCGTCTGGAAGCGCTGCAGCAGCGGCAGGAAAAGCTTCGGGAGGAGGCGGAAACGCTTCAGAATGCGGAACTGCGTCTGGAACAGGTGCGTGTACAGAAACAGCAGATCCGGAACGATTACAATGAATGGAATCAGATCCTGCGGCTTTGCAGGGAAGAGAGCAGAGGACGCAGGGTCCTGGAAGAAGCTCAGGAAAACTATAAGGCTGCCCTGGCGGAATACCAGAGAAAAAATGTTTCTTTTACCTTGATCTATCAGACGTATCTGGACGCCCAGGCAGGACTGCTGGCAAGGGATCTGAAAGACGGAACCCCCTGCCCGGTCTGCGGTTCCTGCAGCCATCCGGCGCCTGCGCAGCTGGGAGACGATACGGTCACAAGGGAGCAGGTGGAGCAGGCGAGAGCGGAGATGGAGCAGGCTTCCAAAACCGTGTCAGACCGCAGCGGAGACGCCAGAGGCGCAGGGGAACGTCTGCAGGAACTGCAGAAAAACATCCGGCAGCAGTGTGAGGAAAAAGGGATAAGCCTGCCGGAGAAAGATCCGGAAGAATATCTGGAACAGCAGATGGAGCGTCAGAAGGAGCAGGCTGCAGCGGTTCAGAAAAAAGAACTGGAGGCTCAGCAGCAGGTGAAGCGGAAAGGGCTGCTGGCACAGGAACTGGAAGAAACCGCAAAAAACAGGGAGCAGGAGAGCCGTGACCTTCAGGAAAAGGAAAAAAGTCTGGGGGTCTGCAGCGCGGAACGAAAGACACGGCAGGACCAGTGGGAACAGGCGAAGGAACGGCTGCCTTATCAGGATCTGGCGCAGGCAGAAGCATCCCTGAAAGAGAAAGAAAGGAAAAAGAAGCTTCTTTCCCAGGAAATCCAGCAGGCACAGAAACAGTACGACGAATGTCAGAGAGGAAAAGAGCAGAAGGAACATCTGGCGCGGGAGCTGGCGGAGCAGCTGAACCGGAACGAAAAGGCACAGGAAGCTCCAGAGATGGGAGAAATGTCCCGGGAGCAGGCACAGAAACAGGAAGACCAGCTGGCGAAAATGCTGGAGGAACAGCATAAGATACAGAAGGCCTGGACCAAGCGGCAGAACGACTGTTATACCCGTCTTCAGAACAACCGCAGGATCCGGGAGACCCTGCAGCGGCAAAGGGAAGCTTCCGGAGGTCTGGAACAGGAACTGGCGTCTGTGAAAATGCTGTCCGATACGGTTAACGGCGAGATCACGGGGAAAGAAAAGACCACGCTGGAAACCTATGCGCAGGCACTGTACTTTGACCGGATCCTGACGAAAGCCAATACCCGGTTTATGATGATGAGCGGCGGCCAGTATGAGCTGAAACGCAGCACCCAGTCCCGGAATATCAAGAGCCAGAGTGGTCTGGAACTGGATGTGGCGGATCACTATAACGGGACGATCCGGAGTGTGCGGACCCTGTCCGGCGGGGAATCGTTTATGGCTTCTTTGAGTCTGGCGCTTGGCCTTTCCGACGAGATCCAGTCCAGGGCAGGGGGAATCCGTCTGGACGCGATGTTTGTGGACGAAGGGTTTGGAAGTCTGGACGAGGAAAGCCTGAATCAGGCGATCCGTGCCCTGTCCAGCCTGACCAAAGGCAATCGGCTGGTCGGCATTATCTCTCATGTGCCGGGACTGAAGGAACGGATTGGCCGGCAGATCCAGGTAAAGAAGGAGCGGACGGGAAGCAGCGTGGAACTGCAGATCTGAATAGTTATCCTGTATTGATGCCCATGTAACAGTTCAGCCTTGCTGAACCGTTACATGCAAAATCCATTGAAAATCGCCTTCGGCGATGGGATTTTGCACTCCTGAATCACGTTCTTACGGTCCGCGCAGCATGTGCGCAGACCTGGACTGAACTGTTACAGGGGTATCGTCTGGCTCCGGTGCAGTTTCTTGACATTTGTGGGAAATGATTTTATAATAAGAAAGAAAATTGAATGCGGTCAGGTGCCTGTGTTTTCATTCCGCAGGTTAAAAGGGAAGAGGGGTGCGAGTCCCCCGCGGTCACGCCGCTGTATATGCAGAGCCGCCTTTCATGATGTCACCGGGTGAACTTGTCCGGGAAGACGAAAGGCAGCGTGGAAGCTAAGCCAGAAGACCTGCCTCGACGTATGAGATTTGTACAGAAGCTGCGAGTGACGGCTGCTGTGCAGGACAGCGTGATTACCCTGCTGTCGGCGCCCTTCATAAATCTTACATTTTATCATGATGAGGCGTTTTTTTTCGTGCGCTTTTTCAGGTGGGTACGCACAAAGAATGAAAGGAGTCGTTATGACAAAAAAACAGAAGAAACTTGTAACCGTCTCAGCTGCTTTTGCGTTATGTCTCGGGATTCTGCCGGCGGCAAACGCAATGCACATCATGGAGGGCGCGCTTCCCGCCGGCTACTGTGTCGCATGGGGAGTGATCTGCGTCCCGTTTCTCCTCGCAGGATTTTTCTCAATCAGAAAAACGCTGAATACCAACCGCCGCGCGCTGACGCTGCTGGCCATGTCCGGAGCGTTCGTGTTCGTGATCTCTTCGCTGAAAATCCCGTCCGTCAGCGGAAGCTGCTCTCATATGACCGGAACAGGGCTTGGTGCAATCCTGTTTGGACCTGCAGCCGTTTCCATTCTTGGACTGATCGTTCTGGTTTTTCAGGCAATCTTGCTGGCGCATGGAGGATTGACAACTCTGGGCGCAAATACATTTTCCATGGCAATCGCAGGTCCGTTCGTTTCCTATGGCCTGTTTCAGCTGTTTAAGAAACTGAAAGTAAACCGGAAAGTGAGCGTGTTTTTCGCGGCGTTTCTCGGGGACCTGTTCACTTACTGTGTGACCGCGTTTCAGCTTGCGCTGGCACATAATTCCGCGACAAGCTTCAGCGTGGCGCTGAAAGAAAATCTGGTGATCTTTGCCGGAACACAGCTTCCGCTGGCAATCGTGGAAGGAATCCTGACGGTAGTTATCGTCATCGGACTGGAATCTTACGCGAAACCGGAATTGAAGGCAGTCGGCTATATCATGGAGGGCGAATAAGATGGAAAAGAAAAAAAATAACAAATTGCTGGTTGCAGTGCTTCTGATTCTGGCAGTATTTATTGCCTTTGCGCCTCTTTTTATGCTGAAAGACGCGGAGTTCGGGGGCTCCGACGATAAGGGCAATTCCCTGATCGAGGAGACCGATCCGGATTACGAACCGTGGGCGGCTCCGATTCTGGAAGTGATCCTTGGCGGAGAACTTCCGGGCGAGGTGGAGAGTATGCTGTTCTGTGTACAGACAGGGATCGGCGTCGGAATCATCGCATTTCTGATGGGGCGTTTTGTGGAACGGAAAAAATGGATGAAGGATGAAGAGGAGTAAGGCAGACAGGCATGCTTATTATTGATAAACTCAGCTATCAGTCAAAACTTCGATATGTGAATGCCGGGGAGAAATTTGGATTTTCGGTGGCGACGCTGATACTCTGTGTTGCCAGCCGGTCCGTTTTGCTTGGTATTCTGGTATTTGCCGTGATGGGGATTCTTACCGTGTGGAAAGGGGGAATCCCCCTTTGGCGTTATTTGAAGCTGATGACGATCCCGCTGACTTTTCTGATGCTGAATGTGGTGATCCTGGGACTTTCCATCCGGCGCACGCCGTTGGAGGTTTTTGCGATTTCTTTTGGAAACTGGTATCTGACGGCAAGCAAAGAAACCCTGTATTACGCGTTTCAGATTTTTGTCACTGCGATGGCTTCCGTATCCTGTCTGTACTTTCTGTCCTGCAATACACCGATGACGGATATTCTGAATGTGCTGAAAAAACTGAGATGTCCGAAGCTGTTGATCGAACTGATGATGCTGATCTACCGTTTTATCTTTGTGCTTCTCGACTGTGCGCATGAAATCAGTATTTCACAGAAGTCAAGACTGGGCAATATTGATTACCGGACATCGCTGAAATCTTTCGGGACGCTGGTTTCCGCATTGTTTGTCCGGGCAGTGAAACGTTCCGGCTTCCTGTATGATGCGATGGAGTCCCGTTGTTATGACGGCGACCTTCGGGTGCTGTGTGAAGATCATCCGCCCAAAAAGAAGGAGATTCTGATGATTCTGTGTTTTGAAGGACTGTTGCTTGCGATTGCTGTCATTGTGAGGTGAGGATGATGAATGAAGTTATTTTAAAGGCCGAAAATGTTTTTTATTCTTATGATGACGGGAAGACCCATTCTCTGAATGGTCTTTCCCTGGAAATCCGTCGGGGGAAAAAGATTGCGGTGATGGGAGCCAATGGTTCCGGAAAATCCACTTTTTTTCTCTGCTGCAACGGAGTTTACCGACCGTCAGAGGGAACGATTTACTTCCACGGAAAGCCGGTGGATTATTCCCGGAAAGGCCTGCTGCAGCTGCGTCAGAAAGTGGGGATCGTCTTTCAGGATCCGGACAATCAGCTGTTCTCAGCCAGTGTGTTTCAGGAAATTTCTTTCGGTATTCTGAACCTGGGTGTTCCGGAAGAAGAAGCCCGGAAGGAAGTGGAACGGATCATGGATGAAATGGAGATTACGCCTTATCGAGACCGGCCCACCCATGCCCTCTCCGGAGGACAGAAAAAGCAGGTGTCCATTGCGGATATCCTGATCATGAAGCCGGAGATCGTGATCCTGGATGAACCGGCGGCTGCCCTGGATCCGAAACATACGGTTCTGGTCAATCAGGCGGTGGACCGGATGACCGGAGAGGGGATCACGGTAATGATGGCGACCCATGACGTCAATTACGCGATGGAGTGGGCGGACGAAGTGATGATTTTCCGGGATGGAACGGTTGCCGCCCATGGTGTGCCGGAACAGGTTTTTGAAGACAAACAGCTCCTGCGGGAAACCAATCTGGAACAGCCGGCTGTTTTACAGCTGTTTGATTCGTTGAAAAAGAAAGGAATCCTGAAAGAAGAACTGCCGCTCCCAAGAAGTCTGGGAGCGCTGCTGCAGGAAATTGAACGCCTGCCTTCAAGATGAATGTCTCAGTGCAGTTCGTCCTCGTCCACATCGACGAAGTCATCCTCCGGAAAATGCATTTCCAGGCGCCGCTTGACGGTACCGATGCCGAACATCATGCAGAGGTTGGAAATTCCATTGAGGATCAGGCAGATTCCAATAAAAATATTGGTAGTTGCCACTGCGTCAAAAGGACGCAGCCAGATGATCACACCGAGAATGGTGATAACAACTGCAAAAGACAGATCGATCCACCAGCGTTCCAGCCCTGCCTTCTTCAGATGGAACGCCTTTTTCAGATTGACGATTCCATTGACAAAAAGTACAATGCCAACGATGGTCGGGATAAAGGAAATGATCAGGTCGCTCTGCGTGATCACGAACACACCCGCCAGGCAGAGGATTACACCGACTACCAGGTCGTAGCGCACCAGAAACGGTTCATTTTTTGAGGTGACATACCGGAGAATATCGACGATGCCGCACAGGATCAGAAGGATTCCGGCAAGGTTGCAGATAAAAAAGCTGGTTTTGACCGGAAACAGGACAAGAACCAGTCCGAGCAGAATCGAAACAATCGCGGTGAGCAGAAAGTTGTTTCGAATATCTCTGAATATCTGTTTCATATTGAGAAAAATCTCCTTTCGCAAATTTTTGAACAGAAATCCCGATAAGAATATCGGAACATCCGTTGTTATCTAAAATACTACTGCGCCGGGAGGGAAAATGCAATAGACTTTTTGTCAAATCTATGGTATTCTCAGGTAGTCAGATACCCCGCGGCAGAGCTGCGGGGTATCTGACCCTCGCGGCAGTCGCCAAATGGACATGCAAGCATGTCCACTTGGCTCGTTGCCCGCGGGAATGAAAAATCAGATAAAGGATGGTATCTATGAATCAGGAACAGGAAAAATTTCAAAAAAGTCTGAGAGAATTTCTGACCTCTGCCAGGGAAAGCGGACAGCAGATCACTGCTGAGCAGGCGGAGGCTTTTTTTGAAGAACAGAATTTGAACGAAGAGCAGCGGGCAATGGTCCGCGAGTATCTGGAGATGGAGCAGATTGACATTGTCGGGGCGGAGAAGAAAGAACGGAAAAAGCGTGAGGAACTTCCCCTGTCTCCGGAGGAAGAGCATTTTCTGAAACTTTATCTGGAGGAGCTTACGGTTCCGGAAGAACTTGTGGAAGAAGAAAAAGAAGCGTTGTTCCATGCGGCGGCAGCGGGAGACGCGCTGGCGAAAAGCCGTCTGCTGGAATATTATATGCCGAAACTTCCGGAAATTGCCCGGGGTGTTTATGACCAGAGCGTATTTTTCGGAGATCTTGTACAGGAGGGAAGCGTAAGTCTTCTTCTGGCATTGGAACATATCAGTGAGACGGAGGCGGAGCAGAGTCTTCTGGACGAAATCCGGACCGGAATGGAAGCGCTTCTGGAGGAGCATCATTACCAGAAACACCAAGATGAGGCAGTGGTACACAAGGTCAACCGTCTGAAGGACGCAATCGAAGAGCTGTCTGACGGAGAAGAGATGGATTTCTCCGTGGCGGAGCTGTCTGCTTATCTGGATCTTTCCGTGGAAGAGATTGAAGATATCCTGCGGCTGACCGGTGAGGATCAGTGATGCCGCAGCGGCTGCCGATCCGGGAGCTGCTCAAAGAAGTGGCGGAGGCATTGGAGTAAAATGAAATTCCCGCAGAGTCCGGGAGCGCGCACATGCGCGTTCCGGATTCTACGGGAATTTTTTTGTTTTTTCAAAGTCTTTTGTTGTTTTGGGAAGCTTCCAAAGATACCGTTTTGTATGTAGTCAACCGTATGTCAGTCAACCTTCGGGAATTTTGCGAAGGAGGCTTCCAGCTCTTCGTCCGTCGGGATATAGTCGGTCATCTCGCCGTTGTTGTATTTTTCATAAGCTACCATATCAAAATATCCCGTTCCGGTCAGACCGAAGACGATGGTCTTTTCTTCACCGGTTTCCTTGCACTTGAGCGCTTCGTCGATCGCGACGCGGATTGCATGGCTGCTCTCCGGTGCGGGCAGGATTCCTTCGATGCGTGCAAACTGTTCAGCGGCTGCAAAAACGGAGGTCTGTTCTACGGAGCGGGCTTCCAGCAGGCCGTCCGCATAGAGCTGGGAAACCACAGAACTCATGCCGTGATAACGCAGTCCGCCTGCGTGGTTGGCGGATGGGATAAAGTCGCAGCCCAGCGTGTACATCTTCGACAGTGGGCATACTTTTCCGGTATCGCAGAAGTCATAGGCAAAGCGGCCTCTGGTCAGGCTCGGGCAGGAAGCCGGTTCTACGGCAATGATCTGGTACTGTTTTTCGCCCCGGAGCATTTCTCCCGCAAACGGGGAAATCAGACCGCCAAGGTTGGAACCGCCGCCGGCACAGCCGATGATGATATCCGGCTGAATGTCATATTTGTCCAGGGCAGCTTTTGTCTCCAGTCCGATAATGGACTGATGGAGAAGTACCTGAGAGAGAACCGAGCCAAGGACGTAACGGTAATTGGGGTTGGCGGAAGCAGCCTCCACTGCCTCGGAGATCGCACAGCCAAGGCTTCCGGAGGTTCCCGGATGCTCGGCAAGGATTTTTCTTCCCACGTTGGTCGTCTCGGACGGGGACGGAGTTACGGACGCGCCGTAGGTGCGCATCACTTCACGGCGGAACGGTTTCTGCTCGTAGGAGACTTTTACCATGTAGACTTTGCAGTCCAGATGGAAGTAAGCGCATGCCATGGAGAGGGCAGTGCCCCACTGTCCGGCACCGGTTTCAGTGGTAACACCGGTCAGTCCCTGTTCTTTCGCGTAGTAAGCCTGAGCGATCGCGGAATTCAGTTTATGGCTGCCGGAAGTGTTGTTTCCCTCAAATTTGTAGTAAATTTTTGCGGGAGTGTCCAGTTCCTTTTCCAGACAGTAAGCGCGGACGAGAGGTGACGGACGGTACATTTTGTAAAAATCCCGGATCTCTTTCGGAATATCAATGTAAGCGTCTGTATCATTCAGTTCCTGGCGCGCCAGCTCGTCACAGAAAATAGTCCGAAGCTCTTCAAAGGTAACCGGCTGTAAGGTGGCCGGATTCAGAAGGGGAGCCGGTTTGTTTTTCATATCGGCGCGGACATTATACCATTGTCTGGGAAGTTCGCTTTCTTCCAGATAAATTTTGTAGGGAATTTTTTTCTCCATTTCGCATTTCCTCCATATTTTTAATTCAATACCAGCCGGCTCAGTTCCTCGCAGATACTGTCGATGGTCCGGTGGTCGGTGGCGATGATCCGGTCGGCGGCAGCCTCATATTTCGGCCGGCGCTGTTCCAGAAGTTCGGCGATCGCCTCCGGGCTTTTCCGGTTTTTCAGATTGGGCCGGTCGTCGCTGCCGCGGGTTCTGGAATAGATGGTTTCCGGGGTAGCAGTCAGAAGGATGACCTCGCCGATTTTTTTCATTTCTGTAACGTTTTCCCTGCGAAGGGGTACACCGCCGCCGCAGGATACGACACAGCCGTTTCTGCCCTGAAGACTTCGCAGCAGGGCGGTTTCCAGATCACGGAAATATTCTTCGCCGTAATGTTCAAAGATTTCCGGAATGGAGAGTCCCTGCTGGCCGGCGATCATCTGATCCATCTCCACCACTTCCATCTGGCAATGTCTGCCCAGCGCTGCTGCTACAGAACTTTTGCCGCAGCCCATGAAACCGATGAGCACAAGGTTTTTTTCTGGTTTCTGATTCATAGGTTTCCTCTTTTTGCTTTTGTACTGTGATGTAATAAACAATAGGTTGTAGTCAGTGTAACACATGTGGAGGGCAGTGGCAAGAGTTTTTCATGCAGAAAAATCCAGAAAAAAATGTAGAATGGTCATGAATGCGGTATCTGCTCATCTCCTTGAAATTCTTCGGTTTCTATGATATGATTTTCAAAAATTCCATATGCTTTTCTGATGGGATAAGGCATGAATTTAAAGGAGGAGAAATTGAACTTATGAAACGTGGCAACCTGAAATGGAAGCTGCTGGCAGTTCTGGCAGCGCTCATTGCAGCCGGTGTCTATTATTATGTGGCATTGCCTGCGGTGAACATTCACAACAAAGGATTTTGGGGCTTTCTGATCGGCATCGTGGTCGTTTTTCTGATCGTTTATTCGCTGAGAAAGAAAACCACAGATGTGAGGGAATTGAAATCTTATCTGGGATTTAAGATCGGGGCGGGAATCGTAGGTCTGCTGCTGGTCTTTCTGATCGTCGGTACGGTGCTTTCCTCACCGATCGTCAATGCAAAGAAGTATTACAACCTGGTGGAGCAGGAGGAAAGAAATTTCACGGAAGATATCCCGCAGATCAGTTTTGATCAGATTCCGATCCTTGACCGGGACAGCGCGATCATTCTAGGGGAACGAAAGATGGGAAGCATTGTGGATATGGTTTCCCAGTTTGAAGTCAGCGACCTGTATTCTCAGATCAATTATCAGGAAGTACCGGTACGTGTTTCCCCGCTGGTTTATGCCAGCACGATCAAATGGTTCACCAACCAGTCGGAAGGTATTCCGGCATATATGCAGATCGATATGGCGACCCAGGAGACGGAACTGGTGATGCTGGATCAGCCGATCCGGTATTCCGAGTCGGAACTGTTTAACCGCAACATTTACCGTCATCTGAGATTCCGCTATCCGACTTACATGTTTGATCAGATCAGTTTTGAGATCAACGACGACGGAGTTCCGTACTGGGTCTGCCCGGTGCAGAAGTTCAACATCGGCCTGTTTGGCGGCCAGACCATTGGACGTGTGGTTCTGTGTAATGCCCAGACCGGCGAGACGGAAGATTATGCGATCGAAGACTGTCCTCAGTGGGTGGACCGTGCGTATCCGGCGGATCTTCTGCTGGAACTTTACAACTACCATGGCACACTGGTCAACGGATTCCTCAACAGTGTGTTCGGGCAGAAAGGATGTCTGAAGACCACCGACGGCTATAATTATATCGCGATGGACGATGATGTGTGGGTATACACAGGCGTGACATCCGTGAACTCCGACCAGTCCAACGTGGGATTTATCCTGATGAATCAGAGAACGATGGAGACGAGATATTATGCGATCTCCGGTGCGGAGGAGCGTTCGGCAATGGCTTCCGCGGAAGGACAGGTGCAGAACCTGCGCTATACAGCGGCGTTCCCGCTGCTTTTGAATGTGGCAAATGAGCCGACGTATGTGATGGCGCTGAAGGACGGCGCGGGACTGGTGAAGAAATATGCAATGGTCAATGTGCAGCAGTATCAGACCGTTGCCACGGGAGACACCCTTTCCGACTGCCAGGAAGAATATGTCCGGCTGCTGGAGAACAGCGGCATTTCCGATGACACAGATGTGGCAGCAGAGACAGAGACGGTGACAGGAACCATTACCCGGATCGCCCAGAGTGTCATCGACGGCAATTCTCACTTCTATCTGGTACTGGATGGGGACGACAGGATCTATGATGTGTCGATCACGGATTTTGTGGAAATCGTAACGTACCAGGAAGGTGACCGGATCACCATGGAGTATCAGGAAGGCGATCCGTTATGCACGGTAACCGCAATCGGTGAGGAACAGGTATCATAAAAAGATAAAGCAAAGAGAATCAACGAAAAGTAAAAAGACAGACAGAGAGATAACAATGAGACAGAGGCAGGCTCCGGCAGCCCGGCATTTGTGCCGGCGCCGGAGCCTGTTTTTGGGAGGTTTTATGATAAGGATTAAAGATATTGCAGAAAAAGCAGGAGTGAGCCCGACGACAGTCTCCAATGTGATCCACGGGAAGACCGGCAGGGTTTCCGGGGAAACGGTGGAGAAGATCAACCGCATTCTGGAGGAGATGAACTACGTGCCGAGTATCAGTGCGCGAATGCTGGCAAGGGAACATTCCGGGTTGATCGGTGTCGTGCTCGGATATACCAGGGAAGGGATGTCTTACGCGCTGGAGGACCCATTTATCGCGGAGCTGGTGGGTAACCTGGAGTATCAGATTCAGGAAAACGGATATTATATGATGCTGGTGACACGGCACCAAGGAAGAGATTTGATGGAGCAGATCCTTGGCTGGAATCTGGAAGCGATGATTTCCATCGGACTGGAAGAGAGGGAGATTGCCAAGATTCGAAGCCGTTTTTCCGGTCCGATGGCTGTGATCGATGGTTACTGCCGGCTGCCGGAAGGCGTGGTGAATGTGCGCACGGACGACTGGGGCGGCGGTTACCTGATGGCAAATTATCTGCTGAAAAAGGGACACAGAAAACTGCTGTTTCTCACGGACAATGATCATGCGGTGGATCATGAGCGGTGGCTCGGCGTTCAGGCGGCACTGGAGGAAGAGCAGGTGGAGAATGTTGCTTCCAGCCATATTCTGATTGCGAGGGAGCCGTCGGAGCGGAAGAGACAGTATCAGGAGATGCTTCCTTTTTTGCGAAAACAGAGTGCGCTGTTTTTTGCTTCGGACCTCTATGCGGTGGAAGCGCTGAATTTCCTGCAGGATCACGGGGTGCGGGTTCCGGAAGAAGTGTCGGTTGCGGGTTTTGATGATGTTTCCTATGCGAAACTTTCCAGACCTGCGCTGACCACCGTGCGTCAGAACGTGGACGAAAAGGCGCGGCGTGCGGCGCAGGCGGTTCTCAAACGGATGCGGGAGGAACCGGCGGAAGCGGAATACAAAGTATCGACCCTGCTGATTGAGAGAGAATCTGTGTCAGACAGAACTGACTGGTCTGAAATTAGTGAATATATATAAAAATTAAAACGTAAACTTGTATAGAAATAATAGTTTTGCGCAAAACTGTTGAAAACCACGGGACAGATGTGATAGTATGGACTCGTAGAGAAAAAGATCACAGGAAAGCAGGCGAGAGGACAGAGATGGACGTGATGCGTGCCTGCCTGCACCTGTAAAAAATAGGAAAGCGAGGAAAAACATATGGAAAAAGCATGGTGGAAAGAAGCGGTGGTCTATCAGATTTATCCGAGAAGCTTCATGGACAGCAACGGGGATGGAATCGGAGATATCAACGGCATTACCTCACGGCTGGATTATCTGAAGGAACTCGGCGTGGATGTCCTGTGGCTGTCTCCGGTCTACCAGTCGCCCAATGATGACAATGGCTATGATATCAGCGATTACCAGGCAATCATGGAAGAATTCGGCACAATGGAAGATTTTGACCGTATGCTGGAAGGCATTCACGCGAGGGGCATGAAGCTGGTGATGGACCTGGTGGTAAACCATACCTCCGACGAGCACCCGTGGTTTGTGGAGAGCCGCAAATCAAAGGACAATCCGTACCGTGATTATTATATCTGGAGAGAGGGAAAAGACGGAAAAGAGCCGAACAACTGGGGAAGTTGTTTCTCCGGCTCCGCGTGGGAGTATGATAAGACGACAGATATGTATTACCTTCATCTGTTTTCCAAAAAACAGCCGGATCTGAACTGGGACAATCCAAAAGTCCGTGACGAAGTTTTCCAGATGATGAACTGGTGGTGTGAGAAAGGAATCGACGGATTCCGTATGGATGTGATCAGCCTGATTTCCAAGAAACCGGGGCTTCCGGACGGTTATCAGGCACCGGGAGCTCTGTATGGGGATTCTGGATGTGCCAATGGTCCTCATGTCCATGAATATCTGCAGGAAATGAACCAGAAAGTGCTGTCCCGCTATGATCTGATGACAGTGGGAGAATGCGCCGGTGTGACCATTGAAGAGGCGAAAAAATACGCCAATGCCGACGGAAGAGAGCTGAGCATGGTCTTCCAGTTTGAACATGTGGAAGCCAATGGACCGATGGGCAAATGGACAGATGAGAGAGTCCAGCTGAAAGATTTCAAGACAACCATGAGCAAATGGCAGACGGAACTGGAAGGAAAAGCATGGAACAGCCTGTTTCTTGGCAACCATGACCAGGCAAGAAGTGTCTCCCGTTTTGGAAACGATGCGCCGGAATACCGCGCAGTGAGCGCGAAGATGCTGGTGACCTGTCTCCATATGATGCAGGGAACGCCGTACGTGTACCAGGGAGAAGAGCTTGGAATGACCAACTGTCCGTTTCCGACACTGGAGGATCTGCGGGACATTGAAAGCATCAATGCGTTCCACGAACTGACAGAGGCAGGAAAAGTGAATCCGGAAGATATGATGCGCTATATCCGTCTCCGCGGAAGGGACAACGCGAGAACACCGATGCAGTGGGATGACAGTGCAAATGCGGGATTTACAACGGGAACTCCATGGATCATGGTGAACCCCAACTATACCGAGATCAACGCGAAGACCGAGATGGAGGATCCGGATTCTGTATTCCGTTATTATCAGAAGATCATTGGCCTGAGAAAGAAAGAGAAGGTTATGGTGTACGGAACGTATCAGCTTCTGGACCCGGACAACGAAAAACTGTATGTTTATACAAGAACTCTGGACAATGAAAAACTGCTGGTGATCTGTAATTTCACGGAAGAGGAAGAAATTTACAGCGTACCGGAAGAGTTTTCCAAGGGAGAAGTGCTGATCAGCAGTTATCATCGGGAGAAAGCAGAAAAAGAAATCATGCTGAAGCCGTATGAGGCTTTGGTTCTGAAAATTTCATAATCGCGAAGCGCTGCAAACAGCTATAAAGTAAAATTGGGAGGATTACAGGAGATGAAAAAATATCTGAAAATAGACGCATATCCGCAGGCATGCCCGGAAAATATGATTCAGGGAGAACATTACCGGATCACAGTACTGACTAAAAGCCTGGTACGCCTGGAGTACAGCCCGGATGGAATATTTACCGATGCACCGACGCAGACGGTGCTGAACCGGAATTTCCCGCAGGTTTCTTTTGAGGTAAGGGAAACACCGGAAGAACTGGAAATCCGCACAGAATATTTCCAGTTGAATTACGACAAAAAAGAATTCACCAGTCACGGTCTTTCCTGCTATGCCCTGGGCATGCCGGGAGGAAACCGAAATGCCTGGCGTTACGGAGTGAAAAATGAGAATCTGAAGGGAACAGCAAGAACCCTGGATAATGTCAACGGAGCCTGTGAGCTGGAGGATGGTATTTTGTCCTTATGGAGTGGCTGCGTGGCGCTGGATGATTCCCGTACGTTGACCCTCCGTGAGGACGGATGGGTGGAGCCCAGAAAGAAAGGAATTCAGGATCTGTACCTGTTTGCCTACGGACACCGCTATCTGGAAGCGCTGAAAGATTTCTATCATCTCTGCGGAGAGACACCAATGCTGCCGAGATTCGCCCTGGGCAACTGGTGGAGCAGATATTACAAATATACGGAAGAGTCCTACATGGAACTGATGGAGCGGTTTGATCAGGAACAGATCCCGTTCTCCGTTGCGGTTATTGATATGGACTGGCATCTGGTGGATATCGATCCGAAGTACGGTACAGGATGGACAGGCTATACCTGGAACCGGGAATTCTTCCCGGATCCGGAACGGTTCCTGAAAAAGCTCCATGACAGAGGAATGAAGACGACTCTCAACATCCATCCGGCGGACGGCATCCGCGGCTTTGAAGACTGCTACCCGCAGATGGCTGAGGCGATGGGTCTGGATCCGGAGAAAGAAGAGCCAGTCAATTTTGATATTGCCAATCCGGATTTCCTGGAGGCATATCTGGAAAAGACCCTTCATCCGCTGGAAGAGGAAGGCGTGGATTTCTGGTGGGTTGACTGGCAGCAGGGAACCAACAGCAAAATGGAAGGGCTGGACCCTCTTTGGATGCTGAACCATTACCATTTCCTGGACAGCGCAAGAAACGGAAAACGTCCGATGACCTTTTCCCGTTATGCCGGACCAGGCTCTCACCGATATCCGGTAGGATTCTCCGGTGACACGCTGATTACCTGGGAATCTCTGGATTTCCAGCCCTATTTTACCAGCACGGCATCCAACATCGGTTATGGATGGTGGAGTCATGATATCGGCGGTCATATGTTGGGATACAAGAACGATGAGATGGAAGCGCGCTGGTATCAGTTTGGCGTCTTTTCTCCGATCAACCGTCTGCACAGCAGCAGCAGTGAATTCAACGGAAAAGAGCCGTGGAGATTCAAAAAAGAAGTTCATGACACCATGTGCGAGTTTCTTCGCCTGCGCCATCGGCTGCTGCCTTACCTGTATACCATGAACCACCGGGCATGGGCAGAAGGAGAGCCGATCTGCCAGCCGATGTACTACGCATATCCGGAAAACTGGGATGCCTACGGACGGAAAAATGAATATTTCTTCGGAAGCGAGCTGATCGCAGCGCCGGTGACCACAGCGAGGATCGAGAATCTGAATGTGGCAAAGACAAAAGTATGGCTTCCCGAGGGATTGTGGTTTGATTTCTTCACGGACACCGTATACCAGGGCGGAAGAAACCAGAATATGTACCGCTCTATTGACCAGATTCCGGTACTGGCAAAAGCAGGAGCCATTCTCCCGATGACGGATGAGATCCGTGCCATCGACACAGAGAAAAATCCGGAAGAACTGACCGTTCGCGTCTACCCGGGCGCAGACAACAGTTTTACACTGTACGAGGACGACAACATAACCGAAGGCTACCGTCAGGGAATCTGCGCAGTCACAGAAATGAACCTGAACTGGCAGGAAAAAACATTCACCATCAAACCGTCCGCCGGAGACCTGACCCTTCTGCCGAAACAGAGAACCTGGAAGATCGAACTGCACAAAGTGACAGCAGAAGAGGCAGTTGTCCTGGTCAACCAGACAGAACAGAAAGACTGCTGCACTCACAACGGAACCACCCTGACCATAACCCTGGCCGACATCCGTCCGGAAGACACCATAGAAATCCGTCTGCCCAAGAACACCCAGGTGGCAGCCAACCCGGTACAACAGCAGATCTTTGACTTCCTGAACCAGGCGGAGATCGACTTCATCGCCAAAGAAAAAATCTACCAGGCAGCCAGACACGCACAGGAAACCCCGGAACTCCTGCTCAGCGAACTCCAGAGCATGGAAATCACTCCAGACCTCAGCGGAGCCATCCAGGAAATTATCTGCGCGTACTTAAAACGGTGAAACACAAAAAACCAAGCTATTAAAACACATAAACACAAAAAACTATAACCCCAAATACTGAAACGTTAAAACAGAAAGCACCAAAATACTAAAATACTAAAATACTACAATACTAAAGAAACACTCCCGCCATCACCCCTACCGCAGCCAAAGCCAGGGAGAGCGCGAAGCGGCGGACGGGGACGGGGTGTGGGCAATTCAGCTTCTTGCGACTGCAGACGAACTGCTGAAGCGCCGTGTCCGCCGCACCAGCCGCGATAAAAAACCAATCGCAGCCACAAGGCGAACACGGCGCTTCGGCTGTCCGGATGCCGGAGTGAGAAGCGAATGCCCACACCCCGTCCCCGTCCGCCGCTTCGTGCTCTCCCGTCCGTTGCCAAAAAAACTTGAAATGTGAAAGGGGTTATGGTAGGATGAAATTAATAAGGCATGCCGCCCAAAGAGCATGGCCAGAGCCGGCAGAGAATTGCGGCTGCGGCTGTGCTCTTATTTTTTCAGGAGGACAAAATTATGGCAAAATATGTAATGGCATTGGACGCGGGAACCACCAGCAACCGGTGCATCCTGTTCGATGAAAAGGGGACCATCGTCAGCATGGCACAGAAAGAATTCACCCAGTATTTCCCGAAACCCGGCTGGGTAGAACACGACGCGAACGAAATATGGTCGACCATGCTTGGCGTGGCAGTGGAAGCCATCGAAAAGGCGGGAACCTGTGCATCGGATATTGCCGCGATCGGAATCACCAACCAGAGAGAAACAACCATTGTGTGGGACAAAACCACCGGAGAGCCGGTTTGTCCGGCGATCGTCTGGCAGTGCCGCAGGACGGCGGAATACTGCGATCAGCTGAAAGAAAAGGGAATGGTGGATTTTTTCAGGGAAAAGACAGGTCTTGTGATCGACGCCTACTTTTCCGGAACCAAGCTGAAATGGATCCTGGACAACGTGGAGGGAGCCAGAGAGAAGGCGCAGGAGGGAAAGCTTCTGTTCGGAACCGTTGAGACATGGCTGATCTGGAAGATGACGAAAGGCCGTGTGCATGTGACGGACTACACCAACGCGTCCAGAACGATGCTGTTCAATATCAGGGAATTGGACTGGGACGAAGAAATCCTGCGGGAACTGGACATTCCAAGAGAACTGCTTCCGGAAGTGAAACCGTCCAGCTGCGTATACGGGGAAACGGATCCTGGATACTTTGGAGGTCCGATTCCCATTGCAGGCGCAGCAGGAGACCAGCACGCCGCCCTGTTCGGACAGACCTGCTTTACGCCGGGAGATGCGAAAAACACTTACGGTACCGGATGCTTTCTTCTGATGAATACCGGGGAAACACCGGTATTTTCCACCAACGGCCTGGTGACGACAATTGCCTGGGGCATTGACGGAAAGGTTAATTATGCGCTGGAGGGCTCGATCTTTGTAGGAGGAGCGGCGGTGCAGTGGCTGAGAGACGAACTGAAGCTGATCGAATCCGCCGCGGATTCCGAATATATGGCGCAGAAGGTCAGCGATACCAACGGCTGTTATGTGGTTCCGGCATTTACCGGGCTGGGCGCGCCCTACTGGGATCAGTATGCGAGAGGAGCGATCCTTGGACTGACCCGAGGAGTGAATAAGTATCATATCATCCGCGCGACGCTGGAATCCATCGCCTACCAGGTCAATGATGTCATTCGTGCGATGGAGGCGGACTCAGGGATGGAACTGAAGAATCTGAAGGCAGACGGCGGCGCCTGCGCCAATGATTTCCTGATGCAGACCCAGGCGGACATCGTCGGAGCTACGGTCACAAGACCGCTCTGTGTGGAGAGTACCGCGATGGGAGCCGCTTATTTGGCGGGACTGGCGGTGGGCTACTGGCCGGATCAGGAGACTTTGAAGAAAAACTGGGTGATCGGAAAGGTTTTTGAACCGGAACTCACTGAGGAGAAAAGAGAAGAAAAGATTGCAGGCTGGAAGAAAGCAGTGACTTATGCCTGCGGCTGGGCGAAACCGTAAAGACAGATGGAACATGTATTGTGAGGGATTTTATATGTATGATGTGATCATTATCGGAGCCGGAGTCTGCGGCTGTGCTGTCGCGCGGGAACTTTCCCGGTTTCAGGGAAAAATTTCTGTGCTGGAACGGCAGGAGGATGTGTGCTGCGGAACGTCGAAGGCAAACAGCGGAATCGTGCATGCGGGCTTTGACGCAGTGCCCGGTTCCATGAAAGCAAAAATGAATCTGGAAGGAAATCTTCGGATGAAAGAACTGACCGAGGAGCTGGATGTTTTATTTGAACAGAACGGTTCCCTGGTGGTTTGCACGGAGGAAGAACAGAGACAGGGACTGGAGGAACTGTTGGAACGGGGCAGGGAGAACGGGGTCCAGGGACTCAGGATCCTGGAGCGGGAAGAACTGCGGAAGATGGAACCGAATCTGTCTGAACGTGTGGCTGCAGCGCTGTACGCGCCCACCGGCGGAATCGTCTGCCCCTTCGGTCTTACCATCGCTCTGGCTGAAAATGCATGCCGGAACGGTGTGGAGTTTCGTTTTAATACGGAAGTACAGAAAATAGAAAAAACAGGTCAGGGTTATCGGCTGGAAACTTCAAAAGGTGTATTCGAAACACGTACGGTGGTCAATGCCGCCGGGGTTTACGCGGACCTTTTCCATAATATGGCAAGCGGTACAAAGATACATATCACACCGAGAAAAGGAGAATATCAGCTTCTGGACCGGACGGCAGGCAAGCATGTCCACTGTACGGTATTTGCGCTTCCGGGCAAATACGGAAAAGGCGTACTGGTTTCGCCGACGGTTCATGGAAATCTTCTGCTGGGTCCGACTGCAGTGGATATCGAGGACAGGGAAGGAACCGACACGACAAGGGAAGGTCTGGAAACCGTGGCGGCGAAGTCTGCCGAAACAGTGAAAGACCTTCCCTACCGCCAGGTGATCACTTCGTTCGCAGGACTCCGGGCCCACGAAGACGGAGACGATTTCCTTCTGGGAGAGCCGGAGGACGCGGAGGGCTTCTTTGACTGTGCGGGGATCGAGTCGCCGGGACTGACCAGCGCGCCGGCCATCGGCATCTATCTGGCAGAGCGGATTGCTTCCCGGCTGGGATTGGATAAGAATCTGGAATTTGAGCCAAGGAGAAAAGGGATTCTCAATCCGTCCGACCTGGATCTGGAACAGCGAAAGGAACTGATCCGAAAGGAGCCGGCCTACGGGCGGATCCTCTGCCGCTGTGAGGGGATTTCCGAAGGGGAAATTCTTGATGCCATCCGCCGTCCGCTGGGCGCGCGGTCACTGGACGGCATCAAGTGGAGGACACGCGCCGGAATGGGAAGGTGCCAGGCGGGCTTCTGCTCTCCGAAAGTCATGGAACTGCTGGTAAGGGAATGCGGAACAGATTGGACAGAACTGACGAAATCCGGGGGCGATTCCTGGCTGATCTCAGGAAGAAACAAGGAGGGGATCCAAAGATGAAACAACATGCAATTGTGATCATCGGCGGCGGCCCTGCCGGTCTGGCAGCGGCAATCTCCGCCGCCGAACAGGGAGAAAAAGATATCCTGATCCTGGAACGGGACAGGGAACTGGGCGGAATTCTGAACCAGTGTATTCATAATGGTTTTGGTCTTCACACATTTCAGGAAGAACTGACCGGTCCGGAATATGCGGCAAGATATATAGAAAAAGTGGAGCGCATGGGGATTCCTTATCTTACGGACACGATGGTATTGGATCTGTCACCGGAAAAGGTGGTGACAGCGGTCAGCCCGACGGAAGGCATTTTTCAGATTCAGGCGCAGGCTGTAATCCTGGCAATGGGCTGCCGGGAGCGTCCAAGGGGAGCGCTGAATCTGCCGGGATACCGCCCGGCAGGAATCTATACGGCAGGAACCGCCCAGCGGCTGGTCAATGTGGAGGGCAGGATGCCCGGACGTGAGGTGGTGATCCTTGGTTCCGGGGATATCGGTCTGATCATGGCGCGGAGAATGACGCTGGAAGGGGCGAAGGTGAAAGTGGTTGCGGAGTTGATGCCCTATTCCGGCGGCTTGAAGAGAAACATCGTTCAGTGTCTGGAAGATTTCGGCATCCCGCTGAAGCTGAGCCATACCGTCGTTGCCATCCATGGGAAGGAACGCCTTACAGGGGTGACTCTGGCGCAAGTGGATCATGACGGACGCCCTGTTCCGAGGACGGAGGAAGAATATTCCTGCGATACCCTGCTGTTATCCGTAGGGCTGATCCCGGAAAATGAACTGTCAAAAAATGCCGGTGTGGCATTGAGTTCTGCTACCTCTGGTCCGGTCGTGGATGAATCTTTTCAGACCAGCGTTAATGGGATTTTTGCCTGCGGAAATGTGCTTCATGTCCATGATCTGGTGGATTTCGTATCGGAAGAAGCCGCCAATGCCGGCCGCCGTGCAGCGGAATATGTCCGGGAAACTTCCGGAGAGAGCAGTGAAAAACGGATGAAATGCGGGGAAAGCAGAAAAGATCTGCCGGAATCGCAGGCTGCTTGCGAAGAATGGACAGCAAAAATGCCGGAAAAGGAAGTTTCTGGTATTTTGGATATCCTTCCCGGAGACGGGGTCCGGTATACGGTGCCGTCTGTGCTGCATCTGGCGCAGATGGGAGAAACGCTGAAAATCCGTTTTCGTGTCAGAAAGGAATATAAAAACAGCTGTGTCACGGTCCATGCAGGAGACCGGCAGCTGTTCCGCAGAAGAAAGCAGATTTTTGTGCCGGGAGAGATGGAAGAGGCTGTGATCAGAAGAGAGGATCTGAACGCCGCGCTGCCGGCAGATACCATAACGATACGGATCGAGGAGGTGTAGGAAATGGAAAAGAAAATACTCACCTGCATCGGCTGTCCGATGGGATGTCAGCTGACGGTGGAACTGGACGGAGAACAGATTGCTTCCATTTCCGGCTACACCTGTAAGCGGGGAAAGATCTACGGGGAAAAAGAAGTGACTCATCCGACCAGGATCGTGACCACTACGGTCCGTGTCGTTCATGGCACTGCGCAGATGGTTCCTGTAAAGACGAAGGAAGATGTTCCAAAAGATAAGATTTTTGACTGTATTCGGGAACTGAAAGAGGTGGAGATTGAGGCGCCTGTGCGTGCAGGAGAACCGGTACTGAAAAATGTGGCGGGGACAGGCGTGGATGTGATTGCTGTAAAAAGTGTCGAGATACAGCAGATGGAACATGGAATCCATTCCTCCCGCAATTTGTGAGAATCCTGCTTGAGGAAGTCCATTTTCGTGGAGCCGCTGCAGACCAGAGAAATCATCCTCTGGTTTGTAACGGCTCCTTTTTTGTTTATCCAAGTGTTTTATTTTTCCTTGTGGCTGGTCAGAATATCAGGATATTGTGTTCTGACATTCCGGTAGAGAATTTCTTCCCCGCTGCTGTCAGGAATACTCATTTCCGCAAAGATCCTGTCGGTGGCTCTGTCGATTTCTTCGCGGGTACCCGCATGGAGAAAGCATCTTGCCACATAGGGGCGGGCGAACTCCTGGACCTGTTCTCCCTGGCGGTAAAAAATCCAGCTTTGGCTGATTTCCGGGGAGCGGAAACATTTTTCGGCTGATTCCAGACTGGCGATTTCCCTCTCGCGTCCGTGGAAATAGAGAACGGCGCTGCTCTTGTCGAAAAATGGATTGTGCTCCTGCAGCATAAGCGGGATGCGTTCCGGCGCGTAGACAGAATTGAGGAGCAGCTCTTCGATGGAGAGACCGCTGCAGAATTCAATCAGCTCATGCTCATAGCCCAGAAAACGCGCGGCGATTTCGCAGACCTCAATGCCCCTGTCCGGATGCCAGAAAAACTGCATGGAAAGTTCTCCGTCCTGCTGTCCGGTAAAACGGATCACCTTTTCCAGGATACGTTTTGCATCCTGGTATACATGATCCATCAGGCAGGAAGGATACACGTTGCGGCTGCAGACCGGAATGGAGTGCGTTTCACCTGGGCTTTTCTCCCGGTCGGCGATTCCCAGGACGAAAACCTGTCCGTTGTTTACCCATGCCATCAGATTAAATTCATATCCCGTGTTGTACTCTTCAAGCAGTATTTTCTCTGTTTCCGAGCCGGCACAGATTTCGTGGAATCTGCTGCGGATCTCCTCCAGGCTGTTCAGTACGAGGACGCCGCGGGAACCGTATCGGTCCAGAGGCTTGGTTACCACCGGGAAACGGAGATCGCCAAGAAGGTCCGGGGAGCAGTCTGCTCCGGTCTCCACGTACCGCGGCGTCGGAATATCCAGGGAAGCAAACATTTTTTTCATCACAGATTTGTCCCGGTAGAATTTCAGCTGCTCCGGAATCAGATAGCAGGGCAGACCGGCCTTTGCCGCGATTTTGACCATACATTCCAAGAGCAGATCGGAAAATGCAGTGAGGATGCCGTCCACCCGTTCCTTCCTGCAGATTTCCGCAATTTTTTCCGTGGATCTGACATCCACATCGTAGACGATATCCGCCTCTTTTTTTGCCGGACCGTCCGGATTGCCGTCGCAGACAATCGTACAGATTCCTCTTGCTTTGGAGAGTTTTACCAGTTGTATAAATTCCTCGGAGCTGCCGAGGATGAAAATGCGATGATTCATAAGTTCCTCCCACATAACCGCAGAACCGCGGCTGCAACCCTTTCCATGTCGGACGTTGTATAACGCTGATCGCAGGGAAGAGGCAGGATATTGGCGGCGTAACGGTATTCTGTACTGTCTTTTGGCATTTCGTTCACAACGTTCTTCCAGTTAACAGGTACATAAATTTTTTTCTCTGCCAGTTTTTTCCGGATTTCGAGCCCGTTCGGCGTGTAATACGGATAACACAGCGGAACAGACGGTTCCCGGAACGGAAGCGGGTTGGAAGTGTCAAGAAAGGAAGACAGCGTCCGGTAATTTTCTTTTCGTCTCTGAGCGCTTCCGGAGTAGTCGATTCCGCGCAGAAGGTTTTGTGTCAGGCGGGACATCCGGCGGATTTCCCGGGAATGAAAAGTCTCCGCATTTTTCAGCATGACGGAGTAATAAGCGTTTCCGCCCTTTTCATAACGCCCGAGAACATGTTCCATCCTTTCGGTGGAAAAATCCATCGGCAGATCGTCTTCCGTGAGCAGATCCGCAGCCAGGTATGCGCCGTCGGGAAGGCCGAAAAATTTTCTTGGCGAATAAATCGTGTCCACATGCTCCACTGGCCGCTGATAAAAGGCATGGGTCTGATCTACGATGATCCGTTGATATTTCTTCTGGAAGAAGCGGATTTGTTCATCGGTCAGCTGTCCATAGTAATTGACCAGATACAGCCATGCGCCCTCCGGCAGTTCGTCGATTTCCGGCATCAACTCCTCATTGACAGAGTAGAAGGAAACTTTTGCGCTGCTGTTACGGCATGCGTCAATCACTGAGTCGCACAGGTAATAGGGCAAAAAGATTTCCTGGCAGCCGCGCCGGTCCAGCAGGTACTGAAGCGCAGTTCTGCCAAGATTCAGATGGAGCAGATCAGGATAATATTCTTCACCGGGCAGTTCTTCCATTTCAAAGTAACCGCCGATTTCTTTCTGGTTTATCATGTTAAACATCCTTATCTCTGATGGTATAGTTTGGCATTTTCCTCGTCTCTTCCAGAATATTGATCAGGTACTGTCCGACAATGCCCACGGAAAGCAGCAGCAAACCGGAGTAGGCGCTGATCAGAAGGACGATCGTCGTCCACCCTTCCACAGGGCTTCCGAAACACAGGAATTTTATCAGATAAAACAGCCCAAGGACAATGCTGACAAGAAAGCTGACGATTCCTATGTCGCGTACGACGATCAGCGGGAAAGCCGAATTGGAAATAATATCGTAATACAGGTCATGAGCCAGGCGGCGGTAGCTGTAGCCGCTTTTTCCGTATTTTCTGGCATCATGGCGCACCTCCACATTGATGATCCGGTTGGAGGTCTGCACCAGAAGATTGCCGATCTGGGGCAGATGAACGTCCATTCCAAGGATGGCGTCAACAATGAAACGGCGCATCAGGCGGAAGCTGGTGATTTCCAGGTTTGGATCCTTTTTCAGCATTTTGGAAGTCGCATAAACGGATATTTTCGTTCCAAGCTTCCGGATCAGATTGTGATGGCGGTTCTGGTATTTGGCGATGATGACATCGACCTCAGGATTTTCCTGGATTGCCTTCACAAGCTTTGGAATCTCCTCAGGGGGATGCTGAAGGTCGTCGTCCATGGTTATGATGAAATCCCCTTTTGCAAAAGAAAAACCGCAGAGCAAAGCGGGATGCTGTCCGAAATTTTTCGCCATCTGTACAATCCGTACCCTGGGATCTGCATTGCGGAGTTCTTTCATGATTTTATAGGAGTTATCTCTGGAACTGTCATCCACCAGAATCAGTTCAAACTCTTCGTGAATCGTAGTTTCAAATACTGTCCGGATGCGCTGGTACAGTTCCGCGAGCGTGTGTTCAGAGTTGAAAACAGGTACTACAACGGAATATAGACTCATAGCACTCATAAAATCCTTTCCATTTCTATTTTTTTCGCTATTACTATAGCATCTTTTTCAGCGGTTATCAAGCTTGCGGTATTCCTTTGGCGTCACGCCGAATTTCTTTTTAAAGACCCGGTTAAAATATGAAATATTGTTAAAGCCTGACTCAAGAGCGATGGTGGTGATCGGAAGTTCCGTCTTCGCAAGCTGGCGGGATGCCATTTCCAGGCGGTACTGGTTCAGATACTCGATGCAGGTCATATTCATATGGCGTTTAAAGAAACGCATAAAATGGTATTCACTGAAGTGGCAGAGGTCTGCCAGTTCCCGTACGGTCACGGAACTCTGATAATGCTCCTGGATAAACTGCAGGACCATCTTTAGTTTGTCGGTAATATCGGTGTGGGTCTGGTCGGTTTTCTGGTAGGGTACGTGGCTGTACAGCAGGAAGAACAGGTGAAGAAGCTGCGCTTTGATCTCCAGTTCGTAGCCGAACGGTTTTTCCAGGAATGCCTTCCGGACCGTCTCAAAGGATTCCAGCAGAAGCGGTACCACTGGGTCCGAGGCGGGAAGATGCACGGGGAACCGGATCGTTCCGCTGGCAAGAGGAACGAAAAAACGGGTCGTGCAGAAGTCCGGAATCGAACTTTCCAGCAGATCCAGGCGAAAGACGAAGCTGTCCGTGATAAATTCCGCCTGAGACTGTTCCACGGTGCCATGGAGCATTTCCGGAGGAAGGAGCAGAAAATCTCCCTCAGTAATATGGTAAGACTGCAGATCGATCTGATAGGTGCAGGAGCCCTTCCGTACATAAGTGATCTCAAATTCTTCATGCCAGTGTACCGGCAGGCTGCCGGTGCCGAGAGGAAATACACAGGGATAATACTCCAGAGGGAACATGGCGGAGCCATGCTGCACCGGTTCCAAAAGATCAGGGTTCTGGTTCATAATAACTCTCCTTCGGCAGCAGGATTGTGTTATAAAAAGCTGGAAATATGCAAGAAAATCCTGTCTGCTGCCGCTATAATAATACCATAGGACATCATGCAGTGTCAAAAAATGAGAGCGGAAAGGAGAAGAAAGCATGATTCGTAAGTATCGTTTCGGAAACCCGTTGAATACAGAGGCCGTAGTGGAAGAGCATCCCATTGAGCAGGGGAAACTCCCACGGGTGGAAGTGAAAGAAGGAGAAAAAATTTCCTTCATGATGACAAAGGACGCGCCCGTGTATGGCCTGGGTGAACAGGTACGCGGTATCAATAAGAGGGGATGGATTTATATCAGCAACTGTACCGACGACCCCAACCACCGGGAAGACACCCGTTCCCTGTATGCGGCCCACAATTTTCTTCTGTTTGCGGAGAAAGAACCGTTTGGAATTTTCCTGGATCATCCGGGCAAGGTGACCTTTGATATCGGTTACACCCAGCAGGATACTGCAGTGATCACCATGGAAAGCTGGGATATGGACGTATATTTTATCGATGGAAAAGATCTCAAAGACATCGTACATCAGTTCCGGCATATGATCGGCCGCAGCTATATTCCTCCAAAGTGGGCGTTTGGATTCGGACAGAGCCGCTGGGGTTACAAAAGCGAGGATGACGTGCGTGAGGTGGAACGCAGATACCGTGAACTGGGAATTCCTCTGGACAGCATTTATCTGGATATCGACTATATGGAACGGTTCAAGGACTTTACGGTGAACGAAGAAACCTTCCCGGATTTCCCGGAATTTGTAAAGGAAATGCAGGAGAAGCATATCCATCTGGTGCCGATCATTGACGCAGGCGTCAAGATCGAAGAAGGCTACCAGGTTTACGAAGAAGGCATGGAGAAAGGATATTTCTGTAAGGATGAGGATGGAAAGGAGTTCGTCGCAGCCGTATGGCCGGGACGAGTGCATTTCCCGGATATGCTGAATCCGGAGGCGCGCCGCTGGTTCGGACTGAAGTACAAATTCCTGCTGGATCAGGGAATCGATGGATTCTGGAATGATATGAACGAGCCGTCCATCTTCTATTCCGAAAAGCGTCTGGAGAAAGTTTTTGATGAGCTGGAAAGCTTCCGCGGAAAGAACCAGGATCTGATGACACATTTCCGATTTAAGGGTCTGGTCATGGAGTTGGCGAACAATCCCGAGGATTACCGAAGCTTTTATCATAACTTTAACGGGGAAGGCACTCCGGTTCGTCATGACAAGGTACATAATCTGTACGGCTACAATATGACCCGCGCGGCAGGAGATGCATTTGAGGAACTGGAGCCAGACAAGAGGATCCTGATGTTCTCTCGTTCTTCCTATATCGGAATGCATCGTTACGGCGGAATCTGGCAGGGAGACAATCTGTCCTGGTGGTCCCATCTGCTGCTGAACATCAAAATGATGCCTTCCTTGAATATGTGCGGCTTCCTGTATACCGGAGCGGATCTGTGCGGTTTCGGCGCAGACACAACAGAAGACCTGGCACTACGCTGGATGCAGTTCGGTGTGTTCACGCCGCTGATGAGAAATCATGCTGCCCTTGGAACACGTGAGCAGGAGCTGTATCAGTTCTCCAACAGCGAGGCATGCGGAAGAATGGTGAAGATTCGTTACAGCCTGCTGCCGTATCTGTACAGCGAGTATATGAAGGCGGCGCTGAGGGATGAGATGATGTTCCGCCCGCTGGCTTTCGATTATCCGGACGATCCGTATGCGGATCAGGTTGAGGATCAGCTGATGATCGGCGACAGTATGATGATCGCTCCGGTATATGAACAGAACAAGACAGGCCGTTATGTCTATCTGCCGGAGGATATGATGCTTGTATCCATGAGAAGTCCGGAGGATTACACGGTTCAGGTGGTGGAACAGGGACATCATTATGTGCCGGTGGCAATGGACGAACTGATCTTCTTTATTAAGAAAGATCATGTGATCCCGATGGCAGAAAGTGCAAAGAGTGTGTCGGATATGGACTTCGAACATCTGAACCTGCTGGGTTATGTGACCGACAAGGCGGTTTACGAGCTGTATGACGATGACGGAAACAGCAAGGATTATGAGAATCCGGAGCATTATGAGAAGATCACAGTCAGCGCGAAGGGAACCATCCGCCAGAGCGGAAAGATGAAAAAGGTATTTGAGAAATTCAACGGCATTCATTGACAGGTGAATGAAAACATGGAGCATGTGCCCGTCCGGGCAATCGCAGAGCGATTCCGGATATGCGCATGCTCCCTTTTGTTTTTATGAAACTGAAATTGTCCGAAACTGTACTTTTTTGCAGCCTGCAGGGGAAAATAAGTAGATGGAAAGAAACAGTTATGGTATACTTAAATTAACTTACTTGTTTTCTGGAGCGCATTTGAAGATTGCAGGAATGAACCTTCAAACACACTCAAATGAGAGGGGGAATGAAAACATGAAGAAAAAAGTAAAACAGAACTATGAACAGATGGCGCGTCAGACAGGACTCCCCGCAAGACAGTAAGAGGAGGAATGGAATTTTGAAAGAGAACAGGTACGATGATGAAGAATTTTTTAATAAATACAGCCAGATGAGCCGGTCAGTGAAAGGACTTTCTGGCGCGGGCGAATGGCGGGAACTGGAAAAGCTGCTGCCGGATTTCCACGGAAAGCGGGTGCTGGATCTGGGCTGCGGGTATGGATGGCACTGCATCTACGCGGCGGAGCACGGGGCGCAGAGAGTGGAAGGAACGGATATTTCAGAAAGGATGCTGGCGGTTGCCAAAGAGAAATGTCAGATGGAGCAGGTACATTTTGTCCGGTGTGCGATGGAGGATCTGGAATACGCGCCGGAAAGCTTTGACGTGGTGATCAGTTCGCTGGCATTTCATTATGTGAAGGATTTCGGAGCTCTTGTGGAGAAGATCAGCCGGTGGCTCACCCCGGGCGGAAAGTTTGTATTTTCCGCGGAACATCCGGTGTTTACCGCTGAGGGAAGCCAGGACTGGATGTACGACAAAGACGGAAAGATCCTCTGCTTCCCGGTGGATCACTACTATTATGAGGGGAAAAGGGACGCCGTTTTCCTTGGGGAACATGTGGTAAAGTATCACAGAACGGTGACGACTTATGTACAGACACTTTTGAAGCAGGGATTCGTGCTGGACGCGCTGGTAGAGCCGCAGCCGCCGGAGGATATGATGGATCTGCCCGGCATGGCGGATGAGATGCGCCGTCCGATGATGCTGCTTCTGGCGGCAACAAAAAAATCCTGACGAAAACGGTTCCAAAAACTCGAAATCCGCGGAATGTTTTTTGAAAAAGCCAAATCCGGCGGATGCATCCGGAATCCCATGTGCTATACTGGAAGAAATGAAAAAGGAGGATTCCGCCAATGGCAGGCAGAGGACGCAGAAAGCAGAATCTCACACTGGATGAACAACTGATCAGAACAGAAGAGGAAATCGACGAACTGGAACTGCGTATGGAAGAACTGAAGAAAAAGAAAGAAGAGATCGAGGAACAGATTGCCGGGCAGAAAAAGGAAGCGCTGTATCAGGCGGCGATACATTCCGGCAAATCGATGGAAGAAATACTTGCTTTACTAGAGCGTGTTTGAAAATTCATTCCTGCAATCTGCACGCCCCACTTTGCGGGAAATTCGCCCCAAAATCAGTCAGCGTAGCCCGCTACGCCTCCTGATTTCGGAACAAATTTCCCGCAAACTGTGACGCACATCTTGCAGAAAGCAATTTTCGAACACGCTCTTGCAACAGAGGAAGGAATATAAGAACAAAACAGCCCCCACAGAAAACGAACATGCATTTTCTGTGGGGGCTGTTTTGTCCGGGATTCTGAGCCGAACGGAGATATGTGACAACACATATTTAAAAAGTATGGGAGGAGATCAGAAAATCTTTTTCAGCTCCTGCCTGGAAATCTGGTAAGTCTTCAGAAACTGTTCCAGATCCTCTTCGGATGCGATCATGGCTACCTCCTGAAATTTACCGGTTTTTCGGTCTACGAAACCGGCGACTTGTTCGCCGGTACAGATACTGCAGCGGATCGCAGGTTCCAGAAGGGAACGGTCAAAAGAAGAGGAAGCTCCCGCATCGGCACTGTGTTCACGGCGATGAAGGACTGCCCGGCGGATCAGAGCGCCGATTCCGATTCCAATCAGGGATGCTGCAGCCGGAAGCAGAAAGAGCAGAAATCCCGAAAGTGTATTGGAAATCAGAAAATTCAGGAGCATTTCCGCGGCTCCGAAGCAAAGCGGAAACACCCACCGCCAGCGGAATCCCACCGCGGAAACCGCCAGTGAGGCAAACAGAGCTGCCGCTGGCAACGTGAGGAAAAAGGCAAGGATTCCATACCCCATAACATCCGTCGGATCCAACCCTGTGTAATACAGCAGAAGCAGGTAAACCCAGACAATCCCACTGATTCCAACAGAGATCTGGACAACCAGTTTTTTCCTGTTTGTATTCATAACAGTCCCCCTTCCAATTCATCGTTCCCGCATCGCAGCCGTTCCGCTAACGGAACGGTTGCTCTGTATCATCAGCGGGAAAAACAGATTTCTTTTCTTCTGCCATTATCATACCATGAAGAGGCAAATGTCATCAATCCAAACTTCTGGATTATACTAGGTTTTATACTGTCATTACAAGAAACTGATACGGTTCCAGGTGCAGCGTCCTGCCGTCTGCAGCAAGTCCGTCACAGTTGTTCAAAAGGATCGTTCCCGGTTCTTTTTCCAGCGTGACATCCAGAGGCTCATTCTGGTAATTTCCCATCACCAGCAGTGTATGTTTCTCATCTTTCCGATAATACGCCATCAGATGTTTCTGCTCTCTGTGGTACGGGACCAGTCTGCCGTATACCAGAGTGTCCTTGTAATCCGGATGCTTGCGCAGGGCAATCAGTTTTTTGTAGAAGGAGAGAACCGAATCCTCATCCTTTTCCTGAGCGGCGACATTGATCCGACGGTAATTGGGATTGACGTTCAGCCATGGAGTGCCGGTGGTGAATCCTGCCTGCGGGGAATCGTCCCACTGCACCGGGGTTCTGGCGTTGTCGCGGCTGTAGGCGGAGACGGCTTTCAGCGCTTCCTCCGGAGAGAGACCTGCGTCCAATGCTACCTGGTACTGGTCCAGTGTGGAGATATCGTCTACCTCGCCGATGGAGGAAAAGAAGGTATTTTCCATGCCGATTTCCTGTCCCTGATAAATAAACGGCAGTCCTTTCAGCAGGAAATTCAGTCCTCCAAGCATCTTTTTCGCCCGCGGGCTGTGCTCGCCCTCCGGAAGATAGCGGGAAACACCCCTTGGCTCATCATGATTCTCAATGATATTGGAAAGAAAGCCGATGCCCTCTGTGCGTTCCTGGGCTTCAAAACAACAGTTTTTATAGTCTTCCCCGGTGATTTTCTTTATATCGTACCAGCCATTGGGGCTCTCGCCGAAGATGGTTTCATTGAAATCGAACATACTGGAAAAATGTCCGTCCGGGCCGATGAAATCCCGCAGTTCGTCGTCTTTCATGTTGAAGACCTCGCCGACGGTAAACGCATCATATTTCGCGAAAGTTTCCCGTTTCATTTCCTCCAGAAATTCACCGATGCCTCTGGCATGTTTCAGCATTTCGCCTACGGAGCACAGGCCGTCGTCCCGATCCGGTGTATAGTCGCAGAACGGCAGCGGCTTCTTGATATTGATGATCGCGTCGATGCGGAAACCGCCCAGGCCTTTGTCCAGCCACCAGTTGATGTTTTTGTAAATTTCCTGACGTACCTGTGGGTTTTCCCAGTTCAGATCCGGTTGCTTTTTATGAAAGATATGAAGATACTGTTTGTCCGTGCCCGGGAGCGGTTCCCATACGGAACCGCCGAAGCAGGAGCGCCAGTTGCAGGGCCGTCCGTCTTTTTGGTCGGCAAGGTAAAAAAACTTTCCGTAAGGGCCGTCCGGATCCTTTTTTGCCGCTTCAAACCAGGGATGCTCGTCGGAGCAGTGGTTGACCACCAGATCCATCAGCAGATACATACCGCGCTTTTTTGTCTCGGTGATCAGTTCGTCCATATCTTCCATGGTGCCGAACCGTGGATCGATGGCGTAATAATCGGAAATGTCGTAGCCCTGATCTGCCAGGGGAGATTTATAGATCGGGGAAAGCCAGAGCACATCCACGCCCAGTTCTTTCAGATAATCCAGTTTCTGAATAATTCCCTGAAGATCTCCGATTCCGTCCCCGTTGGAATCATAAAAACTTTTCGGGTAAATCTGGTAGAAAATTTTGTCATGCCACCATTTGCGTTCCATTTTTGTTTCCTCCATGTTAAATAAAATTTAATCTTTGCAGCCGTTTAGAGGGTGTTTGAAAATTGCTTTCTGCGAGATGTGCGTCGCAGTTTGTGCGAGATCCGCAGACCGCTGAATAATTACCTTGTGATCACAGTATACTGCTTTTAGCGGAGGGAAAACAGAACGAAACTGCGGAAAACAGATACAATTCTGCGCTGAACCGTTTGGCGTTTCGTGTGCGTGGAAACAGAAGATGGCGCCGGCTATCCGTTCCGTTATCGGAAAGGTCGGGAATTGCATGAAAATTTATATACATTTTATAACTTATTAGAAATTTTATGATATAATAGGAAAAACTCCCGTGTCAAAAAGAAAGAGAACAGGAAGCTTTGGAAAGGAGATTGCATGAAGCAGACATTTTATTATGGCGGAACGATTCTGACCATGGATGAGAAAAGATGTGTGGAGGCGGTTCTGACGTCCGAGGGCAGGATCCTGGCGGTAGGGACGTACGAAGAAGTGGAAGCGGCTGCCGGGAAGAAGGCGGAAACGGAAAAGATTTCTCTGGAGGGAAGGACGATGATGCCGGCGTTCATCGATGCCCACAGTCATTTCAGCGCCTACGCCAACGCCATGCTGCAGGCGGATCTGGAGAAGGCGGAGAGCTTCGAGGATATCCGTAACATTCTCCGTGCATATAAAGAAGAACACAAAATTCCCGATGGCAAGTGGATCCAGGGCAAGGGATACGACCATAACCGTCTGAAAGAAAAAAGACATCCGGACAAGGGGCTTCTCGATGCAGCGCTGCCTTCCAATCCGGTTATGATCTCACACCAGTCGGGCCATGTGGGTGTTTTCAATACCCGGGGACTGGAAACGCTGGGGGTGACGGAGACGACACAGGCGCCGGAAGGCGGAATGATTGAAAAAAAGGATGGAAAACTGACCGGATATATGGAAGAAAATGCGTTCCTCCAATACATGAAGGAGATCCCTATGGCGTCTATGGAGGAGTTTCTCCGTGCGTTTGAGGAAGGACAGAGACGTTATGCCGCCCATGGGATCACAACAGTGCAGGAGGGAATGATGATCGACGAGCTGCTTCCATTCTACCGGATGCTGACCGAACAGGACCGGCTGTACCTGGATGTGGTGCTTTACGCGGATATCCGCCGGAGCGAGGGACTGAGAAAGGCGCTGGAACCATATCGAAACGGCTATCGTGACCATGTCCGCCTGGGCGGTTACAAAATCTTTCTGGACGGATCACCGCAGAGCAGGACGGCATGGCTTCGGGCACCCTATGAGGGAGCAGAGGACGGATACTGCGGCTATGGCACCCTCAGTGATGAGGAGACAAAAGCGGCGATCCGTCAGGCATTCCGGGATCATATGCAGATCCTTGCGCATTGCAATGGGGATGCGGCTTGTGAACAGTATATCCGATGCTATGAGGAGGTAAAACAGGAATTTCCGGGACAGGAGATTCATCCCGTTCTGGTTCATGCCCAGCTGCTGGGACGGGATCAGCTGGAGCGGGTAAAGAAACTTGGCATGATCCCGTCCTTCTTTGTGGCGCACGTTTATCACTGGGGGGAAGTCCACAGGGAGAATTTCGGCGAGCTTCGCGCCTCTAGGATCAGTCCGTGCAAAAGCGCTCTGAATCAGGGCATCCGTTTCACGTTCCATCAGGACACTCCGGTGATCGCTCCGAATATGATGGAAACGGTTTGGTGCGCGGTGAACCGCAGAACATCCGGCGGCTATGTTCTCGGCGCAGAAGAAAGGATTCCTGTGGAGGAAGCTCTGAAGGCTGTGACGATCCATGCCGCCTGGCAGTATGGGGAAGATGGAGAAAAGGGAAGCATCACACCGGGGAAATCTGCGGATTTTGTGATCCTTGACCGTGATCCGTACAAAACAGATCCGGAAGCTTTGCGGGAAATCAGAATCCTTCAAACGATCAAGGCGGGTAAGACCATTTATCAAAGCTGAGAATCCAGGTGGCCGTTCCATCCAACAAAAACGCTCTAAATATACTGAGAGAAAAAGGGGAGAGTTATGTATTCATATAATTTTACACAGTGGTTATTGATTTTTTATCTGTATAGTTTTGTCGGATGGGTGTGGGAGTCCTGCTATGTGTCGCTGAAAAAAGCACGATGGGTTAACCGGGGGTTCCTGAACGGACCGTTCCTTCCGATTTATGGCTTCGGTGCGTTGACCATTCTGCTAAGTACACTGGCAGTGAGGGAGAATCTGCCGCTGATATTTTTGTTTGGAATGGCTGCGGCGTCAGTCCTGGAGTATTTCACCGGTGTCGGGATGGAAAAGATTTTCCACGTACGTTACTGGGACTACAGCAATCAGAAATTTAATTTAAACGGTCATATCTGTCTGACTTCGTCGCTGGCTTGGGGATTCTTTTCCGTCCTGCTGGTGCGGGTGATACATCCGCCTGTGGAAACGGCAGTGCTGAGTATCCCGGCGACGACGGCGGAGGTTGTCACGGTCGTGCTGAGTATTCTGGTGGCGGGCGATGTAACGCAGTCGTTCCACGAGGCACTCGATCTGAAAGAAACGCTGATCAGGCTCAGCGAGAGCAACGAACATCCGTCGTCTGCAGAAACGTCTGGAGGTGGCATCCGCCTTTGCGGAACTGGATTATGAAGAACAGCAGAAAAAATTCCGGGAAAAACTTGCCGGAAAAGGAGAATTTCTCCGGAATCTGGAAGAATACCGCCAGATGCAGCAGCAGCGTTTGAGAGAGTTGGCACAGAAACTGGCACAATCCGTGGAAGCCGGAAAACAGAAGACGGAAGAACTGTCTTCCCTTCAGGAAATGCTGGTGAAAGAACTCCAGGAGCTCGGTTCCCGCACCAATCGGAAGTACCGTCATGCGGCACGCCAGCTGCGCAGAAACCCGGGAATGATCTCGGAGAAATATGGGGACGCGCTGAAAGATATCCGGGAGATCATGAGACGGAAAAATACAAAAAAGGATTGACAAATCGCGGAAAAGGAACTATAGTTGCTATAGATAATTATTAAAGGTAATTAAATGAGAAAAACAGGAGTCATGATATGGAGCATACGGAGGAAGAATTGAAGCGATTTATTGATGCCTGCACGACAGCCAGGAGGATCGTCGAGACCATGCCGGAGCTTCCCAAAGGAATCAAGCCGCGTCATATCCATGTGATCGATGCGATCGTGCTGACAGAACAACAGAAAGGGAAAGTGCAGGTTTCCGATATCAGCCGGCATTTGAACGTGACCATGCCAAGCGTCACCCGGCTGGTCAGAGAGCTGGAGGAGCAGGGCGTTCTCGTTAAATATCCGGACAGGGAAGACGGGCGCAATGTGCTGCTGAAGCTGACCGCGCTGGGACAGGAATATTACCAGCGCTATGTCCATGATTATTATCAGGAACTTGGACAGCGCCTGGAAGAGATTTCCCGGGCAGATCTGAAAACAGCGGTACAGACGATCAACAAAATTTATGGCTGCATGAAAGAAAAATAGGGCATGTCAGATACGGTTCAGCCGGAAATCGGCGATGGCTGGCTGAACCGAATGGATGATCCTGCCAGAGATGGCAGGAATCCTTTTGCCTATATAGTTACCATTAATAATTATTAATAGTAATAAAAGGAGAAGAGAATATGGATCATTCTGAAGACTTTGAAAATGGAAAACTTTTCCCGATGATTGTACGCTACTCCGTACCGGCGGCAATCTCCCTGCTGATCACGGCGATTTACAATATCGTTGATCGTATCTTTGTGGGAAATTACTGCGGTACCAGCGCTTTGGCGGGGCTCTCGGTCTGCTTTCCGCTGTCTTTCCTCATGATGGCGGTGGGTCTGAACTGTTCGGCGGGAGGCGCGACCCTGTTCAGCCTTTTCCGCGGACGCGGGGAAAAGAAGGATATGAGCCGGAGTTTTGGAAATTCCTATCTGATGGTCGTGGTGCTGGAGCTTTTGCTTTCTGCGATTCTTCTGCTGTTTGCTGAGCCGATCCTGATGCTGTTTGGCGCGACCGATACCTGTTACACCTATGCATTGGCTTATTACCGGATCGTTGCGATAGGCTGTGTGTTTCAGGGAATTTCCCAGGTGTGCTGCGACTTCGTCCGAGTGTCCGGAAAACCGGTGCTGGGAATGTGTGTGACCAGTATAGGCGCTGTGACGAACATTATCCTGGATTTTCTGTTTGTGGCTGTGCTGGACATGGGTGTGGAAGGCGCTGCGCTGGCGACGGTTGCAGGTCAGTTCCTTTCTGCGGTGTTTGGCTCGGTCCTGATCTTTTCCGGAAGAACCCTTGTAGTGATCGAAAGGCAGATTTTCCGGATCCGGAAAGAACTTGCCGGAAAAATCCTGTCCTGCGGTTTTGCCTTCTTTATCTCCCAGATCGCAATGGGACTGATCAGTCTGGTGTACAACGGGCAGCTTGGAAAATACGGCGGCGATACGGCGATCAGTGTCTACGCGGTTGTCTCCAGTGTCATGACCTTTGTGATCATGCCCGCCAGCGGGATCAGCCAGGGAATCCAGCCGATTCTGGGGAATAATTACGGAGCGGGAAAGTATCACAGAGTTATGGAAACCATGTGGAAGGCTTCGGCGCTTTCGGTGGGGATCACCTGTGTGATCTGGGCAGGCGTGATGCTGTTTTCCAGAGAACTGATCCTTGTCTTCGGAGGCGGAGAGGATATGCTGGCTATCGGCGTTTCAGGCCTGCGCATCAATTTTATCATCACTCCGGCGCTGGGATTTATCATGCTGGCGACCACCTTCTTTCAGTCCCTGGGAAAACCATTGCCTTCCATCATCATTACGGCTCTGCGCCAGATTGTTTTTCTGATTCCGTTTATTTACCTTCTGCCACTCGTTCTGGGAATCAACGGAATCTTCTGGGCGCAGCCGATCAGTGATGCGCTCGCGCTTCTGCTTTCCCTGTGGCTTACCCTGCGGGAACAGAAAAATATGTACCGGTGACGTTTTTTCATTATGCCGCATAATTATAAAAGTAGTTACTGACAATCTCGGATGTAACAGGGAGGAAATTATGAAAAAGAAAGCGGTATATCTGATTATTCCTGCAGTTCTCTGTGTTCTGCTTGCGGGCTGCGGTGATAAGACCAAGGAGGAAGAACCTGCGGCGGTATCCGCCGTCAGCCAGACGGAAGAACAGCCTGCCCAGGAGGAAGAGCTGATTCCGGTGACACTCAACGAGGTGGCACATTCCATTTTCTATGCTCCTCAGTATGTGGCGATTGAGGAAGGGTACTTTGAGGAGGAAGGCATCGATCTGACACTGGTCAATGGCTTTGGCGCCGACAAAGTCATGACCGCTGTGATCTCAGGGGAAGCGGACATTGGATTTATGGGAGCGGAAGCCTCTGTCTATGCGTATCTGGAAGGAACCTCCAATCCTGTGGTGAATTTCGCCCAGCTGACACAGCGCGCCGGTAACTTTGTCGTTGCACGGGAGCCAGACGAAGATTTTCAGTGGGAAGACCTGAAAGGGAAAACGGTTCTGGGAGGAAGAAAGGGCGGAATGCCGGAGATGGTCTTTGAATACGTTCTGAAAGACAAAGGCATCGATCCGACGGCGGATCTTGAAATCAACCAGAGCATCGACTTCGGTTCCACTGCCGCGGCATTTTCTGGCGGCCAGGGCGATTACACGATCGAATTTGAACCGTCGGCGACCGCTCTGGAAGAAGAGGGCGCGGGCTATGTGGTGGCATCCGTTGGAACCGAATCCGGTTATGTTCCGTATACTTCCTACAGCGCAAAGGAAAGCTATATAGAGGAAAATCCTGAGGTGATCCAGAAATTCACCAATGCGCTTCAGAGAGGAATGGAGTATGTACAGACGCATACGCCGGAGGAGATTGCGAAAGTGATCGCTCCTCAGTTCGAGGAGACAAAGCTGGAGACGATCACGACCATTGTAAACAGATATTATGAGCAGGATACCTGGAAGAGCAATCTGATCTTTGAACAGGACAGTTTCGATCTGCTTCAGAATATTCTGGAGAGTGCAGGGGAACTGAAAGAACGTGCGCCGTATGACGAACTGGTAACGACGGAATTTGCAGAGAAAGCGGCAAAAGCACAGGATTAAGGGGCCGTGAGATCCTGAAAAAAGAGCGTATCCGGAAATTGAGAGAACCAGTTTCCGGATACGCTCTTTTAGCAGCTGTTCAGCCAGACGAACGGTTATCGCTGTTGTTCTTATTTGTCCTGAACCTCAAGGATACCCATCGGACAGGCTTTCGCACAGATTCCGCATGCGATACATTTGGAAGCAACCGGAGACTCCGGAACTTTTACCATAACGCCCATCGGACAGGCTTCCACACATTTGCCGCAGCCGACACAAAGTTTTTTGTTGATCACGTAAGTGCCTTTTGCATTCTGAGAAATGGCACCTTCCGGACAGACGCGGGCACATTTGCCGCACTGAATACATACATTTGTTTTGACTGCGCCGTTCTTCTCCACGATACGGATACAGGATTTCTCCGGATCAAAGACTTTGTAGAAAGCTGTGGAGCAGGCAATTTCACACTGAAGACATGCCTTGCAGGCAGATTTGTCGGTTACTACCAGTTTTTTCATAATGGTTCCTCCGCTTATGTAAAATTTCCACGGGAGATTCCCGTTTGGCTTATTCCAGTATACTGTTGCTTTGCCATTTTCGCAAGTGTTTTTCGGCAAAATAACGGAGACAGCCTGCTCCTGTTCGTTTTCGACTGTTTTATCAAAAAACCATTTCTAAAAAAGCTATAAAGAATGTGAAAATGCTGTGACTTTGCTTGACCGAAAAGGGCAGAAAGAGGTATAGTTGTAACAATTCGAAAGATTCTGCCGCGATCCCGGTGTGCGCCGGTCTTGCACTGTACCGGCGAAGGGCAATGAAAAGATAGAAGAGATAGAAAAACATGGAGGAAAGAACCAGTGAGTAAAGTAATCGGTATTGATCTTGGAACGACCAACAGCTGTGTGGCTGTCATGGAAGGCGGAGAGCCGGTCGTTATCACAAATGCGGAAGGAACAAGGACCACGCCGTCTGTCGTGGCGTTTTCCAAAAATAATGAGCGTCTGGTGGGCGCGGTGGCGAAACGCCAGGCGGCGACCAATGTGGACCGTACGATTTCATCCATCAAACGTGAGATGGGAACCAATTATCGTGTAAGGATTGACAGAAAAGAGTATTCCCCGCAGGAAATTTCCGCTTTTATTCTGATGAAGCTGAAAAAAGATGCGGAGAGTTATCTTGGAGAGAGTGTCAGCCAGGCGGTCATCACCGTTCCGGCGTATTTCAACGATGCTCAGCGTCAGGCGACCAAGGACGCGGGAAGGATCGCCGGTCTGGAGGTAATGCGTATCATCAATGAGCCGACTTCTGCGGCGCTGGCTTACGGACTGGATCATGGTCAGGCACAGAAGATCATGGTGTATGACCTGGGCGGCGGAACGTTTGACGTTTCCCTGATCGAGATCGGCGATAACCTGATCGAAGTTCTTGCTACGGCGGGAGACAACCATCTGGGCGGGGATGATTTCGACGAACGTCTGACGGATTATATCGTAGACACTTACAAAAAACAGGAAAAGGTCAATCTGGCGAAAGATCCGGTGGCTCTTCAGAGAGTCCGGGACGCAGCGGAGGAGGCAAAGAAAGCTCTTTCTTCCCAGATGATTACCACCATTAATCTGCCGTTTATCACAACGGTGCGCAATGAACCGAAGCATCTGGAGATGGAGATCACCAGAGCCATGTTCAATGAACTGACCAGAGATCTGGTGGACCGTACCGAAGAGCCGGTGCGAAGAGCATTGAGTGATGCCGGCGTTTCCGCTTCAGAGCTCGGCATGGTGCTTCTGGTCGGCGGTTCTACAAGAATCCCTGCCGTACAGGATAAGGTACGCCAGATTACCGGCAAGGAACCGTCCAGAAACATGAATCCGGACGAATGCGTCGCGATTGGAGCGGCGATCCAGGGAGGAAAACTGGGCGGCGAGATTACAACCGGAACGGCATCGGAATTGATCCTGATGGATGTTACTCCGCTGTCACTCTCCATCGAGACAGTGGGCGGTGTGGCGACCAAGATCATTGACCGGAATACAACCATTCCGACGCGCCACAGCCAGGTATTCTCCACAGCAGGAAACTTCCAGACTTCGGTGGAGATCAAAGTACTTCAGGGTGAGCGTCAGTTTGCAAGGGACAATACACTGCTCGGCAATTTCCGTCTGACTGGAATCAAGCGTGCGCCGGCGGGAGTTCCGCAGATTGAGGTAACCTTTGATATTGATGCCAATGGAATCGTCAATGTATCCGCCAGAGATCTGGATACCGGCAAGCAGCAGAGCATCACCATCAGCGCCAGCTCGAATCTGTCGGAGGCGGAAATTCAGCGCGCGATCCATGAAGCCCAGATGAACGAAGCACAGGATTCCGACCGGATGGAGCGTATGGATACTCTTGGCGCGGCGCAGAGCCAGCTGATCCGTTGTGAACGCTATCTGTCAGAAAACAAAAAACAGATCACAAAAGAGGAGAAAAAAGAACTGAAGGCGCAGATGTCCGCGCTTCAGAGGATGATCCGGGGCAAAAAGCCGGAAAAATTGACGGAAGGCGAAGCGATGGATATAAGGAGCCAGACAGAACGTCTGAAGAGCATGGTTCCCGGAGAGGAGTAAGCCACGACAAACGCATGAATAAATAAATTGTGAACAAAACCATTTTTCTGGTATGAT
>ERZ1036420.96-NODE-96-length-115099-cov-5.215865_pt1 | contig 115099 bp, 88 predicted proteins | sample MGYA00514220_ERZ1036420 | MGnify/ENA primary metagenome ERZ1036420 (study PRJEB33795, sample SAMN09464938) | human gut metagenome | host: Homo sapiens | place: USA: Stanford, California | collected 2016-10 | study: EMG produced TPA metagenomics assembly of the...
AGCAGCAACTCGTTCATTCTATCATAACGCTTTGTGCTTGTCAAGAACTTTTTTTTCAAAAGTTTTTCGGATTTTGTTCTCCTCAGACCGACCATTTCTGATCTTCCCTAGAACTTCAGGAACCGAAGCCTGTCGCTTTCTGACTCCCTGTCTTCAGCGAACTTTTACATTCTATCACAGCAACTTATCTCTGTCAAGAACTTTTTTCAACTTTCTTTCAGAGCTTCTTGAATTCCGGATGAACTTTTAAAGGCCACCGAATCCCTGCAGTGATACTGTATTTGCTGTCCGTTTGGCGACCGCCTCAGCGACAGCTTTGTTATGATATCATTGCTTCCAGCATTTGTCAACTATATTTTTGACATTTTTGTTAGTAACTATTCAACCAGGTCTGCGTATTTACTGCGCAGACTGTATGAAAACGTAGTGCCTGTGGGCATCCACCCCATCGCAGAGTGATTTTCCCGGAAGCAAAAAAATGCCGGAAGATGAGGTTTTATCGTGTACTGCACTGTACAAACCTCTGTCTTTCGGCACATCTTTTGTATTCTGTTTTCTCTATACTTTTTCAAACATGCTCTATCGAAAAGCATATAAAAGGATTTGCAGTATCAGGTTGTTATCATACAGAAACTGCAGGAAAGTATCTTCTCTTACCGCTTCCATACAGACTCTTCCCCAGCCGGTACCGGAGAAGAGCATCAGTACGAGAAAGAAAATCCACACCCACAGAAGTGCCCGCAGAATTCCCACGAAACCTCCGCCGATCCGGTTGACAAACCCGATCACAGGAAGCTCGGCAAAAGCGTCGGCGATCCGCATCAGAATCCTTACAAGGATCCACGCCAGCAGAAAGGATACCAGAAATACGATCGCACCGACCGCCAGATCCGTCAGATAGTCTGCCGCATATGCCACCATCTGTTCCTGCTGCCCGCTCCAGATATCATTCTGGCGGAACATGACATCCAATACATTTTCGGGAAGTCCCAGGGACGCCAGAAGATTTCTTTGTTCTTCCGTTGCCTCTGTACTTTCTGCAGTTGCTGCTCCCTCCGCACTGCCCGACATTCTTTCCGAATTGTCCCATGTCTCTTCCAGCATTTCCGTGCAGGAAGTCCGGATTGTCTCCGTAATCTGCGTATGCTCTTTTAGTGCGTCACTGATATATGGGCTGATCCATCCGGACACCACCATGACCAGTATCAAAAAGACCATGGACAGCACCGTCCGCACAAATCCTCTGCGATAGCCCGCAGCCGCCGAAAGTATTATAACAATCAGTATTACCAATAGCAGCCAGTTCATCATTTCCTCCTAACGTCTTTTCATCTCAGTTTCATGTACAACAGCCCCTGGTCCAGAACTCCCAAATAGTTCCGATTCCCAAGACCGATGATTTCCTGAATCTGTCCCTCTTCCACACTTCCGTTAAATTTCTCAACTCCGCTGAAATTATAGATTGCAAATTCCCCACGATTCCACAACAGAATCTGATCTTCATCCATCTCCATATTCTCATAGGAAAAGTCAAAATTTTCCTGGAAAATTTCCTTACCGCTGAGGCTGTACAATTTCAGCGTATAGGGCTGGAGAACATCGCTGCTCTCCACTGTCATCGCAACATAGGAATCGTTCTTGCAGATGCTCAGGATCTCCTGACTTTCCTCCACCTTTGCGTTCTCCTCCGGATCTGTAGTTCCCTCAAAAACCAGAAAACCTTTCTCCGTATAGGCGACACAGGTATTCTCATCCACATAATCCAGCTGCGGAATGAGCAAATCGTCATAGCTGACCGCCTTTACCAGATGGTCTTTCTGGCTCTTTCCCGCACTGCCGAAATTATAAAACGCCACCTGTGATTTCATCTGTCCTTCTTCCGGATAAACGTAGGCGACAGCCAGTGTCATTCCGTCCGGAGAAAGACTCAGATCCATCGGATAACCAGGACTGTCGATCTGTGTCCGGAAGGATGCGATCTCGGTCCCGTCTGTGCTGTAATATTTCAGCCAGGTATTGTCGCCGTCTTCCAGAATCGCGGCGGTCACTCCCTGCGCGGCAGCTTTCGCTTTTCGGATTGGATAAGGCGTCGTCACCTGTCCCAGCTGGCCGTCAGCTCCAAAAGTCCTGATCGATGTACCTCCCTGTTCATAGACTGCGCCTGCCTCCCCGGATACCTCTGCCGCGGGATTGTCCATCGAATAAGCAATGCTCCACAGTTCATTTTCATCCCGATCCATCAGCCGCGCTCCGCTGATCCCATATCTCAAAACATTTTCTCCAAGTTTTACATACCCGGAGGACAAGGTATCTTCTTCCATATCGAACGAAATCGTTTCGTAGCTGCTGAACGTCCGGTACCGGATAAATCCGGCAATCCCCAAAGCGGCCGCCAGAATCAGAATCACGACTGCCGCCACGACCATGGCTCTCCGGTTTCTGAAATCTTTCAGTTTTTCTTTGTATTCTATAATACTTTGTATTTTGCTGTTTTTTTCTTCCATAGCCTGTCCCTGTACTTCATCTGTGGCTGTGCCTGATAAAAACACGGCACATTTTCAAACTGTAAACCGATTATAGCATACTTTCCTTTATTTCGGGAGCAAAATTTTCTGCCCGGCATAAATGACGTCCTCGGAAGTGATTCCGTTCACTGCGCAAATATCCTTCACCCGGTTCATGGTGCCATAATATCTTTCGCTGATTTTAGAAAGAGAATCCCCTTTCCGGACGGTATACTCTGTCAGGATGTCCGCCGCAGCCACACTGCTGGTTTCTTCGGATGCCCCACGATCAGATTCATCTGATACCTGGCTGGTTTCGTTGCCGGTCGTCTGACCATTTTCGGTTTCACCGCTTTCTGTCTGCCCTTCCCCGGTCTTACTGTTTCCTGTCTGTGCATTCCCGGTCTCGCTGTTTCCTGTCTGCCCATCTCCGGTTTCACTGTTTTCTGTCTGTGCATTCCCGGTCTCGCTGTTTCCTGTCTGCCCATCTCCGGTCTCACTGCCGCCTGTCTGTGTATTTCTGTCTCCACCGCTTCCTGCCTGTGTATCACCGGTTTCGCTGCTGTTTCTCTGAGTATCCTCCTGTCCCTCGATGGTATCCTGCTGTCCGGCAGCCGAAACGTCATCCTGTTTTTCTTCCGCCTGGGGAGTCACAGTCTGCGGAACCCTGCTCCCGCTGACTGCATTTCCATTGGCGGCAACCGTCTGTGACCCGGATTGTGCGCCCTGATCCCTCTGTGACCCCTGATCCCTTGCGGCAAAGTTCAGTCCAAAGGCAAGCACAGCCGCTGCCGCACATACGGTAACGCCATAGGCAAGCCCTTTGTTTACGGTTTTCTTTTTCTTCTGCTCCTGTTTCTGCCCCACAATCTTCCGGAAATCAGAAACCGCCTGATCCGCCAGTTTTCCGGTATCTTCCACGCTGGCATTCTGATTATGGTCGACCATATAGTTCTGCATGGCTTCATTCTTTTCATAATAAATGTAAAAACCATCAAGTTTTTTCAATGCGCCATTGTCGTAAGTGTAAAAAGCTTCTTCCTTCTCACTGGGTTCCATCCGGAACAGTACCTTGTCGTTTCCTCCGAAATGATTCAGATGGATTTTCAGAATTCTTTCGTCATTTTCCTCCATATCACCGGGCAGGCTCAGGAACCATCCCAGGATGTTCTGATCCCTGAAATATTTTTCTATCGTGTCACCGACTTCTTTCCAGACCTGCTCATCGAATTTCAGGCTGTCGGCGCTCACCTCCATGCTGGTAATCTCCAGCGCTCCCCTGAGAAAGAAATAGGCGGTTCCGTCTGCCCAGTTATACTGCCCCAGCAGGATTGCAGCCTTTCCTGACGATGGATCCGCGGAAAGTTTTTTCAGATACGTATATACATAATCTTCCAGATAAATCTTTTGTTTCCCTTTGCAGTCACCAATCTGCCGGATATTTTTCGGCAGCCGGAAGTAGCTCTCGTTTCCACGCGCTTCCTGCTTTTCCTCCTTATATACGATTTCTATCATATGATTCACCCCTTTTGTCCAATACAATAGCACGGATGAAATGCGGAATTTAGCATTTTATGGTTCTGATCCCAAAATCTTTCCGACATTTTTTCGTATATCTCGGACTAGTACATCGAAAAATAGCTAGCTATTTAATTTTCGATGTACTGGTTTTCCTCTCAGCCAATCAATGTACCAGGCATGTTTTCATCGGTTCGGGAATATCGTATATCAGGCGTCTGATTGCCGGCAGTAAAACAGGTACTGCGGCGAATACTCTGATTCCGTTTTGGAAACGATAGTAATATCGCCGCCATGGAAAGGCGGCACAGACGGAAGGAAAGGACGGATCACACAGATGTTTGGAAAAAGGGTTCCGGAAATTTTTTATATCAACGAACGAAGCAGAACGGCCAGCGAAGAGCTGGCTCAGGTATTGAGCTATTGTATCCTGCAGGCAGAACGGGAATTCCGGGAGGTAATCTTCCTCTGCATCGGCAGCGACCGGATCACAGGAGACAGTCTGGGCCCTTTGATCGGCCATCAGCTTGCCCCTTACCGCAAACCCGGCTTTTTCGTCTACGGAACACTGGACGACCCGGTGCATGCGCTGAATCTGACGGACAGGCTCCGGCTGATCCAGCGGCGCCATCCGGAGGGTCTGATCGTTGCCATCGATGCTTCCCTTGGTTCACGGCGCCACCAGGGCTACATCACGGTAGGATGTGGCTCTATTCGCCCCGGGGCGGGTGCAGGCAAGAGCCTGCCGGAAGTCGGTGATGTTTTTATCACCGGAATTGTGAATGTTTCAGGAAGTTTTGAACAGCTTCTTCTTCAAACCACACGGCTTTCCACAGTTTTTCATATGGCCGATGCAATCACGCAGGGCATTCTGATCGGTTTTCAGTCACTGGAATCCGCAGCTTTAACCACGGTTCCCGCGGCGGGAATCGCGGTCAAATAATAAGATTGCAGACACTGTCCGTCGTATGATATAATGAAAACAAGCGCAGAACAGAGAGGTTCTATCCTTTCTGTTCTGCGCTTGTTTGTTCTAAAAATAATTCCAATATGTGAAACCAGAAAGGAGGAACATTATGGCAGCCTTTGACAAAATTCTCAGCGGTCATCCGCAGCTGGATGAAATTCTTGATCATATTCGCCTTGGAGATAACGTTGTCTGGCAAGTTTCTTCCATTGATGAATTTCGTGTGTTTGCCGAACCTTTCGCCCGTCAGGCGGTCCGTAACGGAAGAAGCGTAATTTATATCCGGTTTGCCCAACACGAACCGGTCCTCAAAGATACCTCCGGAATCCAGGTATGTACGTTTAATCCCGACGCAGGGTTTGAAGCCTTCACCGTAGCGATTCACGAAAAAATTACACAGGAAGGCAGGGAGGCTTTCTACATTTTCGACTGTCTCTCTGAACTTCAGTCTGTCTGGTACACCGACCTGATGATGGGAAACTTTTTTCGTGTCACCTGTCCTTATCTGTTCGATCTTGATACCGTCGCTTATTTTCCGCTGCTGCGGGGACGCCATTCCTATGACGCGGTTGCCCGTATCCGGGATACCACGCAGCTTCTTCTGGATGTCTATTCCGGAGAAAAATACTTCTATCTGCATCCGTTGAAGGTATGGAACCGTTACTCGCCGAAAATGTTCCTTCCGCACTGTTACCGGAAGACAGAAAACACTTTCACCACCGTGGAGGACGGTGTCGGTATGAGCCGTTTTTATCAGACCCTTCAGAAGTCGTCTACCCAGGCACAGGATCAGACCTTTGACAGCTACGACCGGTTCTTTCAGGCCGCACGGCACGAATACGCCGGCGGAACTTTCAGCAGCGAGACCGAGGATCAGATCATCGCCAGCATGATGACGAGGGATGAAGTTCTGAAAAAACTGGTAAAACGTTATTTCCGTCCGGAGGACTATTTTCTGCTCCGAGACCGGATGATCGGAAGCGGCGCAATCGGCGGAAAAGCCTGCGGAATGCTGCTGGCAAGAAAAATTATAGAGACGGATGTCCCGGAATATGCCGGTTTTAATGAGCCTCATGATTCCTTTTATATTGGATCCGATGTTTTCTACACTTATATTGTTTCCAACGGCTGCTGGCAGCTGCGGATCCGTCAGCGGACAAAAGACGGCTATTTTTCCGCCGCTCCGGAGCTGCAGAAACATCTGCTGGAAGGAACTTTTCCCGCAGCAATCCGGAACCGCTTCATCAATATTGTAGAATATTTCGGGCAGAGTCCGTTTATCGTACGCTCCTCCAGCTTTCTGGAAGACGGCTTCGGCAACGCTTTCGCGGGAAAATATGAATCTGTCTTCTGCGTCAATCAGGGAAGCCTGGAAGAACGTCTGGAACAATTTGAACACGCAGTCCGGAAGGTTTACGCCAGCACAATGGATTACTCTGCTCTGTAATACAGGCTGATGCGGCACCTGGAAAAACGTGACGAGCAGATGGCGGTTCTGGTACAGCGGGTATCCGGCTCTTACTACGGTCAGTATTTTATGCCGGGAGCCGCCGGCGTCGGTTACAGCCACAGCACCTACAAATGGTACGCCGACATGGATCCTGACGCGGGAATGCTTCGTATCGTCATGGGGCTTGGTACCAAAGCGGTTGATCGGACCGGCGAAGATTATCCGAGGCTCGCCAACCTTGACCGGCCGGCTGTGACGGTTCTGACCACCGACGAACAGCGTCATAAATTCTCTCAGCGATACATCGACGTGCTCGACTGTAAAGCCAACTTTCTTTGCGAAGTTCCGCTCAGCAGGCTCCTTCCCCTGCTGCCCGACTGGTACAGATCCATGGTTCTGGAACACGACTGCGATGCAGAAAACCGTCTGCGGCAGACAGGGCACTGCAGAGATGTCTTCTATGTCAGCTGCCAGAAGCTGCTGGAACAGAATGCATTCACCTCACTGATGCAGAGAATTCTGAAAACTCTGGAACATATCTACCAGAATCCAGTGGATATTGAGTATACCGTCAACATGGACGCGAATGGTGATTTCGTAATCAACCTGCTCCAATGCCGCCCTCTGTATATTGATGCCAACCAGAAGCAGCTTCATCTGGAACATCTGAACCTGGAATCCGTCTTTTTTGAAATCAGAGATTCCTCCATGGGACCTTCCGGTCGCACGCCGGTAGACGTCGTGATTCAGATTGATCCCGCAAAATATTACGAATATCCCTATGCCAAAAAGTACGATGCGGCCCGCGCTGTCGGGGCTCTCAATCGTTTTTACAAAAACCGGAAGAAAAACATCCTGTTCATGGCTCCCGGGCGGCTTGGAACCTCGTCGCCGGAGCTTGGCGTTCCGGTCACCTTCGGCGACATCTCCGGCTTCCGGATCATCTGCGAAATCTCCGACCGCCAATCCGGATATACGCCGGAACTCAGCTACGGAAGCCATATGTTTCAGGATCTGGTGGAGACGAAGATTCTGTACGGTGCCATCTGGAACAGCGAAAAGACAGTTTCCTACAATCCCGGTTATCTGGACGGCACACCGGATCTCTTTGCCGAAATCTGTCCGGAATTTCCTGAACTTGCCGGCATGATTCAAGTGAGAGAGCCGAAATCTCTCAGTTACTGGCTTGATTCCGTGTCAAATCACGCAGTCTGCGGAACGGAAAAAAGCGGCTGACAGATGCCAGCCGCCGCTTTTCCTCTCCGTATCGTATCCGGTTACGCCGGTCTGTATTTGCTCTTCCATTTCCCGGAAATCATCCTCGGCAAATAAAGTCCCGCAGGACGGGGACGGCGCTCCGTTCCCCATCCTGCGGGACTTCTGAATGTTTCGATGGTTCTTTTTATTTTTCTGTATTTTTACAGCCGTCGGCGGTACGCTCACAGCTGTATCTTTATTTCATAAATTCTTTCACCTGGCGGTAAATGCCTTCACCGTCAAGACCGTATTTCTGGAGCAGCGCCACTGCCGGACCTGACTCGCCGAAAACATCCTGCATACCGATTTTTTTCACCGGTGTCGGAACTTTCTCACACAGTACATCGCATACCGCGCTTCCCAGGCCTCCGATCACGGAATGTTCTTCTACTGTCACAACCTTACCTGTCTCTTTGGCTGCAGCTACAATAAGGTCCTCATCCAGCGGTTTGATGGTGTGGATATTGATAACTTTTGCGTCAATTCCTTCCGCTGCCAGTTTTTCTGCCGCTTCCAGTGTGTAACCTACACAAAGGCCTGTGGTAACGATGGTTACGTCCTTGCCTTCGCGGAGTACAACACCTTTTCCAAGCTCGAACTTGTAGTCCGGGCGATCGTTGATCACCGGTACGGCAAGTCTTCCGAAACGCATATAGACTGGTCCTTCGTATTCATACGCTGCCTTTACGCAGGCACGCGCTTCCACATCGTCAGACGGGCTCAGAACTACCATGCCCGGAATGGAGCGCATCAGGGCGATGTCCTCATTGCACTGATGGCTGGCGCCGTCCTCTCCTACGGAAATTCCCGCATGAGTCGCTCCGATCTTTACGTTCAGGTGCGGATAGCCGATGGAGTTGCGGACCTGCTCAAAAGCACGTCCTGCCGCAAACATGGCAAAGGTGCTTGCAAACGGCACCATTCCCGTCGTGGAAAGGCCTGCCGCGATTCCCATCATATTTCCCTCTGCGATTCCGCAGTCGATATGTCTTTCCGGAAATGCTTTCCGGAAGATTCCTGTTTTGGTAGCTTCTGCAAGGTCAGCATCCAGAACGACTACATCCTCATGCTCCCTGCCAAGCTCTGCCAATGCGTTGCCGTAGCTCTCTCTGGTTGCAATCTTCTTTACTTCTGACATAATGCTTCACCTGCCTTTTCCAATTCTGCCATTGCGACTTTATATTCTTCATCGTTCGGAGCTTTTCCGTGCCAGCCCGCCTGATCCTCCATAAAGGAAACTCCTTTTCCTTTCAGGGTTTTCGCGATGATCGCCACCGGCATACCTTTTACCGTATGAGCCTCATCAAACGCTGCTTTCAGCTGCTCGAAGTCATTTCCGTCGGCAACATTGATCACATGGAAATTGAAAGCTTCAAATTTTTTGTCGATCGGATACGGTGTGTTGACATCCCCCACACGTCCATCGATCTGAAGATCATTGTTATCCACGATCACAACCAGGTTATCCAGTTTTTTCGCGCCTGCGAACATTGCAGCCTCCCATACCTGGCCTTCCTGGATCTCACCGTCTCCCAGGAGTGTGTATACATGGAAATCTTTGTTCTGCAGTTTCGCGCCAAGCGCCATTCCTGCTGCCGCAGAGATTCCCTGTCCCAGAGAACCGCTGGACATATCAACGCCCGGAATATGCTTCATATCCGGATGTCCCTGCAGATAAGAGCCCAGATGACGCAGAGTCAGCAGGTCTTCCTTCGGGAAGTAGCCTTTCTCCGCCAGTGTCGCATACAGACCCGGCGCTGTGTGTCCTTTGGACAGCACGAAACGGTCACGGTTGGGATCCTTCGGATTTTTCGGATCCACATTCATCTCTTCAAAATACAGATAGGTAAAAATTTCAGCCGCAGACAGAGATCCGCCCGGATGGCCGGCCTTTGCCGCGTGAACACCGCTTACGATACCCTTGCGGACCCCGTTTGCGGTTTTCTGAAGTTCTAAAATATTCATAGTTTCCTCCTTCTTGACGCACTTGCTGCGTCATCCAGGTAGATTTGGAAGTTTACTTCCAAACTTTCTCCTTTATTCTCCAAATACTGCCTTGTAATCTGCCTGGAATTTTGCGATTCCTGCATCGGTCAGCGGATGTTTGGTCATCTGCTCGATCACTGCGTACGGAACGGTTGCAATATGAGCGCCCGCCAGAGCGCAATCTGTTACATGGATCGGATTACGAACGCTTGCTGCGATGATTTCTGTATCAATATCTCCGGCAACCTCAAAAATCTCCGCAATCTCACGGATCAGGTCAACGCCGCGCACGCTGATATCATCCAGACGTCCCAGGAACGGAGACACATAAGTAGCGCCTGCGCGTGCCGCCAACAACGCCTGGTTTGCGGTGAAGATCAGAGTCACATTGGTCTTGATGCCCTCAGCGGACAGAACCTTGACTGCCTTCAGCCCTTCTACGGTCATAGGGATTTTTACTACCATATTCGGATGGATCTTTGCGATCTCACGGCCTTCTTTGATCATTCCCTCAGCATCCGTCGTGGTAGCCTTGACCTCGCCGCTGATCGGTCCGTCGACGATGGTTGTGATTTCTTTGATAACTTCCTCAAAGTTGCGTCCTTCCTTTGCGATCAGGGACGGATTGGTGGTAACCCCACAGATCACTCCCATATCATTTGCCTTGCGGATATCCTCTACCTTTGCTGTGTCGATAAAAAATTTCATGATGTTCCTCCTTATCATAACCGTTTTTTTTACAGCCGCCGGTCACTTAGTTTAACGACTGTACTTTGTTACTTTAAGTATAAGCATTTTTATGAAAACGGTCAAGACAGGGCATTTTTATTAACAGCTTGTTTCATTAATAATTCTTCGCTTTATTAATAATCCTGTTCATTTTCCCTCTATTTCTCATCGGTATTCCGGTTCTTTTCAAGTTCCGCACAGTAATTTTTCAAAATTATTATTAATAATTTTTCACAGCCCGATTAATTTTCTTTGTTCGATTCGTTATCTTTTTTGTTCCGCCGTCTCTGGAGTTCACCGGTCCGCACATAAGAAGTGCTGCGCCGGGCGATCAGCTTCGGCTCATATTCAATATGATACGTACTGATAGGCTCGCTGCCTTCATGGTACGTGCGCTGGGAATGGATTTTTTTGATGATGATCTCACAGGCATCCCGCCCTTTCAGCGAAACAAAATGGTCGATGGTCGTCAGGGAGATCGCATGGAGGCTGGAATAAATGGTATTGTCACATCCCAGCACGGAAATCTCTCCCGGGATCCGGATCTTTTCTTCCAGCAGGGCGTCCATGATGCCGAAGGCGATCATATCGTTCATCCCCGCAATGGCTGTCAGTTCCCGGTCTTCCCGCAGCAGCTCCTTCGTCAGTGTGTAGCCCATCTTGTACTCGGAATCCATGCTGGGGATCCGGTTGTCCAGATCCTCCGCAGCCGCCTTGACGATCACACCGTCCCCGCAGCCCGCCTCGGAAAATTCCCTGACAAATCCCTCCACTCGCTTCAGCCTCTGTCCCTGCCGGGACGTAAGCGGCGGCGACGCGAAAGCCACTTTCCGGTGGCCGTAGTCCAGCAGATGACGCGCCATCAGCCGCCCCGGCTTTGCATTGTTCAGCTCCACCGCGTCAATTTCCAGCAGTTCTTCCCGGTTGTTGATGATGACCAGCGGGATTGCAGCCGCCAGCTCACCAACCCGTTCCCGGCAGCTGCCGCTGGGATTGCAGGTATAGATGATGCCGAGCGGCTGTACACTTTTCATCATCCTGAGATAGTTTTCTTCGATCCGAAGATCCCTCTGGGTATTGCAGACAAAAACTCCGTATCCTTTTTCCTTTGCCACTTCCTCAATGCCCTGCAGCAGCATGACATAATAAGGATTCGTCAGCGTCGGACAGAAGACTACGATCAGTTTCTGCCTGGTTTCCTTCCGGGTTTTTCTCTTAGGAACCTCATAGCCCAGCTCTCTCGCCGCTTCCTCCACCTTCCGGATGGTCTCTGCCCCGAAGGAGACATTCGCCTTCCGGTTGAGGATCATGGACACCGTTCCCTGGGAAACGCCTGCCGCCCTTGCCACATCCTCCGATGTCACTCGTTTCTTTCCCATGTTTTCCTCTTTCCTGACGCACTTGCTATTTCGTAACAGTTCAGCCTTGCTGAACTGTTACATGCAAAATCCATTTAAAATCGCCTTCGGCGATGGGATTTTGCACTCCTGAATCACGTTCTTACGGTCTGCCGCTGCTATAGCTCGGTACGTCCTTCCAACGCCCGAAGAAGCGTCACTTCATCGATATTTTCCAGGTCGCCCCCAACCGGAACGCCGCTGGCAATCCGTGTCACACGGATACCGGTGGGCTTGATCAGTTTGCTGATATACATGGCAGTCGTCTCGCCCTCCAGGCTGGAGTTGGTTGCTACGATCACTTCCTCCACATCCCCCTGCAGGCGCTGCATCAGCTCTTTCAGACGAATGTCGTCAGGACCGATCCCAAGCATCGGGGAAATCGCTCCGTGGAGCACATGGTACACACCCTCGTAGCGCCCCGTTTTCTCATAAGCCGCCAGATCCTGGGTATGCTCCACTACCATGATCTGTTTCTGGTTCCGCTTCGCATCCCGGCAGATCGGGCACAGTTCACTGTCGGTCAGTGTCTGGCAGCATTTACAGTAGCGCACATGCTCTTTTGCCTCCATGATGGACGACGCAAGCTGCGCTGCCTGCTCCTTGGGCATACTCATGATATGAAACGCCAGCCGCTGCGCCGTCTTTGTGCCGATCCCCGGCAGGCGGGACAGCTGTTCGATCAGCTTGTTGATATATCCACTGTAATAATCCATCAGAACGGGAAGCCTCCGCCAAGTCCCATTCCGCCGGTCAGTTTGGACATCGCCGCGGAAGCCTCTTCCTCTACCTTGCGGAGCGCTTCGTTGGTCGCCGCCATGATCAGGTCTTCCAGCATCTCGATATCATCCGGATCCACAACCTCTTCCTGGATCTTCACGGCGGTCACTACTTTCTTTCCGGAAATGGTCACTTCCACCGCGCCGCCGCCGGCTGACGCAGTAAACTCTTTTTCTTCCAGAGCTCTCTGGTTTTCTTCCATCTGCTTCTGCATCTTCTGAGCCTGCTTCATCAGATTGTTCATGTTTCCAGGCATTCCTCCCGGAAATCCTCCTCTTTTTGCCATGGTTCTCTTCCTCCTGTTACTCAAATTCCTCCGGCTCGTCATCATCTTCATAATCGATCGGCATATGAACCGTCTCCTCCAGCAGGCTGTCCACGGAAATCTCCGACAGCGCACTGTTCTTTTTCTGATCCGCCAGAATCATTTCAATTTCCACGGTTTTTCCTGTGGTCTGCTCGATGATCTGCTGCAGTTCCTGCGCAGCCTCCGGGCGGTCCACATACATTGCTCCCAGACTGTCCTGAAATTCCACAAACAGACGGGCGTCCCCCGTTTCTCCGTTGTATTTCGGGACAGACTTCTGGAGAAACTGCCGGAACATTCCGCTGGTCTGTCCGACGATCGCCTTCCACTGGGCACGGATCTTCTGGAGATCCTCCGGCGCGGCTTTTGTCGGCTTTACAGTGGGCGCAGCTTCCCCGGACGGGTAAATCCCCTGTGTTTCAGCCGCCTGCGCCGGTATCTGGCCGGGTGCCGCAGCCTGAACTGCCTGTACAGGAATTCCCTGTTCCATCTTTTCTTCCAGGATCCTCAGCCGGTCCAGCACAGAATCCAGGTTTGTCTCCATCTGGGGACGGCAGAGTTTTACAAGCGCCACTTCCACCAGAACCCTTTTCTGTACCGCATACCGCAGCTGACTGGACAATTCCGACAGAATACGAATATAACGCATCAGCGTCTCATCGTCAACCATTTTACTCTCTTCCTGCAAAATCCGGTACTGCTCCGCCGACACATCCAGCGCCTCTTCCTCCCCTTCCGTGTTTCCTACAAGAAGAAGATTTCTCAGGTACCAGGTGAAATCCGTGACAAACTGCCCCAGCTCCTTTCCCTGGATGATCAACTGCTCCAGCGTATGAATACTTCCGGAGACATCGCCTTTCAGAATGCAGCGGAGCATGCGGCTGAAAATCTCCGTATCTACCGTCCCCAGCACTTCCAGCACTTTTTCATAGGTCAGCTTCTGGCCCAGATAAAAGGCAATGCACTGGTCCAGAAGACTCAGCGCGTCACGCATCGCCCCGTCCGCCGCTTTCGCGATATAACGGATCGCCTTGTCTTCCACTTCCACCTGTTCCGTCTCCATCAGCTCTTTCAGACGGGCGGCGATGGTGTCCACGGTAATCCTCTTGAAATCATATCTCTGACAGCGTGACAGAATCGTCACCGGAATCTTGTTGGCTTCCGTTGTCGCCAGAATAAAGATCACATAGGACGGCGGTTCCTCAAGGGTTTTCAGCAGTGCGTTGAATGCCCCTGTGGAAAGCATATGCACCTCGTCGATAATGTAAACCTTAAACCTTCCCTGGGTGGGGCGGTAAGCCACCTCATCCCGGATCTCACGGATATTGTCGACACCGTTGTTGGATGCCGCGTCGATCTCGATGACATTGGTGGAGATCCCTGCCTGGATCGCCTTGCAGGACGCACATTCGTTACAGGGACTTCCGTCCACCGGATGTTCACAGTTCACTGCTTTTGCCAAAATTTTGGCAATCGTAGTCTTACCTGTCCCGCGTGTTCCGCAGAACAGGTAAGCATGTCCGAGCCTGTCGGCCTGAATCTGATTTTTCAGTGTTGTAACAATGTGATCCTGCCCTTTGACATCCGCAAAGGTGTCCGGCCGGAATTTCCGGTAAAGAGCAGTATAACTCATTCATTTCTCTCCTGATTCTTTTTTGCTTGCAACCATTCCGCCGGCTCAGTCTCCGAAGCTGATGCCAATGCGTTTTGCATCCTGTACCACCTGGTCGTCCGGTGTAACGGTCTTTAACTTGCCTGCGCAGGATTCCAGCGGAACCTTTTTGATCTTTCCGTTGATGATTCCCACCATATATCCGAACTGGCCGTCCATGATCAGCTGTGCCGCCTCGGAACCGATGCGTGTGGAAAGCACACGGTCATACGGACATGGGCTGCCGCCTCTCTGGGTATGTCCCGGAACGGTGACACGGATCTCCATTCCTGTCTTTTCCTCGATCTCCTTGGCAATCTTGTAGGAAACCGACGGATATTTCTTGCTGATCATTTCCATCTTCTTTTTCAGTTCTTTCTTTGGAAGGGCTGCGTCTTCCTTGGAGATCGCACCCTCGGCAACCGCCAGGATCGTAAATCCGCTTCCGTTTTGACGCCGTTTTTCGATGGCCGCCGCAACCTTATCGATATCATATGGAATTTCCGGGATCAGGATGACATCCGCACCGCTGGCAATGCCCGCGTACAGAGTCAGCCATCCCACCTTATGTCCCATAACTTCCACGATGAAAACCCTCTGATGGGAAGATGCTGTGGTGTGGATACAGTCGATGGCTTCCGTCGCGATATTTACCGCGCTGTAAAAGCCGAAAGTCATATCCGTGCCCCAGATATCATTATCAATGGTTTTCGGCAGATGAATGATATTCAGTCCTTCTTCTCTCAGAAGATTGGCAGTTTTCTGTGTTCCGTTTCCGCCAAGGATCACCAGACAGTCCAGACGGAGTTTATGGTAGGTCTGGGTCATCGCCTCTACCTTATTCAGTCCGTTCTCATCCGGAACACGCATCAGCTTGAACGGCTGGCGTGAAGTTCCAAGGATCGTGCCGCCTCTCGTCAGGATTCCGGAGAAATCCTTGGACGTCAGCATCCGGTAATCGCCGTAGATCAGACCTTTGTAACCATTCATAAATCCGTACACTTCCAGATCCTTTACGTTATTGGACAGTCCTTTTACTACACCACGCATTGTCGCGTTCAATGCCTGGCAGTCGCCGCCGCTTGTCAGCAAACCAATTCTCAACATATGGCATTCCCATCCTTTGCTCTGTATTTTGGCAGATTTCAGTATCATCTTAGTTCTGCACAATTACTATTAGTATACCTTATTTTTTTTTGCTTCACAATATGTTGAGCGTTTATTTCTTCAAAATCTGGTGGGGACTTTCGTTTCATTAAGGCGGACGAAATCAGCCCGGGGCCGGTGGTCGGCGTGTATGGCGGGCGGCTGAAAAAGTGTGGAAAATCTAAGCGTTCCAAAGCCCCTCCGGACGGGCACCGGAGCGATTCATCCGGAATGCTTTATGCATTCCCGATTCAGCGCTCCTCAGGCTCAGTGCGTGTGGCACTTCGCCTGACCCGTCCTCCGGGGCTTCGGAACGCCAAGATTTTCTCACGCTTTTTCAGATGCCCGCCATACACGCCGACCACCGGCCCCGGGCTGATTTCTGGCTTTAATCTCCGGAAGTCATAGGAAATCCTAAGACGTCGGGTGTGTAGTAAAAAACGGAAGTGTTCTCAAAACTCTTGACCGATAGCAACTACCGTCATGTATAATAACATGTATAATAATAAATACACTCGCATACCTATGGATATCGTTCATACGTTATGCGCAGCACAGAAGTATGGAAAGGAGAAAGAACATGAATGTAATTCTGATCAACGGAAGTCCGAACAGCCACGGATGTACTTATACTGCACTGGAAGAGGTGTCCAGAACGCTGCAGCAGGAAGGTATCGATACGGAGATTATCCATGTTGGGAATAAGGCAATCCGCGGTTGTATCGGATGCCGTAAATGTAAAACGACAGGAAAGTGTGTGTTTGATGATCTGGTCAATGAGACTGCTCCGAAATTCCGTGACTGTGACGGTATTGTCATCGGTTCACCTGTCTATTTTGCTTCCGCCAACGGAACGTTGGTTGCCTTTATCGACCGTCTGTTTTACAGCTGTACGGCGGACAAGACCATGAAAGTGGGCGCTGCCGTTGTAAGCTGCCGCAGAGGCGGAAACACTGCTACGTTCGATGAGTTGAACAAATACTTTACCATCTCCGGAATGCCCGTGGCATCCAGCCAGTACTGGAACATGGTGCACGGAAATTCTCCGGAAGAGGTCCGCCAGGATCTGGAGGGTATGCAGACCATGCGGACCCTTGGAAAAAATATGGCGTTCCTGATCAAAAGTATCCGGCTCGGCAAAGAAGCCTATGGACTGCCGGAAAAAGAAGAACATGTATTCACAAACTTTATCCGCTGAGCAATCCAGAACGTGTTTGAAAATTCATTCCTGCAATCTGCACGCTCTAATGCAGCGAAGAATGTACAGAACCCCCAAAAGCCAACATCCGGCTTTCCGGGGGTTCTTCTTTATTGATTTTTCTGATTTTCTGTCCCGGTTGTCTGTCCGTTGCTGGTGTTCGTGTTGTCCCGGTTGTTCTCTCCTGCGTCCATCCCATTCTGAACGCCGTCCACCACATCATTGGCGCCTCTCTGAACACCGTCGATCACATCATCGGCGCCTTCCTGGATTCCATCCACCGTATCATTGGCTCCGTCCCTGACATCGTCTCCGAGATTTTCCATATCATCCCCAAGCGTATCGTTCTGATCCGTGTTGTTGTTCCGGTCTGTGCCATTTGTCACATCGTTGACTGTGTTATCTTTGTTGGAATTGTTCTGGTTATCCATATTGCTCTGTCCACATGCCGTCATCACCATCAAAACGGAAGCCATGATCATTCCAAGCAGCACTGTTTTTCTGTTTTTCATCATTCCATCTCCTTTTCTGCTGTACTTGTTTTCGTACTGGTACATCGAATACTAAATAACCGCTGTATTCCGCAGAATGCTTTTTCGGCGGCAGTTATTTAATATTCGATGTACTACCTGTAGTATACGAAAAATCCAGTCGAATATACGCAGACGGACGGGTTCCAGAATATTCCTGAAAAAATAAAAATGCCTTAAACGCCGATTCTGCAGAATCATCTGCAAAACCAGACATTTAAGGCATAGCTGCAACTCTTATTTTTTAACTTTTACGATATTTTATACCAATTTTTATTTGATGACATCCTGCATATCATACAGCCCCGCCGGCTTTCCAGCAAGGAATTTCGCGGCTTCCACCGCTCCTTTTCCAAATACACCCTTTGAGTATGCCTGATGGGAGAAGGTGATCACCTCATCCGGACCCGCGAAGATCACGTCGTGGTCTCCGACGATCGTACCGCCGCGTACTGCAGAAATACCGATCTCTTTCGGATCTCTCTGTTCGTGGCGCTGGCTGCGGTCAAACGTATAGTGATATGCTCCATCCATCGCTTCATTCAGGCTGTCCGCCAGTGCCAGCGCCGTTCCGCTTGGCGCGTCGCATTTCAGTTTATGGTGTTTCTCCACGATTTCCATATCAAATCCCGCTGCCGCCAGAACCTTTGCCGCGTCCTGGATCAGCTTGAGCAGGGTATTGATCCCCAGAGACATGTTTGCAGAACGCAGTACAGCAACCTCTTTGCTGACCTCCTGCACCTTCTGCACCTGTTCCTCGGTAAGACCTGTGGTGCAGAGTACCAGCGGCAGCTTTCTGCTGCGGCAGTATTCCAGGACACCGTCCACCGCTTTAAACGATGAAAAATCAATCATCGCATCCGCCTGCACGTCACAATCCTGCAGGTTCGTAAACACCGGATACCCATTCTCTCTGTTATCTACCATATCCACACCTGCCACGATCTCGATCGCCGGATCCTCTTTGACAAGCCCGGTAATCACCTGACCCATATGGCCGTTGCATCCATGCATGATTACTTTTATCATTTCAGTCCCTCCTTTGGTGTAGTTATTTACGAAACGCTGTACTAGCTGAACTGTTACGTTTCTTTTCCTTCTGTGTTACATCAGCCCGAACGCCTTCAGTTCCGCAGCCAGCTTCTCCTGATGTGCCGGTTCCATCTCGGTCAGAGGCGCACGCAGAGGTCCGACGTTTTTACCCATCAGATTCATCGCAGCCTTAACCGGAATCGGATTGACTTCACAGAACAGAGCATCGATCAGCGGCAGCGCGTTCAGCTGCATCTGACATGCTTCCTTTGTATTGCCTTCCAGATACTTCATTACCATTTCATGGGTGTAACGCGGCGCCACATTGGACAGCACGGAGATCACACCCTTGCCGCCCAGAGACAGCAGCGGGATCACCTGATCATCGTTTCCGGAATACAGATCAATCTTTCCATCGGTCAGATGCATGATCTTCGCAACCTGGGAAATATTTCCGGAAGCTTCCTTTACGCCCACGATATTATCCACATTCTTCACCAGTTCCGCAATGGTCTCCGGCGCGATATTCACACCGGTGCGGCTCTGGATATTATACAAAATGATCGGAATGGAAACACTGTTGGCGATTGTGGTATAATGTGCGATCAGCCCCTTCTGTGTCGCCTTATTATAATATGGAGATACGAGCAGCAGTCCGTCCGCACCGTACTTTTCCGCCTCCTTTGAGAGATAACATGCGGTCTGCGTACAGTTGGAACCCGTTCCTGCAATGACCGGAATCCGGTGATTTACCTTCTCCACCGTATAACGGATTGCCTCGAGATGCTCCTCATGGGTCAGAGTCGAAGACTCACCCGTGGTTCCGCAGATAATGATCGCATCGGTCCCTTCCGCAATCTGCTCTTCAATGATCTCTCCAAGCTTCTCATAGTTCACTTCCAGCGTCTCTGTCATCGGCGTGACGATCGCCACACCTGCTCCTGTAAAAATAGCCATACCCTTTCCTCCTGTAAAAAAGAGGCGATCCATCGATAAAATGTCCGCCTCTTATCTATACCTTTGGTATATCTTATCAGATAGCACTCCATCCATCGATGACAGTCGCAGACTTCTTCACCCTGCGCCCAGGAACCAGGCTCTGCGGGATGCCTTGGTCCTTCGGCATATTTTCCTTTCCACTGCCTTCCTTTGACCCGTCTCATCGGACAGCTTACTGATAAAATATGCGACCTCTATCTCCTGTTACACTTCCGTAATTATCTGACTTTCTGCCGATAATCACTTCATTTTTTTCAATATACCATTATTCCCACCCCCTTGTCAATAACGCCGCTGTTTTTTTTGAGGGCGGACGAAAGGCGCCCCAGCCGCCGGGCAGGCACGGGAGGATGCGGGAGAGGGAGGGACGCCGACGCATGCCGGACGCGGCCCCTGCCAGGCTGCCGGGTGTTCCGTGTTGGCAGCGGGAGATCTATGGAAATGCAGTGCTTGCGACTACAAACGAACAGCGCAGGGCAGTATGTCCGCAGAGCGCAGAGCGGACAAAACCATCCGCTGCCGCACACCTGCGCACCGCTCTGAGAGCTGCGAACATACTGCCCTGCGCTGTCCGTTTGTGGAGTGAGCACGCATTCCATAGATCCCCCGCCGCCAGCGCGGAACACCCGGCAGCCTGGCAGGGGCTGTGTCCGGCATGTGCCGGCGTCCCCTCACCCCTCCAAATATTCAAGTTTGCTGACGGAGACTTCGTAGGCGGTTCTTTTTTCTGTTTCGGTGTCGCTGATCCGTTTCATGTATTCCCTGCTCTGGATCCGCCCCCAGATCAGGACATGTCCGCCGACGGAAAACGCCGATGCGTACCTTGCGTTCCTTCCCCAGCAGATGCATGGAATGTAATCGGATTTTCCATATGGACGGTTGACGGCGATCAGCAGATCGGCAATCTCTCTGCCAAGAGGTGTCTTCCGGTAAACCGGAGGTTTGCATATGTATCCGTCCAGATAGATCTGGTTGGACTTCACAGAATCGTCCTCGTCTTCCACAAAACTGATCTCCCTCGCAAAGACGGAAAGCACCAGACGGTTCTTCTTTTCCTCATGACGGTTGTACGAGCGGAACTGCCCGTTGACCATCAGGTATTCTCCTTCGTAATCCTGTGTCACGTCGATCAGGCGTTCTGATACCATCACCGGAATGATGTCCTCGGAATCGCTGAGTCTCTTGACCATGATATCCACAAGGTAAAATCCCTCCCCGAATACCTGATGACTGAATGTAAACTGTGACACAATCTGCCCCATAATGGACACCTGGTTGTTTTCAATGATCTTATCTGCCATGACTGAATTGTTCCCCTTCCTTTGTCTTTTTCTTCTACCTCTACTTGTGGTATATATCATATGTATTCGGCAATCCTGAAAGTTAGAACCAGATTTTTTTGTAACAGTTCAGCCTTGCTGAACCGTTACATGCAAAATCCATTTAAAATCGCCTTTGGCGATGGGATTTTGCACGCCTGAATCACGTTCTTACGGTCTGCGCAGCATGTGCGCAGACCTAGGCTGAACTGTAACTTTTTTTAAAATCATGACTTATTTCCCTGTTTTTTTCGCGATACTTGTGTTATACTCATAGCTTGAGCATAATTTTGAAACAGGCAGACAGATAAAATGCAATCATAATTTGTAACCATTCAGCCAGCTGAGCGGTTACCATAATTTTTCAGAAAAGGAAGATTTGTATGAAAACAACAAGAGAAGATGTAAGAAATGTCGCGATTATCGCTCACGTTGACCACGGCAAAACAACGCTTGTGGATGAACTTTTAAAGCAGAGCGGTGTGTTCCGCGCCAACCAGGAAGTTCAGGAGCGTGTCATGGACTCCAACGATATCGAGCGGGAACGTGGAATCACGATTCTTTCCAAAAATACCGCTGTTTATTATAACGGCGTAAAGATCAATATCATCGACACTCCCGGCCATGCCGACTTCGGCGGCGAGGTGGAACGTGTGCTGAAAATGGTGGACGGCGTCATCCTTGTGGTGGATGCTTTTGAGGGCGCAATGCCGCAGACCAAATTTGTGCTGAAAAAGGCACTTGAGATGGATCTGTCCGTCATCGTCTGCATCAATAAGATCGACCGCCCGGAAGCGCGTCCGGATGAGGTGATCGATGAGGTGCTGGAACTTCTGATGGATCTGGACGCTTCCGACGAGCAGCTGGACTGCCCGTTCCTGTACGCATCCGCAAAACTTGGCCATGCAGTCCTGGATCTGAACGATACGCCGAAGGATATGACTCCTCTGTTTGAGACGATCCTGAAATATATCCCGGCTCCTCAGGGCGATCCCGACGCAGGCACTCAGGTACTGATCAGCACCATTGATTACAATGAATATGTCGGCCGTATCGGTATCGGCAAGGTGGACAACGGAACGATCCGTGTCAATCAGGATGTCATGCTGGTGAACCATCATGATCTGTCCAAGCGGAAAAAAGTAAAAGTCAGCAAACTCTACGAATTCGATGGTCTGAAAAAAGTCGAGGTGACTGAATCCACCGTCGGCTCCATCGTCGCTGTGTCCGGAATCGCAGACATCCATATCGGCGATACCCTCTGCGGTGACCTGGATCACCCGGAAGCTATTCCGTTCCAGAAAATCTCCGAACCGACGATCTCCATGAACTTCATGGTAAACGACAGCCCTCTGGCAGGACAGGAAGGCAAGTATGTGACCTCCCGTCATATCCGTGACCGTCTGATGCGCGAGCTGAACACAGACGTTTCCCTTCGCGTGGAGGAAACAGATTCCGCAGACTGCTTCAAGGTATCCGGCCGTGGTGAGCTGCATCTGTCGGTACTGATCGAGAACATGCGCCGTGAGGGTTATGAATTTGCAGTCAGCAAGGCAGAGGTTATTTACAAGGAAGACGAGCGCGGCAGAAAGCTGGAGCCGATGGAAATTGCTTATGTGGACGTTCCGGATGAATTTTCCGGCACAGTCATCCAGCTGCTCAGCGAAAGAAAAGGCGAGCTGCACGGTATGAGCCGCGCAAGTGACGGTTCCACCCGCCTGGAATTTGAGATTCCTGCCCGCGGCCTGATCGGTTTCCGCGGAGAGTTCATGACCTCCACCAAAGGTACGGGTATCATCAATACAGAGTTCGAAGATTATGCACCGTATAAAGGCGATATCGCTTACCGTAAGCAGGGTTCCCTGATTGCGTTTGAGGCAGGCGAGTCTGTCACCTACGGTCTTTACTCCGCACAGGAGCGCGGAACCCTCTTCATCGGACCGGGCCAGAAGGTTTACGCCGGCATGGTCATCGGACAGAACGGAAAAGCGGAGGACATCGAACTGAATGTCTGCAAGACGAAACATCTGACCAACACCCGTTCTTCCTCCGCCGATGAAGCGCTGCGTCTGACGCCGCCGAAGATCCTGTCCCTGGAACAGGCGCTGGACTTTATCGACAAGGATGAACTGCTGGAGGTAACTCCGAAATCTCTGAGAATCCGTAAGAAACAGCTGGATTCCAAGCTGCGGAAACGTGAAAGCATGAAATAAGCCGCAGAAACCGCCCATGGCGCACATCCTGCGGCAGGAAAAAGCGTATCTGAAACATCTTTTCTGCAATTCAGAAAATAATTTTCAGATACGCTTTTTTTACTATCTTTTCTTCTATTTCACCGGCACAAATTTCGCCCGGTTCATCAGCGGATGTTCCAGCCGGATCAGCCCCAGATAAACTCATGCTTCGCAAATGCCGTGCACAGTCTTGCCCCAGCCTCGATATCTTTCAGGGAAGCCACACAACTCTGACAGTGAGGATACCGGGTTGCCACCGCGATGCCTCCCACCCGGACGCCATAATGCGACAGATTCATGCTGGACGCATCCGTTCCGCCCTGGTCGATCACTTCCAGCTGGTAGGGAATCTCCATCTGCCGGCAGCACGTTTCCATCGCGCTCACAATCCTCTCGTCACAGACAACCGACGGGTCACAAACCTTGACCGCAACCCCTTTTCCGACCTCATTGCTTCCCTCCAGATCACAGGGATAGTCATGTGCCGGCGTAATATCCACCGCAACGCCGATATCCGGCCGAATCGCCTCCGCTGCCGGACCGGAACCACGGCAGCCCAGCTCCTCCTGCACCGTAAACACATAATAAACATCATTGGGACCGCTGCCGTCATTGTCCCGCAAAGCCTCCAACAGCTGCCAGCACCCAATCCGATTGTCCAGAGACTTCGAGCAGATCAGATCGTTCTGCATATGAAGATACGGCCCCATATAACCGCAGGGATCGCCGAGACGCACATACTTCTTCGCATCCTCCGCGTCCTTTGCTCCGATATCCACAAACAGTTTTTTCACATCGTTCTTCGCGTCCTCAATGGAGCCACGGCAGCCGACCACGCCCGTCACGCCATTGCGGAAGCGCACGCGTTCGTTGTAAGCAGAGCCCGCCCAGTTCCAGCCGAGATTGCAGATCAGCAGCGTCCCATCCGGCAGGATCTTCTTGACCATAAAACCAATCTCATCCATATGTGCCGCAAACATAATGCGTTTCTTATTCGGGCTGTCCGTTCCTTTTTTCAGAACGATCAGATTGCCCATCGCGTCCTCACGGATCTCGTCGGCGTAAGGCTGTGCCTCCCGGCGAATGATTTCACGCACCTCCCCCTCAAAACCCGCAACACCGAACGCCTGTGTCAGTTCTTCCAGCAACGCTTCGTTTCTCATATGCTTTCCCTCTCTTTTCTTTTTCTCCCTGAATGAATTTTCAAACACACTCTAGCGGTCGCAGATTCCGTTTTGCTCACGGAAACGCCCTTTATTATCAACTATAAACTACTTTTTATTTTTTTCAAGTGAATTTTTATGCATATTCTGGCGGGTATTTGAATGTTTCATTACATTCTATCACCCTGAACATGCTCTAGCTGAATGGTTACCTGTCGTAAATTCTCTGTAAAGAAATGTTAAATCTTAAACAGGAGAAAGACATTCTCCATCCGGCGATGTATAATTGTAACAGACGCAAACGCATGCAAAAGGAGGACGAACATGGCGAAAATCCTGATCCTGTACAAGTCAAAGTATGGCGCAACCAAAAAGTATGTTGATATGCTGAGCGCCGAATTCCCCTGCGATATTTATGAACTGAAAAGCTACAAAGGCAATGATTTTTCTCAATACGATTGGATTATTTTTGCCGGCGGAATCTATGCCGGCGGAATATCCGGGCTGAATACTTTACGAAAGAATTATCGAAACATCCCCCACAAAAAAATGATCATTTTCTGCGTTGGCGCTTCTCCCTTTGACGAAAAGACGTTTGAGGAAGTAAAAGCCCAGAACCTGAAAGAGGATCTAAAAGACGTTCCCATTTTCTACGGCAGGGGCGCATGGGACGAAAGCAAGATGACCTGGACCGACCGCACCTTATGCAAAATGCTGCAGAAAGCCGTCGCCAAAAAAGATTCCGATGCCTGTGAACCGTGGATGAAGGCATTGCTATGTGCCTCCGGGCAGAGCTGCGACTGGACCGATAAGAAATACTTGCTGCCTCTTCTAAACTATATCAAAGCAGGAATATAGCGAAAAGAAGGGAACCGCCTATGGTAACAGGTAGTTCCCTTCTTAAATATGACACTCAATTCTAGAGTGTGTTTGTCTGTAATTCTTTTTCTTCCTGTTCTTCATAGAACCGGTCTGCGATATATCCTGCTGACTCTGCCCAAAGCGTATTTTCGGTATTCTGTAGAGCCTGATAGGTCATAGAATGATAAAAAGCCCCAGCGGCATCCTGGAAAGAAAGATGACTCCTTTCTTTGATGATGTCAATCACATCCCGAATCTGAATACACAGGTTCATTGTTATGTCTTTGTTATTGAAAAAATATTTTCCTTCCATAGCTTACAAAACCTCCCTTCGGGATTCCAGTATCAGGTGCTCAATGGCTAGGGGCGTATGGAAAGACACCTGATTGTTGACTTTGTTATAACGAAGCCTTTCGACCGCTTCCTCAGCTTTTAAAATACCTGACAGGTATAACTGAACGGTCTCCATTGTATTGTCGTCTGCAACAGGTCCAACAACCACATCATAAGAATGCTGGATGCCGCCTTTGGTACGGTTTTCTTTGATAAATTCCAGCCATTCCTGATCCAGAGCAGCAAAGTGCTTGATCTTCAAGTCATCTGTCTGCCGGAACAGGTAACGATAAACATATCTGCCTCCTTTGCTGGAACGCAGATAAAGCCGTCTGGCCCATTCTTCTGCCTGCTTTTCTAAGACAGTACAGTAAAATCCCCGGCCGAAGTCACGGCGGTTATGGGATTTTCCCAGGTCTATCCTCTCAAATGCGATGTTAGAGCCATGATAAAGCACCAGTTCCGGCGCACTTTCTTTGATGATTTCTTCCACATATTGAAATGTCTCTGCCATATCTAATTGATGAAGCATTTCGTGCTGTATCAGGATTTTTTCAAAAACCTGATGTTTACAAAAGAGATCAAAAACTTCGCCTTCGGACAGATGATGCTTTTGTGCATAATACTCTACTGCCTGTACAGATAATATTTCTACATCTGATTGAATACTCATACTCATCATTGCCTCCATTTGCCACTATTATACCAGAAATGAATCTGTATTCCAACGGATTTATCTGTTTATAGTTTCGGTGTCATCGACCTCCGTTACCGTACTTACTTTTCCATGACAGATTGCAGGAATGGTATCATTTATTAAGAAAATCGATACATCTGCGGTTTCCCATCATAAACAATCCTACCGTTTTTCAATTCGAGCACCCGATCAAACCGATTCATCATTTCCCGGTTATAATTATGAGCAATATAAACCAGCGCGCTTTCCGATGACAGCAGCATGTTTTCCACGCTTTTCTGATTTTCCCTGTCCAGGTGGGCGGTGCTCTCATCAGCGACAATCAGCGGCCGTCTCTCCAGCAAGGTTCTGATCACACAGATCCGCTAAAGCTCTCCAAGGGAACACTTGTCTGCTTTCTGGTACAAATCCGTATGCATTCCAAACTGCTGGAGCATCCGGCTTTTTTCCGCCTCTGAATCTTTTCCGCACAGAGAAATATTTTCGCTGACCGTTCCGTCAAACACAAGCGGCTGTGCCGGGAGAAAGGACAGCTGGCTGTGTATCGCAGAATCATCCAGTTCGTCCAGTTTTCTGCCAGATCAAGGATACTTTTATAATAATCGTCAATGACCATATCAACGTTCGTCACGACAAGATTCTCATAATTCTCAAACTTCTGTCCCAAATGCAACGGAAGGCGCAAAAAATGCCGCACAAGTTTTTCCCGCAAATAGGAACGAGCCTGCTCGATGATCGCAAAGTTTACTCTGCTGTACAGACGGCTTGTCACATATCTCACAACCAGAAAGAGGATCAGAAAAAAAAACAGTCTTTGCAGCCGGGTCATTTCAAAATTGATTGCTCCATCTACAATTTCAGAAACAAGAAAGGCAAAGCCCATTTTCAAAGCAACCGAAACAGCCGCCAGAAGCATATAAAGCACTGTTTTTCCGGATATTGCTTTCCAGACGTCAGCTGTATAAGAATATTTATATATTTTTTCTGAATTTTTGTTAATCAACACTGTGGATTGTCCCCTTCCCAATTTACCAAAAATTCACCTTTTTCTTTGCATTACTCCATCCTGTATTATGTAAATTTGATCTGCAATCTCATCATAGATTTTATTATGACTGATTACCATAATCAGTTTTTCTTTCTTTCTATACTCTAACTCTCTCGCAAAATTTTTCTCTGTTTGATCATCCAGATTGCTGCCTGGTTCATCAAGAAGAAGAAACTGATGGTCACCGACTAAAATTCTCGCAAGAAAGATCTTCTGCTTTTCTCCCAGCGACAGGTTTTCCGGTTTTGTAATCACTTCCTTATTGGCCGGCGGCAAATGCAGAATCTTTTCGATCTCATGATAGACTTCAGGTACAAACTTACGTCCACAGAGAATGTTTTCCTTAACGGTCCCCGGAAAGATAAAATTGGGATAAAATAAGTAGGCGAAATCCCCACGATACTCGGACGCTATCTGAAAATCTCCATCCTTTCCAATCTCTGCCTGTTCCTCCGAAAACACTCCTGAAAAAATGTTAAAAAGCGTGGACTTTCCACATCCATTTTCTCCTTTGATCAAAAGTAGTAATCAATTTAGGCATTTCCTGCGTCAGAAGCAGAAAAAAATGTTTCTGGTTCTGCGTTCGATATAAGCTGTTCATAGCATTTTTGTATCTTTCCAGCATATAATTCCACGAGTGATTCAATCCAATGCTGACCTTATGATTCAGGATGATATCCACCTCTCTCTGCCAGTTATCCAGATTTTTTCGCTCTCTGCTAACCAATTGTTCCAATTTGTCTTTATTAAGATAGCTGGAAATCAGATACAAAGGTGTCATCAGTAACGCAATTATACCAAGCCCACAATGAATCCGGAACATTATTAAAATCACTACCAAAACCTCAAACAGGTCGACGGGAACACAGATCAGATAATTAGCCAGCGTGTAAACCGGATTCATATCGTTGATGATATGAAATATCTTACTTTTCGGCTCCTTCTCATATGATGAATTCTGACTTCTGGAAATTTTTCCGGCTATCTCCATACGATATTTTTCTGCAACTCGATTGACATATACCTGTGATTTGTGGTTGAAAACATCATGGACTTTTTATTCTCTTCATCAAGCTATTTTTACTGCTCCGTTGCGTTATTTCAGCTCTTTTCTATAAATCCGCAGCTCATACGCCTCCCCATTCCGGTCATCAATCCTCTGCTCCGAGCGCTGATAAACGAAACCGCAGGACAGCGCCAGGGCATTGGAGGCCGTATTTTTTGCTCGGGCATAATAGTAAAATTCCCTTCCTCCAAGAGAATCCCGGCAGTATTCCAGCAGGAAATTCACGATCTGTTTCCCATATCCTCTTCCCACATACTCCGGTCCAAGGGCAATGCCCGTCTCCCGGAAACTATGGGGCGCAAGCTCTTCCCATCCGGCAAAACCGATCGGCTGCCCGCTCTTTTTCTCATAAACAAAAAAGGTATCATGTGCTTTCTGGAACTCGATCGTCCTCCGGATCCGTTCCTGAGCTGCCTCTTCCGTTTCTGTCACCCGCCACATCATATAACGGGCAGTCTCCGGATGTGACCAGACATTCCGGTACATCGCTTTCCAGTCGTCGAATTCTGCTTTTCTGACTATAAGATCCTTTGTTTCCATCATCCGCACCTTCTCCCTTCAGCACTTTCTAAATCACGGTGTTCTGCCGTATTTCCTCCATCTCCACGATCCTTCCGCCTTTCAGCCGTGATTTTTCCGCTGCCAGCGCGATGTAATGGCTTTCCACGGACCGTTCCAGTGTTGTCATGGATTTCTCCGGTTCTCTGCCTTCTCTGATCATATCCAAAAACTCTTCCACCATCCGGTTGTCTCCGCCTGCATGTCCGGAGAAATCATCGGACAGCTTGGAGACATCGATGATTTCCGGCTCTTTTCCAAATTCCTGCACTTGGATGGTATTTTCATGAAGATCCGCAAGGATCTCCCCTTTGGTCCCCATAAATTTTGTGAACCGGGAATTCTGCTCGGTAAATCCGCTCATGGTAAAGCTGATGGTGCTTCCGTCTGTCATACAGATATTCACCACCTGATGATCCACCACATTGTTGTCACAGTGGTAGACACATCTGCCGTACGGTCCATTCTGGATTGCCTCCCTCACACTTTCCGGGGTCGGATGCAGCGTCAGTATGTTGCAGGGCCAGCCGGTATTTCCCCGCTCCACTCCGGTCTTTTCATTGGTCAGATAAATCTTCTCCGCGTCAAACGGACACTCCGCCTTTGCCGCGCATCCATCCATACAGCGAAGAGCCGCTCCTTCCGGCGCCATCTCCGGCTTGAACAGATAAGTGCTTCCAAAAGATGAGACAGACTGTGCCGTCTTACCGGTCAGCCAAAGCAGCAGATCCATATCATGGCAGCATTTCTGCAGGATCATCGGGCTGGTTGTATCAGAGTTTCTCCAGTTGCCCCTCACAAAACTGTGCGCCTGGTGCCAGTAGCCCACATTCTCAATACCCATCACTGTCACAACATCACCGATCCGGCCCGCGTCCAGAATCTCTTTCAATTTGGTATAAAACGGTGTATACCGCAGCACATGACAGACGATGACCTTCCTGCCGCATTCCTGCGCAGTCTTCACCAGCGCGCGGCATTCCTCCAGATCCGGTGATATGGGTTTTTCCAGAAGCAGATCATAACCTTTTTTCAGCGCCGGGATCGCATGTCCCACATGCTGGCGGTCCTGCGTTGTGATAAACATCACATCCGCCAGTTTGTCCTGTGCCAGCAGTTCCTCCGCACTGTGGAAACAATATTCCTGCGGTACCTGATAACATTCCGCAACCTCCGCAACCTTAGCCGCGTCAGTGTCCGCAATCGCCACAATTTTCATTTTCTCCGGAAAGAGTTTTGCCGTCACCGCATAGGTGTCCTTTCCTCTGCTGCCCAATCCCGCAAGGGCCACTTTCAGCTGTCTCATACCTTTTCCTCCTTATTCCCCTTCATCGCTGATATGACCCGCCTCAATATCCGCATCGGAAAATCCATAGTAAGTCACGCCGTTCTGAAGTTCCACTCCTTTGGCTGCCGCCAGTGTATCCAGCGTTACCAGCTCATAACCGCGGTTGATCAGCTCCGGTATGATCGTCTGGCACGCCTCCACCGTCGCCTGATAAGTATCATGCATCAGTATAATCTGTCCAGGACTTACATTGTCCAGAACAGCGGCTGCATTTGCCTGTGCATTTTTCTTTTTCCAATCAAGGGTATCCAGATCCCACATAAAACACGGACGTGCAGCAATCGCCTCCAGTTCCCTGCTTGTATTTCCGAATGGAAAACGAACCGCAACAGCCCCGGCTCCATTGTTATACTGCGCGATCAGATCATCCGTTTTTTGAAACTGCGTCGCAGCATCCTCCGCTGACAGTTTCAGCATATCCGGATGGTCATAGGAATGATTTCCGATCATATGTCCTTCCGCCGCCATCCTTGAGATCGCATCTCCGCCATACTGTTCAATATTCACACCCTGAAGAAAAAATGTCGCTTTGGCTCCATACTGCTTCAAGGTATCCAGAAGTTCGCCGGTATGCGCCCCCGGTCCATCGTCGAACGTCAACGCAACCATCATCGAGCTGTCTGCCGTTTCATCATAAACTCCATTTTCATCAAAATAATAACCCTTGCCTCCGATCGGCGTCCATCCTGTGGAAATATACCCGGATCCGTCAAAATGGTAGGTCTTTCCGTCAATGTCGGCAAACCCATTCTGATAATAGGTATCGCCGCTGACCGCATACCACCAGCCGGTATTATCGTACTGCCATCCCGGCGCCTGGTAAGGCACCTTTGTCGTCTCCGCCAACTGCGCAATCCCCGCCGCTCCGGAACCATCTTCTGTCTCTGCCGCCTGAATCTCCACCACCGGCCCTTCGGTCTTTGCCAACCCGCCTTCTTTTTCCAGGAACGGCGCTCCAATCTTCCACCCGATCGTGATCACTCCCAGTGCCGCAACGACACAGACTGCAATCCTGGTACTATTCTTTATCAGCTTCTTTCTTTTCAGCCGATTTCTTCTGGTTTTTAATGTTTCCCTTTTCATCTATCCGTATGCTCCCCGCTTTAAACATTCACTTTAAACACTCATTTGCACACATTAATCATAGCCGTATTTCCCGGGATATGCAATTACAATTTTTTTAATTTTTATAAAACCTTTACGTAATTCCAGACGCAAACAGCGCCAAAACCAATCGGCAGTTACGCTGAATGATTTCGACGCTGTTTTTTATGACCATTCACTTTTTCCTGTACTTACAGGATACCGAGATGCTCCAGAAGGATTTTCAGACCGATCAGAATCAGAATGATACCGCCTGCAATCTCCGCTTTCGCCTTATATTTTTCACCAAAAATATGTCCAATATAAACTCCTGCTGCGGAAAGGATCAGGGTAATCACACCGATGGTGGAGACTGCCATTCCGATATTTACCTTCAGGAACGCAAAAGTAATGCCCACCGCCAGCGCATCAATACTGGTCGCTACAGCAAGAAGGAACATGCTCTTCACATCAAGACAGGCATCCGCCTCTTCCTCTTCCCCGGAACAGGCTTCACGGATCATATTTAATCCGATCAGTCCCAGCAAAATAAACGCAACCCAGTGATCAATCGCTTTGATCTTATCCTCAAAACCGGTACCCAGCAAATATCCGATGAACGGCATCAACCCCTGAAAACCTCCGAACCACAGTCCGACCAGCAATGCTTTTCCCGCACCGATCTTTTTCAGTGCCAGTCCCTTACAGACAGCCACGGCGAAAGCATCCATCGCCAACCCTACCGCCAGTACAAACAATTCACCAAAACCCATTTTTTACTTTTCCTCCTTCTTCTTGTTACCGCTCAGCCATCCGCCTCCGCAGCTGAATCGTTTCCTTTTCTCCCGGTTTTCCATCAGCATCACATTTCCGGACACAGAAAAAGACCTGAAAAGGCTATGGGATACCATGCCTCTCCAAGTCTCGTCATTTCAGATAATACCAGATGCCGCCATCATTATGTTGATACTATCACAGCTTTCCTGCTGACTACTCCCTCAGGGATTCTCAAATATACGGTAACATTCTATTATAGACAAAACAACTTGTCAAGGGGGAATGAGCGAAAACGGACGAAATCAGGGAGAGAGGGAGGGGTGGGACGCGAAAGTCGAGGGCTGCTGCAGAGGCGGGGAGATTCCCGCTTACAGAGCGCCTTCCGGGCGGGCACCGGAGCAATTCGCTCCGAAAGCTTTATGCTTTCGCAGCTCAGTGCTCCTCAGGCTCAGGACGTGTGGTCCTTCGCCTGACCCGCCCGGAAGGCGCTCCGTAAGCAGGGGATCTCCACCCGCCTCCGCAGATGCCCTCGACCTTCGCGTCCTACCCCTCCCCCTCTCCCCGATTTCTGATTTTCGCGGGCGGTAGGGAATGTACATTAACTCCTTCACACCAAGGCGTATTTGAAAATTCATCCCTGCAATCTACACACCCCACTTCGCGAGAAATTTTCAAATACGCCCCAGAAGCCAGCAAACCAGAAAGGAGAAAGCGCCGGCGGAAGGTCTGTGCGTTGGTTCGGGGCATCTGCAGGCATGATTAGAAAAACTTAGTCTCCGGGACGCTTTGAAACAGGTCAGGCTGAGGGTTGCCAGCCCGAAGCCTGAGGAGCACTGAATCGGGAAAGCATCAGGCTTTCCTGATGAATTGCTCCGGTGCCTGTTTCAAATCGTCCCGGAGGCTTAGTTTTTCTTCATGCCGAAGCCGCCCCGAACCAACGCACAGACCTTCCGCCGGCGCTTTCTCCTTTCGTCCGCCGCCATCCCCACCCGGCTATTTGAAAATTCCCACCCCGCCCCATTGACATTTGGCGCGAAATCCTTTATACTTAAAGTCCGTGCAGCCGGGGAGATAGCGGTGCCCTGTACCTGCAATCCGCTACAGCAGGGGTGATGCCAATCCGAGGGCCTTTCATTGCAAAGCTGCCTTCTATAAGTGACGTTGACGTCTGGGTCTTACGCAACAGGAATCTGTGAACCGTGTCAGGGCAGGAATGCAGCAGCACTAAGCAGAACCTTCTGTGTGCCGTGAGGGTGCCTGGGCCGAGTAGGCTGTAGGAGTAACGTTTGTGATGTGGGTTCGACGTGCGGCGCACGTTAAAAAGAATGTTCAGAGCTGTTTCGAAATCCAGTTTTCGAAGCGGCTTTTTTATGCTCAAAAACAGGGAATAGCTGTCTCTGCTTTCCCTTTTCTCATTTTGTCCATAAGAGCTTTAATTGAAAAAGAATCCTGCTTTGCAGGATTCTCCGCCTGCGGCGGGTCGCACAAGCGACATCTTCCACTCCGCCGCAGTGCAATCCTCGCGGAGAGTTTTAATTTCATAGGAAAGCAATTTTCTATGAAATTAAAAAACCCCTGTTTCCGACAGGATGTGTTTGAAACTTACAGAAAGAAATTTCCAAACACTCCTGTCAGGAACAGGGGTTTCACTTTCATTGTTATGCGTTCAGAGATTTTGCGATGGTATCCGCCATTTCTTTTACGGAATCCAAAGCTTCCTCTTTCAATGCGGATTTCACTGTAAGAACCGGCTCGAGGATCTCCATTCCTTTCATCTCTTCCAGCAGAGCTCTCATCTGCTTTCCGCTGGACGGCGCCCAGCTTCCATTCTCCATCAGCGCTACGGTACGGTTCTGTACATTCAGCGCTTTCATATCATGCAGGAAGTTAAGCATCGCCGGATAAATGCCATTGTTGTAGGTCGGCGCTGCCAGTACCAGATGGCTGCAGCGGAAAACTTCCGCGATCAGCTCAGATACATGTGTGCTGGACACATCATACATCGCGATATTCTTCACACCTGCTTCAGCCAGTTCTGCCGCCAGAACATTGACCGCGTTTTCTGTATTGCCGTACATGGATGCATACACGATCACTACGGCGCGGTCTTCCGGCTCGTAGCGGCTCCACTTGTCATACTTGTCCAGAAGATATCCCAGATCGCTGCGCCAGATTGGTCCATGCAGCGGGCAGAACATCTTGATTTCCAGAGCAGACAGCTTCTTCAGCGCGTTCTGCACCTGCGGACCGTATTTTCCGACGATATTTGTATAGTAGCGGCGTGCGTCTGCCAGCCAGTCTCTGTCAAAATCCACTTCATCATTAAAGATGTTTCCATTCAGTGCGCCAAAGCTTCCGAATGCGTCTGCGGAAAACAGGATTTTTTCTGTTTCTTCCCATGCAACCATAACCTCCGGCCAGTGCACCATCGGTGCAAAAAAGAAATGCAGGGTATGCTTTCCCAGAGACAGGGTATCGCCTTCCTTCACAGTGACTGTTCTGCCTTCCAGATCAGCATCATAAAACTGACGGATCATGTTGTGGGTTTTTACATTGCCCACGATCTTCATTTCCGGATAACGCACCAGAAGTTCTTCAATATTTGCACAGTGATCCGGCTCCATATGGTTGACTACCAGATAGTCCAGCGGACGTCCGTTGAGAACGTGTGCAATATTTTCAATGAACTGACGGGTAATGGAAGAATCTGCGGTATCCATCACAACCGTTTTCTCGTCCATGATCAGATAGGAGTTATACGCCACTCCACGGGGAATCGGAAAAAGATTCTCAAACAGCGCCAGACGGCGGTCCGATCCGCCGATCCAGTAAATATCTTCTGCTACTTTTCTTGTACAGTACATCATATCGCTCCTTTGCCAGAATAAAAATTTCCGTTTTGAATATATCATAATAAATCACGTATTGACCAGTAACAATATATCACATAATATATCATCCATGCAAGAGCCAAACCACTGCAAAACCAATACAAATAGAAGCATTCATAACAGTTCAGCCGGCTGAACTGTTACAAGCATTCCTCTACGCCTGTTTCCATTCGCCCATCAGCTTTTTCACCAGCTGCCTCTGTGCCTTTTCCGCATAAAAGATCACCTCGTATTCGTCGCCGTACTGGCTGAAGATCTTCTCCGAATAAATGCCGAATACAAGTCCTTTTGCAGTAATGCTCCTGTGCTTTTTGCTCTCCTCAGCGCCAGGCTCTTCCACAAGGTATCCCTCCTCGATCAGATGCTGCATGATATCCTGAAACGCCAGGCAGCGGACGGTCTTTTCATCCCGCAGACTGTTGAGCTGTTTTACAAACTCGCTGAGAGTCACTCTGCTGCTGAACTGAATTTTCTGTGCAATCTCTTCCGTCATTTCAAATGGCTGCTTGTTCTTCCTGACCGGCGCTGCTGCCAGGTCTTCTTCCAGCGGCATTTCTTCCTCATCCTCTTCTTCCGGCAGTCCCTGATCCGCCTGCTGCGCCGCTTCCCCGGCGGTCAGCTCGCGGATCTTCTGTAGAAAACGCTCTCCATATTTCTCATATTTAAATTCACCGACACCGGATACCTCCAGCATTTTTGCTTTTGTCCTCGGCTTGAGCAGACACATCTGTGCCAGCGTCTTATCGGAGAATACAATGTAGGGCGGTACCTTTTCTTTTTTTGCCAGTTCCAGACGCAGCTCACGCAGCTGTGCGAACAGTTCCGGATCCACGTCTCCTTCCACTTTCGGCAGCCTGCGGCTCTTCTCTCTCTCCGGTTTCGCCTTTTCTTTTGGCTGTTCTTTCGCCACTTTCATTGTAACTGTGCCGCCTTCCAGCAGTTCCATGGATTGTTCCGTCAGCCGGACAACGGGATAATTGTCGTCGGTCAGAAGAAGATAGCCGTTCAGGATCAGATGGTTCATCACCTGCCGGAGCTGGTACACCGGTATCTCACTGCAGGAACCATAATAAGGATTCTCATCCATCCTTCCACGGATCACTTTCGCATTCCTGCTTCCATGTACCGTATCCACGATCATGGTCATTCCGTAATTCCAGCGGCTTTCCTTCACACATCCCACCAGCTTCCGGGCAACTTCTGTCACATCCTTTTCTTCAAACTGTGTCAGACAGTTGGAGCAGTTTCCGCAGTAATTGGAACCGTACTCTCCAAAGTATCTGAGAATGTAATCCCGCAGACATTCGTTCGTCGTACAGTAAAAGGTCATTTTTCTCAGACGTTCCCGCTCCCGTTCCTGCACCATACGCGCCGTCTCGTCGTCCATGGCTTCGGAGCCTTCCATCTTGTCGATAAAAAACTGATTCGTGATCACATCCTGCCCGGCATACAACAGGATGCACTCCGACGGCAGGCCGTCACGTCCTGCCCTTCCCGCCTCCTGATAGTAGCTTTCAATGTTCTTCGGCATATTGTAATGGATCACATACCGGACGTTGGATTTGTCAATTCCCATACCAAAAGCATTTGTTGCGACCATGATCTGTTTCTGGTCATAAATAAACTCCTCCTGGTTCTGCTGGCGTTCCCGGTCGCTGAGTCCCGCATGGTAACGGGTGGCGCTGTATCCTTCTCTCTGCAGACGTTCGCAGACTTCCTCCACCGTCTTCCGGGTGAGGCAATAGATGATGCCGCACTCCTGTTCATGTTCCTTCAGATAATTCAGCACGGTCTGCATCTTGTCCCGGGGATGCTGGACGATGAATTTCAGATTTTTCCTGTCAAATCCCGTGGTCAGACTTACCGGATCCCGAAGATCCAGCAGCGCCAGAATGTCTTCCCGCACTTCCCGTGTTGCTGTTGCCGTAAAAGCGCTGATCACCGGGCGGTAATTCAGTGTCTCGACAAATTCATGGATCCGCAGATAGCTGGGGCGGAAATCCTGCCCCCACTGGGAAATACAGTGCGCCTCATCCACACTCAGCATCGAAAGTGTAATTCCACGCACCGCTTCCTGAAAACTTTCCGTCATCAGCCGCTCCGGCGCCACATAGACAATCTTATACTGACCTCTCTGCATATTCCGTAGAGCAGTCAGATACTGCCCCTGAGTCAGTGAACTGTTTAAATATGCTGCATGGATTCCCGCCTGATTCAGCGTAGTGACCTGATCCTTCATCAGAGAGATCAGAGGTGAAATGACAAGGGTGATGCCCGGCATCAGAAGCGCCGGCACCTGGTAGCACAGAGATTTTCCCGCACCTGTCGGCATGATTCCCAACGTATCCCGCCCTTCCAGGATCGCATCCACAAGGACTTCCTGCCCGGGACGAAAGGAATCATAGCCGAAATATTTTTTCAATACTTCGTATTTGTCCATATTCTGTTTCTGTATTTCGTATTCCTTTCTTTTGAATCAATTGGATAAATTGTTTCCTTTACTCTAACACGAAGACTGGAAAACCGCAATGGGTTTCGTGCTTTTCCTTCAAAACCAAACTTTCAAATTTCAACAATAATTTTCCTTTATTTTCTTTAAATTTGGTAATCTTTCTTCTATGACAAGTGTTATAATACCACTGTAACAAAAAAAGAAATACTTACTCGAACCCGGTGAGAAACAGGATTCCAAGCAAGCATTTATCTGTTTATTTTTTGGAGGAAAAGACAAATGAATACTTTAAAAGCAGAAAAACGTGATCTTGCAGTAAAAGCCAAAAAGCTCAGACGTGAAGGGTATGTAACCGGAAATGTATTTGGAAAGGAACTGGAACAGTCTATTCCAGTCAAAATGCTTTCGTCCAGTGTGGAAAGCCTTCTGAAAACGACCGGAAAGGGAGGAAGGATCCTGCTGGATCTTGACGGTCAGTCTTACAATGTGCTGATCAAAGAGGTGGATTTCAATTCCATGAAACATCAGATTACAGAAATCGATTTCCAGGTACTTGTCGCCGGAGAAAAAGTTCATTCCGTTGCAGAAATCGAATTGCTCAATCATGACAAAGTAACGAACGGTGTCATACAGCTCCACCTGGAAGAGATTTCTTACCGTGCGCTTCCGGAAGACCTTACCGACAGGATCCAGCTCGATCTGGACGGTGTAAAAGTCGGCGATTCCATCAAAGTAAAAGATCTCCCGTTTGCACAGAATCCACAGATCGAACTTCTCACAGATCCTGAGTCAATCGTCGTATCTGTCACAGAAGTACGTAATACAGAGGAAGCAGAAACCGAAGAGGAAGCTGCTGAATAATCGATTCGGTTTCCTGGTTTACAGTATAAAACGGGAACCGTTCCGCTGACTGAATGGTTGTCATAAAACGCAAAAAATCTCCTGCATTTTCTGTATAGGAGATTTTTTGCATTTTATGAATGTTCAAAAATACGGCAGCTGAATGGTGTCAGCCAGGAGAACGGTTCCTTCTATTCCGCTTTAATCAGCCCGAGAATCTTACGGATCCCATGAGCCACCCCATCATCCTCGCAGGAACGTGTCACCACATCTGCCGCTGCCATACAGGCTTGGGATGCGTTCTGCACCGCAATTCCAATTCCTGCTTCCCGGAGCATCTCCACATCGTTATCCGCGTCTCCAAAAGCTGCCGTCTCCTCCGGGAAAATATTCAAAAGCTTCTGCAGAAACTTTACCGCTGAATGCTTCCCCGCTCTTATATCTGAAATTTCAATCAGCTGTTCCACAGAAGTCGTCAGATAGATTCCCGGGCACTGTTCACGAAGCAGCTGCATCAGCTCTTCCTTTTTCTTCCGTTCACCGACGATCACATCTACGCTGTCCAGCCGATCCTCGTGTTCCCGGATAAATTCCCGGATATCCGCCACTGGAACCCTTGTACTCTGGATGTAAGCAGTTGCCTCCTTCACAGCGCCGAACGCTGTCGGATCCGCGATATAGGCTGGATCCGCATAAGCCTGTCCATCCACGAAAACTTCATAGGTCACATCCTCCGTCTCTGTCAGTTCCATAACGCTGTGTACCGTCAATGGATTCAGCAAAAACCTTTGCAGACAGACCGGCGCTTCCGTCGGATTTGTCACAGCATCTTCACCGGATTTCCTATTCTCCTGCTCCGGCAGACGGTATACCGCCGCCCCATTGGATGTGATCACATATTTCAATCCCGGAAGTGTGAGGATCTCCTGCGGAAAGGACGTCAGGGAACGACCGCTCGCCGGTATCACATGGATTCCTCTGTTCAGCAATTCCGTCAGAACTTTTCGGTTTTCATCGGACAGCCTGCCGTTTCGGTTTAAGGTTGTCCGGTCCAGATCCAGGGCAATCATTTTTATTTTCATATATGTATTTACTCCTTCTTTCACTATCAATCAAAAATCTCTTGACATGTACGCAGCGTACAGCCTTATACTTTTCCCAGAAACGGCAAGGTATTTCATAGATGCCACCAGCGGCTTTTCCGTTCCGCCGCAAATACCGCTTTGAAAGGAGGCATAACATCTATGCGTATCAACGAAGTCGTGCAGCAGGTTCCGCTCACCCGGCGCGCTGTAAAATTTTACGAAGAAAAAGGGCTTCTTCATGTCCCGAAAGATTCCAACGGATACCGTAATTATACAGAAGAGCATGTCCGCATCCTTCAGGAAATCTGTGCTTACCGAAAACTCGGCATCGGTCTGGAGGATATTCGAAAATTGCTGCTCTCCAATGACACGGAACTGCTGAAACAGATTTACGAACAAAAACGTTCTGAACTCGATGCCAGCAGGAAAGAGCTTGAGGCTCTGGAAGAATTCCTCCGCACACGTGACGCGAAAACCTTCTGCTCCTCCCTCGACTACCATTCCATCGCTCAGGCGATCCAGGATGCTCTGCCTGGATTTTATGGATATTATTTTATGAACCATTTTCTGCCCTATCTGCAGATGCCAATTACAACTCCGGAGCAAGAGCAGGCTTTTCATAAGATTGTGGAATTCTGGGATCATACGACACTTCGTATTCCTCTGCTGCTCCGTTTCAGCGGATGGCTGAATTGGCGCCTTTCTTCCAAAGCCTGCCTGCAAAAAACCTTGGAACAAACGGAGCAACGAACCCAAAAATATCTTAATCTGACAGAAGAAGAATATCAGGATCTGAAGGAACAGACATTAAAAAACGTAAAACTGAGAAATCATCCTCTGGTAAAATATCACCCGTTTTTTATCGCTCACCGGAGGTTTATGCGAAAGCTTCAGGACTGCGGCTACAATGATATCTTTCTTCCCAATATGATGGCGCTCTCTCCGGAATATAAAGCATATCACGATGCCCTTGACAAAATCAACCAGAGAATCTGCGAAGACCTCGGTCTTTATTATGATTCGAACTTTCAGCTGGTGCTGAAAAAATAAATGATAACAGTTCAACCGGCCGGAGTGTTACAATAACTGATTCTGGCCGATAGTCAAATACTCCGCAGCAAGCTGCGGAGTATTTGACTATGCTGCATTTCAATGAAGTAAGAATCATTTACAGCAAATGGGTCATTTCTTCAATTTCCTGCACACTCTGAGCAATCCCACTCTTTCTTCCTGCTCCCCGGAAGAATCCGCCGTTTCTGGACCAATGTCCTTCCGAACATATGGATACCATAAAACGAATGCAGAACTGAAATTCTTCCGATTCCATCACAGTAAAAGGATGCTCTTCCATCGCGATAACACCGATATTCTTCTTTCGGTACTCGGGATATGTACCGGAAAATCCCAGGCGCTTCAGCGCTTCATCCGCCTGCTTCCTCTTACACCGGATTTCTGTATTGCACTGTTTTCCGTAATCCCTGGGCGGATATTTTTCCGACGCAGACTGTATCTTCTTTTCCAGAAGTTCGTAAATGCCCGTTCGGCCCGGATCTGTCAGCTGTTTCGCCAGCAGCTTTCCAAGGAACGAGCATGGAAACTTTTCATAAAGCATAAGCAGACGTTCATACGCTCTGTCTCCTGTCTCCCGTGCCAGCGCTTTCATTGCTTCTATTCCTTCCTCTGAAGAAGGTGCCGGCGGTTCTGCCGGATCTCCCAGTGGGGACCACCTGCGCAGCGGAGAAAATTCTGCCAGCTTCAGCAGCTCCTGTTCTTCTCTGCTGCATACCTCTTCCCCAAGGTACTGGTATTTGTCATGAATGGTTCCCAGGATGTATACCAACCGCCGCCATTGCTCCTGGCCTTCCTGCCAGAAATGACCGATGGCGTGATACTGGTAGCATTTCAGGACTTTTCGTATCGAGCGGAACCACAGGGTAAAAACACGATCCTGTCCCTGTCGGACAATCAGGCCGAATAAATCATCTTTTTCTTCCAACTGACCGGAGCATGGTCCTTCCTCTTCATTCTCATCCGTTTCTGGTTGATATTCCCCGGTCATCCGGCAGTGTTCCAGGATCAGATAGCACTCCAGAGCATCATTCATCATGTAAGGGATGTAGTATGCTTTCTGACCATTTTCTTCGTGTATGCATAATTCAAAAACCTGCTGCTCGAAGATTTCATTCAGCATGGAAAATTCTTCGGAAGGGTTTAGAGGAATGTCGGTTGGGTGGGCAATGTAGTTCATTTTATAATCCGCCTTCATCTTATTAAAAATTTTCTTAAGTTGATTATCTTTTACTGGCCTAATGTCATTCATACAGTCAAACTAAGTACTATTTTACTTGAAAACACTTAAAAAATCAAAATAATTTCGTAGGAAACCAAGTTCTATGGCGGTTTGTCATGTCCTTATCCAAATAACAGTTGTAAATTGCATTAATATGATATATACTATTCTTTACATAAAACATCATTCTTTACCTATATTATATCAATAATCTGCCGCAAAGAGCTTGATGTTTTATTTTTATGTATTTTCAAATATCATGCGAAATGAGGATTACCAATGAAACGCCTTATAAAAACAGCTGAAAAGCATTTAAGCGATACCAATTTTATGCGTAATATTCTGGAAATTCTATACCTGCTGAGCTTTGCTGTCATCCTATCAGATGCTTTTCTTCATACCACCATGTTCTTAAAAATGTTTGGAGACCATACACAATTACATATTTTTATGAAAATTGCTTTATTGGCTATCATAATTGCCAAATTAAGTCTGAACGATAAACAAAATTGGAAACGAATGCTCCTCATTGTTCTGTTCATCACCTGCTTCACTGCCGCATTTTACCGCAGATCCCATTATGATGAACTGCTGACTATGGGATTGCTGATCATAGGCGCTAATCAGGTTTCCTTTCGGAAAATAGCCAAGGTTTTCCTCGTAACAGGAATATCCATTACAATTATAACGATGGTTGCTGCACAAATGGGGATAATTGAGAATCTAATTTACCATCAAAGCCGGGCTACACGTATTTCCTTTGGCAGTGTTTATCCCACGGATTTTTCAGCACACATTGTATATCTGGTTTTATCCTACATCTATTTACGTGAAAAACGCCTAAAATATATTGAACTGACCATCTTCATAGGACTTGCTGTATTTATTTATTATTTTTGCAATGCAAGAACAAATGCCGGATGTATTATTTTTATTTCGCTTATATGCTTTTTCCTGAAACTGTCACACACGATAAAAGAAGAACGAAAAAATGGTTGGCTAAAAAAAGCGGAACAATTTATACACAGAATTTTTGTTTTTTCAACAAAATATTCTATGCTTTTTTTATTTTCTATAATGATTATATTGACTGCGCTTTATTCAGAAAGCTCTCCGATTATGGTAAAACTGGATAATTTGTTTACTTACAGGCTTAGTCTCGGAAAAGAAGGATTCGATAATTACCCTGTAGGGCTTTTAGGTCAGTATATCAAAATGACAGGCTTGGGAGGAAAATTAGAACATCCTGACGTTTATTTCTTTATTGATTCTTCTTATACAAAAATGGTGCTTTGTTACGGTCTGGCTGTTTGCACTTGCGTTTTACTCATTTATCTGCTGATTGGAAAAAGAGCACAGCAAAGAAATAATATGTATCTACTGGCTATCATTGGAATCATAAGCATCCAGTGTATGTTTGAACATCACATACTTGAAATTTCCTATAATCCGTTTACCTTGGCCGTTCTTGCAAACTTTGATACTAACTTAAAAGAGAGGAGTCCATCATATGAATCATAAAATAGGCGTCGTCCTTGTAACCTACAACCGCTTACCTCTTTTAAAAAAGGCGTTGCATTTATTCGAAACTCAAACGGTATCACCTGAATATATTCTAGTGGTAAATAATGCAAGTACAGATGGCACTACCAGTTTTTTAAAAGAATGGGAAAACCAACCCTCTTTCATAACCAAGTACGTCCAAAACAACAAAACCAATCTCGGAGGAAGCGGCGGATTTTATACTGCATTGCAGATTGCCCAGGAAAAAGAAGCTGATTGGATCTGGGTTTCTGATGATGATGCTTTCCCTCACCCAAACGCGCTAGAAAAGGTGAATGACGTTTTGAACAAATATCAGGAAAAGGAAGACACCATTTCCGCTATCTGTGGTCAGGTAAACAATAACCATCGCATCGACCTACATCACAGAAAGCGAATTTACACTTCCGGATGGATTGTTGTAGAGGAAAAAGTACCGGAAGAAGAATACAGGAAAGAAGAGTTTGAATTAAATGCCTTTTCCTATGTAGGTGTTGTTATGAACCGCAGAAAGCTGAAACAAGCAGGACTCCCTCTGAAGGATTATTTTATCTGGTACGATGATACTGAACACAGTCTTCGTATGAGTAAACAAGGAAAGATTCTCTGTATACCCTCCATTCAGATTGAACACAATGTCCCTGAACGAGAGACCGACATTCTCGATTGGAAAACTTACTACGGCAGAAGAAATCGTATGGACATGATTCACCGTCATTTTTCTGGAAGTTGTTATCAATTTCAGTGTCTGAAGCAATGGCTGAAAATCCATTTCCAAATGAAAGGCTCAAGAAAAGCAGTCGCTCTCGCAGCTTTCAAAGATGTGCGTAAAGGAACATTAGGAATGCATCCTGTTTATCATCCGGGCTGGAAACCTGAGATTTAAAGGAGATCTTATGAACGAAATATGTGTACTAATGTCATCTTACAATGGCGAACATTATATTCGTGCGCAAATTGACAGTATATTGCGTCAAAAGAGCTGCCGAATCCATTTACATGTAAGAGATGATGGTTCCAGCGACCATACAGTTGATATTTTGAAGGAATACGAGAACAAAGGGGTTCTGACCCTTCATCAGGGTCCTAACCTAGGACCTGCTTTCAGTTTTCTACAATTGTTGAAGGAAACACCCGGATTTCCATGGTATGCTTGGGCGGATCAGGATGATATTTGGTTCGAAAACAAACTTTCTGACGGCATAAATCACTTAAAAGCTCTGGATGTACCGGCCCTGTGTTATGCAAATGCGGAACTTATAGATTCCCAAGGGCATCCCATGGGAATTCGAGTATATCGAAAATATCATCCGGTGAAAAAAAATACGATTGCATGTGTAGGAGCAATGCTGGGATGCACAATGGTATTTAATCATCACTTAGCAAAGTGCATTCAACAGTATGACCTTCCCAAACGCATTCGTATGCATGATTATTATCTGGCTCAAGTGTGTCTTGCATGCGGTGGACAAATTCTGTATTCTGATACGGTATGTATGGGCTATCGTCAGCATGAAAAGAACGTCGTTGGAATGAAATCCGGAAAATTATCTGCTCTAAACCAGCGCATTCATGATATGCTGGTTATCCGAGATCCTTCTGTTGCCGATCATGCAAAAGAGATTTGCAGGATTTATCAGACATGTATGAACAAAGAAAACAAAAAATTATTCGATCAAATTGCTCATTACAAGGATTCGTTCATCAACCGCCTCGTTTTGCTGAAGCTCTTTAACGGCAAAGATGTAAGTTATTCTATGCGTCTGAAATATCGTGTTATGATTTTGCTTGGCAGATTATAAGAAATTTTAGTGAGGTCATATTCTATGCAAAAAAACCGTTCCGTAAAATTTAACTTTATCATGAACTTTATACTTACGGCATCTTCGTTTATCTTTCCCTTGGTTACTTTTCCCTATGCAACAAGAATCCTATTGCCGGAAGGTACAGGTAGGGTTGCATTTGCCACCTCCGCTATTTCATACTTTACAATGTTCGCGATGCTTGGAATCCCAACCTATGGTGTCCGTGCCTGCGCAAAAGTAAAAAATAACAAAGCAGAACTTTCCAGAACTGTACATGAAATCATGATCATCAATCTGATTATGACTGCTCTGACCTATACCGTGTTTTTCATCTCGCTTGTTTCCGTAAAAAGATTCCAGCAAGATCAAGAACTTCTCCTTGTAAGCAGCACTGCTATTATCCTGCATACATTTGGAGTAAACTGGCTTTATCAGGGATTGGAAGAATACGCTTATATAACCATTCGTTCGTTAGTCTTTAAATTTATTGGTCTGATTCTCTTGTTCGTCTTCGTCCACAGCGAAAAAGATGTTGTGATCTATGGAGCAATCACCGTATTTACAGGATATGGATCTTATATCTGGAACACACTCCGACTAAGAAAACTGATTTATCTTAGACCTTGTGGTCCCTACCATTTCCGTCGCCATCTGAAACCAATCTTTGTGTTCTTTGCCATGTCAGTTGCCACCAGCATCTATACAAATCTTGATACCGTTATGCTTGGTTTTATGAACACAAATACAGAGTTGGGATATTATAATGCCGCTGTAAAGATAAAATCCATTCTTGTAAGCCTGATTACATCTATGGGAACCGTTCTGCTTCCCCGCCTGTCATATTATTATGAAACCAAGCAAAAAGAGGAATTTATGCGCATGATTTCCAAGGCTCTGAACTTTGTCCTACTCCTTGCTCTTCCTCTCTCTTTATACTTCACCATGTTCGCCAAAGAAAGTATCTTGTTCTTGTCAGGTGGAAATTTCTTGGACGCCACATACGCTATGCAGTTGATCACTCCAACTCTCCTCTTTATCGGACTGACAAACGTATTGGGTATCCAAATCATGGTTCCTATGGGAAAAGAAAAAAATGTTCTGATTTCTGTTATTGCAGGAGCTGTCATTGATTTTGTACTGAATCTTTTCTGGATTCCCCAATATGGAGCCGCCGGAGCAGCACTTGCAACGACAATTGCCGAATTCGCTGTATTAATTGTACAGGTCATTATGCTGCATAATATACTAAAATCCGTATATAAAAACGTTCATTTTCTTCAAATTGGGGCGGCTCTATTAGTCGCCGGAGGATTCGCTGGATTTATCCGAAAAAACTTATCTGGAAATCCATTTATGATTCTCTTGATTTCATCCGTTCTGTTTTTCGGAATATACTTTTTCGTCCTTTTGCTGGACAAAGAACCAGAGGTACGTGAATTTCTTGCTCCTTACTTTAAAAAAATACGAAAGCATCGAAAAAAATAGTGGCTTGAATATTTCTCACAGTTCGCTCCGTAAAATATCGGAAAGGCCGTCAAACCTTATGATATTCACAAGGTTTGACGGCTTTTTTATTTTTCGTTTTCGTATAAATACGTTCCTCTACGATTTTCCGACAAAACTGTTACATTTTTGTTCGCACAGATTTTACATACCTCTTGTGTTTTCTTTATAAATCAGATATAATTATGTCGGATTTTTACACATATTATATTTTCTGCATTTCAAGAAAATCTGATTTTAAAAGCTCAAATAAAAAGCATATTGGAACTATAAAATTTTTGGGGTGGGTAAACAATGCAACATTCAGATCAAAAAGAGAAACACCGTTCATTATCTTTAGCATTTATCGGACAAAAATTAATTCCTTCCAGATCGGGCGGTGTGGAAGTCGTAGTAGAAGAACTGGCTACGAGGATGGCTCAATTGGGCCATCAGGTTACTTGTTACAATCGAAGCGGTCACCATATATCTGGAAAAGAATTCGATACTCAAAAATGCAAAAACTATAAAGGCGTTACCTTAAAATCGGTTTTTACAATTGAAAAAAAAGGATTAGCAGCCATGACATCTTCTCTCTGCGCTTCCATCTGTGCTGCTGTTGGACATTTTGATATTGTACATTTCCATGCGGAAGGCCCTTGCGCCACGATGTGGATTCCAAAACTTTTTGGCAAAAAATGTATTGCTACTGTTCACGGATTAGATTGGGACCGCGAAAAGTGGAAACACGGATTCGCTTCCAAATATATTAAATTCGGCGAAAAAACTGCAGTAAAGTACGCCGATGAAATTATCGTCCTGAGCAAAAGCGTTCAGGATTATTTTATGACCACCTATCACCGGCAGACAATTTTTATCCCTAACGGTGTAAACAGACCGCAGTACCAAGCACCTGAAAAAATCAAAAGTACATACGGATTAGAAGGTTCCGATTATATTTTGTTTCTTGCCCGGCTTGTACCAGAAAAAGGTCTACGTTATCTGATCAAGGCTTTTTCAAAAGTACAGACAGACAAAAAACTGATTATTGCCGGAGGCGCATCCGATTCCGCTGATTTTATTACAGAATGCAGAGAATTGGCAAAAGACGACGAGCGTATACTGTTCACAGGATTTGTCCAGGGACAAATATTAGAAGAATTGTACAGCAATGCCTACCTTTATGTCCTTCCTTCAGATCTGGAAGGAATGCCGCTGAGTCTGCTTGAAGCGCTGAGTTATGGAAATTGCTGTCTGGTTTCTGATATTCCTGAATGTACGGATGTGGCTCCAGGCAAAGTCATTACGTTTCAAAAGAGCAATATAGAAGATCTGTACAAAAAGCTGCAGTATCTGTGTGATAATGAAGACATTGTCCAGCATTATCGGGAAGGCAGCGAAGATTATATTTGCCAAAAATACAGCTGGGATACCGTGGTCCAAAAAACGTTAGATTTGTATCAAAAATCATGCAACAGGTAATGAGGGGAACCATGAAAATTTTATTTGTAAATAAATTTCTGCATCCCAATGGCGGATCAGAAACATATATTTTTCAACTGGGAGAATACCTCCTGTCACTCGGACATGAAATTCAGTATTTTGGTATGGAACACGAAGGCCGCCGTTACGGAAACCGTGTCAGTGCTTACACGTCTGATATGGATTTCCACGGTGGAAGCAAGCTTTCCAAACTGACATATCCGATTAAAACGATTTATTCCTCCGAGGCGCGAAGAAAAATCAGACTTGTCTTGGATGATTTTCATCCGGATATTGTACACCTTAATAATTTTAATTATCAGCTGACACCATCCGTTATCCTAGAAATAGTAAAGTGGCGGAAAGAAACATCCTCTGAATGCAAAATTGTCTTTACAGCGCACGATTATCAGCTGATTTGTCCTAATCATATGCTGAATAATCCAAGCACCCAACAAAATTGTCAGCAATGTCTGGGCGGACATTTTATAAATTGTACAAAAAGCAAATGCATTCATGGCTCCGCTGCTAAATCGCTGATTGGGACAATGGAAGCATATCTTTGGAATTCTATCGGCGTATACAACTTTATAGATACCATGATCTGTTGTTCGTCATTTATGAAACGTATGATGGACAGCAATCCGATGTTTTCCACAAAAACAATCGCCCTTCACAATTTTGTTCCAAACAGCGAATGGAAGGAAACAAAAAAGAAAAATTATGTCCTGTATTTCGGGCGTTTTTCGGAAGAAAAAGGAATTCGTACACTGCTTCAGGTTTGTAAATCTTTGCCAGATATCCCTTTTATTTTCGCCGGAACAGGTCCCCTAGCCACTGCTATCGACCAAGTACCCAATATAAAAAATGTTGGTTTTCAGACTGGCGGGAATCTGGAACAATTGATTCGAGAAGCACGTTTTACAGTATATCCTTCTGAATGGTATGAAAATTGCCCATTTTCTGTCATGGAAAGCCAACTGTACGGTACTCCGGTTCTAGGCGCTGATATCGGCGGAATTCCGGAATTAATCTCGGTAAACCGTACCGGAGAACTATTTGAAAGCCGTAATCCCGATGATCTGAAAGAAAAGCTTCTCACTCTTTGGAATTCCGACGAGCGGATTGCCGGCTACAGCCGAAATTGCAGAGAAATCACTTTTGATACCATTGATACTTACTGCGAAAAATTACTTCAAATATACAAAAAATGAAAGGGGCAATCTCCATGCAAAAGAAACTTAACGGAACCGTAATTGTAACATATCGCTGCAATGCCCGATGTTCCATGTGCAATCGTTACAAAAAGCCTTCAAAACCAGAAGAAGAAATCACACTGGAAACCATTCGAAAGCTCCCGCCTATGTACTTTACCAATATCACCGGCGGAGAGCCTTTTATCCGTACGGATCTAAAAGACATTGTCCGTGAACTCTATAAAAAATCAGATCGTATCGTTATTTCAACAAACGGTTTCTTTACCGATCGTATCATCGATCTGTGCAAAGAATTTCCAAAAATAGGCATTCGGATTTCCATCGAAGGTCTGGAAGAAACGAACAATAAGATCCGCGGTCTGCAGGATGGTTTTAACAAAGGATATGACACACTGAAAAAGCTGGTAGATATGGGAATGGAAGATGTCGGCTTTGGTATGACTGTTCAGGATGCCAACGCAAAAGATTTGGTGCCTCTCTATCATCTCTCAGATCAAATGAATATGGAATTTGCGACCGCTTCTCTTCATAATTCCTTTTATTTTGTGGAGGCAAAAAATATTATCCACGACCGCCTGATGGTCGGACAGAACTTCGAAGATCTGATCAACGAACTGCTGAAATCAAATTCACCAAAAAAATGGTTTCGTGCTTATTTCAATCATGGTCTGATCAATTATATTTTTGGTCAGAAACGGCTTCTCCCGTGCGATATGGCGTTTGATACGTTTTTTATTGATCCGTACGGCGATGTCATGCCCTGCAACGGAACGAAAGATAAAGAGGTTATGGGAAACCTGAATAGCCAGACCTGGGACGAATTATGGAACTCTCAGCAGGCCGAACACGTGCGTAAAAAAGTCCGCAGCTGTGATCGTCAGTGTTGGATGATTGGCTCCGTATCACCGGCAATGCATAAGTATATCTGGAAACCGGCGCTCTGGGTGATTCATCATAAATTTCTCCGCTTTTTCAAAAGTAAGAAATATTCTATGTATGAACTCCCCATTGTTCGCGACTACCGAGACGGAAAAGTGACCACAGAAGAGCTGGACGCATGTTCCACTTGTGATAAGGACTGCATTGCCAATGATGGCTTATCTGCGTCTTCCAAGGAGGCACTAACTACTATCAGCGGAGAAGAGTTTGTAGAAAAAGATCTCGCCAGCCAGGAAGCACTCCTGCACTCCTCTGATTCCAATCATTCTTGAGGCATTTTTATGATTATCATTTCCGATTGTTTTACTGAAAAAGTCGATGAGGGATGTATAAAAGTCGCTGTATCGCTTGCGAAGCGCCTCAAAGCGCTTCGCAGCGATGTAACTTTGATTTCATATAAAAATCATTCGGCTTTTGCTGATAAAAATATGAAACTTAACGGTTTTTTCCTGAATCCCTCCCTTTTCCGGATACTTCGCAGCAATGCAGGCGAAATCCTCTATATACCGTTTGCTTCCAATACGTTCGCAAGTATTCTGCGCACGGTTACCCTCTCGCTGTTGTCCGGGAAAAAAGTTTCCGTAATCTTTGTCATGCGCCGCCCTATGAATCGTTTAGGCACATGGCTACTCCAGAAGTCGCACGCACAGATAATCGCTCTTTCAAAAAAATCTTTTAATTTTTATCAACACCTTTTGAAGAATACAGTTACCTATATCAAAACAGGTGTGGATACCAACTGCTTCCAACCGGTATCCAGCGAAAAAAAGCGGCTTCTTCGTCAGAAGTATGGAATCCCTGAAGACATGCCTGTCGTTTTCCATGCCGGTCACTTGAAAGCCGGCAGAAATATCGGCATACTTTCAAAACTCCCTTCAAACTTTTATGTACTGCTGGCAGTCAGTTCTATAACACTTCAGGAGCAGGATCTTTCCATACGCAGTGATCTGGAACACCGCCCCAATACAAAAATTATCGATTCCTATGTGCCGCATATTGAAGAGCTATATCAGCTGGCAGACAGCTATGTATTTCCTGTAGAAGAAGGATTAAACTGTATTGATATCCCTATCTCCGTAATGGAAGCTGCTTCGTGCAATCTTCCAATCGTCACCACTCCATACGGTGAGCTTCAGGAATTTCGTGGTAAAGAAGGTTTTTATTTTATCGACCATATGACAGTTCAGGCACTAAATAAAACACTGAACAATGTAAACAATGCACTGGCGGAGGAAGACATAGATACCCGTTCTGCTGTTTTGGAATACGATTGGACAAATGCTCTTCAGACTATTCGCCATCTCTTCCATCTGTAATTAACTTTTTGCTTTATGAAATAAAAATGCTCCCTTTCGGAGAAACAGACCAACAGCATTCTGCTGTCTCCTTGCTTCTCCGAAAGGGAGCATTTAGTTCTTATTTTCTGCCCTCTGTCAAAAGAACAGTTCCTTACGGAAGTTAATCTGCAGCAGCCCATCCTGAACGGACTGCTACATTTCCTTCCTCATTTTACTTATTCATGTCAACAAACGGAAGTTTATTCTGCTTTGCAAATTCTTCAGCGCTGCTTCCAGCCGTTCCATAAATAGAAATCTTCGAACAGTCTTCAAAAACACTAACTCCAAATTGCTTTGTAGCTTCCGGAACATATGCTTTCTTCAGATTCTTGCAGCCTGCAAATGCATAATTTTCTATGCTCTTTACTCTGTTTTTCAGCTCAATTTCCGTAATCCCGCTATTCTGGAATGCATGTTTTCCTACACTCTGCAGACCGGTTCCTTCGAAAATCACTGTCTCCAGATTTTCTGCTCCAAAGAACGCATAAGCTCCAATTCTGGTGATTCCTTTTTCCACAATCAGTTTTTCGATTTTCGGAAGCAGTTTGATACCGTTTTCTGTTTTATACCACGGCTGTTTGTTATAAGTTTCATAATCCGGCATAGCACCGCTTCCAGCAATAATCATAGTGCCATTGCTATATTCCCATGAAATCGAACTGGTAAGCTGTCCGCCGAAAGTTTCATATTCTGTCGGAACAAATGAGATTCCATTGTCAGCCGCATACTCATCCGCTGCACTGTCCTTGGCTCCATATATCGTGACCTCCGGACAGTTTTCAAACGCCAGATCCTCAACCAAAAGTACTGTCTTTGGAATTTCCGCTTTTACCAGATTATCACAGTTCTGGAATGTCGCATAACATACCGTTCTTACTCCTGTTGGAATCTTTACTTCTTTTAACAAGGTGTTTCCTTCAAACGCATAACGTTCAATGCTTGTTACCGAATCAGGAAGATTGATCGCCGAAATCATCGTGCCGCGCATGGAATGCTTGCCGATTCTCTTCAGTACAGAACCTTCTTCAAACTCGATTTCTCTCATATTTACGGCATCAAACAGTGCATATGCTCCAATTTCAGTTACATCTTTACCGATAACTACTTTCTTAATGCGGTTCTGAAGCTTCACCGTATTATCCATTCGATACCACGGCTGACTGAAATAGTTTTCATAATCCGGAATCGCTCCTTCTCCACTGAACGTCATAACACCATCAGAATATTTCCAGTGTACACCGGTTCCAAGATCTCCCTCATAAGAAGCCTGTCCCTCTGCCTGATACGGAATTCCCCATTTGGTTGCATAGTAATCTGCAATACCGTCCTTCACACCCTGAAGCATTACCTTCGGACAGTCTTTTACAATATCATTTTCAATAAATGTAACTGTCTCAGGTATATACACGGTTTCAAGACTTGTGCATCCCTGGAACATTGCATAGGTCAAAACGCTCACATTTGCCGGAACACGGAGCGCCGTCAATTCGCTACATCCTGCAAACGCAGTTCTTTCTATCGTCTCTACAGTGTCCGGAAGCGTTATCTGGGCTATTGACAGATTCTGGAATGCATGTTTTCCAATATTCTTTAAATTGCTTCCTTCTTCAAACGTTACGGTCTTTACTGCAGAGAGATTGAAGAATGCATAGGCACCGATATTCTCCACATCTTTTCCGATGGTGATTGTTTCAATCATACCCTGAAGATCCACACCACCTGCGTTTTTCCACGGCTGCTCTCCTTCGGCTTCATACTCCGGCATTGTACCATTTCCTAAAATGCGAAGCTCTCCGCTTTCGAATTCCCAACGCAGACCATTTCCAAACTTACCGCCGTACTGTGCGCTGCTTCCAGTGAAAATTACTGGAATATCATGTGAATCCGCATAACTCTCCGCTGCACTGCCCTCATCACAGGTAATCGTCAGTCTGTCACAGCCTGCAAATACCTGAGAATTAAATGCCTGAATGCTTGCCGGCAGAACCACTTTATAAAGATTATTGCTTCCGCTGAACGCTGCATAAGGCATCACCTCGACACCTGTCGATACAGAAACTTCTTTAAGCTCTTCACAGTCAGCAAATGCATAATTACCTAATTCTGTAATGGAATTCGGCATTTCCATCCTGATCAGACCGCTTCCTTGGAAGGCATGCTTATCTATAGACTTCAGCGTGCTCTCTCCTTCAAAGACAACTGTACTGAGATTCTCTGCATGGAAGAATGCATAAGCTCCAATATTTTCTACACCGCTTCCAATCACTACCTTCTCAATACGATCCTGCAGTTTCACACCATTATACGCTCTTTCCCACGGTTGTCCGCCATTTACAGAACAATCGGTCATCCTTCCTGAACCAGTAATGGTAAGCACACCATCACTGTAGCCCCAACGCATGGATTCTGTAATAGCGCCTTCATAAGCTGCTGTTCCTGTAGCTTCAAAAGCAATATTGTTTTTCTGCGCATATTCCTGCGCCTTTGTATCAAGCAGACCATAAATAACAACTGCTGGACACTGGTCAAATACCTGCCCTTCGATCATTGTCAGTGAAACCGGAAGTGTTACCTTTTCCAAAGTCACACATCCCTGGAAAGCACCGTACGGAATCACTCCCAGTCCTTCCGGAATTTCTACCGTTTTCAGCTCTTCGCAGCCTGCAAAACAGTAATTACCCAGAGTTTTGACTGATGCCGGCAGACTGACTACGGTAATTGCAGTATTCTGGAATGCATGTTTTCCGATTGCAGTAATTTTTGCCTGCTTCGCACCTTCAAATACCACCTCCTGCAGATTTTTATATCCAATAAATGCATAGGCACCAATGCTCTCAACACCTGCTCCAATAACTACTTTCTTGATTCTTTCCTGAAGCTTTACACCATTTTCCATCTTATACCATGGCTGTCCGGTGTATCCCTCCATATCCTGCATAGCACCATTTCCGTTAATCGTCAATGTTCCGTCTGTGTAGCTCCAGCTCAACTGATTATTTACAGTTCCCTGATATACGGCATTTCCAGTTGACTCAAACGGAATTGCATGACGATCTGCATAAAGATCCGCAACACCATCTTTTACACCGTAAATCGTAAGTGCCTGACATTTGTCAAAAACTTCACCCTCGATAGATGTGACTGTCTCAGGTATTGTTGCCTTTGTCAGACCGCTACAGCCCTGGAAAGCCCCATAGGAAAGTTTCGTTACCGCCTGCGGAATCGTAATCTCTGCCAGATGCCTGTTTTCTGCAAATGCGTAATTTCCGATAGCCGATACGGTTTCCGGTAATGTAATCGCAGAAATTTTTGTGAATTGGAATGCATGACTTCCAATGGACTGCAGTCTGCTTCCTTCTTCAAAATGAATTTCTTTCAGTTCATTTAATGTAAACAGACCATAATTACCGATAGACGTAATGTCCTTTCCAATATATGCAGTATGTACCCACGCCTGTCTGGAAACCCATGGCGCTTTGTCTGTCTGAGAATAGTTTTTCATAGCCCCGGAGCCATCAATTCTCAGAACAAAATTATTGCTGATAATCCAACGCAAACCATCTTCAGTCTCGCCGATTCCGACAATATACGCGACAGACGAATCTGTAGAAGATACAAACTCTCCATCTTGAATCGTAAAACTAGCTCCAGCATATGTGAATGTTCCGTCATATGCCAGACCATTTTGGTCAAAACAGTATCTCTTGCCTGCATATTCCTGTACTCCGGTAGTTACAATACCATCTTTGAAATACATTTTTCTTCCGGTCTGAACATCTTTCACCAAACCGGTATAGTCTTCTGTTGTAATCGTTTTTCCACATACCGAGCATGTCAGTTTACCTTCTGTATACTCATAAGTATGTCCCTTTGCACACGGATCTTGTTTTGTGTAACTGTCAATCACTCTGCCGTCCGCTTCCATCGCACGAACCGTAAATGCTTTTTCCGTAGCTTCTACTGATAAATACACAGAGTCATAATCACCGGTAACTTTTGCGAAATGAAACTCCGGATTATCGACGACAGAATATGATTTTTCACCAGTAGAACCACTGATATAATATACAACTCCATTTTCCTGGTCAACATTTCCGCCTGTCAGCGGCTGTGTTCTCGCATAAGAATGATCATGTCCCGAGAAAACAAAATCAATTCCAGCTTTTTCCGCAACCGAAGGTACCATATCATGAATATATCCGTTACCTCCCGTGGTATTCGTATAATATGCGGGCTGATGCATCGCCAGAACCTTCCATCTTGCGCTGCTTGAAGCCGCATCCTTCTCTAGCCAGTCAAGCGCTTCCTGAAGTGCATCCTTGCTTGTCGTATAATTGATAACCGCCACATATACATTACCGTATGTCACAGAATAATATTTCTGTCCTGGCAGATTATAAATTGCATTTGCAATATCTCCGGAAAGATTGCCCTCATATTCGTGATTTCCAAGAACATGTATTACATCCTTTCCACCCATTCTGTCCGCGCTGAAGAGCTGATTATAATTTTTCCAGTACTCATAATTGATGGCGCTGTCAACACCGTCACCAGTCTGAATACCAAACGTATAATCTTCTCCGCTCACTGTATCCAGAATGCCATCCACTTCACTCATATCCTCAGACTGGACATCCGCAATTACAAAGAAATTTGTATTCTCCTGGTCAGATGCCTCTGTCGTAAATTCCATAACCTCTGACCATACTTTACCGTCTCCTACCCGGTATGAATATGTAGTGTCTGGCTTTAATCCAGTCAAATAAGCCGAGTTTACACGTGCTGCGCTGGCAGCTCCTGCGGTAAATTCCTGAATTGAAGATTCACCGTCAAATAATTCAAACGCCTTGTTTCCTTTATCTTCATAAGCAGATTTTTCTGCATACTGCACGACAGCCTTCTTTGTTACCAATGGATGAGACATCCACACAATATTTTTCTCTGTATCCGGATTTTCTGCCGCACTGTGCAGTATATTATAAGGTTCTCCTTTTTCAGAACCTGCCGCTTCAGAGCATACAATCTCTTTTACAAAAGAACGATTTCCATCCTTATCTTCCGCATAAATTTCATATGTTCCCGAATTTTGGCACAAAGCATCGGTTTTCAGTTCTCCATTTTTATCTGTCGAGCCAATTACCTTGTCATCATTACCTTGGAATACAGATACTCCACTCACAGGATTTCCATCTCTGTCCGTAACATAAATCGTACCTTCCGAACCTAAGATCATAGGATCCGATGTCAAGCTGTACATTGCCTCAATCTCAATTTCCTTTGGACTGTCACTGAACGAACCAGCTCCCAAAGATTTACTCACATACTGTCCAGTACGTATTGTATAACTGAATATCGTACCTTCTTTTGTATCTTTAGAAATCGGGAACACAATTCTGGCGATATTTCCGCTTCCTGTTCCTTGGGCGCCCTCTTTTCTGGTTGCCTGAATAGAAAGAATACGCGTAATCTTATTATAGGATGCCGTGCCAGTATAGTCCTCGCTGAATTCTACTTTGTATGTGCTTTCATATGCCTTATCAATCAGAATTTCAGCGGATATCTCTGAAATATCCTCCAACTGTCTCGTCTGCACATTTAAAACATAGTCTTTGCCAAGAATCGGCAAGTCATCGTCGTTCGGTACAATTGAAACTGCAGTTTCCGCAGCGTTCTCATTATTGACCGTAAAGTATTTGGTTACAACGGATTCATTTCCGAACAAGTCACGCACAAGTATTTTTAGCGAATGTGTTCCTTTTGTAAGTTTTACATCATATAAATAAAGTGTGTTACCACCCTGATCAAGATAATATTCAATACCACTTTCTTCTACATTGCGTCCGTCAATATAAGCATTTACTGTACTGTAGTCGATTCCAGTTGTATATTTATTTTCTACATCATAAAAGCTTGCTTCAAAGTCAATTGTCTCCGTATCGAATGTCATATTGTCTTCCAACGTCTGCTCATTTGCAAGAACACTGTCTATCACTGGAGCGTCGACATCCGAATTACTTTCTCCGTATACAAACTGAAGATTATCAAAATACAGACTACCAGCTGTCTTAGTTCCCATATTAATACCGGGAACATACATGATACGAAGCGTCTGACCGCCCGCCAATATAAACGGAGGTTCCCACGCTGACAAGTCCGCTTCACAGTATTTCCAGCCTTCCCAGTAAATACCAGCCGGCGTATCTTCCGTCGCCTGACTTGTCTGAAGCGTAAAATCTACAGGGTCAGCCGTTCCGGTTTTCGGATTTCTAAGATAACCGCGCAGCCAGAAATTTCCGGTTCCTTCCGGAGCATACACCCACACACCGATACTTGTAGGTGTTCCGGGAATTTCTATGTCTTCCACGGCTCCAAAGTAAGCTCCGTCCGTACCGGATGGAGGAGCCGTAAAATCATAATTGATTTTCAGCGCGCTATTTCCGAAACGTACCGGTTCACCAGAATCGATTGTTACAAGTTCTGCCGACTGTTTTGCACCACGACCTGCATTACTCGTCTTGAAATTACTTCCTTCTGTATCGATCGTATAATAATCCGGGTCCTCAAAATCCCAAGCAATGGTAGGCTCTTTTCCGACAATCACATGAAGACTTCCGGATACTGCTGAATCATAAACAGATGTCGCGGTGATTGTTCCCTCTTCGCGTCCTCCATTGGAAGAATGAAACGTATTTCCATTCATAGTGCCGAGATTAGGGTTATCCATTGTCCAGTTGAAATCCCCTACCTTATAATTAACATCTCTTCCTTCAAATTTGACGATCAGATCCATCTCTATATCTGCATCAAACGCTGCACTTATCTCTGATTGCCGGAAACTGATGGAGTCCGGAGCCGCAATTTTGATCGTTGTACTGCCTTTCACAGTTCCATTTACCACAAGATTGACCGTCACATCTCCCTGCGTCCCATTTGAAGTAAAGGTTCCATCTGCACTAATACTTCCCAAATTTTTAGAAGCTTCATCCAGCTGCCAAGTTGCCTGAGCCGGAATCTCGGCAGGATATCCTCCACTGTCTACGCCCGTTGCTTCAAATGCAACAACAGATCCTGGCGTATAAATTTCATCTGCTGGTTCAATGGTTGCATGGTCGAATTGACCGTCGCTCTCAGCATTGGAGTATACGAGCAGAGATGACGAAATTGCTCGCTCAACTCCGTCAGAAGGACTGTTTCTGACTACCAGATCCTCTGTACCTTCCCTCTGAGTCATCATAGTCATTGAACCGCCGCCGTCAAGCCTAAGAGCATCTACACATCCCATGTCAATCATAATACCAGCCAAATCATTATGTGTCAGCCCTACAGAGACAGGTGCCTGACGTCCATCAACCGCAAGCAAAATAACCGAGCCATCCGCCTTAATACCAACCGCAGCCAACGGATGAACTTCATCGTTCATTTCCTGCTTCACACCATCCTTGATAAGAATCGCCTGCCCTCCGATCGCATCTTTTACATTATCTCCTAAAGGCGTTCCTTTCTCACGGATTTCTACTGTACCGTCGTTCAGTATCGCAACATACGGATGACCTGAATCCGTACGGTATACCGTTCCAGTCATTACCAATACTCCTTGCGGCTCTCCAGTCGCCATATTGAAAAGGTCTCCGTTGATACCGCCTACAATATTGATGTTTCGCTTTTTCTCTACGGCACGTCCTTGTGCCGTCAGTGTCTGCATAGACCACTTCGAACCATCATCATTCCCGTATCCTGCTATTACTCCACTGCTTCCTGACGATGTATCCACTGTAATTGAATACGCCATCAATTGTTCATCGCCGTTTTCGGTATTCATGACATATCTGTTTTCTTTGATTCCTGGCGCAATATTATAATCTTTTGTCGAAATCGTATGAAAACGTGAAGCACTCTTTGCCTGCTGATCACTTTCAGTAATAACTGCTTCACTTTCCAGCGCAGAATCCACGGTTGTTTCCTTATTGCTTTCTTCCGGAGATTCTGTCGGAATTACATCATTACTTGTTGTAGATTCCTCATTCTCTTTTGAGTTTTCTGGGGTTTTCGTTTCTGTCTCACCATTCTCCTGAGAGTCTCCTGATGTTTCTGTATCGCCATTCTCCTGAGAATTTTCCGGTGTTTCTATCTCTGTCTCACCATTTTCTTGAGAACCTTCCGGCAATTCTATGTCTGATTCTCCATCCTCTTCGTTGCCATCTGTCGACGTTGTTTCTCCTGGTTCGCTGCCTTCATTTGTTTCTGTAAATCCCTCTTCCTCGTCGCCTTCAACATTCTCTTCTGATCCAGTACCTACTCCACTACCATTTGCACCTTCATCCGTCGTACCAGAATCCGTCTGCACGCTGCCCTGTTCCTTATTCTCTGCCGAAGTGTCTGAAGCAGAAGCTGAAGTTTCTGTCACAGGATTTACCTGCATTCCCGCAGCAAACGCAAATTCGGCAGGAGACGTGAATGCCAACATTGCTGTCAGCATTACAGCAACTGCCTTTTTCCCGTGCTTTCTCATCATACCTTCTTCTTACCTCCTTTTTCTTTGGACATAAACAAAAAGAACTTACCGTATATTTTGTGCCTGCTCAAAGATGCGCTGATAAAACTTCTTTTATGTCTTTTTTAATATATCACAGAAGTAAGAAAATGAAAATAATATTTCCAATTTTTGGAGTAACAATCTGCCTTCTAATTTCAAAGAATTGTATTTTTCACGGATGAATCAATACATCAAATCTGACATTTATATTACAATTCTCCAACCCGCATATAAAAAAGGATTTTTTTAAGCTATATTGCTAAAAAAATCCTTTTTTCAGAAATCTTCAAAAATTATATAACCAAGTTTAAATCGAAAAAAATTAATAATCAATTATCTTGATTCATCTTTTCCAATACACCTGTATTTTAATAATGTATTTATTTATTCTCCTTAAAAACCAAAAATCTCTGACCCAAATAATTAAATCCAACAAACAAACACATTCCTGCCAACATAGCAACATTGTCTTGAACACTTTTTTGGGCAAAGCTCAAAATTCCACGAATCAATGGTCGTGCTATACCATATGCCAGGAGATAGCATATTGATATATTGACCACAAACCTGACAATCTGTTTTACCGACTTTTCTTTATTCTGAAATGTAAAGTATTTATTTAAGAAATAACTTACAATACTGCCTACAATATAATTCGCTGCGGAAGAAATCCAATAGTTCATATGGGCAATATTATATAGCAAAAACATAATGCTTGTCCCAACAATCGTATTGACTATTCCGACCAACAGAAATTTTATTGTTGTCTTATCAATTAGCTTCATATTTTCTCAACTCCGTTCTAAAACTTTTCCCTTCATCACTCTTTTCTTTTTTCTGTAAACTGCAGAACATCCCAAAATCAAAATTCCGACACAAGAAACCATCGCCCCGGTCTTCAGCATGGGAACATGATATATCATTTCAACCTGGTTGGTTCCATTCTTCAGCGGAATGGAAATAAGACAATCTCCAAATAACTCCGGCTCTATTTCTTCTCCATTCAACAAGATGGTCCATCCCGAATGATAAGGAACGGATAAGAAAAGCTTTTCACCCTCTTCTCCTTCTACAGCACAAGTTACATATCCATTTTCCATCTGCAGATTTTCCACTTCTGTCTGGGAAATCTTTTGCGTAATACGTTCCAACTCGTTAAGATCCAGGGCATAAAACTGTTCATCCTTAAGATCCATGTTTTCCGCTGTCAATGTCACTGTTACCGTTTCCTCTGCAGGATCAGTCGGAATATAAAATACGCTGGGCGACAACCAACTTGCATAAGCAAAACTCTTTTCTCCATTTATTTCAATGCTGGCACTCATTGTTGAATTCCAAGGGAGATTTCCATACAATGTATAATTCCCTACTGGAACTTCCACTGAATACGTAAGCGTATTATCACCCTCATTGCGTTCAAAATTGAGTCTCCGATAAATTTTAATCGGTTCTCCAGACAGTTCAGAAAACAGCTCATTCTGATATTCAAATGGATTTACATCTTCCGCTTTTGCTTCGGATTCTGTTGAATCATAAACAAATGCCAGAGGAAGTGAATAGGGATTTTCATATACTGTCTTTCCATTGTAATTTTCCAATTCTTCCACTGGTTCCAGGCCATTGATTGCATATGGCGATAAAATATATTTTACTCCCAGCAAAGAATCCGCACCGATCACCGACGTATTAACAATCTGCATATTTATGCCTTCACAACGATAACCTAATCTGGTAAGGAAATCCATCTGGCGTCCATCCGGCGCTGAGGTATATTCTGTAATTGATTTGTAATTATACGCCATCGATCCATTATAATACGCCGTTACGCCATTACTTCCCATGGCTCTCGTAGTCGTCTGAGAAATACGATAGTCGCCGCTGTCATACTGATGAATCTTGTCTATTTGTTCTATTGCCTGGGCTGTATATTCTTTAAAATCACCCACATCACTTGTACGATAATACACCGTCAGCAAATTGAGATTTATAAATAATTCGCTAACAACAACAGCTGCCAACAAAATGCCCCCTGCTCTCATCTTCTTTGCTTTTTCTTTCAAATTCACCAGCGACGGCCACTCTAAAAGAATTCCTGTAATAACAAGAAAGAATGCCGTAGCATAAACATATTTTATGTCCCACACAGGTTTTACATAATTTAATACAAGCAACAAAGACGCAAATATTATTGAACATTTAAGTGACAAATACGGGGTTTCCATATCCTCACTTTCTGATTTTTCAAAGAAACAAGCCGCAAGAAAAAGAATAAGAAAAATTGCTATGTAAGAATAACGATACCAATAACTATCTACCTGTTTAAACAAAGAAAATGTTACTGCGAGAGGTTTCCAATAAAGGCACAATGCCAATATACATAACACGATTCCAGCCACAAGTTTTTTTCTTATCTGGATTTTTTTGCTGAAAAAGAAACATGTGCATCCAATCACAGCGAAGCTTCCACAAAATAATGCTGCACTTCCCTGTGAACTTGTAGCCCCCAAAGTATAGTTTTGGATTGCTGAGACTGCGTCTCCAATAAACTCATTTTGGATCAATTCCCAGTCAAATGTACCTTCTCCACTTCCTTTCATAACAAAAACAGTAGGAAAAAATAAGAACGCGCTTAAAATAATGCCCATAGTCATTGCGCATCCGAAGCGTACTACCTCTCCAAAATATATTCTGATTTTCCTCTCCGCATTTTCTATATGATTATTCACAAAAAACATTTCAAAGAACAACCAGATAATCGCAAAAAGACAGTCCACGCCTGCACTATACCAATTGAATATGATCGCAAGACCAACCGTAATACTCAGAAAACGCAGATTATTTATGGCTAAAAGTTTATAAACCCCAAGCAAGATCAGCGGCAGCATATACACTCCATCTAACCACATGATATTACTGCACTGCGTTATATTATACTGCATAAAAGCATATGCCACAGACAATAAAACAATATACTTTGGCTGTAATTTTTCCGAAAATCTGTGTCTGAAAAAAAATGCACAGGTCACAGCCGCCGTACCTAACTTAATTGATATCAGAAAATCGAAAAAAACATGTAATTCTGTCTTTGGAAAGAAGATAACAAGAAAATTAAACGGTGATGCGAGATAATAACTGAAGGTGCCGATATTTGTTCCTCCAAGTTCCTTGCTAAATGTATATCCGATATCATTTCGACCGGCCAGAACATCTTTAAAATAGGCAAAAAAATCAAGATATTGTATGTTTGCATCATTCCATGCCATGCTATTTTCTCCAAACGGAGCATACGAATTCAAATAGAAAAATAGCCATAACAAAAGAAAAACGCTGAAAAATGCTGTAATATATATCAATATACTGGCAGATTTTTTTTGAAAACCAGTGATTATATTCTGCTGACCCATATTTTACTCCTTATAGATATCTTCTTCGTCTGTTTCATCAGAATTAACAATATTCTCAACAATATAAATAGGACGATTTTTTATTTCACTAAACAACACTGAAATATATTGTCCAATAATACCGATAACTAAAAGCACGATTGCAAACATAAAACATAACGTAACGATAATTGTAGCGTACCCTACCGGTGTGTCAAATACAATTTTGCACACAATAGTATATAGCATTAAAATCAGCCCGCATAAACCAACGAAACCACCCGTATACATTCCCAGTCTCAATGGCATATCAGAAAAGCTACATAATGTTGTCATAGAAAATTTTAACAACTTACTCAGATTGTAATGACTTTCCCCCGCCACTCTGCTTCTAGCTGTATATTCTAAAGTTGTTTTGTTAAATCCAACACTCTGAACGTATCCTCGAAGATATCTCACTTTTTCACGGTATTCCTTGCGCAGTACATCTGCAACCTGCCTAGATAACGCAAAAAAATCAGAAGCGTTGTTCTCAAATTTTACCGGTGATAACAAGTTTAATACTTTATAAAATAACGAAGACGTCACTTTCTTGATAAAACCTCCATCTTCTCTCGATGATCGAATCATTGATATGACATCATACCCTGCTTCGAACTTCTGGATAATTTTAGGAATGCTTTCTGGCGGATGCTGCAAATCAGCATCCATGCAAACAATACCATCTCCACTTGCGTAATCAATGCCAGCTATCATAGCCGCTTCATGCCCAAAATTTCGCGAAAAATTTATAACACGAACCTTCTTATTTGTTTTTGCCAACTCACACAAGATAGAATAACTTTGATCTGTGCTGCCATCATTTACAAAAATAAGTTCATAGTCCCAATGGCATTCTTCTAATATCGGCAGAGTAGTTTTAAAGAATTCCCTGATCGATAATTCTTCATTGTATACAGATACAACAACCGAAATTTTATTCATAACCTTTTCTCCTATTCAAAATTCTTTTAAGCAATACCCTTTTTACTAATACTTCTCTACGAAAAATGTCAATAAAAACACTGCAACAAAACACAAAAAAAATTATTCCTATAGAATATAGAACAAAATACCGTGAATATATTTTTTCATTGCTCTTAAAAATTTCTCTCCACAAAAAATATCTTACATAATTGTTATCATGAACCAAATAAACTCCAAACATAGATTGGGCAAAATAATTTATATATTTACTATTTTTTATCTTTAGATTTTTAAAACAACAGAATAATGATACTGCGCATACAATCGTGAAAATACTATTTTCTTCTGCTCCATAAGTAGCGTACTTACCCAAATGAGGATTGTACTTTCCAGCATAATCAAAAACTATAATACATATAATGTAAAAAAAATAGACTCCTACAGTTATTAGCAGTCCATATTTATAATTTGTAGTAAATTTATCAGGAAACAATCTTAAATATGCACCAATTAAATACAGTAATACAAATAATCCTAGTTGTGAATATACCACACTTAATTCAAAAAAAGTAGGAATGACTGACCAAACAATCAACAATAAACTGATCAATTTTTTTAACTCTACAGAAGATAAATTTATGATCATTTTATTTATATATGGCACCAAAAGATACAAAATAAAATATGTTGTTGCAAACCAATACTGAAAAGAAGTTATCGGAAAAAATGCGTATATAATTCGTTCTACTGTCAGGCTGTTCAATGTTTTATTCAGCAAAGAAACAATAAACATTCCACTTACAGAATAAAAACAGATTTCAGCCCACAGTTTTATCGCTTTTGTCTTTTTATATCCAGAATAAACAGAAAAATATCCCATTACTATAACAAATATTGCAACGCCTATTTTTCCCCCTACCTGCAAACTTTGAACAAAAACATGATTTAATTGAATAGAGGTTGGGTCAAACTGAAAATTACTATGTAAAGAGTAGTGATGCATCACAATTAAGAGCATTGCAATAATCCGCAGCATCTCAATATTGCTGCTTCGCTCCTTGATTATTTTCATCCTAACTTTCTCCTATGCCGAACTCTCCTACGCATTTTTTCATTCTTATTTTTGTTTATAAATTCGTTCAATGCCGGCACTAATAGAAACAGAAAGGTATTCACATGTACTTCTAATAAGCGCGGCTCAATAAAACAATATAAAAGCACTATGCCAAAAATAAAGCATCTGATCTTTCCTTCTGTTCTTCTTATATATTTGCTGCAGAGAACAAACAAAAAAATCGTGATACAGAATATTAGAATGCCAAAATTAACCAGTATATATCCATAAGATGAATCTACAAAATTGTAACTTGCCAAAAGGCTGTCTGTATCCGTTGAACCTCCAAAACCAATCCATTCTATATTATTTCCAAAAAGGTGAACACCATAATTCCGAATAGCGTTCGCCGTCAGCCGAATCCTATCTGTCAACAGATTATTGATCAATTTTGTAATGGGCAGGGGCATTGTAATGCAAAGCAAAAATAATCCAGCCGATAAGTATACCACCAGGTAATCATAAATATTGCATCCAAACTTTTTCATCTTATCTCCAACTCTGGATCCTGCTTTTTGAAGCCAGCCACATATTTGTTTTTTTCCGACAATCCATAAGATGGCTGCGATAATTCCAAAGGTCAAAAATCCCATTCTGCTGTCTGTCAACTTATAAACCAGGAAATTAAATATTTCTGCTGCCGCAAATTCCTGATTTGATAAAGAGGAATTTTTAAACCATAAATATAATAAAAAGATAAACAAACAACTGGTTACCATCACACTGGGATAGGTGTAACCCAAGGCATGGCGTATAGGAATATCCTCTCTTTTAAACAACAGGTCAGGAATAATATTGAAAGAACTGCTCACAACAATAATTCCCATCAATATGCTCTGTAACCACAACGTTTTTCTGGCAATGTCATCAAATTCCATCCCCTGGGAAGCAATCAGCAGTACGCTTACAAATAATAATGTGCTGTCATCTGTAACCAACGATCCAACTCCAAGAAGTGTCATAAGGACAAAATATCCAAGGAATTTTTTCGTCGATGCTCTTCCAGTCAAGCTGATTTTGGATTTATTTTCCAGTCTGTATTGATCATATAGGTCTGCTGCAATTTTTACTCCTGCTACTCCAAAAGATATATATCGCATGATAACAAATACCCTTGCCAACAAAGTATATTCTGTAAACATTGTTGATTGTAATACAGTAGCAACCACATAAAGAACATATGCACTATAAAATATCCTATTCATCCGTTTGCTCCTTGTACTTACCATTTACTTTCCTAATACTGCTAATAACATTTTTCCCTGGCACAGTTGTTTTCCCACAATTTCCACATTTGATTTCATAATCCTGTAGTCCTCTTCCGACAAGCTTTTCAATTTCAAAGGTATTTCATTCATCTCCCTTACCGCTATTCCAAGATTATTTTTTTCGATGTATTTCGCCATTGCTGCCTTTTCCCAGATAATCACCGGCAATCCACTGGCTAAATATAACGATGTCTTATGCGGATTGTTATATTTCATATATTCCCCAAATACACCTGTACAGGCTCCAAGATCATCGCCATCCCAAACAAGGCCAAAACCGCCTTCCAGCTTTTCCGGCAGCTCTTCCGGCTTGTACTGTCCACAATACTTTACATTTTTTCCCTGAGATTCCCCATCATAATTGGGACCATATAAACGAAACTGTATCTCTCCTTCCACTTCATTCAGCCGATATACATAGCCCGCTTTTTCCCTTTTTAAATTTCCCGCTATGACAACCTCTGTTTTCTCTCCAGCTTTCCGACCAGCCACAGTATCTTTTGTCAAATAGTCAAAAATATTCAAGGAACGAATTTCCTTGTCGCTGTAACCGTTTTGTTTTAAATATTCAACCATAACAGGGTTATGGGCGATTATTACATCTGCCGTACTTAGAAATTCCCTTTCTCCATTTGTATATACTCCGCGCAAGCTGTCCAAATCATGAATCAAAAAGGTCAATTTCACATTTTTTCTTTTCATTTTTTTCAAAAAAGGAATTGCCACGGTACTCACTTTCGGATACATTGCCAACGGATATTGAATCAGCAATTCTGAATGTTCCGGAATCTTATGATAAATTTTACTCCAATCATTTCTTGTAAGAAAAAGCATCTTGATTTTATCCAAAGTTCCTTTTTCTTCACTGTGATGTACGACCAGCGGTTCCCAGCCTTCATTTACAAGAATATCTGCAATATCATTTCTTGCTTTGGAACCCGCATGATTTTCAATAAAGTTCTTTTCTACAACACAATACTTCCCCATCCTCTTCCCTTTCACTCTGACAAAAGCTTTTCCAGTATTTCTGTCTGCAATTTTATATTGTAGGGTGACTTTAAGAATTTCGCCTGTGTAACCCTTCCTTTCTTAACCGCTGTATTTAAAATAAAATCAGCCCATTCCTCGGAGGCATCTGTAAGTTTCATAAAATAAAGATTATCATTGATCTGTATCTGTTTCGTTATCGTATCCGACACTACACAAGGCAGACCATTTGCCTGCGCCTCCAGCAATACGATCGGCAAGCCTTCAAATACAGATGGAAATAGAAACAGATCCATCGCCTGATATAACTGCGGAATATCGGAACGCACTCCTAAAAACCGTACATTCTCTTCCAGGCCATAATCAGAAACCTTTGTTTTCATCTCCTCCATCAGCTCACCCTGACCGATCAGAAGCAGTTCCACATTCTTTTCTGCTTTCACTAAATTTCTCATGATTTCCAGCACAAACTTGTGATTTTTCTGAAAATGAAAGCGACCTATATGTCCAATTACAATCTTATCTTCACAATTCAATTCTTTTCTGTATTTTCCCCGCACATCTGCGTCCGGAAGAAATTTATCGGGATCAACTGCGTTATAAATCAATTTATATTTTTCACTTCTCATGTTTTTTTCACCAAAAAACCATTTCGAAGCCTCATCCGAACAGGACCAGAAATCTGTTGCATACTTATTGATCTGCGCGCGATTTATCTTGTGCAACTGACCTCTTAAAAAACTGTCCCCATTATCCGCATTGTGGCAGTGAACGATTCTCTTGGGGATTCCAAACTTCTTAGCGGCTTTTAAATAATCAATATTTGCCAGGCTGCAGACATTTACCCAGATTGCACAATACTTCTGTGCGTTTTCCTGCATAAATGTCTCCAATGCTTCTGCAAATTCTTTTTTTCCATCTCTTCTTGCAGGTATTCTGTGGATGATTCCGCCTAAAGACTCTATCTCCTCTTCATAGGCAACAATCTTTGTATTGCATAAAAACTCAAATTGTATCTTATCTCTGTCAATTCTGCGATAATAATTCATAATTACGCTTTCAACCCCGCCAGGATTCTCCGTAATTCCAAATACCAGTACTCTTTTCATCAACTTCATTTCCTATCTTTTCGAATAGTTTTTAAACTGTTTATGTCTGATTTTTGCTATCATTTTTACGCCGAAGTAAAAATGACACTTTATACATGCCAGAGTTATTTGCCGCGTCTTGGAAAAATCCTCAAAATGAATATGCTTTAATGCTGTATCAAACATTGGCTGTTTTAACAGCTTTTTGAACTCTCTGGTCTGCTCTTTTCCCTTTCGACCTGACTGTGGATGAAAAGAATAATTAATTACAATCAGCAGCAGATGATATAAAACACAGCTATAATAAGTTTCCCGGCAGTATTCTTTGTCCTGTCTCGCATCGATATCTCTTTCCAAAGCCTTCATCGACTTTACGTATTTCTGCACATAATCTTTCTGATATCGTCTCACTGCAGAAGAGGCATTGTACCAGTAGTGATAACAAAGCTCCGTGATATATACAATGCGTTTTGCATCACAGGCGGCGCGAAACATAAACTCTGCGTCCTCAGCTGCTGATAAATTCTCATTAAAGTATATCTTATTCTCTATTAAAAATTCTTTCCGGAACAATTTGCCCCAGACAAACCCCGCTCCTGTTTGAGGCTTCAAGATATCTTTTTCAAAAATCTCTTTATTACCGTACTCGAATACCTGCGAAGCTTTCAGATATTGGTGCAATTGTGAGGTTGTGCCATATTCCATTATGTGCTCTCCCATCACAATATCTGCGTTTTGTTCTTCCCCTGTTTTCAGCTGTATTTTGAGCGCGTCATCTTCCATCCAATCGTCCGCGTCAACAAAAGCGATCCATTTTCCTTCTGCGTTCTGAATTCCTTTGTTTCTTGCCGCAGACACTCCCTGATGTTCTCTTTCCATAGCCTTAATTTTAAGCTTTCGTTTTCTGAACTTTTCCACCAGGCTATTATAATTTGACATGTCTTCATCAAAAACTAGCAGGACCTCAAAGTCCTGCTCCGTTTGCTTTTCCAGTCCATTCAGACATCTTTCCAATAATGAAATTTCCACATGATAAATCGGTATAATTACACTGATTTGGGGATTTTCTTTTTCCATCATCTTACAATCATCTTTCTCTCAAAAACTTGCATCATACTTTTTCCCGGAAAACTTTGCCCGCAAAAAAGACACTCCCTTATGCAGCCAGTTTACCTGCTCCATGCTGATCACCGGAACTTCCTGATACGAATATCCATTTTTCTCAATCCAGACATCCAGCAGAAGCTCACTGACCCTTCCAAACAGCCTTGCCTGAAATGGATCGTAATTTTTATAATCAATTCTGTGTTCCAGATCCGCGAGAATCGGAAACAGCCAGCTGCAGTAAGCATCACATTTTTTGCGGGACATAATAAACATATTGAACATATGTCCGTAGGTACGTTTCATTACTTTATCAAAAGTCGAAATGTACTCCGGACATTTCTCCAACAGAATTTCTCTGGTACAATCCAAATGCTCCGCATAATGGGTATGTGCATAATGCGAATACAAATTTTCAATGTAATAGCGTCGCTTTTTGGGCAGAATGATATCGCTCTTCCTCAAAAGGCTTTTGATTTCTTTTTCTGTCAAAATCCGATTAAATTTATCACCATGTCCCGCTCCTTGTTTTCCTGCAAAATATCTTCGATAGTGTACCAATCCCATATAATCAGAATCCATATTTTTCCACATCCAGTACAATCCGGTCAATTCACAATAATAGGGATTCTTCCCAGAAATGTTATCTCCGGTATTATCTCCAGCAAAGCCAATATCCGCTTTTCCTTCTCTTCCCACATGAAGCGGAAGATAACATTTCTCCTTCGGCATCCGATATTTTTTATGCACTGCAACAATGACGGTAATTTTCATTCTTTGATCTTCTCCCACATATTCATCGCCGATTCGATTACCTTGTCCATATCGTAATATTTGTACTCACCCAGACGGCCGCCAAAAATCACTTTTTCTTCTTCCGCTGCCTTTTTCGCGTATTCCTGATACAACGTCTGATTTTTCTCATCGTTCACCGGATAGTATGGCTCCATGCCTTCCTTCCAGTCTGTCGAATACTCTTTTGAGATAACGGTCTTCGGCTGTGTGCCAAACTCAAAATGCTTATGTTCGATCACACGGGTATAGGGCGTCTCCCTGTCTGTATAATTGACAACTGCAACTCCCTGGTAATTTTCCATATCCAGAACTTCTGTTTCAAACCGCACCGTCCGGTACTCCAGTTTTCCAAGACAGAAGTCATAATACGCATCGATTGCACCGGTATAAACAACTCTGTCGCCCATCGCCATGTACTTCTCTTTATTCTCCAGAAAATCAACGCCGGTCTCAATATCCGCGCCTTTAAAAAGCTTATCGATCAGTACATTGTATCCGCCGATCGGAATTCCCTGGTATGCGTCGTTGAAATAGTTATTGTCATAAGTAAAACGTACCGGAAGCCTTTTGATGATAAAGCTTGGCAGATCTTTGCAGTCTCTGCCCCACTGTTTTTCCGTATACCCCTTTACCAGTTTCTGATAAATATCCGTTCCCACCAGCTTGATCGCCTGTTCTTCCAGATTCTTCGGTTCTCCCGGAATACTTGCACGCTGCTCCTCAATTTTCGCTTTTGCCTCATCCGGCGTGCGAACGCCCCACATTTTGCTGAACGTATTCATATTGAACGGCATATTGTATATCTCACCTTTATAATTGGCAATCGGTGAATTGGTATACCGGTTAAACTCCACCAGAGAATTTACAAAATTCCAGACTTTTTTATTGCTTGTATGGAAAATATGCGCGCCATATTTATGCACATGAATTCCTTCAATATCTTCACAATATACATTGCCGCCGATATGATCACGCTTTTCAATAACTAGACATTTTTTTCCTTCCTGACGCGCCAGATAATTGATCACTCCGGCATACAATCCACTTCCTACTAATACATAATCATATTTTTTCATTTTTTTCTCTCCTATATGCTATTTTGCTCCTACTTTTTTAAATATAACAACAATGGTCTTTAAGATAATCTTAGCATCCAACTGCAGTGACCAGTTGTCGATATAATCCAGATCCATGCGGACAACCTCTTCAAAATCCTCAATATTGCTGCGTCCGCTTACCTGCCACATTCCTGTCAGTCCGGGTTTCATGCTGAGCCGGCGTTTATGCCTTGCTTCGTACTGCTGAAACTCATCTACAGTCGGCGGTCTTGTTCCGACCAGGCTCATATCTCCTTTCAGAATATTCCAGAACTGCGGAAGCTCATCGATACTGGTGGCACGGATAAATTTTCCAACTTTCGTTACCCGCGGGTCATCTGTCATCTTGAACATCAGACCCTTCATCTCATTTTTTTCCATCAGGGCAGCTTTCCGCTCTTCTGCATCTTTGTACATGGAACGGAATTTGTAAATATAAAAATACCTTCCGTTTTTCCCTACCCGCTTTTGTTTGAAGACCAAAGGCCCCGGGGATTCCAGTTTCAGAATTGGCGCCAGGAAGATCGTCACAACACCCGTAATGGCAAGTCCCACCAAAGCCCCAACAATATCAATGATCCGTTTCATCACAAGCTTATTGTAATCAAAAAATCGAGGGGCAAAACTTACCACCGGATAATCTCCGATCATATCAATTTGTTTACTAAAACCTTCCTGTCCTTCCAATACATTGATATTCAGCTGTACGGTAATTCCCATCTCCTCGAATTCACTGATACATTTTTCCAAAGACTTTCCGGTAGAATAGGAGATGTTGATATACGCAACATCCACCACTTCTTTTCTGGCGTCTTCATACAGATCCTCAAAAGTTGCCACAACGGGAAAACCTTTGATACTCTCACCTCTTCGATCCACATCCAGAATGGCAATACGCACCGTATAAAAATCCAGTTCTTCTGCTTCTTCAAGCTGTGACAATACCTTATCCACCCGGTCGTTAGTCGTAACCAGGTACATATGCTGCTTCCCTCCAAGTGCATACTGCTTTTTCAGAATTTTCTTTGCCGCCAGATGTCCAATATACATCAAAATAACATTACACAATACGGTAACAAGCCAGACGCCTCTGGATAAGAAATCCATTTCACGAGCCAGGAAAAAAATAACTGCCAGAACAGCCGCCACGAAAATATTCACCTTGATAACGTAGATAAATTCTTCATATTTATCTCTCTGCATCAGGTACTGATTCATATTAAAAAAAATGAACACACAAAAATAGGCTAAAAAGACCAGCCACAAACTTCCAATTACATCATTCATTGAAAGCCCCATTGGATTTGGTCTGAACTTCAGCCTACAAAAACTTGCGAAAAGATAGCTTGCTACGATGCAAACCGCATCAATAATCATTAACAGTAAATTCTGAAACTTCTGCTTTTGTTGATACATCGCAGGAACTCCCCCCGGTTACTTTTTATATGTTATGTAACTTTTATTCTATCATATCCTCTGGTAAAACGCAATATATTATCCATATTTGACAATTTTATGTCATTTTCATTAAGCATACTTTTTGATGGATTTTTTTCTTCCTATCTCTTTATTTTCAGTCAATTTTTCTTTTACACCTCTTTTTTACAGCTTTCAATCCGTTTCATAAACCTTCCCTGTCCATCTTCAGTTCGTTGTTCTTTCATTAAAAATTTTCTGCCCACACTGCTGCCCGCAAACAAAGAAAAACAGAACACATCTGCACCTTCTTTTCGAAAGTTTCCAGATGTGTCCTGTTTCTGTTTCCCTTATATAGTATCTGTCCGTCAGTTCTGCTCTCCCAGTCCGCTTTCCACCGCGGCCGTCAGCGCGTCCAAAGCTTCCTGTTCATCTTCACCCTCACAGATCAACGTAATCTCATCTCCGCTTTTGACACAAGCCCCAAGCACACTGAGTACGCTCTTGGCGTTGGCCGTGGTATCACGGAACTGGAATGTTATCATAGATTTATACTTCATCGCTTCCTTGCAAAGATTCCCTGCCGGACGAAGGTGCAGTCCTGTCGGATTTGTCACGGTAACTTTCCTGCTTACCATTTTTGTTTCCTCCTAATTGGCATTGTCAGACGTTCTTGCAGAGGTATCTGTCTTTTCCCTCAGATGCACTGTTACAGTCACCTCATTCTTCTCAGTTGCTTCATCATCTCCGTTGACCAGTTCATAATTGTTCGGCAATTGGATCTGGACCGGAACCTCAAAGTCTCCTGCGGCCTTTCCGCTCAGATCGATCGTCGCAATAAGCATTGAGGTATCAAATTTTTCCAGATTTTCATCGGATGCTTTGATGCGGACAGGTATCTGGGTCTGATCGTAAAGAACTGACAGATTGCTTGCCAGATTTTTCGTCTGGATCTGATCTACATCCAGCTGGAATTCCTTGCTTCCGTTTGGAAGGATTGATACATGCACGGTCACTGTTTCCGCGGAACTGGTGATTTTCAGCTCCGGTTCGTCGGTCAGCAGTTCATCAATATTCACTGTAATGTCTGTATCCTTGCTCTGACCGTCGATATTGATCAGTTCAGCCGGTATGGTAACCACATTTCCATTCGCTGCAAGTTCGCTCAACGCTTCCTCAGATCCTGCAACTGTAATCTCCTCCGGTGTTGTGGTAATGTCTGTCACCTGATAGCCGTGTTCCGGTGTTCCGCTGTACTCAGCTTCCAGCTGGACTCCGGTCTGTTTTCTCCAAAGTTCAATCGTAACATCAATCTCACGGCTTCCGGTCTCGAAATTCAGGAAATTCATCTGGGTCTCTGTCATTTCATCCAGGTTTTTATCAATTACAACCAGAGTTCCCTTTACCGTTCCGGACTCCGACATACCGCTGACATCCACCTTTGCCACAACGCTGCTGATCTTGCTGATCAGGGATTCCGGACCGGAAATAGAAATTGTTTCAGGATCTGTCGTTCTGCTCCCTATCTCATATTCCTTTGCCGGACTGGTGTCTCCCACATCGACGCTGATCGGAAATCTGGCGCTGTCCACATCTTCGATCTCGATGGGGATGGTTGCTGTCTGCGTATGGATATTTTCCGACGAAATTCCCGCGCATGCCGCGGTGACCGGCACATAGACCGGATCTGTTTCCATCGTAACGATCTGGGTCAGATCCGCTGTCACCGTGATGTCTTCTGCCTGTACTTTGTTGACCACCGACCGGTTTCCTCTTATGGATACCGCCATCGTCTGATACTGTGCCGATACCTGATACGTCTTCCGTCCTTCCGCGATATAGGATTCATTAGTAATCTGTACCGGGATGTCCGCAAAAGTTCTTGTGATGATCGGATCACTGATATCCGTCACCGCATACCAGATAATGATCGCAATGATCACGGACGCAATTTTAAGCGGCAGGTTGTTCAATATCTTTTCTTTCATGATTCACCCGCCCTTTCTTTTTTTCGTCTTCGGATCCAGCGTTTTCCTTTTCCGTCCTCTCCGTCCTGTTTATGCGGAAGATCCTGGATCAGATGAAGCTGCTCCCTCAGTTCCGTCGGCGTTACCCCTTTCGTCAGTTCGCCGCCCATTGCGTAGGAAACATTTCCGGTTTCCTCAGAAACGATGATTGTAAAGGAATCTGTCGCCTCGCTGACCCCTACGCCCGCTCTGTGGCGGGTGCCAAGATCCTTGCTCAGAGTCATGTTGTCCGACAGCGGAAGGTAACAGGTCGCCGATACGATCCTGTCTCCCCGGACGATCACCGCACCGTCGTGCAGCGGCGTATTGTGTTCAAAAATATTGATCAGAAGCTGGCTGGACAAAATTCCATCCACTTCAATTCCGGTTTTCTCAAATTCTTCCAGTGTAATATTTCTTTCGATGACGATCAACGCTCCGGTTTTCACTTTTCCCATTTCAAAACTTGCACGCACAAGCTCATTGACCGTCTTATCGCTGAATCGCTCCTCTTTTTCCGACGATCCCGGAAGTGTAATGGACGCCAGCGGCGTTTTTTCGCCAAGCTGTTCCACTGCCCTTCGCAGTTCCGGCTGGAAAATAATAACGAGAGCTGTCAGCGCAACCCCTCCCAGCGCTCCAAGCAGATACAGAAACGTCTGCATCTGAAAGATACTTGCTATCGCAAAGAATGCCAGGATTACCAGGATTCCTTTTAACAGTGTATACGCTTTCGTGTTCTGCACCCATCGGATCAGATGGTACACAAAATATGCGATCAGCAAAATCTGTACGATATCAATAAATTCTATGGGCTTCGGAAGCGTTATCTCCGATAAACGTATCGTTATCCAATTCCAAACTGCCTGCACACTGTCACTTCCCTTCTTTTCCTGTTTTTTATCCTGTAAATGAGCCGGAGTGAATTTTCCCCTCGCGGAACTGTTCAGCCAGCTGAACGGTTCCCCTTTCATCCCCCGGTTTCCTGTTTCTCTTTACAGATTCTTCAGTGTATCTGTCAACTTTTCCTCAAAGTCTACAGATTCAAAATAATCTTCATTCATTTCAAGATCCATTTCTGGCTCCGTCTCAATCTTTTCCGCGGCGTCTTCCGCAGAAACCTCCTCGACAATCCTGTCGAAAGCGGGCTCCATATCCTGTTCCGGTGACTCTCCACGTGCCTGAATGATATCCCGTGGAATTTCAACGGTTTGCTCTTCCGGCTCTTTCCTTGAAATTTCATAGTTCTTCAGAACTTCTGTTTCCTCCGGAACCTCTTCTTTCAGTTCTTCTTCGCTGATATTTTTAATGGTCCGGTCCGGATTTGCAACTGCCATTTTCGGAACTGCCTTCACATAGTAATAGTATTCATCATCCTGAAAACGGAACATCTTGCTTCTGGAATAATCTCCGCCAAACACAAACAGCTGGAGGACATAACAGATCAGACACGCTCCCACTGTTCCGATCACCAGCACCGGAACAGATACCGGAACCTCCAGAAACAGAGCGCCGGCAAGCTGGATCACCAGATATGCGATACCGCCTGCAACCACAGAAACCTCCCAAGCGTAATCCGCCTCAAGGCTGCGGATCAGATACACGACCAGAAGTGTAACGGTACAGCAGATGACTGCAACCAGAAGTTCTTCATTCTGGAAGATCCCTTCCGCAAGAGCCGTCACAAGATCCAGCATATTAAGATCCTCTCCTGCTGCAAGCACTGCAATCCGTTTCTGTATCAGATTCATAAAATAATATACGATCAGACCGCATGCCATAGACAGTGCTGATACGGGACCGCTGACTAGTCCGAAAGCGATCGGAACTGCCGCAGGAATATTCAGGGCGAATGCCAGCGGGGTCAGGACAAGCGCCAGTGCCTCTCCAGAGGCGAAGCGAAGATACAGCACCCACAGCGTCAAAAACAGAACCGCCCCGAACGCCGCCGCAAGAATATGTACTCCCGTACACTGCAGCAGGATCAAAACCATCGCAAAAAATACCGTGCCATTCAGCGGAATGATCGCGCAGATCAGCGAAAGGATCAGTACAACAAATATGCTGCCCAGCGCCGGCACATAGTCCAGCGTATGATTGATGTTCAGAAACACTGCCAGCGCCAGCAGAAACTTGGCTGCCGGAAGGATATACGTTCCATATTCTGCATAGATCGCTTTCAGCTTTTCCTTCAGTTCCAAAAACATTGTCATTCGGGATTCCTCCTGTTCCGCTGCCTTCTTTCTTCTCTGCCGTACTCTTTCAGCAGCGTCCCAAGACCCTGCGTATATTTTTTCGTATTCTTCACGGCCCGTTTATATTTCTTCATCGCAATATAAATGGTTATCGCCGAATATACAATCAGCATTCCCACGTAAACCGCCGCCAGAAGAAACAGCAGCAGCCAAAGATTCATGGAATCCATTCCGTCCATGAGCCAGTCCAGTTTCCACAGCGCCCAAAGACCGATCACCAGAAAATATCCGATCGTCGTAATGAAGAAATTCTTCAGCAGCATAAGTCCGATATAATCATTCCGGTAATACCGGCTGATCTTCATTTCTTTTTTCCCATCCTCCTGCTCGTAACGGGCAAGAGCCGTCATCTGACGGATTCTTTCCTTATTCAGCATAGGTTTTCCTCTTTATCACATACTGGCTGCAAATCAGACGTACCGGTCATACGCCATTTTTCGCAGTATTTGCCAGGTCATATCTTCATTATTCTATCATATTATCCGCCGGATGGAAAGCGGTTCCTGAAAAGTTATCCCGTATTTCCAATGGCCACTGCCACAAAGCAGACTTCTTCGGCGCCGGCCTGTTTCAAAAGAGCCGCCAGCGCATCTACGGTACTGCCGGTCGTATAAATATCATCGACCAGAAGAATGCGTTTATATGGGAGTTTTTTGTCCGGATGTTTCAGGGCAAAAGCTTCTCTTAGATTTCTCCTGCGCTCTTCATGATCCAGTTCTTTCTGCGGCAGCGTGTTTTTCTTTCGCAAAACCAGATCCGCATCCATCGGAATCCCGGTCTGGTCTGTCAGCTGCCGCGCAAGGACCTCTGCCTGATTGTAGCCTCTGGTTCGAAGTTTCTTTTTATGGATTGGCACCGGAACCAGCACCTCCGGCCGCATCCTCTGTATGGCATCGCCGCCGTAGATACGGATTGCCTGAGCATAAAAACCGGCGTATTCCTGTCTCTGCGCATATTTAAAACGCATCAGCGATCCCTGGATCGGTCCGTGGTAAGGATAGACGGCATATCCTTTTTCGTAGACGTGCTTCTCTTTGCCGCACTCCACACAGTATTCTTCCGTCCATGAGCGGATCGGCTTACTGCATTTCCTGCATCTCGGCTCTTCCACCGGCTTCAGCTTTCCCGCACATTTCCGGCAGATATAAGGCTCTTTTTTCTCAAGGATCCCGTCACAGACCGGACAGCGCCTCGGATATATCCAGTCCAGGATACTTCCTGCTCTTTTCTTCATATCGGCCACCTCCCAATCTGGTACCTGCAAAAAAGCGCTGACAGCTATACTGCATAATTCCGCATCTGCCAAAGGACATTGTCGGCCAAACCGCAAATCCAGTATCTGTAAACCATATCACCGGCTGCACTCCACGATCCGTTCTGCCAGAGTCGTATACCGGTTTTCCTCGATGTGGTTTTCGATCATCGCCTGAAACGTCACATCGCTTCCCACCAGCGTCACGCATTTTCTGGCTCGTGTCACCGCAGTGTACAGAAGATTCCTGGTCATAAGCATTCTCGGCCCGCCGAGCAGCGGAATGATCACTGCCGGATACTCGCTTCCCTGTGCCTTGTGGATCGTTGTTGCATAAGCAAGCTCCAGCTCCTCGGTCTGTTTATACGTATAATCCGCAAATCTTCCCTCTTCATACTCCACGGTCACCAGCTCAGCATACGGATTGATCTTTCGGATAATGCCCAGGTCGCCGTTGAACACGCCCATGCCGCGCTCAGCGACCACTCCATTGATTCCCCGGATCTCCCACTCCAGCTGATAGTTGTTTTTGATCTGCATGACCTTGTCGCCTTCCCGGAACACGCCGCTGCCGTTTTCTTTTTCTTCTTTCTCCGGCGCCGGCGGATTCAGGTATCTCTGAAGGATCGCATTGAGGCTCTCCACCCCCAGCGCCCCCTTCCGCATCGGTGTGAGTACCTGGATATCCTGGGGTTTCGCGTCCACATACCTGGGAAGTTTCTGTGAGATCAGCGTGACGATCACCTTCTGGATCACATTGACATCATAGCGTTTCAGAAAGAAAAAGTCCCTGCTCTTGTTATCCAGGATCACCTTTTCTCCATTGTGGATCTTATGAGCATTGACAACAATATCACTTTGGGAAGCCTGACGGAAGATCCTGGTCAGGCGTACCATCGGAAAATATTCCGAACGGATCAGATCCCGGAGTACGCTTCCCGGTCCAACGCTTGGAAGCTGGTTCTGGTCTCCCACAAGGATCAGCCGCGTTCCCGGAATCAGGGCACACAGCAGAGCATGCATCAGATGGATATCCACCATAGAAACCTCATCGATGATCACCACATCCGCCTCCAGCGGATTGGATGCGTTCCGCTCGAAATGTACATTGACGGAATTGTCATCCACGCCGCCGTTCAGTTCCAGCAGCCGGTGGATCGTGCACGCTTCATAACCGGTGGTTTCTGTCATCCGCTTTGCCGCGCGGCCTGTGGGCGCCGCCAGAAAAATATCCAGCCCCTCCGCCGCGAAATAATGGATCATCGCATTGATCGTCGTGGTTTTTCCCGTGCCGGGACCTCCGGTAAGGATCATCAGTCCGCTGCACGCCGCCTCGACGACGGCTTCTCTCTGTACCTCATCCAGTTCCGTACCGGCGCTTTTTTCAATCTGTTCCAGCTGTCGCCTTACGGATTCTCTGTCTTCCTCACAGATAACGTTCAGTTCATGAAGCATACGGGCACAGTTTAATTCCAGATAATAATACTGTCCGGCATAGACCAGCTTCTGCTTTTCCTGGTTGGGAAGTTCCCGCTCTTTCAACACGATCTTCCGGTCAATGGCAAGGTCCATCAAATACTTGGACATATCCTCCACCCGGATACCAAGAAGCTCCTGTGCCCGTGCCGTGAGAATTTCCTGGGGCAGATACATATGCCCCTGTGCGGAAGCCTGATTTAGTATGTAAAGGAGTGCGCTGCGGATCCGGAATTCACTGTCAGCGACAATACCGATCTTCCCTGCGATCTCGTCTGCCATCTTAAATCCTACGCCCTGAATATCTTCTGCTAATTTATAGGGATTTTCTTTCAAGATGCGGTACAGGCCATCCCCGTACTGCTGATAGATTTTAGCCCCCAGGCCAAGAGAAATTCCATATTGAGACAGGAAGATCATGGCATTCTGCATCTCAGCCTTCTCCGCCACCTGTGCGGCGATCTCCCTGGCTTTGCGCTCACTGATCCCCTTCACTTCTGCAAGCCGCTCCGGCTCTTCCTGAATGATCCTTAAGGTGTCTTCCTGAAACCGCCGGACGATCCTGGCGGCCAGCGCCGCTCCCACGCCCTTGATCGCCCCGGATCCCAGGTAACGCTCCAGGGCGACGGAATCTTCGGGTACCTTGGTTTCATAAGAATCAATGCGGAACTGACGGCCGTAAACAGCATGCCGGATCTCCTCTCCGGACGCCTCGATCAGCTCTCCCTCCCCGATAGCGGGAAGTGTGCCGACACAGGTCAGCTCCGCGCCTTTCATTTTTAAGTTCAAGACGGTATAACCGTTTTCTTCATTGCGGAATATGATATGTTCCACATATCCCTCTACTGTTCTTTTCTCCATATCAAAACTGGCTTTCAAACTTTGTCATTACTTCCCGGTACTGTCCGGTTCCCAGCGCCACCACACAGGATGGATTTTCTGCTGTCATGGTCTGGATTCCAGTCCGCTCCTGGATCAGCTCCTCAATGCCGTCCAGCAGACAGCCGCCTCCGCTCAAAACGATTCCGCGGTCCGCCACATCTGCCGCCAGCTCCGGGGGAGTTTTTTCCAGAACTGCACAGACGGCATCGGCGATCTCGCTGGTGGTCGGCTGCAATGCCTCACGAATCTCCGCAGACGTCAGCGTAATGGTCTTTGGAAGCCCGGTGATCACATTCCGGCCTTTTACCTCCATGCTCTTTTCTTCAATCCTCGGATATGCCGAACCAATCTGAATCTTGATGGATTCCGCGGTCTGCTCACCGATGAACACATTATGTTTCTTTCGCACATAGCGGATGATCGCCTCGTCAAAATCATCCCCTGCAAGCTTGACCGAACTGGAGACAACGGTGCCTGCCAGTGAGATCACCGCAATATCTGTTGTTCCGCCTCCGATATCTACGAGCATATTTCCGCAGGGCTTCGTGATATCAATCCCGGCGCCGATCGCTGCTGCCACCGGTTCCGGCACGATTATAACATCCCGCGCTCCTGCCTGGTACGTCGCCTCTTCCACAGCCTTGCGCTCTACCTCCGTGACACCGGACGGTACACAGATGCTGATCCTCGGTTTCCGGAATGCTTTTCTTCCCATCGCTTTTTGAATGAAATATTTCAGCATTTTTTCTGTGATCAGAAAGTCTGTGATCACTCCCTGGCGCAGGGGGCGGATCGCCATGATGTTGCCCGGCGTACGCCCGATCATCTGTCGTGCTTCCTCTCCGATTGCCTTGACTTTATCGGCGTCTTTATCATATGCAACTACGGACGGCTCTTTGAGCACGATTCCTTTTCCTTTGGAATACACCAGAATACTGGTGGTTCCAAGGTCGATTCCTATATCTGTCCCTGCAGCCATATAATTCCCCTTTCTTTTCCCTGCGAATGTCCACAGACGTTCTGCTGCTGTTCACTTTCAAAATACTTGTAACAGTTCAGCCAGCTGAACTGTTACGAATACTTACAGCTCAATCTATTCCATAATTATAACGAATTGCCTGTGAAATGAAAAGCGTTTTTTAGAGATATTTTGCGACATATTTCCCGGTATAGGAGGCAGGATTTTTCGCAACCTCTTCCGGTGTACCCTTCGCGATCACCGTTCCTCCCCGGTCGCCGCCTTCCGGACCGATATCTATAATATAATCTGCTGTTTTGATCACATCCAGATTGTGCTCGATCACAACCACCGTATTTCCTCCTTCGGACAGACGCTGCAGAATTTCCACCAGTTTATGGACATCCGCGAAGTGAAGTCCGGTCGTCGGCTCGTCCAGAATGTAGATCGTCTTTCCGGTGCTCCGTTTTCCCAGTTCAGACGCCAGCTTGATCCGCTGCGCCTCTCCGCCTGACAGCGTAGTGGAAGGCTGTCCCAGCCGGATATAAGAAAGGCCCACATCATTGAGTGCTTCCAGCTTCCGGCAGATGGATGGAACAGGACGGAAAAATTCCACCGCTTCCTCCACCGTCATATTCAGTACGTCGTAAATACTTTTCCCCTTGTATTTTACCTCAAGAGTTTCACGGTTATACCGTTTGCCCCGGCATACCTCACAGGGTACATATACATCCGGCAGGAAGTGCATCTCGATCTTGATGATTCCGTCGCCGCCGCAGGCTTCACACCGGCCGCCCTTGACGTTAAAGCTGAATCTTCCTTTTTTATAGCCTTTCGCTTTCGCGTCCTGAGTCGCTGCAAACAGATCGCGGATCTGATCGAACACCCCGGTATACGTTGCAGGATTGGACCGCGGTGTCCTTCCGATGGGAGACTGATCAATATCAATGACTTTGTCCAGCAGTTCCTCCCCTTCGATCCCCCGATGTTCTCCGGGAATCAGGCGCGCATGGTTTAAGTCCCGCGCCAGCCGTTTATACAGGATTTCATTGACCAGGGAACTCTTTCCGGAACCGGAAACTCCCGTCACACAGGTCATAACCCCCAGCGGAAATGCCACATTGATATTTTTCAGGTTATGCTCTTTGGCACCCAGCACTTTAATCCATCCGGTTGGTTTTCTGCGCACCTTCGGCACCGGGATTTTCACCCGGCCGCTGAGATATGCTCCCGTGATGGACTTCTCATTTTTCATGATCTCTTCGGCAGTTCCAATCGCCACCAATTCACCACCATGCTCGCCGGCGCCTGGTCCAATGTCCACCACACAGTCCGCCGCACGCATCGTATCCTCATCGTGCTCCACAACGATCAGTGTGTTTCCAAGATCCCGCAGATGCTTCAGCGTATTCAGCAGTTTGTCATTGTCTCTCTGATGGAGTCCGATACTCGGTTCATCGAGAATATAAGCCACTCCGACCAGACCGGAACCAATCTGCGTCGCAAGGCGGATACGCTGCGCCTCTCCGCCGGAGAGAGTTCCTGTCGCCCTGGAAAGGGTCAGATAGTCCAGTCCTACATCCATCAGGAAGCCCACGCGGGCGCGGATCTCCTTCAGAACCTGTTTGCCGATCAGCATCTGCTGGTCTGTCAGTGTCAGTTCCTCCAGAAAACGGGTAAGCTTTTCGATCGAAAGCGATGTAACCTCCGCGATATTCTTATCGCCTACCGTTACCGCCAGAGACGTCTGCTTCAGACGCTGTCCATGACAGGTCTGGCAGGGAGTCACCCGCATGAAAGTCTCATATTCCTGTTTGATCGAATCGGAAGCCGTCTCCCGATAGCGGCGTTCCACATTTTTGATCAGACCTTCGAATGCTACATCGTAGACTCCGCTCCCCCTTTGTCCGGTATAATACACTTTCACCTTTTTTCCGTCGGTTCCATGGATAATAATATCATGGATCTTTTTCGGATAATCCTGGAACGGCGTATCCAGAGAGAAATTATATTCTCTGGCAAGCGCGTCAAGAATCGCGCGGGTATAGCTGCCCTTATCGGTACAGGACTGCCAGCCCAGCACAACGATCGCTCCCTCTGCTATACTCAGCGAAGGGTCAGGAATCATCAGCTGCTCATCAAATTCCATCTTATACCCCAGCCCATAACAACTGGGGCAGGCGCCGAATGGGTTGTTGAAAGAAAAGCTGCGCGGTTCGATCTCATCCATACTGATCTGACAATCCGGACAGGAAAAACTCTGGCTGAAGCTTAAGAAATTTCCGTCCATTGTATCAACGATCAGAAGCCCCTCCGCCAGATTCAGCACATTTTCCACCGAATCCGTCAGACGCTTCTCAATCCCCGGCTTTACCACCAGACGGTCCACAACAATCTCAATCGTATGCTTGATATTCTTATCCAGTGCAATATCCTCAGAAAGCTCATACAAATTTCCATCGATGATCACACGCACATAACCGCTCTTCTTCGCCCGCTCCAGCACCTTTTCATGGCGTCCTTTCCGTCCGCGCACCACCGGCGCGAGCAGCTGAATCTTCGTCCGCTCCGGAAGCGACATGATCTGATCCACCATCTGATCCACCGTCTGCTTACTGATCACCCTGCCGCACTTCGGGCAGTGGGGGATACCAATCCTGGCGTAAAGAAGGCGGAAATAATCATAAATCTCCGTTACCGTTCCCACCGTAGAACGGGGATTGCGGTTGGTAGACTTCTGATCGATGGAAATCGCCGGCGGAAGTCCCTCAATACTCTCCACATTCGGTTTTTCCATCTGTCCAAGGAACTGGCGGGCGTAAGAAGAGAGGCTCTCCATATACCGCCTCTGCCCCTCCGCATAAATCGTCTCAAACGCAAGAGAACTCTTACCGGAGCCGCTCAGCCCTGTCAGAACCACAAACTCGTTTCTCGGAATGTCCACATCCAGATGCTTCAGATTATTTTCGCACGCACCGCGGATCTTTATAAACTGTTTCTTCGTATTTTCCTCCATCACTTCAACCTCTGTCCTATTTCTGCCGCATGGCTTCCCTTACAGAAACGCCCTGCGGAACATCATTCTCACATATATCATGCCCATTGTAGCACACTATATAGCCGAAAGCAAACACTTGTTCTTTCATTCCGGGGATTTTCCGCAGTGGCTTAGGGTTTTATTGGGAAAGCGGACGAAAGCGGCCAGGGGCAGGTGGTATGTGTGGGCGGCGGGCGGCTGAAAAGTCGTGGAAAATCTAAGCGTTCCGAAACCCCTCCGGACGGGCACCGGAGCGATTCAACAGGAATTGTTTATCAATTCCCGTTTCAGCGCTCCTCAGGCTCAGTGCGTGAAGCACTTCGCCTGTCCCGTCCTCCGGAGTTTCGGAGCGCTAAGATTTTCTCACAACTTTTCAGATGCCCGCCGCCCACACATACCACCTGCCCCTGGCCGCTTTCTGGTTTTTGGGCACGGAAAGTCATAAGCTTCTGCAGAAATATAAATTTCTGTGTCGTTCGGTGAAAGAAAAGACAATTCAGCATACCTATACACAGGCAACTATATAGGAACGTGAGATTCAAAAACTATCCGCTGCCATCCACCGCCCTACACTCTCAGAATCGCGCCCGTCCCCCCCTACCCCAAAAGAAAATCGGAAAGGATGACGTTGCTGATGGAGATTCCTTCTCTGGTGAGACCGATCCGGCCGTTGCTTCTCCACAGCAAGTCAAGAGCCAGATACTTTTTCAGCACTTCGCCGTATACTTCATTAATTCTTTGCCCGAAAAGTTCCTCAAACTGTTTTTCGGAAATTCCTTCGTTCATCCGCAGTCCAAGAAACATAAATTCTTCCATGCAGTCCTGTACAGAAAGGACTTCCACGTCTTCCCGCACCATCTCCGGACAACCGCTGTCGGCGAGGTATTTTTTCATATCTGTGGTATTGGTAAATCTCCGGCTTCCAAGAAGAGACGCTGCACCCGGACCGAAGCCAAGGTAGTTCGTACGTTTCCAGTAGCCGGTGTTATGACGGCATTCGCGGCCGGGTTTTGCGTAATTGGAGATTTCATACTGCGTATATCCATACTCCCCGAGAATTTCTCCCGTTCTGTCATACATTCGTCTTTCCGTCTCTTCATCCGGCAGATCCAGATTCCGCTCAGCAAAGGGTGTACCCGGTTCCACGATCAGGCTGTAGGCAGAAATATGTTCCGGCTCCAGTTTCGCTATCGTGCGAAGGCTTTCCTCATAGCTTTTCAGACTTTGTCCCGGCAGTCCTGACATCAGATCCACATTGATATTGGAAAAACCCAGTTTTCTTGCCATGGAAAAGCTTTCCAGGAATTCTTCGTAGGTATGGATTCTTCCCAGCTGTTTCAATTCCTCGGAATGAACGGACTGGCATCCCAGGCTCAAACGGTTAAATCCTGCTTCCCGGTAAACACGCAGTTTTTCCTCCGACAAAGTGCCTGGATTCGCCTCCAGTGTAATTTCTGCATCCTGATCGAACTGGAATCGGTCTTTCAGAAGTTCCAACACTTCCGCCAACCGTTCCGCTTCCGGAACAGACGGAGTGCCTCCGCCGAAAAATACCGTTGTCACATGATGTTCCGGAAAGGTTCCTGACGCACGGATTTCACGTTTGAGAGCCTTCATATATGTTTTCTGCTGTTCCCTGGTGGATGAAAAGGACAGGAAATCACAGTAGTCACATTTGCGGATGCAAAATGGAATATGGATATAAAGTTCCAGCGGAGTTTTCATTTCTTCTTTTTATCCTTTCATTTTTCTGTGCTATTTTTTGAATTTTATGATATGATATTGTGGTTGAAACTTGTTTTGATCACAGCAGCCGTTCAGCAATCTGTTTGCGTCCCTGTATGGAAGTACAGACTGCAGGAATGAATTTGCAGAGGAATCCTGTAACTTCCTGCCGGAATCAGCGGCTGTGGTTTACCATAGGAGGATTTCTCATTGATCACAAAAGTTAAAAAGCTGTTTAAAAACGAAGCCGTTTCCTATCTTTTCTGGGGCGTTGGAGCAACCGTCGTCAACTGGATTGTCTATACTGTGTTGTCCTTCGCATCCCCGTATTCCATGGTTATATGCAATTCTATTGCCTGGCTTGCCGCCGTCCTTTTTGCATACATTACCAACCGTTTTTTCGTTTTCCATTCCAAAACACATGGACTGACGGCGCTGCTACGGGAATTTTTCCTTTTTATCGGCGCCAGAATCTTTACCGGACTGTTCGAGATTTTTCTGCCGTCCCTGCTGTTCCGTCTGGGCATCCGCCAGACTTTTCTCGGCATCGAGGGCTTCTGGGCAAAAGCAATCGTTACTGTGCTGATCATCGTACTGAATTATATTCTCAGCAAACTGATCGTTTTTCGCAAAACTCATACCTAAACACGCTCTATTCTATTGAACACGAACTGTTGCATCCATGCAGAATATTTACGAAATGAGGGCTCCCTGACACTGAGCATATCACTCTCTCCAGGGACGCCCTCATTTTCGATGATATTCAAAAACTTACTTCTTTAATTTTCATCCAGTTTCAGAACACTCATAAACGCTTTCTGCGGAATCTCCACGTTTCCGATCTGGCGCATACGTTTCTTTCCTTCTTTCTGCTTTTCCAGCAGCTTCTTCTTACGGGAAATGTCGCCGCCGTAACATTTCGCAAGCACGTCTTTGCGCAGCGCGCGCACCGTCTCCCTTGCAATGATCTTGGAGCCGACCGCCGCCTGAATCGGAATCTCAAACAGCTGTCTCGGGATCTCCTCTTTCAGTTTCTCACACATCCTTCTTCCCCTGTCATAAGCAGAGCCGGAAAAGACGATAAAGGACAGCGCGTCGACTTCTTCCTTATTTACAAGGATATCCAGTTTCACAAGTTCGCTGCGCTCATAACCCAGCAGCTCGTAATCAAAGGACGCATATCCGCGGGAACGGGATTTCAGCGCGTCGAAAAAGTCATAAATGATCTCGTTCAGCGGAAGGTGGTAATGGAGCATCGCGCGGGTTGTCTCCATATACTCCATGCCCTGATACTGACCGCGGCGCTGCTGGCACAGCTCCATGATCGGTCCGATAAATTCCGTGGTCACCATGATCTCTGCCCGCACCAGCGGCTCTTCCATATAGTCGATCTCGGACGGATCCGGAAGGTTGGACGGGTTGGTAAGATCGATGCAGGTTCCGTCTGTCTTGTGTACCTTATAGATAACGCTGGGCGCTGTGGTGACAAGATCCAGATTGTACTCCCGTTCCAGTCGTTCCTGGATAATCTCCAGATGCAGCAGTCCAAGGAATCCGCAGCGGAAACCAAATCCAAGCGCCGCGGAAGTTTCCGGTTCATAAAACAGAGACGCATCGTTCAGCTGGAGTTTTTCCAGCGCGTCTCTCAGATCCTGGTACTGCGCGCCGTCCGCCGGATACATTCCGCAGTAAACCATCGGATTGACTTTTTTGTAACCCGGAAGCGGCTCCGCACAGGGATTATTCGCATCCGTGATCGTGTCGCCCACGCGGGTATCTCTGACATTCTTAATGCTGGCGGTGATATAACCGACCATTCCTGCCGTCAGTTCGTCACAGGGGATCAGCTGTCCTGCTCCGAAATATCCTACTTCTACGACTTCCTCCACGGCTCCGGTAGCCATCATGCGGATTTTCGTTCCTTTTTTCACAGTTCCTTCCATCACACGGCAGGAAACAATGACACCGCGGTAAGCATCATAAACGGAATCAAAGATCAACGCCTGCAACGGATTTTCCGGACTTCCCTTGGGCGCCGGAATCTTGCTGACGATCTGTTCCAGAACCGCGTCCACGTTTTCTCCTGTTTTGGCAGAAATGCGCGGGGCATCTCCCGCCTCGATTCCAATCACATCTTCGATCTCGGCGATCACGCGCTCCGGCTCGGCGCTTGGCAGGTCAATCTTATTGATGACCGGAAAAACGTCCAGGTCATGATCCAGCGCCAGATAAACGTTTGCAAGGGTCTGCGCCTCGATTCCCTGAGAGGCATCGACCACCAGGATCGCGCCGTCACAGGCGGCAAGGCTCCGGGATACTTCGTAATTGAAGTCCACATGGCCCGGTGTGTCAATCATATTCAAAATATATTCTTCTCCATCCTGCGCCTTATAAACCGTCCGGACCGCCTGCGCCTTGATGGTGATGCCGCGCTCCCGTTCCAGGTCCATGTTGTCCAGTACCTGATCCTGCATCTCCCGTTCGGTCAGCAGGCCTGTTTTCTGAATGATACGGTCCGCAAGGGTGGATTTTCCATGATCAATATGTGCAATGATACAAAAATTTCGGATTTTACTCTGTTCAATTCCTGACAATTCTATTCCTCCTGGTATTCGCGGATTATACTAGTACAGCGTTTCGTAAATAACTACACCAAATCGCTTGCCTGCTTTCCCGATTGCACAGGTCAAAAATACTCAGCGTAGCCCGCTACGCCTGCGTTTTTTGACCTGCACACTCGAAAAAGCATTCTGCGCAATTGGTCCAGTTATTTAGCGAACGCTGTACTAGTTTGAGTTCCAGTGAATTATAGCATAGATGCCGGGGATTTGTCATTTCTTTTTTCCCGCTGTAACCGTTCAGCCAGAAGAATGATTCGTTCCCACTTACATAGCCATCTGATAAATCTCATTCACCTCTTTTGCGCCAAGGGGACGGATTCTGGTCAGCTTCACAGTATCGCCCATAGTAGCGTCCAGAGAAAGTTCCATCCGCTCCTGCTCCCCGGGCTGTACACCAAGCTGGGAAAGGCTGACCGGCATGCCGATGCTCCGGAAAAATTCCTCCGTTTTTTCAATGCCCGCAAGCGCCGTCTCCTGCTCCGACTTCCCTTCTCCGGAAATTCCCCATACGTTTTTCGCAAACTGTACAAATCTGCCAAGCGCCTGATCCTGATACAGATATCTTGCCCAGGATCCCCATACCGCCGCAAGGGACGCTCCATGGGCAACATCATATCTGGCGCTCAGGGCATGTCCCAGTTTATGGACGGAAAAGTCTTTTCCTCTGCCGCACTCGGTAAGGTTGTTATGAGAAAGGCTTCCGCACCACATCACTTCCGCCATCGCGTCATAATCCGCCGGATTCTCATACACTTTCGCACCGTTTCTGATCACGGTCCGCAGCAGTCCTTCCGCAATACAGTCTGTCATTTCGCACTGGATCCCCGGGATAAAATAGCGCTCCATGGTGTGCATCATAATATCCGTCACCCCGCATGCCACCTGGTACGCCGGGAGGGTCGCCGCCAGTTCCGGATTCATCACCGCAAAACGGCACCGGTTGAACGGTGTGTTGATTCCCGCCTTCTTTCCGATCTCCTCATTGGTCAGCACCGCCGAATCACTCATCTCGCTTCCTGCCGCCGGGATGGTCAAAACTGCCGCAACCGGAAGAGATCTTGTCAGAGGCACTTTTCTGGTCCAGATATCCCAGAGTTTCTCCTCCGGATTTGCCGTGCCATGGGCGATCGCTTTTGCTGTGTCGATCGCGCTTCCGCCTCCTACCGCAAGAATAAAGTCCGCCCCAAAAGCCAGCGCCTTCTGTACGCCTTCCTCCGCAAACGCAAGGCGTGGATTTGGTTTGACTCCGCCGAATTCTTCATAGGCGATCCCCGCCTCCGTCAAAGACTGCTCCACCCGCCCGATCAGGCCGCTGCGGACGGCGCTTCCGCCACCGTAAACCAGAAGCACTCTGCTTCCTCCCCATTTCTTTACTTCCTCACCCGTCTGATTTTCTGTTCCTTTTCCAAAGATTACTTCTGTTGGTGCATACTGTACAAAATTTTCCATCGTTTCTTTTTCCTTTCTTATCTATTCCATTTCCGTTTAAAACGGAAATCAATGTTCAAACATGATAATCATTCGACTGGCTGAACGACTGCCAAAACAGGATCAATACTTTTGTATCCGTCCACTGATCTGATAAACATCCTGACGGCGCCCTGTCAGGCACGGCAGAGACATTCTGGCGTTTTCCAGCCGCTCCCTGTCCAACTCCGCGATCAGGACCTCAGGCTCTTCTCCTGCTTCCGCAACAATCTCTCCCAATGGGTCTATGATCATGGAATGACCATATGCCTCGAAGGCGCGTTTCATCCCGCACTGTCCTGCCGCCAGCACATAACTGGTATTTTCCACTGCCCTGGCTCTCAGCAGCGTCTCCCAGTGTTTTTCACCGGTTTCCCTGGTAAAATTCGCCGCCACGCAAAGCACCTCCGCACCGTTCTGCACCTGCATGCGGTACAATTCCGGGAAACGGATGTCATAACAGATGGAAAGCCCCAGGGATGCAAAGTGCGGTTCCGCCACCACGATCTCGGAACCAGGAGCAATCTCGTCGGATTCACGGAATGACGGACCATTTTCCAGCTCCACATCAAAGAGATGGAGCTTCCGGTACAGCGCCCGGATCTGTCCATCCGGCGCGAACAGCAGCGTAGTGTTGAACGGTCTTCCGCCGGGCGCGGCTTCTGTAATACTGCCGCAGTGGATATAAACGCCATGCCGTCTGGCGAGTCCTGCAAAGGTTCTTGTCACATAGCCGGGAATGCGTTCCGCGTGCTTTCCCATCTGTGCGCCTATGTAATCCACGGTTTCCGGAAACATGATGAATTTCGCTCCTTCTGCCGCGGCGTACGCTGTATATTCTCTCACTGCCCGCATGTTTTCTTCTACAGCCGGACCGGAATTCATCTGAACAATTCCTGCTTTAAAATTTTCCACGGGGATTCGCCTCCTTTGGACATGGGTTTCTGTTTTTCCTGTTTCTTCTGCTTTCAGTATTTTATCACAGGAAAGGAAACGAAACAAGGGGGGACGAAAGCGGCCGGGGACAGGTGGGATGGGTGTGCGGCGGGCGGCTGAAACGATGCGGAAAATCTAACCGTTCCGAAGCCCCTCCGGACGGGCACCGGAGCGATTCGCCAGGAATTTTTTATAAATTCCCGGCTCAGCGCTCCTCAGGCTCAGTGCGTGTAGCACTTCGCCTGTCCCGTCCTCCGGGACTTCGGCACGCAAGAGCGTGTTTGAAAATTGCTTTCTGTAAGATGTACGTCACAGTTTGTGGGAAATTTGTTCCGAAATCAGGAGGCGTAGCGGGCTACGCTGACTGATTTTGGGGCGAATTTCCCGCAAAGTGGGGCGTGCAGATTGCAGAAATGAATTTTCAAACACGCTCTGGATTTTCTCGCATCGTTTCAGATGCCCGCCGCACACCCATCCCACCTGTCCCCGGTCGCTTTCTGATTGTTTCAGACGGTAGGGTGGCGGCGAAAAAAAGCAGAACCCTCCAGCAGTTTTTTCCTCTGCTGGAGGGTTCTGCGCAGTCACCGTTCAGCCAACGGAACGGTTCTTCTGTTTGTCTCATTAGATGATTATTGGGCAATATTTTTGGGGCAATTATTTATCAAAATCCAGATGACAGGAAACAAAGTGTCCCGGTCTTACCTCACGGAGTTTCGGGGACTCGGTCCGGCATTTTTCTGTGGCGTGCTCACACCGGTTTGCAAACGGACATCCCGGTTTTGGATTGATCGGGCTCGGCACATCGCCGGACAGGACCCGGGCTTCTTTCTGTGCTTCCCTGTCCGGATCCGGAATCGGTACGGAGGCAAGCAGTGCCTGGCTGTACGGATGCAGGGTGTGGGCGTAGATTTCATCGCTGTCCGCCAGTTCCACCAGATTTCCCAGGTACATGACTGCAATACGGTCTGAAATGTATTTGACAATGTTCAGGTCGTGCGCGATGAACATGTAGGTGAATCCATGCTCCTTCTGGAGTTTCTTCAGCAGGTTGATGATCTGGCTCTGAATGGAAACGTCCAGTGCGGAGATCGGTTCGTCACAGACAATAAATTCCGGTTCCACGGCAAGAGCGCGGGCGATTCCGATACGCTGGCGCTGTCCGCCGGAGAATTCGTGGGGAAAACGGTTCGCATGTTCGCGGTTCAGTCCTACGGTCTCCAGCAGTTCATACACCCGCTGCATCCGTTTTTCTTTATCGTACATTTTGTGGATTTCCATTCCCTCAGCGATGATGCTGCCTACCGTCATACGGGGGTTCAGGGATGCGTACGGATCCTGGAAAATGATCTGTGCCTTCTGGGAATAGTCGTAACGGTCTTTGGTACGTTTCAGACGTACTTCTTTTCCGTCGTAGAGCATCTTTCCTTTGGTCGGCTGGTAAATCCCCATGACCACACGTCCGAGGGTGGATTTTCCACAGCCGGATTCTCCTACCACTCCAAGGGTTTCCCCTTTATAGATATCAAGAGAAATATCATTGACTGCGACCAGTGTCTGATTTTTTCCAACCTGGAAGTGTTTGGACACATGATCCAGAGTAATCAGCTTCTTCATTTATTTCTCCTCCTTCTTTCCGGGGAAATCCGGATGCAGTCTCCAGCAGGAAGCAGTATGGCCTTCTCCCAGCTCAAAGACCGGCGGCTGGTTCGCCTGGCAGATCTTCATGCAGTGTTCACATCTGCTTGCAAATCCGCAGCCCTGCGGCGGCGCATACAGATCCGGCGGGGTTCCCGGAATCGAGATCAGTTCTTCCTCTTTCTTCGTATCGATGGTCGGAAGACTCTTCAGCAGAGCCTTCGTGTACGGATGTGCGGATTTGTAGAAAATGTCTCTTACCGTACCTTTTTCCACAACCTTGCCCGCATACATAACAGCTACCTGATCCGCCAGATTTGCCACAACGCCGAGATCGTGGGTGATCAGGATGATCGCTGTCTTTGTCTCCTCACGGATTTTCCCCATCAGCTGCATGATCTGCGCCTGGATCGTCACGTCCAGCGCTGTGGTCGGTTCGTCCGCGATCAGCAGCTGCGGATTGCATGCCAGCGCCATCGCGATCATCGCACGCTGTCTCATACCGCCGGAGAACTCATGGGGATACTGTTTCGCACGTTCTTCCGCGTTGGGGATCTGAACCATTTTCAGCAGGCGGACCGCTTCTTTCTCCGCATCCTTCCGGCTGATTTTTCCCTTTTTCACCAATGTCTCGGTGAGCTGCTTTCCAACCCGCATCGTCGGGTTCATACAGGTCATCGGATCCTGGAAGATCATGCTGACCATCTGGCCGCGGATGCCCTGCATCTCTTTTTCACTGGCTGCTACGATATCCTTTCCGCAGAGCGTGATCGATCCCTCTTTGATACGTGCCGGCGGCATGGGATTCAGCTTCATGATCGTCTGGGCGGTAACGCTCTTTCCGCATCCGGACTCACCTACGATGGCAAGCACTTCTCCTTTGTGCACTTCGAGGCTGACGCCGCGCACCGCATGTACCTCGCCTGCGTAGGAATCAAAGGAAACATGGAGATTTTCAATTTTCAAAATTTCTTCCATTCTCTTACCTCCTCAATTTCGGGTCAAATGCGTCACGAAGCTGGTCGCCCAGCAGGTTAAAGGACAGCATGGTTACACAGATAAACAGCGCTACGATGACAAGCTGTGTCGGATACATCTGGAATACTTTGATCGCGTCGTTGGCGATAATTCCCCAGGAAGCCTTCGGCGGCGCGATACCCAGTCCCAGGATGGACAGGAACGCCTCTGTGAAGATAACATTCGGGATATCCAGTGTGATGTTGACAATGATAACGCTCAATACATTGGGAACCAGATGTTTCGCGATGATACGCCCTGCGCCTGCTCCCATGGTTTTTGCGGCAATGACAAACTCCTGCTCCTTCAGGCTCACCACCTGGCCGCGGACAAGCCGTGCCATGCCGGTCCATCCGGTCAGAGAATACGCAATGATGATCGTCCCGATTCCACGATCCATGACTGTCATCAGAAGAATTACGATGATCATATAAGGAATACCGCTGATAACCTCGAGGATACGCATCATCACGTTGTCGACCATTCCGCCGAAATAACCGGATACACCGCCGTAGATCACGCCGATCACACAGTCGATCAGAGCTACCGCCACCGCAACGGTCAGAGAGACGCGCGCCCCGTACCAGATTCTCGCAAACACGTCGCGTCCCAGGGCATCGGTTCCGAAAAGATGCATCTGTCCGGTAACGGAATCTGGTGTGAACATCGGCTGATTCTGAAAGGCTACATTCTGCTTTGCATAGTCAAACGGAATCACCATCGGGAAAAAGATTGCTCCCAGGATAATAATTGCAAGAAGGATCATGCATACAACCGCCACTTTGCTTTTGCGAATCCTGTTCCATGCATCCTTCATAAAGCTGATGGAAGGACGTTTGATCGCCTCCATGTTTTCTGTATCCGCTCCCAGCACCGCAAAAGCATCCGCCGGAATCGTTCCGCTGACGTCGTAAGGAGTATATTCCGGCGACTGTACAATATTTGTCTTTTTCTTCTTTGCCATCTTACGCTCTTACTCCTTTCTGCCTGTCAGTTTGATACGCGGGTCGATGAGGCCATAAATAATGTCGACAACCAGATTGGCAAAAATCAGGAATGCCCCGTAGAACACTGTGGTTCCCGCAATCATGGTATAATTCAGCGACGTTACACTCTGCACAAAATATCTTCCCAGTCCCGGAATGGAGAAAATATTCTCCACAACAAAGGCTCCGGTCAGGACAGCCGCTACCAGCGGTCCCATAACAGTAACTACCGGCATGATCGCGTTGCGCACTGCATGGGTCCATACCACCTGTCTCTGATTCAGGCCTTTTGCCTTCGCCGTTTTGATATAATCCTGGCTCAGTACATCCAGCATACTGGTACGCATCAGACGGCTGACCGTTGCCATGGAACCGAACGCCAGTGCAAACGGCGGAAGCAGCTTGCTGTTGATGTCCGCCCAGCCGATGATCGCAAAGATCTGAACGCCTGTCGCCTGGTACAGCTTCAGGCCAAGGAAATACTGCAGCAGCGCGCCCATAATAAAAGAAGGGACGGAAACACCGACCAAGGCAATAAACATAGCAAGGCTGTCCCATACGGTCCCTCTCTTCACCGCTGCGACAATTCCCAGCAGCACTCCCATGATAAACGCAAAGATCAGCGCGCGGATACCCAGGTCAAAGGAAACCGGGAACGCCTCACCGATCACATCGGAAACCGCTCTTCCATCCGGGATAGAAATACCGAAATCCCCATGGAGAATGTTTGCAATATACTGGAACAACTGTTCCGGAACGGACTTGTCCAGTCCGTATTTCGCTTTCATCGCCGCCATGACATTATCCGGGAGCGCTTTTCCTCCGGTAAACGGATCACCGGGAAGCAGCTGCATCAGAAGGAATGTAATAACCACGAGCACCAGAATCGTGATCAGCGAATATACGATTCTTTTTAAAATGTAGCGTATCTGGTTCGCCAAAGCATATCAGCTCCTTTCATCTCATTTGTACTTTTCACTTTTTCTGTCTGTTCTCCACCTTACAAACGGTCGGACAGCTTCTCGTCCTTTGCTGCTGTCCACAGCTCTGTTTTCACTCCCGAAAGATACCGATCTTGGGAAAGTCTTCCCAACTGCTGGAATTTCTCTGCGGAAAGTAACCCCAGAGCTGCAAACAGCAGGAACTACGGACAGAAACAGACAGGAGCCGACACCGGAAGCATTTCTGCTCCCGTCTGTCCTCCGGCTCCTGTCTGTCACTTTCTGCTTTCTGTTCTTTTTTCTGGCCGAAAGTTCAAGTCTTTTCCTGAACAGTTACGATATCAGTCCGCTGCGTCTGTAAAGTCAAACTCCTGGAATCCGGTACGGGTCATATCCTGTACTTTGTCAGATACCGCATAAGAGTAGGAGCTGAAGTACACCGGATAAACCGCTGCGTCTGTCTTAGTTACCAGTTCTTCCGCCTGTGCAAGCAGTTCCTGACGTTTTGCAGCATCCTGCTCGCTCATTGCCTGTTCCAGAAGACTGTCGTACTCCGGATTGTCATATTTACCGTAGTTGTTTCCGTTGTCTTTCATAAACATATCCAGATAGGTCATCGCATCGTTGTAATCCGGCGCCCATCCTGCGAATACGATATCAAAATCGCCGCTGTCCATGGAATCCAGACGGGATTTGAACTGCTGCGGTGTGATCTCAACATCAATGCCAAGATTTTCGCTCCACTGTGCCTGGAAGAACTGTGCTACTTTCTGAGATGCATCCGAGTCGTCACACAGCAGACTCAGTTTCACGTCTTCCGCCTTCAGACCAGTCTCCTGAAGTCCCTGTTCGAATGCCGCTTTTGCTGCTTCCGGATCATATCCTACGAAATCACCTACTGCCTCACGGTATTTCTGATCGTTCGCACCTGCGATCGTCGTCGGTACCAGACCGGTTGCCGGTACGGAACCGTCTTTCAGAATGTTGTCACAGAGGCTCTGAGCATCGATCGCCATACCAAGCGCCAGACGGATGTTGGCATTTCCAAGTCCCACTTCTGTGTGCTGTGTATTGAACTGGAAGTACCAGTTACCGTTATCCACATAATTTTCTACTGTGATTCCCAGCTGTTTTGCCTGCTCAATCTGATCACCGCTCAGGTTGACACAGTCTACCTGTCCTGCCTGGAAGGCGTTCATACGTGCATTGGTATCATTCAGCATGATGAACTTTACATTTTTTACCGCACATCTGTCCGGATCATAGAAATCTTCGTTTGCAGTCAGAGTCACATGATCGTTGTGTACCCACTCGGTCATCGTATATGCGCCGTTCGTTACGAGAGAATCAATATCATTTCCATAATTATCAGCGCCGATCTCTTCATATGCTTTCTGGTTTACCGGATAATAAGAAGCAAATGCCAGCAGATGCTCCGCATACGGAATCGGGTTTTTAAAAGTAACTTCCAACGTATAATCGTCCAGTGCCTTTACACCCAGTTCTGACGGATCCATTGCGCCATCATAAACTTCGCTTCCGTTCAGCAAGTTATCTGTCATGATGAATGCATAAGCAGAAGCTGTATCTTTATTACACATCAGCTGATAAGAAAATACAAAATCATGCGCAGTTACCGGTTCGCCGTTGGTCCATTTTGCATCCTGACGAAGAGTCATGGTATAAGTACGGCCATCTTCGCTGACCTGTGTGGTCTCTGCCAGATCCGCAACCGGCTCGTCGTTTGCATCCAGACGGTACAGACTTACCATAGTCATACGGAGAAGATCAGAAGACGGAACGTCTGTGGTCAGAACGCTGTTCATCTCATCTGGTTCGGTACGAAGGTCGATAGTATACATGTCCGCTTCCGGAGTTCCGGCAAAGCCTGAATTTCCTGTGTTTGCATCCGCGCTGGAACTGCTGCTTGCATTGGAGGCACTGCCTGTGGAAGAAGCGTTTCCGTCAGAACCGGAATTGGAACTTCCGCAAGCACCAAGGGACAGAACCATCGCACCAGCTAAAACTGCTGCTAAAAGTTTCTTTTTCATTGTATTGTCTTCCTTTCGTAAAATGTCAACACAATGTATTATAGTTAAGTCCAGATTTTTGTCAAGCAATTCTTGCAAATTTTTATGCATTTTCAACTGTATATTCTTTCCAGAAAGTATAATGATTTCAGTAAACTTTGATTTATTGTTTCCAAATTATATTAATTTTTCCAGTCCATCCACAATTTTACTTATGGTTCCATCTGCAAACGGGGTGTCCAGCCCGATATCTTTCAGAAGCTCCGTATGAAACTTTGATGCAGACATCCTGCATAATTTTACATAGCTCTTCCATGCTCCCTCATAATCACGGTCCATCCATTCCTTGAATTCAAAGGCGCAGAGCTGGGCGATCACGTAGTCGATGTAATACAGGGGATAGCTGTAAATATGGTGCTGTTTCTGCCAGAAGCATCCTGCTTCAAAAAATGGCAGGCCTCCGTAATTCAGATGAGGCTTGTACTCTTTCTCCAGGCGTTTCCATACCTGCTTGCGCTCGTCCGGCGTCATCTCCGGATGGTCATAGACCTCATGCTGAAACTCATCTACCATGCAGCCGTAAGGTACAAACATGATAGCGTCTTCCAGATGCATCTGGGTATATTCCTTTGTCTTCTGTTCCCCGAAAAAGAGATGGTACCATGGCTCGGTGAAAAATTCCATGGACATGGAGTGGATTTCCGCCGTCTCCATTCCGATATCCGCATGTTCCCGGATCGGATCCTCCGCCGCCAGATAGCCCTGGAACGCATGTCCGCACTCGTGGGTCATGACATCCACATCTCCGCTGGTTCCGTTAAAGTTCGCAAAGATAAACGGCGCCTTGTAATCCGGAAGATAGGTCATATAGCCGCCGACCGCCTTCGTCTTTCTTCCGAAGACATCCATCAGCTCATTTTCCATCATAAAGTCAAAGAATTCCCTGGTTTCCGGAGAAAGCTCCCCGTACATCTTCTGTCCCGCCGCCAGGATCTCTTCCGGTGTACCTTCCGGCTGTGGATTTCCCTCAGGTCCGAATACCTGCTCGTCCGACCAGGTCATAATGTCCATTCCAAGACGATTTCTGCGCTTCTCGTACATTTTTTCCGCAAACGGCACAAAAATCTCTTTCACCTGACGGCGCAGATTTTCCACCTCTTCCCTTCCATAGCAGTTTCTCTGCATTCTCAGATAGCCCAGCGGTGTATAGGTTTCAAATCCAAGCTTCCGCGCCTGCTCCGTGCGGTTTTTCACCAGCCGGTCATACAGCTCATCCAGTTTCTGTCCGATGCCCTCAAAAAATTCGTTCTGCTTTTCCGCCGCATTTCTGCGGACAGCCGGATCCGCGCTGGTCAGATACGGAGTCAGCAACGAAAGGTTCAGAGTTTCCCCGTCCCAGTCGATCTTCGCGCCTGCCAGCAGTTTTTCATACTCTGTCACCAGCGCGTTCTCCTCCTGCATCAGAGGGATCACCTCGTCGGACACTGCTTTCATAGCCATTTCCATATTTTTGAACGCAACCGGTCCGATCTTCTGCTCCAACTCTGCCCGGTATGGGGATTCAAACAGTAATTTCTGGTAAGCTACGCACAGATTTGAGTAGGCGGGCATCTGCGCGTCGTAATACTCCTGCTCTTTTTCATAGAAGGAATCCGTCGTGTCAATGGTATGACGGATGGAGCAGAGGGTTGCCTGGGTCTGCACCCGGTCATTCAAACGGTAAAATTTCTTATGAACCGCAAACTGCTCTTCACCGTTTCCCGCCTCCTGCAGTTCCCGCATCAGCCCTTTCATCTCTTCCTCAACCCCTGCGAAATCAATCCTTGTGTAAGGCATTTCACTGAACTTCATCTTTTTTGTCATCCTTTCCTGTAAATTTTCTTGTAACAGTTCAGCCCAGGTCTGCGCACATGCTGCGCAGACCGTAAGAACGTGATTCAGGAGTGCAAAATCCCATCGCCGAAGGCGATTTTCAATGGATTTTGCATGTAACGGTTCAGCAAGGCTGAACTGTTACATTTTTTTGCTGCTGGAAAGTTCTGCGTATCCGGCAGCCAATCCCATTTTATGCTTTTATCCGTTCCTTGACAAGGATATCCTCTATACTATATGATAGGAAAGTAAATTTGCACAAAACAGAATCCCGCAGTTCGTTCACGATTTTGAACGTGTCTGAACTGCATTCAACCAACAACATCGGATTTTATGAAACGGAGTACAGCAATGAAAATCTCAAAATTTGTTTCTCGTTTATTATCCACGTCTGTTCTGCTGCTTCTCCTTACGGGATGTGCTCCCGCAGAATCTTCCCAGCCTGAGGATTCTTCTAAAATCCGCGCAGTCGCAACGATTTTCCCTCAGTACGATTTTCTGCGTCAGATCGGCGGTGACCATCTGGAACTGACCATGCTCCTGAAACCTGGATCGGAAAGCCATTCCTTTGAGCCAACGCCGGCAGATATGATTGCCGTTTCCAGAAGTGATCTCTTTGTATATGTAGGCGGAGATTCCGACGCCTGGGTGGAGACGATCCTGGAATCGGTGGATACCTCCGGAAAGGAGATCGTTACGCTGATGGACTGCGTGGAGACGGTTGCAGAGGAGGAAGTGGAAGGAATGGAAACCCACGGCCATGCCCATGACCATGAAGAAGAGTACGCCGACGAAGGGGAAGGGCAGGAATCTGCGGAAGAAACAGACCATGAACACGCCGAACAGGACGAGCATGTCTGGACCTCACCGCGGAATGCGGTCCTGATCGTGGAAAAACTCCGGGACGCACTGATTGCCATTGATCCCGAAAATGCCGGGGATTACACGCAGAATGCTGCAGACTATATTGCGAAACTGGAACAGCTGGATCAGGAATTTCAGGATGTGACAGATTCTGCCGAGCGGAATACGATCATCCTCGGCGACCGTTTTCCATTCCGCTATCTGGCGGACGCCTACGGACTGGACTATTATGCCGCATTCCCGGGCTGTTCCTCGGAATCCGAGGCCAGCGCCAAAACCGTGGCATTCCTGATCGATAAAGTAAAAGAAGAACAGATTCCTGTGGTCTTCTCCATCGAACTTTCCAACGAGAAGATGACCGACAGCATCTGTGAAGCGACCGGCGCAAAGAAACTGCAGCTCCATTCCTGTCACAACGTCACCAAAGACGATTTTGAGCAGGGTGTCACCTACCTGGATCTGATGGAGCGGAATGTCCAGGCTTTAAAGGAGGCTTTGAATTAATGGCACTACTTACCTGTAACGACGTATCTTTCGCCTATGAAGGCACTCCCGTCCTGACCGACGTGACCTTTTCCGTCAGCAGCGGCGATTACCTGTGCATCATCGGTGAAAACGGCTCCGGAAAAAGTACGCTGGTCAAAGGGCTTCTGCATCTGAAAGCGCCTTCCGGCGGCACGATCACCACCGGAGACGGACTGAAGCACAATGAGATCGGCTATCTGCCGCAGCAGACTGCCGCACAAAAAGATTTCCCGGCAAGCGTTTACGAGGTCGTTTTGTCCGGCCGCCAGAACCGTCTGCATTTTCCTCCGTTCTATACCAGGGAGGATAAGAAAGACGCGCTTCAGAAGATGGAACTGCTGGATCTGCTCCCTCTGAAGAAACGCTGCTACCGGGATCTGTCCGGCGGCCAGCAGCAGAGGGTGCTCCTTGCCCGTGCCCTTTGCGCCACACGGAAACTGCTTCTGCTGGATGAGCCGGTGACCGGACTGGACCCGGTCATGACCGAAGAAATGTATCAGCTGATCTCCCGCATCAACCGGGAACAGAAGGTCACGGTTCTGATGGTCTCCCATGACCTGAAAAATATTCTGCCCTGCGCGACCCACATCCTTCATCTGGATCAAAAGCAACTCTTCTTCGGGACAACGGAAGAGTACCGCAGCAGTGAGGTCGGAAAAGAATTTCTGGGAGGTATCCGTCATGTTTGATCTGTTCAGAGAAATGCTCTCTTATCCATTTATGCAGCGCGCCCTTCTGGTCGGCATTCTGGTGTCCCTGTGCGCGGCGCTGCTGGGCGTAAGCCTGGTATTGAAACGTTACTCAATGATCGGCGACGGGCTGTCCCATGTGGGCTTCGGCGCGCTTGCCATCTCTACCGCCCTGGGCTGGGCGCCGCTTGCCGTCACGATCCCGGTGGTGGTACTTGCCGCCTTTCTTCTGCTGCGCATGAGCGAAAGCAGCAAGATCAAAGGGGACGCCGCAATCGCCCTGATCTCCAGCAGCGCTCTTGCCATCGGTGTGATCACCGTTTCCTGGTCCAGCGGAATGAATACAGATGTGAACAATTATATGTTCGGAAGCATTCTCGCCATGAGCCGTGAGGATGTGATCCTCAGCGTGATCCTGTCCATCCTGGTACTGATCCTGTTTGTTGTGTTTTACACCAGGATCTTTGCCATTACTTTCGATGAAACGTTTGCAAAAGCGACCGGTGTGAAAGCGGAGCTTTACAACATGCTTCTGGCGTTTCTCACAGCAATCACCATCGTCCTCGGCATGCGGATGATGGGTGCGCTGCTGATCTCCAGCCTGCTGATCTTCCCGGCGCTGACCGCCATGCGGGTGTGCAGGACCTTCCGCAGTGTGATCTTCTGCGCGGCGGCGCTCTCGATCATCTGCTTCCTGATCGGTATGGCACTTTCTTTTGTGGTGTCTTCCCCTGCGGGAGCGACGGTTGTGGTGGTCAATCTGATCGCTTTCCTCCTCTTCTCTCTTATAGGGCGGAGGATGGCATAAACGGACGAAAACGAACGAGGGTGGAGACTCCCGGGCGACGGGGCGTGCAGGGCTGGCAGACTTTGAAGGGGCGGTGTCCTGTCTGCGGATCGCTCAGCGGGCGGTTGCAGGAATGGAGTAGTTCTAAGTCAAAAGACGGCGGCTCGGCAGAGCACCGAGGCAATTCGACAGGAAAATTGATATTTTCCCGTCTCAGTGCCTCTCAAAAAGCGGACTGGTTATCCGCTTTTTGGCTCTGCCGAGCCGCCGTCTTTTGACTAAGAACTACTATCCATCCCCGCAAATGCCCGCCGCGCGATCCTTCTCTTCCAAATTTACCATAAACAATTCGTAGAAATCGTCTTCCCAGGCGAGCATGGGTGAATTTTCTCCGCCGCCGTTGGTGCTTCTTCTCATGGCTGCGTAGAATTCTTCTCCTGCGCATACCAGATCCATGTCATAGATTTCGTATCCCAGTTCACGGCATGTTTTGCAAAATGCGCTGAGCGGCGCTTTTTCTTTTCTTGTGGCAAGCAGCTTTGCTCTTACATCCGCGTCATGCAGCGCGCGTTTCTGCAGTTCATCCAGTTTTTCCATGATATCTGCCATAGGCTTTTCTGCTCCCTTCTCTTTTTATCTATAGCGTACAGATTACATGCTTTATTTCATACCGAAGAGTTCTTTTGCTTTTTCCATGCGTTCTGCGATCGGTACATGGAACGGACATCTGCTCTCGCAGCCTTTGCAGCCGATGCAGTCGGATGCATTGGCATTCAACTGCTCGTAGTGCGCCCGGACGGTTCCGGGGATTTCCTCATGCATCAGGGCAAGATCGTACAATTTGTTGACCATCGCAATGTCGATCCGTACCGGACACGGCGCGCAGTGTCCGCAGTAAGTACACTGTCCGGTGGAGAATGCGTGCTTCGGAGCTGCCGCAAGAACGCTCGCGTAATCTTTCTCCTCTTCCGAAGCTGTCTCATACGCAGTGGAAGCATAGACCTGTTCCGGTGTGTCAAAGCCTGCCATCACACTTGCCACTCCCGGTCTGGTCAATGCATAATGCAGACACTGTACCGGCGTCAGAGCGGCGCCAAACGGCGAAGTCCGGGCATCAAACAGCCGTCCTCCCGCAAAGCCTTTCATCACCGTAATACCCACGCCATTCTGCTCACACAGCTTGTAAAGCTCTTCCCTCTCCGGCGCGATGCCATTGTGGCTGTTCTCGTAATTTCCCGAAAAATACTGGTCAAGATCCTCCGTAGGCGGAAGCATATCAAAGGCAGGGTTCACACTGAACAGGATCATTTCAATTTCGCCCTGAAGCGCCGCCATCTTTGCCACCGCAGGATTGTGGGAACTCATACCAATGTGACGGATCTTCCCTTCCGCCTTAAGCTGACGGACATATTCCATAAACTCCCCGTTGGTCACCCGCTCAAATTCCTCCGGCGTATCCACAAAATGAATCATGCCCAAATCCACATAGTCCGTCTGGAGCCTGGTCAACAGATCCTCAAACGCCGGCTTCACCTTATCCAGTTCACGGGTCCGGACATACTGCCCATTCAGCCAGACAGAACCAATATGTCCCTGAATCACCCACTGCTCACGCCGCCCCTTCAGCGCAAGCCCGATATTCGACCGCACATTCGGCTCCGACATCCAGCAGTCGAGAATATTAATGCCCTCCTTCTGACATACATCAATAATCTCCTTCACCTCTTCCGTATTATGCCTTTCCAGCCACTCCGCCCCAAGCCCAATCTCACTGACCTTCAGCCCAGTTCTGCCTAACTCTCTGTATCTCATACCTGCTCCTCCTTTGGCATTTTCATTGTCTTCATTATACGCTCATCCTCTGCGTTTTTCAATTTACATATGCAAAGAGACTGAATATCTCCCCATCCCAAAACTGCCTTAATCCACACCTATCCGCCTTAAAAAGCCAGAAAGCCGCCAGGGGCAGGTGGTCTGCGTGTACGGCGGGCATCTACATGGATGTGAGAAAATCTTAGTGTTCCAAAGCCCCGGAGGACGGGTCAGGCGAAGTGCTTCACGCACTAGAGCATGTTTGAAAATTGCTTTCTGCAAGATGTGCGTCACAGTTTGTGGGAAATTTGTTCCGAAATCAGGAGGCGTAGCGGGCTACGCTGACTGATTTTGGGGCGAATTTCCCGCAAAGTGGGGCGTGCAGATTGCAGGAATGAATTTTCTAACACGCTCTCAGCCTGAGGAGCGCTGAGCTGGGAAAGCATAAAGCTTTCCTGGCGAATCGCTCCGGTGCCCGTCCGCAGGGGTTTTGGAACGCTTAGATTTTCCATGCTTTTTGCAGCAGCCCGACACGCACCCCTACCACCTGCCCCTGGCGGCTTTCGTCCGTTTTAAATCAAAAAATGGCATCTATCGGACCAAGTAAGGTTTACTTGCCTCGATAGATACCATTTTTCTTTTACCAAAATCTCTGTCCCCGGACACATCTCCGGAAATTTCTCCCCGGATCCATCTTCTCTGTCTTTCTCCCCCTCAAAAGAGAAGTCCCAGAAATCCAGGGATCAGGAGTATTCCTCCGCAGAGAAGGTCAGACAACAGCCGGCATAACGCACGCTCTTCCGGTTCCAGCTCACTGTAGGAGACCACCTGTTCATCCACAAAGTCCGCCATATCGCTGGAGCTGTGCCGCTTTTTCTTTTTCTTCTGCTTTTTATCGTTCAGATGGCTGAGCACCATCCCGTCCAGCCGCAGATACTCAAACCACGCCATCAGGAAAATAATCCCTCCGATGCAGAAACATCCGTACTCTGCCGCCGGCAGGCCGAACGTGTTGATATAGCGATCCCACAGAAGGACAAGAACTATGGCGATCACCAGCTTTATCACTGTTTTGTACAATATCGGACGAAACATATATTTTTTGTAAATACCAAAGATTTCTTTCATCCTCAACGACCTATTTGACTTCTTTTCTGTATTCCTCTAACTCTTTCTGGTTGCCGTATACGAAGTGGCCTTCCTTGACCTCTTCCCATACCGGTTTGTCTACGCTGTAGTCATGCATGGACGGATCATAAACCAGAAGCTTTTTCTTCTTCTCCATTCTCGGATCCGGCATCGGAACTGCAGAAAGCAGAGCCTTTGTATATGGGTGCAGCGGATTGAGGAACAATTCTTCCGCTTCTGCCAGCTCGACAATCCTTCCCTTGCTGATAACCGCGATTCTGTCGGAAATAAAACGTACAACAGACAGGTCATGGGCAATGAAAAGATAGGTCAGTCCGCGGTCCTTTTTCAGGCGGTTCAGAAGGTTCAGCACCTGTGCACGGATGGAAACGTCCAGCGCGGAGATCGGCTCATCGGCAACGATGAATTCCGGTTCCATAACCAGCGCGCGGGCAATACCGATACGCTGTCTCTGTCCGCCGGAGAACTCATGCGGAAATCTGGACGCGAACTCCGGAAGAAGTCCTACCTCGCGGAGCGCTTTCTGCACTTTCGCTTCTCTGTCCGCATCATCCTTGTACAGATGGTGGTTGAGCAGTCCCTCGGAAATAATATAATCTACTTTGGCACGTTCGTTCAGAGATGCCATCGGGTCCTGGAAGATCATCTGACATTTCTTGATTACTTCCAGATCCAGTTCTTTGGGGATTCTTCCATTGATCTTCCGGCCTTTGAATAAAATTTCACCGCCGGAGGTCGGATTGATCCTTGTGATCGCACGGCCGATGGTCGTCTTTCCGGAACCGGACTCTCCTACCAGCGAGAAAGTCTCTCCTTTGTAGATATCAAAATTCACATGGTCAACTGCCACGAATTTCTTTCTTCCATGGCCGAAGGTGATCTGAAGATCTTTGATTTCTATTAATTTTTCTCTCTCAGCCATGTGCCTTATCCTCTCTCTCTCATTTGCTGACGCAGCATACGCACTGCAGGCGGCTGCTCGATCTTCGGCGCTCTCGGATCCAGATACCAGGTCTTTGCCTGATGGGTCTCAGAGACCTTGAAGAACGGTGGCTCTTTCACAAAATCGATGGCAAGAGCCTGTTTATTACGCGGCGCAAACGCATCGCCCTTGATCTCATTGAACAGGTTCGGCGGAGTTCCTTCGATGGTCGGAAGATCCTCACCCTTTACGCCCAGCTGCGGTAATGCAGACAGCAGCGCCCAGGTATACGGATGCCACGGATCGTAAAAAATCTCTTCTACCGTTCCATACTCAACAATCTGTCCGGCATACATAACTGCCACACGGTCAGCCACATTTGCCACGACGCCCAGGTCGTGAGTGATATAAATAACAGTCATCTTCAGTTCTTCCTGCAGATGACGGATCAGATCCAGGATCTGTGCCTGAATCGTAACGTCCAGAGCTGTGGTCGGCTCATCGCAGATCAGGATCTGCGGACGACAGGCCACCGCGATGGCGATAACAACACGCTGGCGCATACCTCCGGAGAACTCATGGGGATACTGGTTGTAACGCTTTTCCGGATTCGGGATTCCTACCTTTTCCAGCATTTCCAGCGCCATTTTTTTTGCCGCTTCTCCCTTGATTCCCTGGTGCAGTTCAATACTCTCCTGAATCTGTTTGCCGATTTTCTTCAGCGGGTTCAGAGAAGTCATTGGATCCTGCATAACCATTGCGATCTTCTTTCCACGGATCGTCAGCCATTCTTTTTCTTTCGTATATTTTGCAATGTCCTTTCCCTCAAACATGATCTCACCGCCGGTGATCGATCCGTTTGCGTCCAGCATTCCCACAAAGGATTTGGTAAATACGGATTTTCCGGAACCGGACTCTCCAACAATCGCCAGAGTCTCCCCCTCATAGAGATCCAGCGAACATTTACGGATTGCATTCAGTTTCTTTCCACGCAGACTGAACTGGATTTCCACATCCTTCGCAGACAATATTACATTTTTCTGTTCCATCATATGTTCCTCCGTTCTTTATACGTGATTTCTCGGGTCAGCCGCATCGGAAAACGCGTTGCCGATCAGATAGAAAGTCACTGTGATCAGCGATACGATAACTGCAGGGAAGATCAGCAGATACGGATAATTCAAGAATGAAGTTCTCGCATTTCTCAGCAGAATACCCAGGGACGGTGTGTTTACATCCAGACCAAGTCCCAGATACGACAGTGTAGACTCCAGTGCGATCGTGGACGGAATAGAAAGCGCCAGACGCAGAATGATCACGCTGATCAGATACGGCAGGATATTCTTCACCAGGACTCTCCAGATCGGAGTTCCCAGACATCTGGAAGCAAGGTTATACTCCCTGTCACGGTACATAAGCACCAGATTACGCACATTTCTCGCCATGGTCAGCCATCCGAAGCAGATCATGGACACTGCCATGATCGTAAAACTCTGTCCGACAATCAGGGCAATCAGCATCATATACAGGATGGTCGGGATGTTGTTGATGATATTGTAGATTTCAGTAAACAGACGGTCCAGTTTCCGCACGTATCCCCAGATACATCCGATGGTGATTCCGACCACACATTCTCCAAGGGCAACGATCAGCGCAAGCTTGATGGAAATCTGTGCCGCATACCATACCTGACACCAGTAATCCTGTCCCAGGTTATCGGTTCCGAACCAGTATTCACTGTTGGGGCTGATAAACGCCAGAGAAGTGTCGGATCGCAGGGACCCTACGTCATACTTCCCGATCGCCAGAGCGATAAAGGAGAAGATCACGAGCCCGAAAAAGATAATGCTGAGCACAACCGCCGCTTTCTTTTTCAGAAAGTTCTTAAATACGGATTTCCAGTAAGAATAATCCGAATAACCAGTGCGCTCTGCTGCTTCCGGACTGTACTCGACAAAGGTAAACAGCTCGTCTTCGTTCAACTGTTTTTCATCTGCCATTATCTTGTACCTCCTTTATCTGTCAGTGTGATTCTCGGATCGATCAGCATCATCAGGATATCGCCGAGGAAAACTCCGATAATACCCAGCGCTGCGTAAAGGATGACCAGAGCCTGAACGACGTTTGTATCCATTTTTCCGATCGCGTCCGTCAGCAGAGGACCCATGCCGGGAACAGAGAAGAATCTCTCTACCAGCAGAGAACCGCCGATGGTCAGAAGGAAAGAAGCCGGCAGATACTGCGCCAGCGGAACAAACGCGTTTCTCAGGACATGTTTTACCATAATACTCTTGGTAGACATGCCCTTAACTCTCGCAAGCTTGATATAATCTTTATTGATCTCATCCACCATGTAGCGTCTCGTCCACAATGCATATCCTGCAATGGAAGACAGAGACAGACATACGATCGGCAGGATACTGGACATTCCCGGATTTCTCGTGGAATAGGTCGCCGGAATATCCAGAACCATCGCTCCGAAGATCAGGATCAGCGAATAGGAAACCAGCGGCGGAACGGCGTTGACGAAGATCGTATACGCGGTGCCGATATGATCCGGCACTTTATCCTTATGTCTTGCCTGGATAATTCCCATTGTGACTCCGATCACCAGAGAAATGCAAAGGGAAATAACCCCCACCCTCATAGAGACAGTGAATCGCTGTCCGATTACCGTTGTGACAGGCTGTCCGCTCTGAATTCTTCGTGACTCTCCAAGATCGCCATGAAGCAACTGCCCATAATAGCGGACCAACTGTTCCGGCATACTATCGAGCATTCCTGCTTTTTCCAGCGCATCATGTTTCTGCTCTTCGGTATATTTGATCAACTGATCTTCGGTAAAGAAGTTCTCAATTGGCAGCATGCGCATCAGCAGGAATACGATAGTAACAACGATTAAGACTGTTACAATGGACTGTAACAGTCTTTTAATCGTGTACTTAACCATTAATTGGCGTCAGACGCTCCGTTGCCGGAACCGGTTGCAAAACTCTGGTACTGCTCTGTAGTATAGGCGTCTACAGAAGTCTCCCAACCAACGTACTTATAATTCTGAATACCGTACGGTGCATTCTTTGTGGTATAGTCATTTACGTGGGTCAGCTGCCATGAAATGTTGTAGTTACACGGCATTACCAGCACGTTTTCGATCATGAATTTCTCAGCTTCCGCATACGCTTCATATCTGGCATCCATGTCGTCGGTGATTGCTTTCGCAGTGTTTACCAGTTCAGTGAACTGTTTGTATGTGTTGATCAGATTCTCATCTGTCGCATCGTTGATGTTGGAGTAGTTCATGGAGTAATATGCACTGTCTTCTCCGTAGGTTTCCTGTCCCAGGAAGTTCTGCGGATCACCGTAGTCAGCGCCCCATCCGTTGATTACGAAGGACTGCAGCTGAGGATCAATAACCTCGGCAGTCTGGTTTGTAACATAGGTCTTTACGTTCAGCTTAATGAAATCGTCACCCAGGCAGTCAGAGAACACCTGTGCAAGAACTCTTGAGCTGTCGATCGTTGTCTGGTTGTTTGCAGCGGTATAGAAATCTGCTTCGATCGGGAAAGTTACTCCCTGAGCGGACAGTTCTTCCATAGCCTGAGCCTTCAGTTCTGCGGCTTTATCTGTGTCAAGTCTTACCGGTGTCTCGCCGTCAGACTCGCCAAGTCCAAGCTTCTCAGCGACAACGTCAACGTAATCTCTTCCGTCCTCCATGTAAACGAGACCTTTCATGGTGTAGAAATTGTTCTCGCAGGACAGCGGATTTACTGCGTTGGTTCTTGCCAGATAGTTGGTCAGATCCAGTCCGTAATAGATTGCCTGACGGAATGCGGTGTTCGCAATCGCTTTGTTCCAGTTGTCGTCCGGTGTCCCGTCTTCTTTCATCTTGCTGTAGTTCCAGTGGAACTGATAGGAGAATTTATCCGGTCTCTTTTCTACCAGCTGATCGTAATACTCGTTGTTCTCATCGTTGTGGATCGTGGTCAGGTTGCTCTCAGACAGGTCGATTCTGTCCAGTTCGCCCGCCTGGTACAGCTGAAAACCAGTGTCCAGAGATTCAATCATCTTGATGGTTACAGTATCGAAACGTTTGCTTTCCGTATCCCAGTAGGACTCGTTCTTGGTCAGGACTTTTTCATTTCCCTGGATGTAGCTGGTCAGCATGTACGGTCCGTTGAACCACATATTGGAATCGTCGCATGCCAGGAACGCGTCAATGCCGATTTCGTCGATCAGCGCCTGAGATGCCGGATACAGACAGTTATAGGTTGCTACGGTATCAAAGTATGGAATCTCGCTGGTGCAGTGGTAAACAACCGTGTAATCATCCGGAGCCTCGATGCCTACCATCTCAAGGAATTTGCTTCCCTCGTCTGCAGTCAGAGCTCTTCCCTCTTCCTCGCTCAAGGTTTTGGTGTACTCGTAGTACTCTTCTGCGCCTACGATCATCTCGCCCGGCATGGAGATATTTGCTCCTGCGTTCTTGTGGTAGTTCATAACAAACTCAAGTCCGGTCAGGAAATCCTGTGCAGTACAGTCCGCTTTCTCTTCACCGTTCTTATCTACCCATTTTACGCCCTCACGCAGTTTGAACGTCCAGGTAAGTCCATTGCCCTCGGAACCCCAATCTTCTGCGAGTGCAGGGATCAGTTTACCGTCGGCATCATTGGACAGAAGTCCCTCGATCAGGTTCGTGATAACGTTGGAGTCTGACGCCATCTGAGTATTCAGGACGTTCAGGGACTCTACCTCACGCGCCTGGGTCTCCCAGGTATACAGATCTTTCAGTTCCTCGGAACTTCCGCTTTCACCGCTTCCGGAGGTGCTTCCGCCTCCGTTGCCACCGCAGCCTGCCAGTGCCATCATGGCCGCCAGCGCCAGCGCTGTGAGCTTTGCTGTTCTCTTTTTCATAGCTTTCTCCTCTCTTTCTCTGTCGATCCATCATGTTCCACGATCAATCGGCAACATTTGTTTTACAAAAAAAGCATAAACAAACGGATTTGTCTATGCTTCATTGCACATGCATCTGACAACTGACAAAAGTCCACCTTTCTTCTCTGATCCCCGGCGCGTCTTCGGAATACTCACTTTTTTCGCTTCTGCCTACGCTCCGGATAAATTCTCCGTCTGCCTGAATGTGTAACCTCCTGCCAGCGAACCTGTTGTATCTTCAGCAGATGTTGTATTGTTACTTTAAAAAAATAGTAACGTTTTATCACATGTCCTGTATTGTAGCAGAAATACATTTGTTTGTCAATGACGTATTTTTGTAATTATAGCAAATATTCCCTGTGGTAAATTTTTGAAAATCTTACAGAAATCATCTCATTCGCCCTATTTTTTCCATCGTCAGGCACGATTGCCTTCAAATATTCGCGGGTGTATCCCACCCACCAGTTTTTGCCGTCCAGCTCCACTTTTTCCTCCAGCAATACCTCTTTTTCTTCGCCGAGGAAGCTCTCCATATACTCCTGTCTCCGCTGAGCGTCCAGCTCCAGCAGGATATGGCTGCGCCTGGTTTTCTCCTGCTCCGGGATCTGATCCGGCATCGCCGCCGCGCGGGTCCCTTCTCTTCTGGAATATTTGAAAATATGGGTTTCGAAAAAATTCACTTCTTCCACAAACGCCCTGGACGCCTCAAACTCCTCCTCCGTTTCCCCCGGAAATCCCACGATCACATCGGTGGTCAATGCCGGTCGGTCATAGACTCTGCGCAGCAGCCTGCATTTTTCCTTATATTCTTCCGAACGGTAACGGCGGTTCATCCGCTCCAGCACGGTATCGCATCCGCTCTGCAGAGACAGATGGAAATGAGGGCAGACTTTTGGAAGCGCGGCGATGGCTTCGGCAAATTCTTCGGTGATAATTCCCGGTTCCAGGGAGCCCAGGCGGATCCGCCGGATTCCATCCACAGCATGGATCGTCCGGATCAAAGCCAGCAGATTCTGCCCCTCCTCCAGATCCACGCCGTAGGAACTCAGATGGATACCTGTAAGCACCACTTCCTGACATCCGGATTCCGCAAGACGCCGTACCTCCTCCAGCACATCCTCCGGCCGGCGGCTCCGCACCCGTCCGCGGGCATAGGGAATGATGCAGTAGGTACAGAACTGATTGCACCCGTCCTGTACTTTGATGAACGCCCGGGTATGTTCCGCCGTCCGGCTGATGGACAATGTCTCATACTCTCTGTTGTGGGTCATATCCGTCACCCATGTGCCGGAACCGGAACGTCCCTCCTCCTTCTCCCGGAAATATTCTTCCAGGATCGCCGGAATCTCTTTCTTCTTATTATTTCCTACGACCAGGTCAATGGCGGAATCCTGCTCCAGCTTTTCCCCTGCCGCCTGGACGTAACAACCGCACGCCACCACGACGGCGTCCGGATTCATCTTTTTCGCCTTGTGGAGCATCTGGCGGGACTTCCGGTCAGCGATATTGGTCACCGTACAGGTATTGATAATATAAATATCCGCTCCCGGCGCAAACGGGACGATCTCATAACCCTGCTGTTCCAGCATCTGCTGGATCGCCTCCAGTTCATAGGCATTCACTTTACACCCAAGATTATGAAGCGCTGCTTTTCTCTTCATGGCTCCTCCTTATAATTTGTAGCATCATTATCTAATTTGCCAAATAATCCATCATATCTTTGTAGGTTTTCGTATTGACTTTTCTATCTGTAAACGGTAAGATTAAACTGTCAAATGAAGGTATTAAATATCATTAATAAAGCTATAGGGAGGATTTCACAATGAAAACAGTACAGATTTCACTCAACTCTATTGACAAAGTTAAATCCTTTGTTAATGACATTTCCAAGTTCGATTTTGACTTCGACCTGGTATCCGGAAGATACGTGATCGACGCAAAATCCATCATGGGAATCTTCAGCCTGGATCTGTCCAAACCGATCGATCTGAACATTCACACAGACGGAGCTGATCTGGAAAACGTATTAAACGTACTGAATCCATATCTGGTTTAATCCCGTGTGATCACACGACAGAAAAGTAACGTAAGCGTTTTTTGAGGAACCTGCCGGTTTGACCGGCAGGTTCCTTTCGTTTCTGTGCTTTTCATGTAAGAGTTTTTCCTGCACTTCTGCGCTTTCCGTTGAAATTTTTTCAGTCAATCTCAATGACTTCCGCAGTGCGGAAAGCTGTCTCCATCATCTCATCGATCTTCTCCGCCAGATTCGTCTCAGAGCGGCGGATGATATTCAGATTCGGTTTCGTCACCGGATGCTTCGCGACAAAGATCGTACAGCAGTCCTCATAAGGAAGCACCGATGTCTCATAGGTTCCGATCTTCTCAGAAATATCCACGATCTCCTGCTTGTCAAAACCGATCAGCGGCCGGAACACCGGCATCGTGCAGACTTCATTGGTCACCGCAAGGCTGTGCATGGTCTGGCTCGCCACCTGTCCGATGCTTTCTCCTGTGATCAGTCCCAGGCATCCGTCTTCTTTCGCGAACATTTCCGCAAGCTTCATCATATAACGGCGCATGATGATCGTCAGTTCCTCGTGAGGACATTTCTCATAGATATACAACTGGATATCCGTAAAGTTTACCACATGGAGACGGATCGGTCCGCTGTAGCGGGCAACCAGTTTTGCCAGATCCACAACTTTCTGTTTCGCTCTCTCGCTGGTGTACGGCGGCGCATGGAAATACACCGCGTCAATCTTCACTCCGCGTTTCGCAATCATGTATCCTGCCACCGGGCTGTCGATCCCTCCGGAAAGGAGCAGCATCGCCTGGCCGTTGGTTCCCACCGGCATACCGCCCGGTCCCGGGATCGTCTCGGAATACAGATAGATATTCTGACGGATCTCCACATTCAGATACACATCCGGATGATGCACGTCCACCTTCATATTCGGACACGCGTCCAGAATCCGCTCTCCCAGCTCACAGTTCAACTCCATGGAACTGAGAGGATACGTCTTTTTCGCACGGCGCGCACATACCTTGAAGGTTTTCTCCTGTTCCCCGTACACCTGCTTCATGTAATCCACCACAGACGCTGCCAGATCTTCCAGTCCGGTATCCTCCAGGATCACCACCGGGCAGATGCCCGCAATACCGAAGACACACTTCAGAGCCTCCACAGCGCCATCGTAGTCAAACGCGCCTTCCGTGCGGACGTAGATCCGTCCCATCTCTCTGGTCACGGAAAATTCACCGTCTACCTGCTC